>WNFI01320290.1_pt1 | contig 35966 bp, 35 predicted proteins | sample 5400471 | NCBI WGS metagenome assembly WNFI01 (sample SAMN13153348, study PRJNA577476) | soil metagenome | isolation source: 100 cm saprolite on Douglas fir-dominated hillslope | place: USA:California | collected 2013-09-17 | reverse complement strand
ACAAGGTTCTCTTTTTCAAGTATCTTAGTCCGTTCGTTTGCTTCACCTGCTGCTTTATTTGCGATCCCCGCCGCTTCTTGCGCCTTCTTTCCCGCTGCATCGGCTTCACCAATTCTTACTGCTGCTTCGGCTTGGACTGCGGACTGTGCATCATTGCCCGATTTCCAGACCCAGTATGAAAAGGCAGCACCCACAACGATGGTCAGCATATATGCGCGGAAAATCCAACTAGCACGAGTTGTCGCTAATTCCACGTTTTTGCCCAAATCAACGGACGAATTATTCGCTGCCGGCGTTGTCATAGTGGTGGGCGTGCTGGCGGGCATGGCTGTCCATGAAAACAATAAGAAAAAGAAAGCGCTAATTGAAAGACATCGGAAAGAAAGCCGAACGTCAGATTTATGATATTCATTCACGTCGTTTACCACGTCCCTGCCGTGTCCGGCAAAAGGTCCTCACCGCCTTTCCCTGCGATAAGCTCAGCATACGAGATGCCTTTGCCGATGATGCCAGCGGCGGCTTTGAGAAACCGTCCGGCATCGCAGTCCTTGCGCTCGTTAAAGCGGAAAACCTGTTCGTCCAGATAGCGCGACAAATGAAACGGCTCCACGCAAACGTAAGTGCCCTTAACGGTGCGCTTGAGCAACGACCAAAAGTTCTCAAGGCCGTTAGTGTGAACGCGTCCCCGAACATACGTTTCGGCGTGGTCAATAAACTCATGCGTATAGGCATCGTTAAGCCCGTTGTAGGACTTGAGCGCATCCGTGAACACAGCCGCACCCTCCGTAACGTTCTCACGGATGTTGGCCTGCAAATCGGCCTTCCGGCGCGAGCGGGCAACACGCACTTTAACCCGCGACGGCTTCCCGTCCTTGCCGCGCTCAAGCAGACCGGCAACCGCCGTCATATCCATCGGGCCGGTTCCCGTGGTTTTCTTCCCAAAATGCCGATTGACCGACTTGGAGCCGACGAACGATTCGTCGGCCTCAACCTCGCCGCCCATCTTCTCGAAACTGCCGGCCTTCAACGCGAGCCGGATGCGATGCAGCATGAACCACGCGGTCTTTTGCGTAACGCCAAGCGAGCGGTGAAGTTCATAGGAGCTAATCCCGTTCTTGGCATTGGAAATCAGCCACAGCGCACACAGCCACTTGTCGAGTTTCAGCGCGCTATCCTCGAAGATCGTCCCAACCTTGACCGTGAACTGCTTCTTCTTCATGCAGGACCGGCACTCCCAGAGCTTGCGCGTGGCGACAAAGCCAACGTTGGACGAGTTGCAGCGCGGGCAGCACACCCCGTTAGGCCAGCGGAGCGTGACCACGAAGTTAAAAGCGTTGTCGCCCTCGGCAAAGTATTTGACCGCCTCAATAAGCGTCTCGGGAAATTGCGTCTCTTTCATGCGCCTAAGGTAGCACACTCAGTCACTGCGTCAAGTATATTATTACCCTGGAGAGGGGTGACGCAAAGCGCCGGGGTGTGTTGTTAGCACGGCATCTCCCGCGCCCTCGGCCAGATGAACCGGAAGGCCGGAGCCAGTTCCTGCGGCCGCTCCGCCAGCCAGCGGTCAATCTCCGCCACCGTAAACCAGTCGCCGTGCTCGATCTCGTCCTTTTGCAACGTGAACGGCCCCTCCGCCTCCACCCGGTAAACCCACAGAAATTCCTGGCCCGTCTCTTCCCGGGCCTCGATCTTGAACAGCCGCACCGGCGCCCGCTCCGGCCGGCAGCCGAGTTCCTCCTCCAGTTCTCGCAGCGCCGTGCCGTCGTAGTCCTCACCCGCGCCGACATGCCCCGCGGCAGACGAGTCCCACACACCGGGAAACAAATCCTTCGCCATCGAACGTTGCTGGAGAAACACCCGGCCCGCGCGGTTGACGACCAGCAGGTGCACCGCCCGGTGCCGCAGCTTGCGGGCATGCACCTCGCGCCGGGTCAGCTGCCCGGTCACCCGGTCCTGCTCGTCCACCACATCGAATAGCTCGTCCAGATTCTGCGCCACGGATGACACCGATGAACCCGGATGGATTTGTTGTCGAGCCGCCACTCCCTTCAACTTTGGTTTGTCATCCGTGCCCATCCGTGTGTTGCGCCCAGCGCCGCCCAGAGGGCGCCCGCTTGGTCGCCCCTCCGTTACACTTCGGAGCCAGCACGCATGGCGTGCTGGCCATCTTCGCGCTGCCGCGCTCCGTCCGCGGCCCTATCTATCCACCAGGGTTTGTCCCTTCTCGGGCAAATCATGCTTCTGCTTTTTTTCGTGTCCTTTCGTGTATTTCGTGGTTCATCCTGCCTTTTCCCATGGCCAAAATCGAAATCAGCCGCGTCGCCGAGATCCTCAAGAAGCACAAGATCTCCCCCGCCCTCCTCCGCGAAATCGTCGAGGAACTCAATTCCATCACGCAACCGAGCGCGGACGACGACATCAAGCCGCCCGCGCCCAAGAAGCAGTTCGTCGTGCTGCTCTCCGACCCGGCGGGCCAATTGCCCCGGCAGGACCTCACCGGCTGGGTGGTGCAGATTCCCGAGAACGCCAGCCCGCATTCCACCGCCGACCGGATTTTCAAGGGCGCCTACGACTTCAACGCCTCCAAGCGTGGCCAGTTGCTGCCGGTCAAGTCCGTCGGCGAGGCGCTCGAGAGCGGCAGCGCGAAATATTTCAAGGAATCCGAACTCTGGGTTAAGACCAAGACCCCCGTCGCCGTCGTCGTCACCGACAACGTGCTGCCGAAGGACGAGTTCAAGGTCGAGAAAGTCGACCGGCGGCGGAAGAATGGAAGCGACGAGGAGTAGTCCACGCTGACCGCCCGCCATGCGCCGCGCTCTGCGCTTTCTGTTGTTGGCTCTTGGCGTCGCACTGGCGTGGTTCATCGGCCGGCCCGTCCTATTCCTCGCCTTGGTCTGGTGGAATGATCCCGCGGGCCCGCCACCCCACGGCGTTGCCGGCCAAAGCGACGTCAGTGGCCTGAATCAAACAACTGCCGCCGAGATCATCGCTGTCCCTCCCGACCCGGCCGAGGCGGAAAAGGCGCTGGCGGCGCTTGTTGCCCGTGCCGCACGTGAAGGCCGCAAGATTGTCATCAGCGGCGCACAGCACTCGATGGGCGGACACACGCTCTATGCCGGCGGGCTGGCGGTGGACATGCGCCCGTTCAACCGGATGTCGCTCGATGCCGGCCGCCGCCTCCTCACGGTCGGCACCGGCGCGCGCTGGCTGGAGGTCATTCCCTTCCTCGACCGGCAGGGCCTCGCTGTCGCCGTCATGCAGTCGAACAACGACTTCACCGTCGGCGGTTCGCTTTCGGTCAACTGCCACGGCTGGCAGCACGGCTGTCCGCCCATCGCCGGCACGGTGGAGTCGTTCCGGCTGCTGCAGGCCGACGGCCAGGTGGTGCGTTGCAGCCGGACGCAGAACGCCGAGCTCTTCTCGCTCGCATTGGGCGGCTACGGGCTCTTCGGCGTCATCCTCGACGTCGAACTCCACGTCGTGCCCAACGAATTCTACCGTGCCGAGCCCCACCGGGTGAAGCCCGCCGGCTACGCCCGGGAATACCGCCGGCTGGTCGACAGTGCGCCCGACACCGGCATGGCCTACGGCCGCATCAGCGTCGCCCCGGACTCTTTTCTGACCGACGCGCTGATCATCCTGCTGCGCCGGACGGAGTCCGGCCGGCCCGCGACGGACACCCTGCGTGTGGAGATCCCGGCGGCCCTCAAGCGCGTGATCTTCCGCGGCAGCGTCGGCAGCGACTATGGCAAAAACCTGCGCTGGTGGCTTGAGACCAAGATCGGCGAAACCGGTAGTGACGCCCTCTCGCGCAACCAGATCATGGACGACCCGTCGGAGTGGTTCGCCAATCGCGACCCCGCCGCGACCGAGATCCTGCACGAATATTTCGTGCCCTGCGACCGGCTCGCCGAATTCCTCGAGAACGCCAAGCCCGTCTTCGCTCGCCATCACCCTGACCTCTTGAACATCACCGTGAGGGAGGTTCGCCCGGACCCGGACACCTATCTGCGCTACGCCACCGAGCCGGTGCTCGGGCTCGTGATGCTTTACCATTATCCCCGCACCGCGGCGGCCGACGAGGCCATGGCGGGATTTACCCGCGAGTTGATCAACGTGGCGCTCGCTTGCGGCGGCACTTATTACCTGCCCTATCGTCCGCATGCCACGCCGGCCCAGTTCGAACGCGCCTATCCGCAGGCCGGGAAATTCTTCGCGTTGAAACGGCACTATGATCCGGGGGAGCTGTTCCAGAACGAATTCTACCGCAATTACGGCGGCCCGGTGCGGTGAGCCGGCGAAGAACTAACGCCGCCCGGCCGCCTCGGGTTTGAGCTCGCGGGCCTTCAGCGCCTCGGCCACGGCTTTGAGGTCGAGCTTCGCGCCGGGCCTCACTCCATTCCGCCCATACCAACCCTGGTTCATCTCCAGACAAAACTGGATGTTCCGGCTGCGCGACGTCACCGAGCGCTCGTCGAGCGGATACATCGGGTAGATTTCCTTCAGTTCGCCGGTCGGATTGATGTAGCCGATGTCGAGCGGCAACGTGGTGTTCCGCATCCAAAAACCCTGCTGCTGCGGGGCGGTGAAGACGAACAGCATGCCCTCGTCCTCCCCCATCGTCTGGCGGAACATCAATCCTTTCTGCAGCTCCGGGGGCAGTGCGGCCACCTGCATCTGCACGGTGCGGTCGCCGATCTTGATCGGAAACCGATCGTCCACCGACTTGGGACCGGCGTTCTTCGCTGTGTCGGAACCCCCGCAGGCGGTGAGCAGGGCGAGGGCGAAAAGCGGGGCGCGGCGGCAGCGGGAAAACATTTTTGCGTTTTGGTGTGATTCCTAGCTAATGGCCGCAACAGTTAACTCAACCCTACTCTGCTTGTGAGCCCATCCCCCTCCCCGCTCCTCTATACCGACACGCACACCAGCGCCGACATGCTCTATTTCGGCCGGGTCGAGGTCCACGATCCGTTCATCGCCTTTGGCGCTGGTGGCAAAAAAATCACCGCACAACGGGCGCTGGAATTCGGCCGCGTCAAAAAGACCGGCGCCTTCGACGTCGTGCTGCCCCACGAAGCCTGGCTGGCGCGCGCGCAAAAGCGCTACGGCGCCAAGGCCGGCGTCGCGGAAACCATCGCCACGCTGGCCCACGCCTACAAATTGCGCGCTTTCCGGGTGGCGGACGACTTCCCCGCCGCGCTCTACGTCAAGCTCGGGCAACTCGGGCTGAAACTCGTCTTCGCCAACGGCCTCCTTTTCCCCGAGCGTGAAATCAAGACCGCTTGGGAGGCCGGCTGCATCCGCGAGGGCAACCGCCTTTGCTCGGTCGGCTACATCACCGCGGAAAAAATCCTCCGCGCCACGCGTATCAAGGGCCGCCAGCTGGTTTACCAGGGCAAGCCGCTCACCTCGGAGCGCCTGCGCTTCGCCATCGAGACGGCCATCAAGGAGCAGGGCGGCAACGCGCAGGACACGATCGTGGCTGGCGGCGACCAGGCCTGCGATCCGCACGAGCGCGGCTCCGGCCCGCTGCGGCCGCATGAACTCATCATCATCGATATTTTCCCCCGGGTCGTGAAGACCGGCTATTTTGGCGACATGACCCGCACCTACCTCAAGGGCCGCCCCCGTGAGGTGCAGCGCCGGCTGGTCGCCACCGTGCGCGAGGCACAAAAGCGCGCCACCCAGGTCATGCGCGCCGGGGTTGACGGCCGGCTGGTGCACACCGCGGTGACGAAATGTTTCGCCGATGCCGGCTATATGACCAGGCAGACCAAGAACGGCTCGGTCGGTTTCTTTCACGGCACCGGCCACGGCCTTGGCCTCGCGGTCCACGACCCGGGCCGCATGTCCCCGGCAATTTCCCATCCGCTGAAAAAGGGCTCGGTCATGACCGTCGAGCCCGGACTCTATTATCCCGGCCTCGGCGGCTGCCGCTGGGAGGATGTAGTCCAAATCACCGCCACCGGCACCCGTCCACTCTCGAAGCATCCTTACAACTGGGAAATCCGCTGACTCGTACTTGTAGGAGCCTGCTCGCAGGCGATAAAGAACGCCCACCGGCAAGAATCGCTTGCAAGCAAGCTCCTACATATTCCAACCATGAAAATTCCCTCCTTCCGCTTCCTCCTTCCTTTGGCCGCCGGCCTTTTTTTCTCCGCCCCGCTCGCCGCGCAGCAACCCGATCCCCTGGTGGCGGTGCGGGCGCCCGTGGTGGCGCTGACCCACGCGCGCGTCATCGACGGCCGCGGCCACGCGCCGCTCGAAAACCAGACGCTCATCCTCCGCGACGGCAAAATTGCCTCGATCAACCCCGATGCCAATGCACCGGTCCCCGCCGGCGCCACCACACTGGACCTCACCGGCAAAACCGTCCTGCCCGGCCTCGTGATGGTGCACGAGCACCTTTACTATTCCTCGATCACCAAGGGCCCGTTTCACATCAACGAAATGGAGTTCTCCTTTCCCCGGCTCTACCTCGCCGCCGGCGTCACGTCGGCACGCACCACCGGCAGCATCGAGCCCTACACCGACCTGCAGGTGAAGACGAACATCGACGCCGGCACGACGCCCGGCCCGAAACTCCATCTCACCACGCCCTACGTTGACGGCCCCGGCACCGGCATCACCCAGTTGCATTCCGTCGCCGACGCGGCCGCCGCCGAACGCCTGGTCAATTACTGGGCCGACGAGGGCTTCACCTCCGTCAAGGTCTACGTCAACCTCCCGCTCAACCTCATGCGGGCGACGATTGACGCGGCGCACAAACGCGGGCTGCAAGTCACCGGGCATATCGGGAAAGTCAGCTACCGCGAGGCCGCCGGGCTCGGCATCGACAATCTCGAACACGGCTTCATGGCAATGTCCGATCTGGTGCCCAACCGCAAGGAGGGCGACCCTTCCAACGCGGTCAACAACTACCGCAGCCTCGAGGCGCTCGACCCCGCTTCACCCGCCATCAACGACCTCATCCAGCTGCTGGTCGGCAAGCACATCGCCGTGACCTCCACGCTCGCGATCTTCGAAACCTTCACGCCCGGCCGCCGCGTCGCCAGCCAGGCCGAGCTCGACACCCTCGCCCCGCCGCTGCGCGAGAGCTACCTGACGCGCTGGGCCGCGGTCAATGTCCAGAACAACCCCACCAGCAAGGCGGCTTTCGCGAAGAACCTTCAGCTTGAGGTTAAATTTTTCCGGGCCGGCGGACTGCTCGTGGCCGGCACCGACCCGACCGGCTACGGCGGCTGCATCGCCGGCTATGGCAACTGGCGCGCCATCGAGCTGCTGGTCGAGGCGGGGCTCACCCCGGTTGAAGCCATCCAGGTGGCCACTTTCAACGGGGCCCGGCTCCTCGGCGTCGACGCGCAGACCGGCAGCCTCGAGACCGGCAAGGCCGCCGACCTCATCGTCGTCAACGGCGACCCGTCCGCAAACATCTCCGACCTCCGCAAGACCGAGATCGTGTTCAAGGACGGCGTGGGTTTTGACTCGAAGAAGCTTTTCGACGCGGTGAAGGGACTCGTCGGCGTCCAGTAACGTGCCCGAGCTGGCCGAAGTTGAGTTTTTCCGTAAACGCTGGAGCGCCGGGTACGGCGGGAGGATCATCGCCGTGCGGCTGCACGAAGGGAAAAAGGTCTTTCGTGGCTGCAGCACGATCCTGCTGAAACGAAAGCTCACCGGCGCACGGCTTATCGGCTCCGCGACCTCCGCCAAGCAGATGCTCTTCCGTTTCAGCGGCTTTGGCGGCGCGCTCTTCGCCACCGGCCCCAAACCGCCTGCGTGGTGGACGCGGATTGCCCCGGCCATTCTGTCCAGGCAATTCACAGTTGAGGCCGTGACCCATTTCCTGAAGCGACGCGGCCGCGCGCCGATCAAGGCCGTCCTGTTGATGCAGGAGCGCTTCCCCGGCATCGGCAACTGGATGGCCGACGAGGTGCTCTGGCGTGCTGCTCTTCATCCGAAGCGTCTCGCCGGCTCGCTCTCGCTCGCCGAGGTGCGCACGCTGCACCGCGAATGCCAGAAAGTCTGCCGGCTTGCCCTTGACACTATCGCGGGCAAAGGCCGCTACCTGCCGCCGAACCTCAATCACCACATCCCCCGGTCGTGGCTCTTCTGGCACCGCTGGGAGGACGGCGGGCGTTGTCCGCGGACCGGGAAACCGCTGCGTCGCGAGGAAGTCGGCGGCCGCACAACGTGCTGGTCGCCCGCGCGGCAGAAGCTACGCTGACGCCATGGCTGCCAAGACCCGGCTCGACGAACTATTGGTGGTGCGCGGCCTCGCCCCCACCCGGGCGCAGGCCAAGGCGCTCATCATGACCGGTCGCGTCCGCCACGGCACCGAGCGACTCGACAAGCCCGGCAAGGAATTCCCGGCGGATTTTGAGCTCACCATCGACCAGCCGCCGCGCTTCGTCAGCCGCGGGGGTGAGAAGCTCGCCGCCTTCCTGGAAAAATTCCCGATCAACCTGACCGGCGCCCACGTGCTCGATGTCGGCGCCTCGACCGGGGGCTTCACCGATTGCGCTCTGCAGGCTGGCGCTGCGTCGGTGACCTGCGTCGATGTCGGTCACAGCCAGTTGCACGAGAAACTCCGCCGCGATCCGCGCGTGACCAACCTCGAAAAACTCAACGCCCGCCACCTGGCTCCCGGCGGCCTGCCCCGCGCGAGTTACGACGCCATCGTGATGGACCTGTCGTTCATTTCGCTGAAGAGCGTGCTGCCGGCGGTGTGGCCGTTCTTGAGACCCGGCGGCACACTCGTCGCGCTCGTGAAGCCGCAGTTCGAGGCCGGCAAGACCGAGGCGGACAAGGGCCTGGGCATCATTCGCGACGACGCGGTGCGCCAGCGCGTGCTGGCCGAGGTGCGCGGATTTGCCCTGCGCGAACTGCCCGGGGCCGCGCTTTTCGGCGAAATGGAATCCCCCGTCCACGGGGCCGACGGCAACCGGGAGTTCCTGCTGGGACTGCGGTGCAAGGAATAGGCTCGCCCTGCGCCCTGCGCCGTAATTTTTTAAGTCAATGCCGCCGTTCCGCAAACTGGCCTTTGTCTTCAACTCGGAAAAACCGGGTGCTGCCGCGCTCGCGCAGGAATTGATGGACATTGCGCGGCTGGCCGGCGCCCGAAAGGTGAAGCAGTCCGGCGACCGCAAGCTGCCCCGCGGCTATTTCAAGGACTGCGATGCCTGCTGCGTCATCGGCGGCGACGGCACGCTGCTCGGTGCCGTGCGCGGCGCGGCCCGCGAGGACATCCCCATCATCGGCGTCAACCAGGGCAGCCTCGGCTTCCTCACCACTTTCTCGGCCGACGAGGCCCGGGCGCAATTCGCGGCTCTGCTCGGCGGCGACTACCGCATCGCCCGGCGCGCGCTGCTCGACTGCAAGACCGGTCCGCGCCTGCACGATGTGGCGCTCAACGATGTGCTGATCAAGAACGAGGTGAATTCGCGGCTCGTGCGGCTCGAGGTCTTTGCCAACAGCAAGCTCGTCACCGACTACTACTGCGACGGTGTCATTTTTTCCACGCCCACCGGCTCCACCGCCTACAACCTCGCGGCCGGCGGCCCGATCATCCACCCGTCGGCCGGCGTGATCGCCATGACGCCCATCTGCCCGCACACCCTGAGCAACCGCACCATCATTTTCCGCGACGACGTGAAACTGACCGTCTATAACCGCAGCGAGGACTCGCGCCTGCTCGTGGCGATGGACGGCCAGCGCAACTCGGTCATGACCGGGGGCTCGCCCATCGAGATCACCGTCTCGTCCCGCACCCTCGCCCTGGCCCAGCGCCGCGATTACTCGCACTTCGAGGTCATGCGCGCCAAGCTCAAGTGGAGCGGCGGCTTTCTGGACAAAAGATAAACCCCGGCGTTTCGGCCGGGGTCGGTCTTGTCATTGCGAGGAGCCTGGCGACGAAGCAATCCCGTTGGATCGCCCCGGCACGCTGCGCGTGCCTCGCGATGACTGGGTTGATTATTTCCCCGCGTCCTTGGCGACTTTCTTCGCTTCCTTCTCCGCTTTCCTGGCCTCTTTCTCCGCCGCTTCATCCGCTTTCATTTGCGCTTTTTCGTCATCGTCCAGTTTGCCGTTCTTGTTGACGTCGTATTTGGCAAGGTTCGCCTCCTTGGTCTGCTTGGCCTTGGCGGCGATATCGGCCTTCCACGCGGCCTTCTCGGCCTCGTCGAGCTGGCCATCCTTGTTGGCGTCGTATTTTTCCAAAGTTTCCTTGGAAGGTTTCTTCTCCTTGGTTGCTTCCTGAGCCTTGAGGGAGAGCGGAGCAACCACGATCGCAAGCGCCAGCAGACCCAGCGCGATTTTCAATACGGATGATAAAGTTTTCATCGGGCGCGAATCTAGCCGGATAATAACTCGCCCGACAAAACCGGCCTTCGCCTTAAAAAAGGCGCTTTCCCCTCCGGGATTTTAGGTTGTCGGCTTGACCACCAACTGCACGCGCCGGGCCGGCTGGAAATACTTTTGGGCGAAAGCCCGGATGCTCGCGAGAGTAACGGCGTCGATGCGGGCGTCATAGGTCCGCCAGTCGTTGACCGGCAGCCCGTAGACCGCGTTCAGCGCCGATTGCATGGCGCGGGCGGAATTCGTCTGCATCCCCATCCGCTTGCCGGCCTTGAGCCGGATCTGGCAGCGCGCCAGCTCCTCCGCGGTCACGCCGCCCGACTGCACCCGCTCGATCTCCAGGTTCAACTCTGCAATGACTTCTTCATAACGCTGCGGGCTGGTGCCCGCGTAGAAATAAAACATCCCCGTCTTCAGGCCGACAATGCGGCTGGAGCGCACGAAGTAAGCCAGGCTCTTCTGCTCGCGCACCCGCTCGAAAAGGTGCGACGACATGCCGCTGAACAATTCGTCGGCCACCTCGCTGACCTCATAGTCGGGATCGCGCAACCCCGGCCCCGGAAACGCCTGGAAAACCACCGCCTGCTGCCGCGGCTGCACCTCCGTGAAATCGCCCGCCGCGGTGGCGACCTCGCCGGCGGCCTTGGGCGCCGTGCCCGGGGGCAGCTTGGCCAGGAACGCCTTCAGCTTCGGCCCGAGTTTCCTGGGGTCGAAATCACCCGCGACCGCCAGCACGGCGTTTCCGGCCACGGCCAGCCGCCGGTGGAGGGCGCGCAGATCGTCCACCGAGATCGCCTTCAAGCCGGCCTCGTCGCCGCCGCTCTCGATGGCGAAGGGATGCGCGCCGAAGAATTTTTCGCGCAGCTTCTTGCGGCCGACGGTGACGACATCGTCGAGACTCTCCTTGAGGCCGGCGAGGGCGGAGGCGCGCTCGATCTCGAGCCGGGCGGGCTTGAAAGCCGGTCGCAGCACGGCGTCGGCGAGCAGCTCCAGCGCCAGCCCGGCGTCGCCGGGCAGCACCTCCGCCGCCAGTCCGAAGCTGTTGTTGCCCGAATAATCGTCAAAGCTGCCGCCCACCTCCTCGATGGCCTGCGCCACCTCCTCGGCGGAGCGCCGGGTGGTGTCCATGACGAGCAGTGTGGCCAAAAGCGAGTTGACTCCGCGCCGGCCCGCCGGCTCGAACATCGCCCCGCCGGCAAACGCGAGGCGCAGGTGCAGGTTGGGCAGGTTCTTGTTTGGCTGGAGCAGCAGCCGCGCGCCGTTGGGTAGTTTGAGTTCCTCGAAATCCAAGGAAGCGGCCGGTCCGGAGACCGGCCCTCCATTTTTTTCAGCCGAGCCGGCTGGATTTGACGACACCACCGTCAGCCGCTCGGGCACGAGGTAGGTGCGCATCACCTTCTGCAGGCTGGCGGGGGTAAGCGCGAACAGCCGCTCGAAGTAGCGCCGGCTGTAATTCACGTCGCCCACCACCACTTCGCCGGCGCCGAGTCGCGAGGCCTGGCCCGACATGGTCTTGCGCGTGTTGATCTCGGACGTCACGGCCTGCCGCACCGCTTTGGCGAGCGCCCTGGCACTGATGCCCCTGGCAGCGACGCGATCAAGCTCGCGCAGGATGCCCTGCTCGGCGGCGACCCGCTTGTCCGGGTCGGCCAGGTAGGAAATGTAGAAAAGGCCGCTCGTGCCGGGACTCCACGCCATGGCGTCGATGGTGTGCACGAGCCGGGCCTTGTCGCGGATGTTTTGCCAGAGGATGGAGCTGTCGCCGTGGCCGAGCACCATGGCGAGCATGTCGAGCGCCGGTGTGTCGGGATGCGTGAGACCGGGGATCTGCCAGCCCAGGCCCGCGCGGGAGACCTGCACGTCCTCGAACAAATGCTGGTCGCGACGCGAGAGCTGTGCCGGCTCGTCGGGTACCAGCACGGGGGCGAGCCGCGCCCGTGGAGTTTTGCCGAAATGCTCCGCGATCGCCGCGCGCGTCGGGGCCGGGTCGAAATCGCCCGCGATGATCACCACCAGATTGTTGGGCACGTAGCGGGCACGGTGGTAGGCCAGCAGGTCCTCGCGGGTGGTGGTGGCGAATACATCGCGGTGGCCGATGATCGGCTGGCGATAGGGATGCGTGCGGAAGGCCGTCTCGAACAGCGCCTGCGCCAGCCGCTGGTCGGGATCGTCGAGACACATGTCGATCTCGCGGAGGATGACTTCCTTTTCCTTGGCCGCCTCGTCGGCGGGCAACGTGGAGTGGAGCACCGCGTCGGCGAGGAGGTCGATGGCCACGGCGGTGTGCGCGGATGGCACGTCGATGTAGTAGACGGTGCGGTCGAAGGTGGTGTAGGCGTTGATATAGCCGCCGTGCGCCTGCACCGCGGCGGAAATCTCGCGGCCGGCACGATGCGCCGTGCCCTTGAACAGCATGTGCTCGACGTAGTGCGACAGCCCCGCGCCAAGCGCCCTGCCCTCGTGGATGCTGCCGGTCTTCACCCACACCTGCACGGAGCTGACCGGCGCGGCCGGGTCGCACTTGAGCAGGACGGTGAGGCCGTTGGGGAGCATGTAGCGCTCGACGGGGTCGCGCCAGAGGCTCTCGAGCAGGGCGTGGTCGTGCGAACGGGCGGACGTGGGCTTGGGCATGAAAAGGAGCGGCGCGGCTCAGGCGCCGCCGGGCGAGCTGCGGGAGCGACGCGCCCCCGCGGGCTGGAAGGGCTTCACGAACGCCTCGTCGAAATCGTAGAGGTCGGCGAAATCCTCGCGCCGGTCGTTCTCGGTTTTGCTGAAGACATTGTATTCGATCAGATTGAAGACGATGTCGCCGAAGTCCGGGCAGCGCCGGATGCCCCAGGAGGTCAGCACGGTCTTGGTCATCGGGCCGAATTGCTCGAGCGCGTGGGCGCGGATGCCCTGCAGCAACTCGGCGCCGCTGACGTGCTGGGATTTGCCGGTGCGCTCCGGGTTCTTGCGCTTCAATTCCTTGACCGTGTGGTCGAGCGCCTGCCGGACGAAGGCGTAGGCCTTGCGGTCAAAGCGGGTGTCCTCTTTACAAATCAGCCCCACGATTTCGGAAAATTCCAAGTCTTGCATGAATATCAGGGGCAATAGCTAGCACAGCCGGCGGCCCGCCGCAACCCTGCAACCGACTTCGCCGGTTGATGCTTCCGACTGCTCCTCACCCCGGAATTAGGAGCACTTGGTCCGGCCGATTGTGTCATTTGGGAAAACTTCAACTCGCATTTCTCCCGGGTTAATGCATAGAGAACACCCTAGCCCCACCCCATGATAGCAGCGACCCAGTCGAACCACCCCCTGGCCGCAGTGTCCAGCCAGACTCCTGTGGTTTCCGCCCTGAACGAAGCCCGCACCCGCATCAAGCAGGCCCGGATGCGCATCACCAAGCCCCGGCTCGCGATCATCGGGTCACTCGAGAAGCACGAGGGCCCCATCAGCATCGAGCGCATCCACCAGCACATGGGCGCCGAGGTGTGCGACCTCGTCACCGTCTATCGCTGCCTCTCGGCCTTTGAAAATCTCGGCATGGTGCGCCGCAGCTACCTGCACAACGGCACCTGCCTCTACGAACTCACCCTCGGCACGCCCCGCCATTACCACATCATCTGCAAGTCCTGCGGCCAGACCGACCGTGTGAATTATTTCCCGGTCGAAGGTCTGGAGCGCATGCTGACGGACCGCGGCTACGCCCAGGTCAGCCATGTCGTCGAGTTCTTCGGTATCTGTCCGGCCTGCCAGAAGTCCGCCCCGGCCCGCGGCACCCGCCCGACCAAATCGCACGCGCGCGACTGACACTCCGGCCAGTCGACCACTCCCGGCGCGGCCCCGCCACGCCTTTTTAATTGGTCCAGCGGACTGAGGGTGGCTGGGCCAGCACGTCCTTCCAGTTGGGGAATGTGATCGGGCCAGAATGCATGGAGTTGCTGGCCCGCCTGTAAAATGTGGTTTTTGCCGAGAATGTCGCAACCGCAAAAAGCTACACTTTACAACTCAGGTGTTGCTCCAGAATAATTTGTCCGTATTTTCTCCTCAGCGGGCCTTTGTAAAGTGAAGCTTTATCCTGAATCTGAATAACACTGATCGGCGGAAAAAAGGACATCTCCATGAAGATTCTACTACTAGCAGTTATCCCGCTTCTCGGGTTCTCCGCAGAGAAGAACCCCAGCGCTGATTCGGTCCCCGCTGCGCAGGCTGCCGAGGAGAGCGCGTTTGGTTTAGTAGCAGCGCAGAAGCTCGCTGATGCGCGTCGTTGCGAGCTGCATGGCGTGTGTGGCATGTGCTTATTCAAAGAGCGAATCGGCGATGCGTGGGTCTTTCGCACGAAAGTGGGTTATGCAGGTTTGCCTGCGCCCGACATTACCGTTTTCCCGCCCGCGAAAGCTCATCCCCCGAAAGAGAAGAAAGCCGATCCAGCCGCCACAGCGCAACGCCCTTGATCTCACCTGAGTCGCTGATGATATCTCCGCTCCGCATAGCTCAGTCATTCAAAAGAGAGGGCTCGCCCGGCGGGCGAGGCTGATCTGAATCGCTCGGCAAAGAGAAGAGTCCTGCTGAGGACCAAGGGCCGCAGGGCTCAGTCTGTTTTCAACGGGTTGACCGCCCTCACCCATTCCGCCACGGGCACGCCGCCTTGCAGGTGCTCGCGCCGGATCCGGTCGAACTTTTCCGACGTGACCTGCGCATACCACACGCCATCGGGATAAACCACGAGCCACGGCCCGTCCTGGCATCTCTGCAGGCAGGCCGCCTTCGTCCGCATCGCCGGGATGCCGTGCTCCTTGAGCGACGCCTTCAGGTGCTCCCACGTCGCCAGCCCCTGCTCGGGTGCGCAACAGTCGGGACCGACGCACAGAAAAAGATGATGCCGGGCCGTCGGCAGCCCGATTTCCTCAAAAGTCTTCGAACTCATTTATTAAAACGCCAAGGCAAAGGAATCTAAACGCAGAGGTCGCGGAGTACGCAGAGAGAGGAATGGATACTTGGACAATTCAATCTGCCTCTCCGCGATCTCTGCGTCCTCCGCGTTAATAAAATCATCCTTTCAGCGCTGCGCTGTAGTTCTGCTCCGCCTGCGTCCAGTTCAGGACATTCCAAAACGCCTTCACGTAGTCGGCGCGGACGTTCTGATAATGCAGGTAGTAGGCATGCTCCCACACATCGAGCCCGATGATGGGCCGCGCGCTATCGGTGAGCGGCGAGTCCTGGTTGGCGGTCGAGTGGACCGTCATCACGCCATTCTTGAGGCTCAGCCAGGCCCAGCCGCTGCCGAAGCGCTTCATGGCGGCGTCGGTGAACTGCTTCTTGAATTCATCCATCGAGCCGAACGCCCCGATGATGGCGACGGGCAGTTGCTGGATCGAGGCGCCGGTATCGGGGGCGATGATCTTCCAGAAGAAGGAATGGTTCACATGGCCGCCGGCATTGTTGCGGATGCCGGGGCGGATGGCCTCCGGCACGCTGCCGAGGTCGCGTACCAGCGCCTCGGGCCCGCGCGCGAGCAGGTCGGGCTGGTCCTTGAGGAGGTTCTTTGCGTTGGTGATGTAGGCCTGATGATGCTTGGTGTGGTGAATCTCCATCGTCCGGGCGTCGATGTGCGGCTCGAGCGCATCGTAGGCGAAACCGAGCTTGGGCAGTTCCCAATCCAAGGCGGGCGTGGCCGCCGAGGCGGCAGCGGGTGAGGCCGAAGCCTTCCTGAGACCAAGCCCGGCCAGGGCGACGCCGGTGCCGATGATCTTCAACGCGTCGCGCCGCGTCATGTCGGAGGAATTTGGAGTGTTCATGGGTATGAAGGATTGACCCGACTATAACCAACAAGTGCCGCGATGAAAGCCCCGGTTTGGGGATTGGGTTATTCTTTAGCCACGGATTTCACGAATGGACACAGATGAGTCCACTCTGCCTGTCATCCTGAGCGCAGCCCCATCCGGTTCACCTGTCGTAGCGGTAGCCGACGCCGTGCACCGTCACGATGGCCCGCGGCTCATCGGGCGCCGGCTCCACCTTTTTCCGCAACTGTGCCACATGCTGGTCGAGCGTGCGGGTGGTGCCGAAGTAATCGACGCCCCACCCGGCATTGAGCAGCGCGTCCCGCGTGAGCACCTCGCCCGGATGCGCCGCGAACACCTCGGCGAGCTTCATCTCCCGCGCGGTGAGCGAGGCGGTCCGGCCCGCCACCACGGCGGTGAACTTGCGCCGGTCGATCTCCGCCGCGCCGAGCCGGAACACCGGCGGCAGCCCGGGCGCGGCCAGCGCCGGGCCGGACGCGCGGGCGCGCCGAAGCAGCGCCTCCACCCGGGCCAGCAGCTCGTGCACGCCAAAGGGCTTGAGCACATAGTCGTCGGCGCCGAGCTTGAGCCCGACGACCTTGTCGATCTCCTCGCCCTTGGCGGTAAGCAGCAGGATGGGCACCGCGCTGCCTCCGCTGCGCAGCGCGCGGCAGACATCGTAGCCGCTCTGCTGCGGCATCATCACGTCGAGGATCACGAGGTCGAATTTCTCCTGCGGAAACAGTTTCAGCGCCTGCGCGCCGTCGCTCGCGGCCATGACGGCGTAACCGTCGCTCTCCAGCGTGGCGATCAGGCCCAGCCGAATGTTGGCGTCGTCCTCGGCAATGAGAATCTTGGCTTTCATGGCAGTTCGAGGATGAAGCTGGCGCCGCCGCCCTCCCGGGGCAAGTGGCGCAATTCGCCGCCGAGGCCGCGCGCGAGCTGCCGGGCGATGCTCAGGCCGAGACCCGCGCCGGTCTTTTCCGCGGTGAGCGTGTCGTCCACCCGGTGGAATTTCTCAAAGATGCGGTCCCGGTGTTCCGCCGGCACGCCGGGCCCGCGGTCGAGCACGCGGACCATCGCCCCACCGGGCGGCCGCGGCGCCAGTTCCACCGTCACCTCGCCGCCCGCCGCTCCGTATTTGGCGGCGTTGTCGAGCAGGTTGAGCAGGATTTGCTCAAACGCATCGCGGTCGGACGTCACCATAAGCGGATCCACCGGCAGGTCGCGCTTCAAGGCCAGCCCGGCCTCGGCCAGCCGAGGCGCCTGGGTGTCGAGCAGCCGGGCCAGCTCGGCGCGCAGGTCCAGTTTTTCCAAGGCGTATTTCTTCCGGCCCTGCTCGAGCCGGCTGAAATCGAGCGCGTTGCCGACCAGCCGCGCCAGCCGCTGCGTCTCGCGGCCGATGGTGCGGAGGTAATCACCGCTTTGCGTCGCGTCGCGCACCCGCCCCTGCTCCAGCAGCTCCGAGTAGAGCCGGATGGTCGTCAGCGGCGTCTTGAACTCGTGCGAGACGTTGGCGACGAACGAGGTCTTCTGCGCCGCCTCCGCCTCGCTGCGCCGCGCCTGCCCGAGCAGCAGCGAGCCGCCCGCGACGATCGCGGCGACGAAGATTCCCACCAGCAGCGTGCTGATCAAAAAGAAACCGCCGCTCCCCGCGCTGTCGCCGGTGGCCGCCGGCACGAAGGCCACCACGTCCCACCCCGGCAGCAGTTCCTCCGCCAGCGGCACCGTGATCGCCGGCGCCGCCGCGCGCGGCACGGCCCCAGCCTGGTGCAGCACGCGGCCCTGGTCGTCGCGCAGCGCGTAGCCCTCCTCCGCGGAAACTTCCGCCGGCAGCGTCCCGCCCAGCCGGCTGATGAGCGCCGCCATCTCCAGCTCGACGCCGCGCACCTCGCCCGCACCCGCGGGCCGCACCCAGCCCAGCAGATGGAGGCGGCCGTCAACCTTCATCGGCAGCCAGCCGCGTTGCTCGCGCGATTCGCTGCCATCCTTGTAATTGCTGGCGCTGGGTGAAGCCGTCATCCGGTAAAATTTCTCGTCAGACTGCGGCATCACCGGCATGGCGCTGGCCGCCGCTGGCGAATTCTGTGCCACGGACGAGCCGGACGAACCCTGATCCATCCGATCCATGGCCGGGGGGCTGGGTTCGAGGCGGGCTGAGTCCACGTAACTGTTCTTCGTCAGCGCCTGCACGTCGCGCCGGGCGCTTTGCACCTTCGAGACATTGGAGGCGATCTGCTGCCGGGCCCGCGATTCATACGCCTCCTTTTTTTGGGCGACTTGTTCCGCCATCGCCGCCGGGTAACCCGGGTAACTGTTGGCAACGTCGGTCTTGCGCCACGGCGGCGACTCCCGGAGCCGGGCGCCGAACCGACGTAGAAAACCGCGACCGTCGTCATTCGTCTGGCCGGACGCGGGCCGCAGCACCTCGCCGTCCGGCGCGCAGCGAAACGCGGTGCGCACGAGTGGATTTGATTTCTCCAGCTTGTCGAGCAAACCGTCGATGCTGTCGTCGGATTCCGCGGCCAGAAGGTCGAGCAGGCCGTTTTCGACGTCGCCAACCAGCAGCTCGACATTCTCCGCAATCAGCCGGGCCCGGGCCGTCACGGCCGCGCGGCGGGCCTCGTCGGCGTAGGCCGCGCGATCCGCCAGCCGCGCCTGTTCGCGCCGCAAAAGCACAATGGCGCCGATGCCCACCCCCAGAGTGGGGATGAGCAGCAGCAGCCAGTAAGCCAGGATGCGGCGCGAGGCGGGGGACACGGGGACACGCTAGGATAAATACGCCGGTTGAAAAGAAGCGAAACACCGGCGCGGGTTTTTATGGACGGGTGGACTGCTGGTTCTTCACCTGCTGGCTGTCCGTGCGATAGGATTTGCGCTGAGCATTGTCGAGCCCGTCGCGTTCGAGGCGCGCGGCCTCGGGCGCGGCGGCGGCTGCGGAGGCCGACACGGCGGAGTTGTTGTAAACCTCGCCCATCTCCTTCAAATCCTGCGCGCGCTGCCGCAGCAAAGCCGCCGCCTCATATTTCTTGCCGCTGTCAACCAGCGCGATCGCCTGGTCCTTGGCCACAGCCAGCAGATTGGAGGCATAGTCCGCCTGCACCTGGTGGTCGGCCGACTTCACCACGGCCTGCTCGTCGGCGCTGAACGACACCTTGCGCTGCGCGGTGACGCTGGCGGAGCGCTGGTTGAGCGCATCCTCGTAGCTGACGGTGGCGCGGGCGATCTCCCGCTCGGCCCCGGCCTTCTCCGGCGAGACCTCGACCTCGATGAGGGCGAATTTCTCCTGGCCGCCGTAGAGTTGGTTGAGCGCCAGCTCGGCCTTCTGGCCGCGGATGGAACCCTCGCGACCCACGAAATTGACCGGGTGCACGCCCTCGGGGAAGTCGATCTCGATGACCACGCGGCGCGCGACCACGTTGAGCACGTCGCCCAGCTCCTTGTTGAAGATGCCCGGCAGGTCGCTGCTGTTTTCGACGAAGTAAGTGTTGCCGTCGCTGCGCTGCGCGAGGCGGGTCATCAGGTCCTCGTTGAAACCGAGGCCAAGTCCGATGGTGGTGACGGAGATGCCCTCCTTCATCAGCGAGTAACCGAGCCGGCCGAGCTCCTCGGGCGAACTTGGACCGACATTGGCCAGGCCGTCGGAGAGGAGGATGACGCGGTTCACGTAGCGGCCGTCCTCGATGTGCCGGCGCACCTCGGTGGCGCCGCGGCTCACCCCGCCGTAGATCGCGGTGTTGCCCTCCGCCTCGATGCCGCAGATGGCCGCCTCAAGCCCGTGCGCGTCGCCCACGCGCTGCGCCGGCACGATGGTCTGGACCTCGGTGTCGAAGGCGATGATCGAGATGATGTCGTCCGGCGCGAGCCGGTGAACCAGCTCCAAGGCCGCCTCGCGGGCCCGCGCGATCTTGTCGCCGCTCATCGAGCCGGAGCGGTCGATGACCAGCGACAGGTTGACCGGCGGGCGCGACTCGCGCCGCGAAGGCCGGATGCAATCGAGGCCGATCTTGACGACCGCGTGCTCGGTGGAGCCGGCCGGGAGCACGCCGCGGTCGACATCGACGTGGAGGCGCACGGGTTGTTCAGTGACTGACTTGGAGAAAAGCGATGTCGCGCCTGAAAGCGCGACCGCGAAGAGAAGAATGACGAAGGATGATTTCATGTTGGTTTCCAGGATTACGCCGCCGATTAAAGCAGAAACCACCACCGGGGTTGTCAGTCGCTGGTCAGGCAATTGTCAGGGAATTGTCAGGACCGGGCAAGGCCGCCCCCGACGACGTCCGCGCGCTGCTGCAGAGGTTCGCGGTGTGAGCTGCGCCATTGACCGGCCAGAGAGCCGGCGGTAATCGTCTGCCCGGGCCGGTTTCTCTGCGAAATCTCAAATCGCAAATTTGAAATCTCAGATTCCACACAACCATGCCCACTTATCAGCGCTTCGAGGATCTGCCCGTCGGGCAGACCGCCGCCGAACTCTACGACCGTGTTGACGATTTCCACGACCACACGCCGCCTCGCCTGCGGACTTCCTTCCGCGACCAGCTTGAGCGTGCGGCGCTGTCCGTCTCCAATAACATCGCGGAGGGCTTCGAACGCGGCACGACCAATGAACTGCTCGCCTTTCTCTACATTGCGCGCGGTTCGGCCGGCGAAGTCCGCTCCATGCTCCTCGTGGCCTCCCGCCGTCCCTACCTCTTAAATTTCAAATCTGAAATCTCAGATTTGATAAAGCTGGCCGAATCCTGCTCACGTCAGCTTCGCGCCTGGGCTGATTCGCTCCAGAATTCGAACATTCCCGGTCAGCGGCACCTCAATGAGAAGACGCGCTCCGATTTTCAGAAGCATCAGGGCAGGAAGACCGGTGCGGCTGATTTCCAGCACACCCTCGCGCAGCATCTCCCGCCCGATCATCCGCTGCATCCCAAAAACCGGCCGGGCCGCTGACTTGACGGAATCTGAAATTTCAAATTTGAGATTTCAGATCTGAGGCCCAAGACCTTTTCATCCCGAACGCCGGATTCACCTCCAGTTGCCAGCGCGCCGGTCAGCCCAGCTGCCGGCGCACGATCTCGTCCACCAGCTTGGGGTTGGCCTTGCCCTGCGAGGCTTTCATGACCGCGCCTTTCACGGCATTGATCGCCTGCTCCTTGCCGGCCTTGAACTCCGCCACCGCCTTCGGATTTGCCACGATGGCATCGGCCACCCACTTCTCCAGCTCGCCGGTGTCGGTGGATTGCTGCAACCCCCGGCGCCCGACGATGGCATCGGCCACATCGCCGGTCCGGAACATTGCGGTAAAGACGTCCCGGGCGATGTTGTTGGAAATCACTCCGGATTCGACGAGCTTCACCAGGCCGGCGAGGTGCGCGGGGCGGAGCTTGGAGTCCGCCAGCGGGATTTTTGCGCCGGCCAGCTCGCGCAACAGGTCGTTGGCGATCCAGTTGCCCGCAGCCTGCGGCTGGCCGCAGAGCTTGGTCGTCTCCTCGAAAAAGTCGCTGAGTTCCCGGTCAGGCACAAGCACCGCGGTGATGGTATAGGGCAGTTGGTATTCCACGAAAAACCGCCGCTGCCGGTCGAAGGGCAGCTCGGGCACGGTGGCGCGAATCGACGCCAGCCACGCCACGTCCACCTTTACCGGCATCAGGTCGGGATCGGGAAAATACCGGTAGTCGTGCGCCATTTCCTTCGAGCGCATGACGGTCGACGTGCCGGCCTCGCCGTCGTATTGGCGGGTCTCCTGCGCGATGGCGCCGCCGCCCTCGAGCACGGCGGTCTGCCGCCGGATTTCCAGGGCAATGCCGTCCCGCACAAACGAGATGGAGTTGAGGTTCTTCAACTCAACCTTCGTGCCGAGCTTCGTCTCGCCCACCGGCCGGATCGAGATGTTGGCGTCGCAGCGGAGCTGGCCCTTTTCCATGTCGCAGTCGGAGATGCCGCCCTGCACCAGCGTGGTGCGGAGCGAGGTCAGGAAGGCAAACGCCTCGCCGGCGCCGTGCAACGCCGGCTCGGAAACGATCTCCATCAGCGGCGTGCCGGCGCGGTTGAAATCCACGAGCGAGTCGCCCGCGCCGTGGGTGAGCTTGCCGACGTCCTCCTCAAGGTGGATGCGGGTCAACGGGATTGGCTTGTGCTCGCCCATGACGTTCCGTGCGGCGCCGGGCAGCTCGATCTCCACCGCGCCGCCGACGCAGATGGGCTGGTCGTATTGGGAAATCTGGTAGTTCTTGGGCGAGTCGGGGTAGAAATAATTTTTGCGGTCCCATTTGCAGACGGGCGCGATGGCGCAACCGAGCATCAGGCCGGCCTTGATGATCTTGTCCAGCGCCTCCCGGTTCATCACCGGCAGCGCGCCCGGCAGCGCCAGCACCACGGGATCGGTCAGCGTGTTCGCCGGCGCGCCGTAGCCGGCCGCCACGCGCGTGAACATCTTCGACACCGTCTTGAGCTGCACGTGGACCTCCAGGCCGATGACCGCTTCGTATTTCATGACAGCGCCGGGTGTTTCGTGTGATGATCGTGCGCCTGCTCGTAAGCGTGGGCGATGGCCAGCAGGCCGGCCTCCTGGAACGGCTGGCCGATGAGTTGCAAACCGATGGGCAGGCCGGCGCCCGTGAAACCGCAGGGGATCGAGATGCCGGGCAGGCCGGCAAGATTGACGCTGATGGTGTAGATGTCGTTGAGATACATCGCCAGCGGGTCGGCGGATTTCTCGCCGAGCTTGAATGCTGCCGTCGGCGTGGTCGGCGACAGCAGCGCGTCGCAGTCGCGGAAGACACGGACAAACTCGTTACGGATCAGCGTGCGGACCTTCTGGGCGCGCAGGTAATAGGCGTCGTAGTAACCGCTGCTCAGCACATGCGTGCCCAGGATGATGCGGCGTTTCACCTCCTCGCCAAAACCTTCCGCCCGCGACTGGAAGTAGAGATCGACGGCGTCCTTCGCCTTGGTGGAGCGATGACCGTAACGGACGCCGTCATAGCGGGCCAGGTTCGACGATGCCTCGGCGGTCGCGATGAGATAATAGACCGCCACGGCGTATTCCGCCGCCAGCGGCAGCGACACCTCCTTGATTTCACAGCCCGACGAGCGGTAAAACTCGATGGCTTTTTTCACCGCGGCGCCGATCTCGGGATCGAGGCCCGCGCCAAAAAACTCCCGCGGCACACCCAGCCGCCACGGCCCTCTGCGCTTGGTCAGTTCGGCGCGGTAGTCGGGAATTTCCACCTGAAAGGAAGTCGAATCCAGCGGGTCGTACCCGGCGATGGCGCCGAGCAGCAGCGCGGCATCCTCCACTGTGCGGGTGAGGGTCCCGATCTGGTCGAGCGACGAGGCAAAAGCCGCGAGCCCGTAGCGGGAGACCAGCCCGTAGGTCGGCTTCAGTCCCACGATGCCGCAGAACGCCGCCGGCTGGCGGATGGAGCCGCCGGTGTCGGAGCCGAGCGCAAACGGCAGCTCGCCGGCCGCCACCGCCGCGGCCGCGCCGCCCGAACTGCCGCCCGGCACGCGCGACAAATCCCATGGGTTCGCCGTCGGGCCGAAGGCGGAGTTCTCCGTCGATGAACCCATGGCAAACTCGTCCATGTTCAGCCGGCCCCACAAAATCGCCCCGGCCGCCTTGAGCTTGGTCGAGACGGTCGCGTCGTAGGGGGAAATGAAATTCGCGAGCATCTTGCTCGAGCAGGTCAGCGGCTGGCCCTCGACGGCGATGACGTCCTTGAGACCGACGGGGATGCCGTCGAGCGGTCCGCGCGCGCGTCCGGCCGCGCGGCGTGCGTCGGCCGCCTTCGCCTGCGTGAGCGCACCGGCCTCGTCGTGGGAATTGAAGGCCTTCAGGCGTCCGTCCACCGCCTTGGTGCGGGCCAGGCAGGCCTGCAGCAGCCCGACCGACGAGATTTTTCCCGCGGCCAGTTGCGCCGCCAGCCGGGCGGCGGGTTGGAAAATGAGTTCGTCCGCCATCGCCTACTCCACGACTTTGGGCACCACGATCAGATGATCGCGCTGGGCCGGGGCGTTGCGCAGCGCCGCCTCGACCGGCAGGCCCGGGCGGGCCGTGTCGGCGGCCCAGACATTGAAGACCGGCGAGGCATGCGCCATGGGCTCGACGCCCGTCACGTCCACCTGCTTCAGCTTCTCGACATAATGCAGGATGTCGCCCAGTTGCCGGGAGAATTTCTCCTTCTCGGCGTCGGTCAGGGCGAGGCGGGCGAGGTTCGCCACATACTCAAGGTTAAGGTCGGAATTAGCGCTCATGCGGGCTCCCAAGGCACCCTTAAAACAGGCGGCTGAACCGCTGGTTGGCAACCGGCAAAAACAACCCGGAGCCGCTCGCCCCGCCCGCCGCCCGAGTGTGCGGGCTTGAACCCGCACCGGATATCGCCTACCGGTCATATGTGCTCCTGTTCAAAAGTATCCTGAAATTCAAAAAGGAAGGCGGCCTGAGTGACAAACGAGGTGCCAAGCGCTACCCGATCGGACCGAAATTCCCGCTGAAAGCCAAGGTCACCCTGCTGGGGCACGATGGCGAGGGCCGCCCCCTGCCACCGGGGCACGCCTCGAGCATGGATTGGGGTGGTCAGCTGAGCAACCTGTCCGGCACCGGTGCCAGCATCAAACTGCACCCGGCCGCCGTGGCCAACAAGGGGGAGGATTGCCGCCTCAAGCTCGAGCTCGACGACAAGCTGTTCGAGATTGACGGAGTCATCGTCCAATTTTGGTCGAACCAGCAGTTCGCAACCTGCGGCATCATGCTGAAATTTCCCAATTTCCAATCCCAGAAGGCCTACCTGCAGTTGCTGGAGCCCCTGGCAATCGGCTGCGGGCTGGAGGCGGTGGAGCGCGTGAAGCAGGACACCAAGGGCCTGATCAAGGAACAGTATCTCGGCGAGGACGAGACCGTGTTCAGTGTCTGGCGCAGTGAGGACAGCAAGGCCATCGAGCACTTCGAAATGCTGATGCTGGACTACTGCGTGCGGGGCAGCGCCCAGACCCCCGGGCTCCAAATCGGCTACCGGGACGGGGCGAAAGTGGGCAGGAAGGTGGCCAACCCGGCCATGCCGATAAATTTGGGCGCCGGGCAAATGGCCGAGGTCCGCCAGCTTTTCGAGTGGGTTGTGCACAATTTTTCCAAGGCGGTGCCGGCCGACGTGCGCGCGTTTGTCGAGCGGTTTTTCTCCTAGGAAGTTGTTGCGGCGCACGAGGTGCGCCGGTTTCCCCGGACGGGGTCGTCATTCTTTGCCCGACATGGATGACACCGCCATTAATTAATTCCGCCAGCTCATGTGTAGCCTTGTATCACTGCATTTTTTATTGCAAGGCTCTGGCGTGCTGCCTTTCAAACAGATCTCAAATATCGGGACGGGCCTCGCCGCGGAGGCCAACAAGCGCAAAGGCTCGCGTTTTGTGATCAATCCGACCTTCCCGATCAAGGCGACGCTCTCGTTGATTGACCGAAACGGCCGCGCAAGCCCCCGGCCCGGCTTCAGACCCGCCACCAGGCCGGGCTTCAGCACCAAAGCCAAGGGCATCGCGTGGAAGGACTGGACGGCCACCCTGGTCGATCTTTCGACCACGGGAGCAAACATTCACCTGAATCTGGCCGCCGTGGGGTTTTCCGATGACCTCTGCCAGGTCAAACTCAGCCTCGGCAGCTTCCATCTCGAGATTCCGGGCACGGTCGTCCACTTCCGCTTGTTTTCGCACCATGCGATGTGCGGTTTGCTGTTCAACTTTCCGGATGCGGAGACCCAGAAGGCCTACCTGCAGTTGCTTGAGCCGGTTGTCATTGGCACTTCGCTCGCCCCGGTCGAGGCCAAGCCGGACGGCACCGGCCTGCACAAGGAACAATATGCCGGAAAAAACTCCGCCTTGCTCACCGCGTGGCGCCAGGCTCCCGGCGGCGAGATGATGAGTTTTGATTTCCGGATGAATCGCTACGGGGTCCGCTGGAGCACTGGTTTGGCTGAACTTATGACGTATCAACTGGAGGAAGAAAAACCGGCTAGCCACAAAGACCGCCCCCGGCCTGTCCTCAAACTCAAGCTGAAGACTCCGGAAAAGACGGAAGGCATCACGCCAATGCTCCCACTCACCGAGGCGCAGGACGAGGAGGTTCGCTGGCTGTTCGTCCTCGCTGTCTCCAATCTATCCATGTCGGTGGCGGCCGACTTGCGCAAGTTTCTCATTTCACTGGTGGTGGCCTAGCCTCCGGCCGGCCCCGCCCGCAATCAGTCCGCAGAAGGCTCAGGCCCGGACGGAGATCGTCCCGTCGGCCGCGATGTCCTTCTGGATTTTCGTGAAGACGGCGTTGACCTCCTCGTCGGTCAGGGTGCGTTCCGCCGAGCGGAACGACAGTGAGAAGGCCAGGCTCTTCTTTCCCGCCGGCAGACCCTTGCCCTGGTAGACATCGAACACCGCGACCGACTCGACGGCGAACGTCGCGCCCGTCGCCGCCGAGGCTGATGCACTCGTCGCCGCACGGGCGACCTGGAGCAAGAGACGGCGCACCTCGTCCGCGTGGCGCGAAGCTTCGACCACGAGCGCGATGTCGCGCAGCGCCGCAGGGAAAGGGCTGAAGGGCTGGAACCGGGGATGGCCGGCCGCGCCGGCGAGCCTGCCCGGCAAAATGGTGAGCATCGCGGCCCACACCGTGCCCTCGACGCCGGTCGCGCGGACCATGGCGAGGTTCAGCAGGCCAAAACGCGCGGTCCAGCCGTCCTTCATTTCCCCGGCCGCAACTGAGTGGCCCTCCTGCCAGCCCCAATAGGCCCCGCGCACCGGGACCAGTTCCGATGCGGCCAGATTTACCCCGGCCGACGACGCGATGATTTCCATGTGGCGCTTCACGGCGGAGAAATCGGGTGCGGGGCGTGCCAGCCAGGCCCGCTCCTTCGGGTCGTGGCAGAGCACGAAACCCACGCCGAGGCACTCCTGCACCGTGCCGTTGATCTCCATGAACACCCGGCCGGTCTCGAACAACCGGGCGGCCGGGACGCCGCGCGACTGGTTCAGCTTGAGCGATTCCATGATGCCCAGCACGAGCGTGGGCCGCAGGTGGGACTGGTCGTCCACGAACGGATTCGAGAGTGCCAGTTCCGCGGCCGCGGCGTCCGAGACCCACGTCGCCAGTTCCTGCCGGGCGCGCAGGGTGTAGTTCACCACCTCGTGGAAATGCTGGCCGACGAGATAGTCGGTGACCTTGCGATTGAAGATGACGATGGGGTCGTCGTCGCCGTCCAGGAGCGCCGGGCCCGTGCAGGTCGCGGGCGGCACCCGGTCAGTGCCGTAGATGCGCAGGATCTCCTCGACGAGGTCGATCGGCCGCTCGAGGTCGGCGCGGTAGCTGGGAATCTTGATGTTCCACTCAAAGCCGCCCGGCGCGGACTTTTCGCCGGCAATGGGCAGATTGAGCGCCTCAAGGGCATGGCGAATGTCCTCGTCGCTGATGTTGAAGCCCAGCCGCGCGCGAATGAACTCCGGATTGAGGCGGATCTCGCGCTTCCAACGGCGCTCACCGCCCACCTTGAAGGACGGGCCGACCACCGTGCCGCCGGCGGTTTCCAGGATCAGGTCGATGGCACGGCAGGCCGCATCGAACGTGCCGTGCTGATCGACCCCGCGCTCAAAACGGTAGGCGGAATCGGACGACAGGCCGAGCCGCCTGGACGTCCAGCGGATGGACTGTGGGCGAAAATACGCGGCCTCGAGCACGATGTCGGTCGTGGTCGAATCGACCTCGGCGCTGGCGCCGCCCATGATCCCGGCCACGACCATGGGCTTGGACTCGTCGGCGATGACCAGCATGCGGCTGTTCAGCGCACGCTCCTTGCCGTCGAGCGTGACCAGTTTCTCTCCGTCGGTGGCGCGGCGGATCACGATCTGGCGGCCGCCGATCTTTTTCGCGTCGAACACGTGCAGCGGCTGGCCGAGCTCGAGCATCACATAGTTGCCGACATCGACGAGATTGTTGATTGGGCGCAGGCCGACGGCCTTCAGTCGCTCCTGCATCCACGCGGGGCTCGGGCCGACCTTTACGCCCGTCACGACAATGCCGACGTAGAGTGGACAATCCTCGGGCGCATCGACGCGGATGTCCTTGAGGATGTCGGGGCGGGGCGCCCCGTCGATCTTGCCGCGGAACTTGATCTCCGGAAACCGGACATCATAGTGAAGCCAGGCCGCCAGCTCGCGCGCGATGCCGATGTGGCACAGGGCGTCGGGCCGGTTCGGGGTGATCTCCAGATCGAACACCGTGTCGCCGTCCGGCATCACCTCGTTGAGCGGTGTGCCGATGGGCGCCTTGGCATCGAGCAGCAGCAGGCCGGCGTGGTCGTCGCCTAGGCCGAGCTCGTCGGGCGAGCAGATCATGCCGTCGGATTGCTGTCCGCGGATCTTGGACGACTTGATCTTGAAGTCACCCGGCAGCACCGCGCCCGGCAGGGCCACGGGCACGCGGTTGCCGGCGTCACAGTTGGACGCGCCGCAGACGATGGTGCGCACGCCGCCATGGGCCGGGCCGACATCGACCGTGCAGACGGAAAGCTTGTCGGCGTTCGGGTGCTTGGCGCGGGTCTTGATTTCGCCGACCACGACCTGCGTCAGCGGCGGCAGCCCGGTGTTGACCACCCCCTCGACCTCAAAGCCGAGGAAGGTGATGGCGCGCGTCAGCTCCTCGGCGGAGGCGTAGACGCGGACATATTGCTTGAGCCAGTTGCGGCTGATTTTCATTGAAAAAAGAAATGAACACCAAGAAGCGAAGGAGCGAAGGATCCCTTGTTTCTTTGCTGCTTTGTGTTTTTTGACTTCACGCGAACTGCTTCAGGAAGCGGAGGTCGTTCTGGTAGAAGTAGCGGATGTCATCGATGCCATACATGAGCATCGCGAGGCGCTCTAGGCCCATGCCGAAGGCGTAGCCGGTCCACACGTTGGGGTCGTAGCCCACGCCCTCGAAGACGGCGGGGTCCACCATGCCGCAGCCGCCGATCTCGATCCACTCCTTGTTCACCTTGGGCAGGTGCTGGGCGGAGAGATCCACCTCGAAGCTCGGCTCGGTGTAGCCGAAGTAGTGCGGGCGGAAACGGGTCTTGGTGTCCTTGCCGAGCAACGCGGCGAAAATGTAGTCGAGCAGCGCCTTCAGGTCGCGCACGGTGACGTTCTTGTCCACGTAGAGACATTCGATCTGGTGGAAATTCGCGCTGTGCGTCGCGTCCGAGGTGTCGCGGCGGTAAACGCGGCCCGGCGAGACGATGCGGATGGGCGGCTCGCCCTTGAGCATCGTGCGGATCTGCACCGACGAGGTGTGCGTGCGCAGCAGATATTTCTCTGTGGGCACCTTCTTGGCGAGGTTGGCGAAGCGCGCCTTCTCCGGGAAATAGAACGTGTCCTGCTCGTCGCGCGCCGGGTGGTCGGCGGGGGTGTTGAGCGCGTCGAAGCAATAATACTCGGTCTCGACCTCGGGACCCTCGACGACGGTGAAGCCGGCCTTGCGCAGGATGCGGCACATCTCCTCGCGCACCAGCGTCAGCGGATGGCTGGTGCCGGGGCCGGAGTCGGGCGATGGCAAGGTCGGGTCGATGGCTGGCCCGAGCTGTCCGGCGAGTTCGGCATCGCCGATGCGGGCCAGCGTGGCGTCGAGCTGCACCGACAGCTGCGCCTTGGCCTCGTTGACGAGCTTGCCCATCGCGGGGCGGTGCTCCTTGGGCACGGCGCCCATCTGCTTCATCAGCGCGGTGAACTCGCCGTGGGGGCCGACGTAGCGGGCCTTGGCCGCCTCGAAGTCGGCGCGCGTCTTCAGCGTGGCGAACTCGGCCGAGACCTTGACGAGCAGGGCGGTGAGGGTGGCTTGCATGAGGAAATAAAAAGGACGGGACTCGTGGGAGGCCCGTCCTTCAGAAAAATGGTCTTCGACCAGAAGGCGAGCCTCCAAGCGGCCCGCGTTTTGCCTTGTCGCTTACGCCTTGGCGGCGGCGGCGACCTTGGCCTTCAAGGCGTCCTGGGCCCGCTTGACCAGGCCGGTGAACGCCACGGCGTCGGCGATCGCGATCTCGGAGAGCTGGCGGCGGTCGAGCTGGATGTTGGCGGCCTTGAGGCCCTCGATGAAGCGGCTGTAGCTCATGCCGGCCTCGCGGCAGGCCGCGTTGAGGCGCACGATCCACAGGCCGCGCATGTTGGCCCGCTTCTTCTTGCGGTCGATGTAGGCGTATTGCCAGGCATGCTGGACCGCTTCCTTGGCGTAGCGGAACAGCTTGGATTTGTTGCCGAAATAGCCCTTGGCGTATTTCAGCACTTTCTTGCGGCGCTTGCGCGACGCGGGGGAGTTGGTGACACGAGGCATGTTATAGGGTGGTTGAGGGCCGGCGGGTCGTCTCGTTAGGATTCACCCGCCTGGCTGGTTGGATGGGTGCGACGGCTTACCGGAGACCGGTGGGCAGGCAGCGAAGGAGGGGCGCGGCATGGCCGGGGGCCACGAGCTTGTCGCGGGAAGCACGGCGTTTGGACTTCGTGCTCTTAGCGGACAGCAAGTGCCGGAAACCGGGGGTGCGGCGGATCAGCTTGCCCGTTCCGGATATCTTGAAGCGCTTGGCGACGGACTTTTTGGTCTTTTGCATGAGAGGAGCGGAGGAAAACAGAGGACGCCCGCACGCATGGCAAGTATTTTGTCCGACAAAGTGGTGTGGACGCCGTCGAATCATCTAACTCCCCGGCAAGCAGGGTCCTACAGGCGGGCCGGGCCGCGGGCGCGGGGCTTTACAACCACCGCCAACCGCGACTGACTCGTCTGCGATGAAAAGGGTCAAAGTCGCGCAGTTTGGACTCGGTCCGATCGGGCTGGAATCGCTCCGGCTCGCCGCTGAGCAACCGTGGATGGAAATTGTCGGCGCGGTGGACAACGACCCGGAGAAATACGGGCGCTCCCTGGTCGAGCTGACCGGGCTCGGCTCGCTGGACGGGTTGAGCCTCTGCCCCACCCTCGAGGAGCTTTTTCGCGAAACCCAGCCCGAGGTGATCCTGCACACCGCCTCCTCTAGTGCCGCCGCCACCCTGCAGCAAATCCGCCCGGCGCTGGAGCTCGGGCTTGCGGTGGCCTCGACCTGCGAGGAACTGATTTATCCGGCGTTGCAATCGCCCGAACTGGCCAGGGAGTTGAATGCGCTCTGTCTCTACACCAAGGCCCGCCTCGTCGCCACGGGGGTGAACCCGGGATTCGTGATGGACCTGCTGCCCATCTGCCTGACGGGCGTCTGCCGCGCGGTGGACCACATCAGAGTGGAGCGCGTAGTCGATGCCTCGACGCGCCGCCAGCCGCTGCAGGCCAAGATCGGCTGCGGGCAGGATCCGGTTGCCTTCCGCGCCAAGCTGCAAAGCGGGCAGGCCGGACACGCCGGTTTGCGCGAATCCGTGGCGCTGGTCGCCCACGCGATGGGCTGGAAGCTCGACCAGATTGCCGCAACCGGCGAGCCGGTGATCGCGGAGAGAAACCTCCGCACCCGGTTTTTTGACGTCACCGCGGGCCAAACCTGCGGCATCCACCAGCGCGCCACGGGCACGGCGGCCGGTCGCGAAAAAATCGCGCTGAAGATCAAAATGTATCTCGAGGCACCGGCGCCGCACGATGCGATCCGCATCACGGGCCGGCCGGACCTGGACGTGACAGTCAACGGCGGCGTGGCCGGCGAAGACGCGACGATCGCCTCGCTCATCAACGTGGTGCCGCGACTGCTCGCGGCGCCACCCGGGCTGCGCCTGCTGAGCGAGCTCGCCACGCCAGCCTAGACCGGCGGAATCACGTGAATGCCCGGCGGAATTTTTTGCCGATTTTCAGAGCGAAAACACGCGGACGGGCAAAATCCGGGAATGGGGATTGACAAGCCCCGGGCGATAATAACGTTTGCCACTCCTATTTTTGACGGCTTCCTAGCTCAATGGTAGAGCAGTTGACTCTTAATCAATTGGTTCCGGGTTCGAGTCCCGGGGGAGCCACCACTTTGTGTTTTTTTCCAGTCCTTTTGAAAATTTTGCGCGAGGCGCGCCACGCCGGTGTAGCTCAATGGTAGAGCACCTGTTTTGTAAACAGGCGGTTGCGGGTTCGAATCCCATCGCCGGCTCCATTCTCGGCCGGCCAAGCGCGAACTCAATCCACGCGGGCGCCCGCAGCGCCCGCCAAATTGTCCACTGCCCGATGGTGTAATGGTAGCACAAACGACTCTGACTCGTTTAGTCTAGGTTCGATCCCTAGTCGGGCAGCCAATTTTGCCGGCCTGCAAATTTTTATGTCAGGGCACGACAAACCGCATTGACAGTCCAAAGTGTATGTCGGCAACATTTGCCTTCTGAGATAATTTTCGGTCACTTTGCCTCTGTCCCCTCACTCCTTCTCACCCTGTCTCGGCCACCCGGTGGCGCCGTTGAATTGTCTTATGCTTGTGGCGCACCGCGTGCTGTAGTTTGCCCGACTTTCCAAACGGAACATCCCATCCCGACAAAGTAAATCCTCCCCCTCATTATGATCACTGCATACCTGCCCTTGGCGATCCTGCTGACCAACGAAGATGGCAGCCCCATGACCTCCATGGAGCTGTTCAAGCACGGCGGGCCCATCATGTGGCCCATCCTGATTGTCTCCTTCCTCCTCATCACGGTCGCCGTCGAGCGCGTGATTTTCATTTTCCGTGAGAACGGCCGCCGCCAGCCCGAACTCGTCGACAAGATGCTCGAGCGGGTCGAGGTCAACGACATCGACGGCGCCGTCGAACTGGGCAAGAAAAGCCAGGACTACGTGGCCCGCATCCTCGTCTACGCCCTGACCCACAAGGAGCATTCCCTCGGCAACGCCTTCACCCGCGCCGCCAGCCAGGAGATGCAGCGCTTCAGCCAGGGCCTGCCCACCCTCGACACCTGCATCACCGCCGCCCCGCTGCTCGGGCTGCTCGGCACCGTGACCGGCATGATGGGCACCTTTGCCGCCCTGAACACCGGCACCGGGGACATTGCCTCGGCCTCCGCCAAGATCACCGGTGGCGTGGCCGAAGCGCTGATCGCCACCATGTGCGGTCTGGCCATCGCGGTCACGGGCCTGCTCCCTTTCAATTACCTGAATGCCCGGGCCGAGGAGGCCCGTCACGAGGTGGAGGATGCCTCCAACTCGCTCGAAATCATCATCAACAAGTCCGAGAGCACCGGCGCCAAGACTCGCTGAGCTCGCGGCCCCTCCGACATTAACCTCTAAACACTTACTGTATGCACGGTGGTGGTGGTGGAACAGGCCCCGGTGGAGTAAAACGAGCGCGCATTGAGATCATCCCTCTCATCGACGTGATCTTCTTCCTGCTCGCCACGTTCGTCCTGTTCACCCTTTCCCTCAACAAGTCGGGCGGCATCAGCGTCCATCTGCCCACTGCGGTGACCAGCGAGGTCCGCGATCCGAACGGCACCGCGACCATCAGCGTCACGGATGAAGGTGCGCTCGCCTGGAACAAGGATCTGATCACCTTGGACGAGTTTCTTGTCCGCCTGAAGCAATACCATAAGGACTACCCGGACGGCCGCATCCTCATCAACGGTGACGAACGGGCCTTCTTTGTCCAGGCCATCTATGTTTTCGACGAGGCCCGCAAGGCCGGGTTCACCAAGGTGTATATTGAAACCCACGTCCGTTGATGCCGCCCCAGCCTAATAAACCGGTCCACCATTCGTCTAACTGACAAGCAGAACCATCATGGAAGGCACCAAAATCAAACTCCGGCCCCGCAAGAAGGCGCGCATTGAGATCATCCCGCTCATTGACGTCATCTTCTTCCTGCTCGCGACCTTCGTGCTTTTCACGCTTTCCCTCAACCGCATCCAGTCGGTGCCCGTGGATCTGCCGGTGGCGACACCCCCCGATCCCAACAAGCCGCCGCCCGATATCATCACCATCCAGGTTTCCTCGGAAGGCTCGATTTTCTGGAACAAGGATCCCATGGATATATCCGAGCTGCCGGGCCGCCTCGCGGCCTACAAGTCCACCACGGAAGACCCCCGCATCCTCATCGCGGGCGACGAGAAAGCCCGCTTCGGCTCCACGGTCAAGGTGCTCGACGAAGTCCGCCTGGCCGACATCAAAAAATTCTCGGTCGAAACGCACCCCCGCCAGACGGGCAAATAATCCGGCGCCGCCATGAACAAAGATCTCATCATCGGCATCGCGGCCTCGGTCCTGCTGCATTTCGTCCTCCTGAATCCGTTCTCGGGCAAGCAGCCGCCGCCCAAGCGGGCGCCGGTGGTCAAGGAGACCGTGATGGAGTTCGAAATGCCCCCGATCGACGAGGACAAGCCGGATGAAGTGAAGGAGATGGAAGACCCGCAGGAAAACGTGATCCCCGCGCCCAGCCTGGTCGACATGCCGTCCCAGGTGACGGTCAACGCCTTCGTCCAGCCGCTCCAGCCGCCCCCGCCGCCCGGCATGACCCCCAACCGTGGCGCCATCACCATCCCGGTGAACCCGCCGGGCAGCGGTTTTGGCAGAGGCCTCAGCGATCTCTTCGATATCAACAACCTGGACCAGAAGCCGGTGGCCCGCGTGCAACCGCAGCCCACCTACCCCTACGAAATGAGCCGCGCCGGCATCAACGGCGAGGTCGTGGTCGAATTCATCATCAACACCAACGGTGATGTGATCCAGACCCAGGTGGTCCGGTCCTCGCACCGTGAATTTGAAGCCCCCGCCATGGCGGCGGTCGGCAAATGGAAATTCAAACCGGGCCGCAAAGGCGGCCGCGCCGTCAACGTCCGCGCCTCCCAGCTCATCGAGTTCAACCTCGATGACGCGAAATAACTCCGCCGGCCCGCCATGTCACCTTCCTTCCCTCCCGTCCTCCGCACCGCGCTCGCCCTGATGGGCGTGACCCTGCTGGCCGTGGCGTTGCCCGCCCAGCAGTCCGCCGCCAAGCCGGTGCGCGATTATTCCTTCTCGGATACCACCGGCGAGATGTTCGCCAAGTTCAGGGTGGTCGCCGAGGCAAAGAACTATGACGCCGCCACGGCCATCCTCGACGCCCAGCTGGCCAAGGTGGCACCGGACAGCTATGACGCCGCCCTGATCTACCAGTATAAGGCCAATATGCAGCTGCAGAAGGGCGTCTATGCCGCGGCCATCCAGCCGCTGGAGCAGGCCCTGAATCTTTCCGAATCGAAGACGCCCACTTATTTCGACGAACGCGCCACGCGCGAGTTTCTCTTCTTGCTGGCCTCGCTCTACCTGCAGGAGGCGGTGCAATCCAAGAACCCAGGCATCGCCAGCACCTATTTCGAGAAGGCGGACAAAGCCTTCATCGCTTGGCGGAAAATCACGCCCAAATCCAATGCCGACGCCCAGCTGGTTTATTCCCAGTTGCTCTACACCTGGGCCGTGCAAAACCCCGATAAACCCGACCTGGCTCTCCTCCGGCGCGCCCTGGAGCAGATCGAGTCCGGCCTCCATCTGTCCACCCACCCGAAGGATACGTTCTATATCCTGAAGATGGTCTGCCTGCAGCAATTGAACCGCAACGCCGAGGCGGTCGAGATCCTGGAGCTCATGGTCCGGCAGAAGCCGGAATCCAGCACTTACTGGCAGCAGCTGGCGGCGCTCTACCTCAGCCTCGACCAGCCCCTGCGCGCCATCCTGGCCTTGGAGCGCGCCCAGGCCAACGGGCATCTCAATACCCCCAAGGACAATTTCAACCTGGTCGGCATCTACTACAACATCGGGCAGTTCGAGCAGGCCGCCGACCTGCTCGAGGCCGGCCTGAAGAATGGCCGGATCGAAAAGGAATCCAAAAACTGGGAGCTGCTGGCGTTGTGCTACCAGCAGTTGCAGCGGCCCTTCAAGAGCAT
>WNFI01149356.1_pt1 | contig 35991 bp, 34 predicted proteins | sample 5400471 | NCBI WGS metagenome assembly WNFI01 (sample SAMN13153348, study PRJNA577476) | soil metagenome | isolation source: 100 cm saprolite on Douglas fir-dominated hillslope | place: USA:California | collected 2013-09-17 | reverse complement strand
GACCGTACTCACCGCCGTCTTCAGTCCCCTGCCCGGCATCGCGATTTTACCGCTGGCCATGCTCTGGTTCGGCTTAAGTCCATCCGCCATTATCGCTGTCGTCGTTTTCGGGGCTATCTGGCCCATCTCAGCCAATACCGAGACTGGTTTTCGCACGATTGGCGCGACGACGCGTATGGTCGCGCTTAATCTTGGCCTGAGCCGTATCCAGACCATCCGCGATGTCTTTCTACCGGCGGCGCTGCCGCACATTATATCGGGCCTGCGCCTGGCCTGGGCCTTTGGCTGGCGCACCGTCGTTGGTGCGGAAATCGTCTTTGGCGTGGCCGGTTCAAGTGGAGGTCTGGGCTGGTATATCAATAACGCCAGCTACTTCCTGAATCCACCGGCCATCTTCGCCGGCTTGGTCGTTATCTCGGCCCTGGGCGTCCTTCTGGATACGCTTTTCCAGTGGATTGAGCGGCAAACCATTGTCAAATGGGGCATGAAGCAGGCCCATTAACCTACTGTCTTTTCGCCATCTGGCGTCCACATTTTTGCTCTGGAGGAGTTTCTCTTATGAAAAAACATCTGTGGTCATTGACCCTGATGCTGGTTATCCTGGCCTCACTTGTGAGTGCCTGCGGTCCTTCGGCGAGCGCTGGCACAGGCTCAGGTGCGCCCGCGACCTTTACCCTGGTCTATCAACCCGGTCTGGGTGCTGTGACCTTTATTACTCTGAAGATCCAGAAGACCCTGGAAAAACAGTTTCCCAAAACCACATTTCAGTGGAAAATTGTCAATAGCGGCGCGGCTGTGCGTAATGCTATCATCGCCCACCAGGGGGACCTGGGCACTCTGGGTCTGCCACCCTTCCTGGTCGGCTGGGATAAAGGCATGGATTGGAAGGTTCTGCTGGCTACCAGTCGCGGCGATAGCTGGCTGGTGGCTCTGAACCCCAAATTTAAGAGCCTGAAGGACTTTGGTCCCAATGATAAAATCGGCGTGGTTGCGCCGGACTCGCAGCAGGCCATTCTGTTGCGCAAGGCGGCCCAGGAGCAACTTGGCAATGCCCACGCGCTGGATGCGAACCTTCTGACGATTAGCTCCGCCGATGGCGAAAAAGCTCTGCTTACCGGACATCTGGCCGCTCAGTTGTCCGGCGCTCCCTATCAGAACCAGGAGGTCGCAGCGGGCGGGCATATTGTCTTACACTCGGTCGATGTTTTTGGTCCGGTCGGGACGGGTGTGATCGTGATCCCACAGGGATTGTATAATCAGTACCCGACCTTCAGCCGACAAATCTACCAGGATTTTGTCGATGTGACAACGTGGGTCGGTGGGCATCACGCTCAGGCCGCGCAGTACCTGGCCTCGGATGTGGCCAGCGCCGGGGGGGGCACCACCGCGCAATTTGAAACCCTGCTGGCCGATCCATCACTGGTCTACGATAAGACTCCATCGGGCCTGATCGCTTACGCCACCTTTATGCAGTCCATCGGCCTGATCTCAAAAACCCCGAAGTCGCTCAATGATCTGGAACTGCCTACCGTGCTGGGCACTGGTAGCTAAGCATGTCTGCTTCACTCTAACTGTAATTTCTGGTCGCGCTAATTACGAGGAATAGAGCGCGACCGGGTTCATCCCGTTAAGCAAGAGAAGGTAAAAACATGAGTAAAAGAGAAGGACAATATCGTCTGGGCGCGTTCTTGCAGAATACCGGCCATCATATCGCATCCTGGCGCCATCCCGATGCCCAGGCCGATGCCGGTGAGAACTTTGCTCACTATCGCCAGATAGCTCAAACCGCCGAGCGCGCCAAATTTGATATGGTTTTTCTGGCCGATGGGGTGGCTGTGCGCCGTGGTAGCGATGTCGAGGCCCTGAGTCGCGACGGTAAAATTGTGCACTTTGAGCCACTGACCCTGCTCTCGGCCCTGTCCGCCGTGACCGAGCATATTGGCCTGGTCGCCACCGCCTCGACGACCTATAACGAACCGTATCATATCGCGCGTAAATTTGCCTCGCTGGATTATCTGAGCGGTGGACGCGCTGGTTGGAACGTGGTCACCTCCGCCACCGAGGCCGAGGCCTTGAATTTTAATCGCGAGCACCATATGGAGCACGCGCTCCGCTACGAACGGGCGCGCGAGTTTCTCCAGGTGGTGACGGGTCTGTGGGATAGCTGGGAGGACGATGCCTTTGTGCGCGATAAAGCCTCCGGCGTGGCCTTTGACCCGGCGGCCTTGCACGTGCTTCATCACAAAGGTAAACATTTTTCGGTACGCGGTCCCCTCAATGTGGCTCGTCCACCACAGGGCTATCCAGTCATTGTGCAGGCTGGCGCTTCTGATGATGGCCGCGACTTTGCCGCTTCAACAGCCGAGGTGATTTTTACGGCCCAGCAGACCCTTGAGGAGGCCCAGGCCTTCTATAAAGATATGAAGGGCCGACTGGCCACCTATGGGCGCAGTCCCGATCAACTCAAGATCATGCCCGGCATCTTCCCGGTCATCGGCAGAACCGAGGCCGAAGCGAAAGAGAAATACGACCAGCTACAAAATCTCATCCATCCCCAGGTCGGTCTGGCCCTCCTCTCCGGCCTAGTCGGGAGCGTCGATCTCACCTCCTACCCGTTGGATGGTCCCCTGCCTGCGCTTCCTGAGACCAATGGCAACAAGAGCCGCCTGCAACTGGTGCGCGACCTGGCCGTACGAGAGAATCTCACCATCCGCCAGGTTTATCAGGCCATCGCCGGCGCGCGCGGCCACTGGACCACCTGGGGCACCCCTGAGCAGATCGCCGATCGCCTGGAAAGCTGGTTTATTAACGAGGCCGCCGATGGCTTCAATCTTATGCCACCTTATCTGCCAGGAGGTCTCGACGATTTCGTTGAGCATGTTATCCCTATTCTCCAGCGTCGTGGTCGCTTCCGCACTGAGTATAAGGGCCGCACCCTGCGCGAGAACCTTGGCCTGGCTCGTCCCACCAACCAGTTTAGCGCCGTCGTTACCAGCCCTGTTTCCGTCTAGACAATACATTTATCACTTGTCGAGGCCAGCGGATTCCCTGGTGGATACGCTGGCCTCATCCGCTTTTTTATTCATCTTCGTCGATCTTGAAGGGACGTGCCGCCTGGGGATAGAGCAGTTTGCAAATCGCCTCAGCATAGTTTTTCTGATCGAGCATAGCAAAGACAATTTGGGATAGCGTGTTCTGGCTACAATCGCGGCCTGCTCCTTGCGCGTGGGTACATTCTGGACCTGGTAATTTCGATGAAGAGCGAGCAGGTTTCAGCGCCAAGAGTGAGCAATCAGCGCGAAGGATGAGCAGCACGGCACCCACTGACGAAGAAACGCCTTCAGAAGCGATGTCTGTCTCTCGAGAGTTGTTCATTTCCGGACGAGGAGAAGAGCTCTGTTGAGCACAAATTGAGCCAGGGCTAGGAGACGTGTCAACAAACAATCAACGTGAGTGATGTTGACATGTCTCCTGGCTTGAGCCTACTGGTCTTGCGTGGGTTGAGGCGTGTCCGGCGTACAGAACAGCTTGATGGCGATCACGGATGCGGCCATCCAGCCAACGAAGACTCCGAGCTGCAAGAAGAGCCCCGTCAACGCCGCATTCGTAAAACTCCCGAAAAAGCATAGGAGAAGAAGGACAGCGCTTGCCAGACAATAGCAAGCCCAGCCACGCTCCTTGCGTGCGAAGAAGAACCGGACAAAGACCCCCAAGGCCGCTGCTAGCACAACAAAGACGAAGAGTGCGCCAAGGGCATGAATAGCACCGTGCCAGGAGGGACCCGTTGAGGCAAGAACTCCCGGCGGAAACCCATTGGCAGGATCGGTTCGAAACACACCGACCACAATCAGACCAAGCCCATACGCTCCAATCAAGAACGGTCCCCATGTTCCGGCCCGTCCGGGGTGTAATTTTCTCCAGAGGCCAGTAGCATAGAGGAGATTGAGCACTCCGGCCAGCACAAAGTTCCCGATCTGAACCCACCCCCAGTCCCCAAGCGAGAGGAGACTCAGTGGATCGAGCCGCGGGTCAAAACCAGGGCGAGTGGAGTCCTGAATGAGCAGGTACTCAGAGGAGCATTGGGCTGGAGGTTCGATGATGGCTCAGCTTTGTCTCTTCGTCCGAACGTGGAGCCGCACAAAAATCAGAGCCAGGACAATCTGTATTATTTATTGACAGTATTTCATACTGATACTTCACATGGGAGGCGGTTTCTCCAGGTTCTGCACGGTCAATTCCTCTGTTTCGCGCTGATTTGAGTCTGTCAAATAGTTTACTATTTTACACCCTCAGTCGAGAGAAAAGCTTTGTGGGGTGAAAATGTTTATAGTCTGGGACTAATTGCGCGTTCATATCCATCTTCCGGGTGACTATGTTATACTAGCCGCATGATTGTAGGCGTTAGCGAAATCACTCTGCACCTGCCGGAGAGCCACTCGTTAAAGGACAAACGGCAAGTCATCATATCGCTCATGGCGCGGATTCGCCAGCGTTTCGAGGTGGCGATTGCTGAGGTCGAGGACAACGACATCTGGCAGACCGCAAAGCTGGGTGTGAGCTGTGTGAGTAATAGCCATCACCACGCTAGCGAAGTGCTGGATCACGTGCGTCAGTATATCGAGGAGACGCGCCCGGATATCTCTATCACCAACTCAGAAATCGAAATTATGAACTGGTAATGCTACCTGCTTTATGGAAAAAACAGATGTCAACACATGTATCAGTCACATCCCAACAAAATAGTCCTGAGTCGGTCTATGTGCTTGGGGTGCGCGTCGATCGGATTTCTCAGGAACAAACCCTGAGCAGGATCATGGCAATAATCGCGCAGCGGCGAGCCTCTGAGCAAGCCTTTCCCTGCCAGCAATTGATCACCGTCAACCCCGAATTCGTCATGGCTGCGCAGCGCGATGTGGATTTCCGCAGCGCGATCAACGCAGCCGCGCTGGTGGTGGCTGATGGTGTTGGAGTAGTCTGGGCCACGCGCTACCTCAAGGCTCCCACGCCAGAACGGATTACCGGTGTCGATACGCTGATCGAACTGGCCACACGTTGCGCCGGGGCCGGGTATCGCCTGTATCTGTTGGGCGCGGCCCCTGGCGTTGCCGAAGCAGCAGCGGCCCGCCTGCAAGCCCTGGCACCTGGCCTACAGATCGCCGGAACGTACGCTGGTTCGCCCGCGCCCGCTGAAGAGGATGCGATTATCGAACGTGTGCGCGTCGCGCAGGCTGATGTGCTTTGCGTGGCCTATGGCGCGCCTGCCCAGGATCTCTGGATTTATCGCAATCTCACTCGTCTGCCTGTAGCCCTCGCGATTGGTGTGGGAGGCGCTTACGATTTTATTTCAGGTCGCCAGCAGCGCGCTCCGCGTGTGATGCAGCGGTTTGGCATCGAATGGCTGTATCGTTTGTATCGTGAACCATGGCGCTGGCGGCGTATGCTGGCCCTGCCGCGTTTCGCGTTTCGCGTAGTGCTGAAAGGACGCGCCCGGCATGGCAACTAGTACGGGTTTTCATATAGCCGAAGAACGTATCCAGACACTGATCTCTAACTTCGCTGGCAAGCGTATTCTGGTGATTGGTGACATGGTGGCCGATGAATATTTAATCGGCAAGCCCGCGCGCATCTCCCGCGAGGCTCCAGTACTGATCCTGGAACTGAATGAGGAGCGCACCGTTCCGGGGGGGGCCACCAATGTCGCGGTGAACGCGTGTACGCTGGGAGCCGAGATCTTCCTCTCAGGCGTTGTGGGTAACGACCTGCCTGGCCAGCGCTTGCGCAAGGCCATCGACGATCTGGGCATGTATCAAGAAGGTTTAATCACCGACACAATGCGTCCGACCTCGATCAAAACACGGATTATGGCGGGCAGCGCGCAGGTGGTGTATCAGCATATTGTGCGCGTGGATCGCGTGGACACTTCTGAAGTGGGCGAGCCATGCCGTAGCCAGATCATCGACTATATTCAACGTATTTTACCTACGGTTGACGCGGTGATGCTCTCCGACTATGAAAATGGCATGATCAGTCCAGCTGTCATTGAGTGTTGTTTGCCCCTGGCACGTCAATTGGGGAAAGTAATTGTGGTTGACTCGCATGAGAAGCTGTTTCGCTTCCAGGGTGTGACCGCGTTGACACCCAATCAACCGGAGGCCGAACGGACTACCGGCGTCAGTATCACCAATGAGGATGATCTCAACGAGGCAGGTCGTCGCCTGCTGGCTGGTAGCAACGCGCAGAGCATTCTGCTCACGCGTGGTAGCGAGGGCATGAGTCTCTTCGTGGCAGGCGCGGAACCGCTGCACTTGCCGATCTATCCGCTTGATCACCATTCAAGCGAGGTGTTCGATACCAACGGCGCTGGCGATACCGTCGCGGCCACCTTCACCCTCGCGCTGACCGCCGGGGCCAGCTTTGCCGAGGCCGCTTATCTGGCAAATGCTGCCGCCGCGCTGGTCGTGCGCCGCCTGGGCTGCGCCAGCAACACACCACAGGAACTGATGGAAGCGTTTCAATGAATGATATTCTTATAACCCAACAGAAAATTTTGCGGCGCGACAAATTGGCCGCCGAGGTTGCGCGTCGCCAGGCCAATGGCGAGCGCGGCGTTTTTACCAATGGCTGCTTTGATCTCCTGCACCTGGGCCACGTGCGCTACCTGCAGGATGCGCGCGCGCTGGGCGATTTCCTGGTCCTCGGCCTGAATGGCGACGAGAGTGTGGCCTTTCTCAAGGGTGCTGGGCGTCCACTTGTGCCCGCGGTCGAGCGCGCGGAAATTCTGGCGGCCCTGACTTGCGTGGATTATGTGACAATTTTCCCTGAGAAAACCGCGAATGCCATTGTCGAGCTGCTGCGTCCTGCGATCTACGTCAAAGGCGGCGATTGGCATGCCACGCCGGGCAATGATCCCGATTTCAAACGTCTGCCCGAAGCCCCGTCAGTCCTGGCCTATGGGGGCACAGTTCGTCTGATCCCCTACCTGCCGGGCCACTCGACCACGGAATTGATCGCGGCGATTAAGCATTTGCCGGAGAAATCGGCTTAATCATGACTTTCGATAAGACCTTGTGAAGTTCTCTTATGTTCCCTCGTTAAAAAGCAAAGATAGAGTTATTTTCTGGGAGTTCTTTAATTATGGCAGATATACCATTTGAACACGCGCCAGAAGAGGTAGAGGTCTTGCCCATTGAGGCGGCAGAGCTATCGGCTCCTGCTACGCTGATAGAGGAGCCAGGTACACTTCTAGAGACTGCTGGCGAAACTGAAGAAGTAATCAATAGAATTGAGCATACAAAGAAGAATGGCAAGACCATTGAGAGGAAGCGAGAAGCGCATACGGCAGAAGAGCATACAAATGGAAAAGGCGCGGAGCTAAGCGGCGCAGAGATTACAGCTCGCGCCGAAAGCGTGATAAATCCCGAACCTGCTGGCATGAGCGAACAAGAAGTGCAGAAACCGGCAGGGGAGGTTGAGGAACCGCAAATTACTGGTGAAGAGACGCCTGTTCCTGTGAGCGAAGAGGCAAGGGTTGTTATCATCGATACAGCGCGCGCCGGTGCTGAAGAACTGATAGCGCCCGTAGCAGTAATCGAGGAAGTTCCCCTTACTGAAAGCGCAACTCTCGGTGCTCCGATAACCGAGCGACGCCAGCTCGTCAAATCTGCCGCGCTGGTCTCGATTGGCAATCTGGGCAGCAGCCTGATGGGCATGGCGCGCCAGATCGTCGTCGCGTCGCTTGGACCAAGCATTGGAGGTCCTTTCAATGCCGCGTTGGCACCCGCGAACAATTTTTTTCAACTACTGATCAACGGTTCCGTCAGCGGCGCACTGGTGCCGACCTTTAACGATTATGCAGCTCCAGAAAAGCGCCAGGAGATGCGGCGTGTCGTCTTTACTGTAGTCAATTTGATTTTCCTGCTTGCTCTAGTCGCTAGCGTAGGTTACGCGCTGATTGCTCCCTGGTTTATCAATGTGCTGGTACAGGGCTATAGTCATCAAAGCGATAAATTGCTGACTCTCCAGTACTCACAGATTATCTTCTTCTCCCTGGCGGCTCTGGGACCGTTCGCGGTACTCCTGTCCGCTCTCTTTGCGCTCAAAGAATTTGGCTGGCCAGCCTTTGCGACAGCCGCTTATCACGTCGGCATCATCCTGGGGGCGATTGGCCTGGGCCTTTTTGGCTCGTCCTATTTGGGGAGGATGGCCCTGCCTGCGGGTGTGCTGCTCGGTGCTCTGGGCGAGATTGCGCTGCTTTTGCCAGGTATCCGCAACCAGCACTTCTATTATATGTTCGTGCTGGATCTCAAGCATCCGGCGTTGCGACGCATTATCAAACTCTACTTCCCAATCTTAATCAGCTATGTCTTTACGACTGCCCTGGTTTTTTTGGATGTCAATCTCTGGGCGCGCGCTGGTGGAGATGGTACGGCTAACACTCTCGCCCAGGCCACCGCCACGGCTCTCTTACAATTCCCGGTCGGTCTGGTGGCGATGGCCCTCGGTTTCGCGGTTTTGCCTACGCTCTCTGAGCATGCACGTGAGGGCAATAGCGAGCGTTTCAAAACAACTCTCCTCCTGGGCTTCCGAGTTGGCTTGTTGCTGATGATCCCAGCGATGGTCGGTATGTGGGTGCTACGTTTGCCGATTGTCTATCTCCTCTTTGCACATCACAATAACAACCTTGCCAATGCTGGTCTGAGTGCTCTGGCACTGCAAAACTATGTCTATCAATTACCGTTTGTGGCGGTCGATCAGTTGCTTATTGCCGCCTTCTATGCGCGCAAGAACACAATGACGCCTGTGGTGGTTGGTATCGTGTGTATTGGCTTCTATCTAGCGGTGGCGCTACCTTTTTTCCAGACTATCGGCATAGCCGCGCTAGCCTTCGCCAACACAGTGCAAAACTCCATGCACGCGATTATTCTGTTGTTCTTGCTTAGGAAGGCTATGGGTTCGTTACACATCCGCACGAGCCTTCCGACTATCCTAAAGATCTGCCTGGCATCAGCGCTGATGGGCCTCGTGGCCTGGGGCGCGCTGGCGCTACTCAGCCATGTCGCGCTCTTCTCGCTTAATCATCTGCTCGGCCAGTTCCTGACCTTGATCGTGGCTGGTGGCCTGGCCTCAGTGGTTTACTTCGGCGCGATTCTGCTCTTCAAGGTTGAGGAGATTAGTCTGTTGAAAGGTGCAATCCTGGCGAAGTTGGGGAGACGCTAGCTAATTTACGTACAAAAAAGGGAATGGCCTTGCTCAAAGCCGTTCCCTTTTTGTTATCTCCTCTTCAATGAAGTTATTTGTTTAGGATAGAGCAGAATTTTTGCTGATTTTAGACGAAATATTCTCCAGCGCAAAAACGAGGGACACATGGGCGAATATATAGTCAGAGGCAATGCGCGCCGTACCTGGACGCCTGGGCAACTGGTTTTTGCCCGTGATATCAGCGCAGGAAAGTAGGCAGGATATGACTCAATTTGACCGCATACGCGTTGGGCTAATCGGATATGGCATTGGGAAGGCCTATGCTGCCGCGTTGCGCGATGCTACCATGTACTATCCGGATCTACCGCCAGTCGAGCTTGTCGCGGTAGCAACTGCAACTGAAGCAAACGGCAAACGCGCCGTTGAGGAATCAGGCTTTGCGCGCTTTACTACCGAATACCGCGCACTGCTGGCAAGCGAGGACATCAATGCGGTCATCATCGCTACCCCGAATTACCTGCACCGGGAAATGCTGCTGGCGGCGCTTGCCACAGAGAAAGCGATCTACACCGATAAACCGCTGGCTAATAATCTGGCCCAGGCGCGAGAAATCGTTGTGGCTGCTCGTAAGAAGAGACGAGACGCGCAACTCTCTTTTACCTTGCGCTACTTGCCAGCAATTCAATCTGTGCGGAAGCTGTTACAGACTGAGCGCCTGGGCCAGATCTATAGCTTCCGCCTGGCCTATTACCGCGCGAGTTATCGCGATCCTGAGAAGCCGTTACGCTGGAAAGCGCGGATGGTAGAGAGTGGCGGGGGTGTGCTCAGCGATCTGGTACCCCACCTGGCCGACCTGCTGATCTGGCTCATTGGTATGCCTGAGCGCATTGCCGCACAAACACGCACCTTCATTGAGGAGCGGCCAGCGACCACAGGGAGCCGCGAGAGGGTGCGCGTGGAGACTGACGATCACGTGATTATCCAGGCATCATTGGCTGATGGATCAATCGGGACTATCGAGTCGGGCAGGTTGATTGCGGGCGCGAGCAGCAATCTGGCTGTTGAAATCTATGGGAGCGAGGGCTCGCTGCGCTGGAATATCATGGACCCGCGTTCGCTCTTTATTGCCAATGCGCGCAAAGCAGATAGCGAGCAGAGTTGGCAGCGCATTGCGGTAGTACAAGACCATCTACACGCTCTCCGTCCGGGGGTAACTATCCCAGCCGAAGGGGTTCCTTTCGACACTGTCGCACTTGCCGATTTCTTGCACAAAACCCATACAGGGCAAGCTTACGATCCGGGGCTGGAGCAGGGCCTACGCGTGCAGGAACTGCTTGAAATGGCGGCAGAAGCCGACCGGGCGGGAACGTGGATCGCTCGCTCAATCGAAGGAGAGAGCAACGGCTACATCAAATGAAGTCGTTCTTCACCATAAGGTCGGTTTACACGCTCTCCCGGCGGCGGAGTTAGTTAAAACGGCGGCAAGCTTCTCCTCGCGCTCAGATTTCTTCAACAGGATATAATAGAAATACATCAATCTAAATCTACAGGAGATAATCTCTATATGTCTATCCACGCTCCCTCGTTTGAGCAACTCATCGCCGGGCTGGTCGCCAAAGACTATAACGTGAAGGAGAACATCACCAGCCAGCTTGAACGTGACTATCCTGGTCAGGCGCTCCCCCATTTACGCGCAGTGCTCCAGGACCAGGCTGCCCGGTCGGATGATCGTGCCGGAGCGGTGCGCGGCCTGGGGCGCTTGAAAGAGAAGCAAGGGGTGCCGATCCTGATTGCCGCGCTCGCTGATGGTGATGCCGAGGTGCGGAAAGAGGCGGCCAGATTCCTGGCACCCATGCGTGATGCTCGCGCGGTTGAGCCACTAATCGCCCTACTGAACGATCCGCGTCCCGATGTACGTCTCGCGGCTATCATGCCTCTGGGCCGCCACCTCTTTGATCCACGCGCTGCCGAGGGACTGCTGCACTTTCTGGAGAGCGCCGAGGCAGAGCAGCGCCCCGCCGTTTTGACCGCGTTAAGCAAGAGCGACGATGAGCAGGTGATGTCTGCGGTGATCGCGCGCCTCAAGGGAAAGCGCGCTGACGACCTTGCTACCTATATCGAGCTTGTGCTGAGAAAAGACGAATTTGCTCCCGATCCCGCGCGCAAGGTTCAATTGCTCGCCCAACTTCAAAAGCAGGGAGCGATCAGGAGGATGCTTGCTGAGCTACGCCACGCCGATCCCCAGGTGAGAGCACGCGCGGCCAGTCTGCTGGGCCAGCTCGAAGCCCCACTGGCGTTACACACGCTCGCCGCAGCTTTGCAGGATGAGTCGGTCCCGGTGCGTTTACAAGCTGTAGATGCGTTGAGCAAGCTGCGCGACGACGGTGCGATTGACGCCCTGAGTATGGCTTTGCACGATAAGGATACGCGTGTGCTCGTGCGTTGCGTTGATGCCCTGGCCGCGTTGCGTGATATGCGCGCACTGCCGGGACTGCTGATAGCGCTGGCCCATCAAGTTGTCGAGGTGCGCCGCCGAGCCGCGTACGCCCTTGGCTCGTATGAACATCCCCTGGCGGCCTCGACCCTGCTGCACGCGATCACCGATCCTGATGCTCAGGTGCGCTGCAACATCGCCAACGCCCTGGGCCGCATTGGCGATCCGCAGGCCGACTCCCAGGTGATCGATGCACTCGTGGCCATGCTGGAAGACGCCGAGCCTGAGGCCCGCGCCCAGGCTGCCAACGCCCTCGGTGAACTGGGCGATGAGCGTGCTGTGTCTCCGCTCTGCCGCGTGTTACAGGATAGCGACCCTTTGATGATCCGCGCCGCTGTCCGCGCGCTGGGCCAGCTCGGCGATCCTGCGGTAAGCGAGGATCTGCTTGAAATCCTGCACGTGGCCTCGACTCCCCCGGTAGAGCGCACCTGGCAGGCGGTCCAGGAGAGCACTATCTACGCTCTTGGTCAGCTCGGTGGTCAACAAGCAACATCCGCGCTTTGGCACTTGCTTGAGCAGCCAGGCCAACCCGGTCATCTGCTGTGTATGGCTATCGACGCCCTCGAGAAAAGCGGGGAGAAGTACGTGATCGAGATCCTGGCCGTTCTCCTGGAACACCGCAATGCGGCAGTTCGCCGACGCGCGCAACAGGCGCTGACGACATGGAAATCTGCCTAATTCTCGCTTATTGGTTGAGTATTCGCAATCCGCATCATCTGTTCTGCAAGGAGCCGCAACGCTTCACGTAATTCCTGTGGTTGATGAATGACGAACGGCAGGTTTAGCCCCATCAGATAGCGCGCGATACCGGGTATGTCATCATATTGACTTTGAAACAGGACTCCCGTGGAGGTAGCCGTCAGCAATCCATACGACGCGGGAATCTTCTGCTGGACAGTGTATAATGGCGCTTGAAATTCTACTTCTATGCGAGGGCCACTCGCAGTTGTGGCATACTGCCTCGTCACATATGCCTGGCAATCAAAATCTTCTGCCCTCTTGAACGTCTCTGTAAGCACCTGCACCTGTTGCATACCATCCAGGCGGAAGGTACGATGCGCCTGGCGCAAACAACAATACCCAACGAGATACCAGCGTCCTCCCCAGCCGACAATGTCGTATGGCTCGACTTTGCGATGGGTGAGCTGATCGTGATGGGAGCGATAATCGATGACAATCCGCTGCTCGGCTTGAATAGCTTCGCTCAGGTTGATCAGCAGCGAGGCGTCAGGGCGTGCTTGTTGCGGAGCAAAAAAGAACAGGTGAGAAGACATGGCGTTCAAACGCTCCCGCGCGCGTAGCGGGAGCACGCGGGAGACTTTCGCGAGCGCTCCCTCAATGGTTGCGGATGACTGTCCGATTTCTAGCCACGAGGTACCCAGCAAGCCAAGCATAATTGCTGTTGCTTCTTCCTCGGTAAACATGAGCGGCGGTAGTTTAAAGCCTGGGCGCAGCCGGTATCCGCCGTGTCGGCCAGTCGTAGCCTCGACAGGAATGCCGACGTCCTGGAGGTGGGTGATGTAGCGGCGCACTGTGCGCACATCCATTTCCAGGCGCGCGGCCAACTCTGGACCACTGAGCGATGGCCGGGATTGCAGCAATTCGAGTACGGTAAGCACGCGACTGGTTGGGTGGTACATAACACTACTCCGATCTCGGCGATTTTCACTATTTTGTGTCCAAACGAGGACTGATTATGTCCTCTTTCTAGAGTATACTTTAAGTATGAAACAAGTCAAGTGAAATGAAAGAGGAAAGACACGATGAATACTTCATCCATCGATGCCGGAACACATAGTAAGCCTCGTCTGCGGGGCTTCGCGCTGGCTTCTGTAATAACTGCCTTGATGCTCACGCTCTTGTTAGAGGCGCTTGATCAGGCGATTGTGGGCACCGCTATGCCGCGTATCATCGCTCAGTTGCACGGCCTGGACCGCTATACCTGGGTGGTGACTGCGTACCTTCTGGCCTCGACGACGATGATCCCTGTTGTAGGCAAGCTCTCCGACCAGTTTGGGCGCAAATGGTTTCTGCTCGGCGGAACAGCCATCTTCTTGTTGGGATCTCTGCTGTCTGGTGCCGCGCAGAGCATGAATCAACTGATCCTCTTCCGGGCTTTGCAGGGTCTGGGTGCTGGTATTGGGATGGCCCTGGTCGCTACTGTGCTGGCGGATCTCTTCTCGCCAGCCGAGCGAGCGAAGTGGATGAGCCTCTTTGGGATCGTGTATGGTTTCTCAAGTCTCTTCGGTCCAACATTGGGCGGCTGGCTTTCCGAGCATGGTCCTTTGCTTGGCAGCCTGGTCACTGAGAGCAGCCGCTGGCGCTGGGTTTTCTATATTAACTTACCTGTGGGTATCCTTGCCGTGATCGCGCTTATAGTCTTCTTGCCCGCTCATCTTTCGGTGCGCACCAACGAATGGACCGGCTGGGCAGCGATACGCCGCATCGATTTCCCCGGTGCCCTGCTCTCCGCAGCCGCGACAAGCTGCTTGATGCTCGGATTGACCTGGGGTAGTACGGGAATGTCTGCCTGGAACTCGCTCCAGGTGATGGGCTTGCTGACCGCTGGGGTGGCGCTTCTCGCCCTGTTTCTCATGGCCGAGCGCCGCGCCGCCGAACCGATCCTGCCGCTGGATTTGTTTCGCAACCAGGTTTTTAGCATGGCCGCGCTTCTCTCGCTGATTCAGATGATGGTTCTGTTGGGTTTGTCTCTCTACCTGCCGCTCTTCTTGCAAGGTGTGCTTGGCAGTTCGCCCACTAGCGCCGGGCTGGTGATGACCTCGCTCTCAATGAGCATGGTCCTGGGCGCGGTCCTGGCCGGTCCCATTGTAGGCGCAATCAAACGTTACCAGGCTATTGCGATCATGGGGGCGCTGTTCATGGCTGCGGGTGCTTTCCTGATCACACTCATGACGCCGACAACCAGTCTGCTCCAGGCCATCCTGTTCATGATCCTGGTGGGTATCGGCACTGGCGTCTTCTTCACAGTGCCCACGCTGGCGGCACAGAATGCTCTGCCGGTCAGTCGGCTGGGCGTGGGCACTGCTGCGACACGCTATCTGGGACAATTGGGCGCAACGCTGGGCATCGCGATTGTCGGGACCGCTGTGAATAGTTCCACTTCTGGCAACCTGATGCAGCATTTGCCGGATAATCAGGCAGGGAGAATGGCGCTCTCCGGCGCGCTCCAGCATGGCTTTGTCGCGGTTCTGGTCTTCGCGGTAATCGCTCTGCTGGTCACGTTCTTCCTGGAAGACCTTCCTTTCGCGACGCCTTCCCAGAGCGAAGCGCCTGTGGAAGCCTACAGCACCCCCGCAAAGGAGCCTGCCCACGTCTCATAGGGCTTTTATAACCGTAGGGCTAATACTTCCCTACCTGGATCTTTTCTCTGGCTGTGACAAATGGCCACCCCCCAGAAAAAAAGAGAAGTGAGCGGATTTTGTGCGGCAGAGCCGCACAAAATCCGCTCACTTCTCTTTAAAACTTGGCGGCGAAGCCGCCAGGTACGTTGAGAGAAAGGCCTAGTACTCCGGCATAGCGGGAGCGGCAGCATGCTCTTTCTCAGGCAGATCGCTGATCAGCGCCTCGGTGGTCAGGATCATGGCCGCGATGCTGGTCGCGTTCTGCAGGGCAGAGCGGGTCACCTTGGCCGGGTCGGTGATACCGGAAGCAAACATGTCCTCGTACTTGTCGTCGAGCACGTTGTAGCCAAAGTTCTGGTTATTCTGCTCTTTCTGAGCGCGGCGAATACCCTCAACGATGACCGAGCCATCTCTGCCACCGTTCGCGGCGAGCTGGCGGATCGGCTCTTCGAGCGCTCGGCGCAGGATGCTTACGCCTGTCGCGGCATCGCCGGTCAGGTTCAGGCCGTCCAGGGTCGTAATGGCGTTCAGCAGGGCTACGCCACCGCCGGGGACCATACCCTCTTCGATGCCAGCGCGGGCGGCTGACAGAGCATCCTCAACGCGAGTCTGGCGATACTTCTGCTCAACCTCGGAGCCAGCGCCAACCTTGATCAGCGCCACACCGCCAGAGAGCTTGGCCAGGCGCTCCTGGAGCTTCTCGCGGTCGTAGTCGCTCGTGGTCTCTTCGATCTGGGCCTTGATCTGATGCACGCGGGCCTGAATGTCCTCCTGGGAGCCGCGACCTTCGACAATCGTCGTATCTTCTTTGGTCGAGACAACCAGGCGCGCCTCGCCGAGGTCGGCCAGCGTCACGCTATCGAGGCGGCGACCCATCTCTTCGCTGATCACCTCACCGCCGGTCAGAACGGCGATGTCGCGCAGCATATCTTTGCGGCGATCACCGAAGCCTGGAGCCTTGACGGCCAGCACATTCAGGATACCGCGCAGCTTGTTCACCACCAGAGTGGGCAGCGCCTCGCCATCGACATCTTCAGCGATAATCACGATATCGCGGCGACCCTGCTGGGTCATCTTCTCCAGCACGGGCAGAATGTCGGCGATCGCGCTGATTTTCTTGTCGGTGATCAGGATGTAGGGATTCTCGATCGAGGCCTCCATCTTCTCCGAGTTGGTCACGAAGTAGGCAGAAGTGTAGCCTTTGTCGATCTGCATGCCCTCGACATACTCGGTCTCGAAGTTTGTGCCGCGGGAAGACTCAACGGTGATGACGCCATCTTTACCGACGCGATCCATAACCTCGGCGATCAGATTGCCAATCGTCTCATCGGCGGCGGAATTGCTCGCGATATGGGCAATATCATCGCGGGTCTCGACGGGCTTGGCGATCTCGTGGATATACTTCACGATCGCCTCGGTGCCCTTGTCGATGCCGTACTTGAGCTGCATGGGGTTGGCACCGGCGGCCAGGTTCTTCAGTCCCTCGGTGACCACAGATTGAGCCAGTACGGTCGCGGTGGTCGTGCCATCACCGGCCACATCGTTGGTCCTGGTCGCGGCCTCTTTGAGGAGCTGTGCGCCCATGTTCTCGAAGGGGTTCTCCAGCTGGATTTCCTTCGCCACGGTTACACCGTCGTGCGTCACAGAGGGCGCGCCGAATTTCTTATCGAGGGCAACGTTGCGCCCTTTGGGGCCGAGGGTCGTCTTGACCGCGCCCGCCAAAATATCGATGCCTTTTTTCAGAGAACGACGAGCTTCTTCGTCGAATAAAAGCTGTTTTGCCATGATCGTGTCTGTGCCTTTCTTTCAGTCTTAGCCAATAATGGCGAGAATATCATTCTCTTTGAGAACGAGATACTCTTCGCCCTCCAGTTTGAACTCAGTGCCGCCATACTTGGCGAAGAGAACGCGATCGCCCTCATGCACATCCAGCGCCGCGCGCTCGCCGTTTTCCAGCAAGCGGCCACTGCCGACTGCTACAACTGTGCCCTCCTGGGGCTTCTCTTTGGCGGTATCAGGAATGACGATGCCGCTCTTCGTCACTTCTTCTTTCGCGGCGGGTTTTACGACCACGCGGTCGCCAACAGGACGAATTTTTCCCACGATGTTGACTCCTTTGTACTCATGTAGTGAACGAGTATAACCTTTGGCCCGGCCTACTCTCAGCAAGGTATCTCCACGATTATTGTTCGCAGTGGATGACACCGATACCCCTGGCCGGGCGATAGAGCGAATAATCACAGTTGCAAGGGCCACCAGCAGCGCAACCGGTGCAGCAATACACTGTATTCTGCACAAGGGTTGGCGGCCAGAAAAATTCGATATCACAATTCGCACAGTGATACATCTGGCGAGAGCCTGGCTCGTGCCGCGCCGCTTGCGTCGCCTCACTCTTAAGAGCAGGTTGCTGCTCCTCAAGCGGCGCATTATTCGGTTGTGTATCCTGTTGCGTGTTTTTTTGATTCATATATTCTGGCCTGCTAGCGATGGTCTCTGTGACCGTCCAACTTTCCATAGGCAAGTATCTCACACGCTGTGTTAGAGCAACGTAGGAGGAGTGTTAGAAAAGTGTTAGAATCTGCGGAGCCGGACCGATTGACCGGGCTCCGCAGATTTATATGATCAATGATATAATGGGATGAGTTGATAGACCAGTGGTCAGAGAGAGGCTACTAGATGGCATATATTTCCAGTATTCGCGAGAACAATTACACGATTGAAACCGAAGAAAATGGCCAGCAGCGCCAGATTACCATCGATGGCACAGCGCGGAGTATTGATTGGCGGCAGATCGCGCCCCTGGCAGCCGACGCGAAGGGTCAGATAGCCCAGGGCGGACGCTATACGCTCTTACTTGAGGGTCAGTCGTATGAGATTTTTGCTCGCCGACTCAACAAGCCCGACGAGACTGAGGGCGCCACCTATGAGATTCTGGTCGCGGGCCAGCGCTTCGAGGTACACGTGGAAGACGAGCGCGAACGGGCGCTGCTCGGCTCGCTTCAGTCCACCCGCGAAACGGGCGAGGTTAAAGTGCGCGCGCCCATGCCCGGACTGGTGTTGAACATCGTAAAAGCGGTGGGCGAGAAGGTCGAGCGCGGCGAAACGGTAGCGGTTCTGGAAGCCATGAAGATGGAGAACGACCTGGCGACGCCGCACGGGGGAACGGTCAAAGAGGTGCTAGTCAGCAAAGGCCAGACGGTCAATCAGGGCGATGTGCTGGTGGTGATTGCTGGGGAATAAGAGCGCATCCGACAAAGATGGAGCGGTGGCCCGCGCTACGGCGTTCCGTTTAAAGATTTGAGAATAAAGTGATGATGGATCAACAATTGCAGGCCCTGCTCAATGATCTCTATCAGCAGGGGCAGGCCAACGACGCGCAGCAGGGCGATAGACGGCAGAAGATGCTAAACCTGGAGCCAGCGACAGCGCAGTTTGTTAGCTTCCTTGTGCGCAGCAGCAAACGCACGCGCATCCTGGAAATCGGCACATCGAATGGCTACAGCACGTGCTGGCTGGCCTGGTCCGCGCAACAAACCGGCGGCCAGGTCACCAGCATTGACCGCGAAAAGCATAAACAGGCCCTTGCCGACGCCAATCTGCGCAAAGCCGGGCTGCGCGAATATGTTGAGTTGCGCTGCGGCGACGCCACCGAGATCGTTGCTAATCTGAGTGGCCCTTTCGACTGCATCTTCTTCGACGCCGACCGCTACAGCGCACCCGCGCAACTGACCCTCTTGCTGCCCAAGCTCACCCTCGATGCACTGCTGCTAGCCGATAACGCCCGCTCGCACCCTGATGAGATTGCTGGCTACCTGGAAGCGCTACGGGCGCTCCCGGATTTTGAGCAGATGGTGATTCCGGTGGGCAAGGGATTGAGCGTGGCGTATCGAGCAAAAGAGTAAGGGCCGCGCTCCTTCATTGTATTATTCGAGCAGCCGCGTTGCCCATGTTGGAGGCGGGAAAGACCATTGACGAGCGGCCCAGAAGGCCAGGATGCTCAGTTGCTGGCGTTGAAAACGACGGACCCTGGGCAGTCCGGGAATTTCTGGTTTCCAGGCGCGATTGCCAAAGAAGGTAAGCCACCAGGCTAGAGCACACTCGATTGCGTTAAAATCCAGGGCAGTTTGTCCTCTATACCAGTGCGTGACATATGTTTTCTTCCTCCTTAATTAGTATTACCGTTGTTTGGCACTGCTTGAAGCAACGCCAAACAACGAACCAGCATATAGCTTTGCTCTCTTCGCTCATGGAGTGCGAAATTGCCGCTCGACGCTGAGGCGGCTGACCTGGCGATGACGAGCAAAAGACTGCTCATAGCCGGGCCAATCGACGCTCAGGCCGCGCTCCGCGAGGATCTCGACGGCGAGATCGGAGGGGAAGCCACGATCTGAGTGCAGGCGGAAGATGGCTTCGCCAGGAATGACGCCGCGTTCGTCGGGTTGCAGCTTCTCCAGGAGCTTCAGTCCGGTGCTCAGGGTGCGCTGAAATTGTTGCTCTTCGCGGGCGATGATCTCCCCAGGCTGCGACGTGCTCTCCTGTTGCTCTGGCGAAAGCATAAAGGCGTGCGCCTGGAGCAGAGGCTCCACGAGTCGCGCAAGCAGTGGGCCATCGATGCCGAGCAAGCGGCCCTGGCGCGCCGCGCGACGAAGCAGGCGGCGCACGACTGAGTTGCGGTTCTCCGGACCCGGCAGCACGCCCTCCAGGCAGGCAAAGATCGCCGCGCGGGTGTGGTCCAGGACGATGCGGCGCGCACGTTGATCGAGCAGCGCATCACTGTCCTTCCGAACGGGCGCGAGGCTGTTCAGGACCTCTATCGCTGGCTGGAAGAGATCGATATCGAAGAGTGAGGGTACATCCTGCAAGACCATGCCGATGCGCTCCAGACCCATGCCAGTATCCACGCTCAAAAAGGGCAAACGGGTAAGCGTGCCGTCAGGCGAGCGATCGAACTCGATAAAGACCAGATTCCAGATTTCCAGAAAACGTTCGCAGGAGCAGCCGGGACGGCATTCAGGTTGCCTACAACCATGCTCCGAGCCGCAATCCAGGAAGAGCTCTGTGCAGGGCCCGCAGGGACCTGGCACGCCCGCGCCCATATCCCAGAAATTGTCCTCCATGCCCAGAGGAACAATGTGCTCCGTGGGAAAGCCGTGGCGCTGCCACTCGCCGCTGGTAAATTCATCGGGCGGCAGGTTGAGCGCGGGGTCACCGCCGAAGGTTGTCACCCACAGTCGGCTCAGGTCCAGCCCGAAGAGTGTCAGCAGTTCCACCGCCATCTCGATTGCCTCGCGCCTGCCGTAGTGGTCCACAGACCAGTTGCCCAGCATATGAAACAGTGTGAGCTTGCGATTAGTATCGCCGGTTTCATCCACATCGACCGTGCGTAGACAGCGCTGGAACGAGGTCAAACGGGACGCGGGTGGTGTTTGCTGGCCGCGCAGGTAGGGCAGCAAGGGCTGCATGCCAGCGACGGTAAAGTACGTGCTCTGATTGGGCGCGATGAGCGATCTGCCTGGCAACTCCAGATGTTCGCGAGCAGTGAAGAAGGCCAGGTAGGTTGTGCTGATCGCCTCGGAAGTCCAGACGGTAGATTTCTGTGTGTTCGGCTCCATAATGTTGTTCTCCTCTGTTTCAATTTGAGAGTCGTGTTCGTCGCTGGACCGCCGGTTTGCCCACAGTGCACAAACAAAAAGCCCGCCCCGAACATAAAGTTCGGGACGAGCTGAATAGTTGTGCTAGCCCGTGGTACCACCCGGTTTAGATGCGGCTCATAGGCATGAGGCATCTCACTCAACAGGTACGGAATACAGCGCCAGAGCGGTTGGAGTACTCGATACCCTGTCCTGTGATAACGGAGGACTGCCGGCAAGAATTAGTAGCCGCGTTGGGCGCAGCGTTCGTTCTGCGTCGTGATCCTGGCTGACTCTCTACACGAGCGCAAGATGAGAGGGTGGCTTTCCACGCGGTAACGGAGTGCCAGGCTTCCACCTGCCCTGGCTCGCTGTGTTCCGACCAGCCGCATATTTGTCCCTCGCGACGACTGTTGCATAGTTTGTAGTGCAAAGTATACCTGAGAAAAACATAAAAAGCAATTTTTTGTTTGCTGAAGTTCAATCAACGCAAGCACAGGGCTTTCCAAAACCACAGGAATTGCTATAATAGCAAACGCAAAAGTTTGAATCTTACGAGTAGAGAGAAACGAGAGAAAATTCATGAAACGGATTGGATTGCTCCAATCAGTACAGGTAGGCAGACCAGGGAAATACGGTTCCCCTGACGCAGCGAATCCATTGAAGCGGCCATGGGAAACGTCGTTTTTCCGTGCGCCGAGCACAGAATCACGCTGGCTCTTTACCACTCATCTTGAGGGCAACCAGCAGGCCGATACTAAAAATCATGGTCAGCTTACGCAGGCAGTTCTGTTGTACGCGGCAACCCATTATCCAGCCTGGCGCGCCGCTCATGCTGATTGAGCGCCCTTATCCACAGTGGACCATCGCGCTCATCAACGATTTTGCTCATGGACGCAATAGCGACGTGGAGACAGCGCGAGCACTTGCCGCTTGTCCACTGCTCGAAGGGTTCTGGCCGCCTCTAATCGTCAGGCGAGCGATGGAGCTGGATGTGGATTAGTTCTGGTTGTTGCTATGTATCAAAGCATTCCCGCTTTGGTACATAGCAACAACCAGAACAGAGAGAGTTTAGCGCAACACATAGCCAATCACGTCATAGCCGCGCCCGTAGCGGCCCTCGGCAGGCATGTCGGTCAGCCACTCCCACTCGCGTTTCTCCAGGATCGTGAAGTTGCTCTCGACTAGCTCGAAAAAGGTGCGAGGAACCAACGGAATGGCGCGGCGATGCTCGGCGGCAAGCTGTGGATTGGGTGCGTCAAAAACGAAGCCGCGCTGGTCGCAGAGGAGCACAGCCAGGCCGTCGGGGTCCAGTAGTGAACGCAGCAGGTGCAAATGCGCCTGGATCACGCGTGTGCGAAAAGCCTGCGCGGCCTCCTGATAACGATGGTGGCGTTCCTGCTCGCCCACGGCTGCTGGCGCGACCCGCTGGATGCGATCGAGCACATCGAGCAGGGGATAGCTGAAAAGCTGGGAGAGCACGAGCGAACTGATCACTACGCCGAAATCGCCCCGCGCGAGGCCGGGAATGTGCGGAGGGTCGGGCACCTCACACGTATCGAGGCAGGTCGCGGCAGCATCAAAAAGCGCGCGCGCTCCCTGTTCGGCCAGCGCGGCCCAGGGCTGACGGGTCAGCAGGCGGTCCAGACTGGCGCTGATCCCGCCGCTGAGATCCTCAGTCACCAGGCGCACAGCTTTGCGCAGAGAGGGCGCGGAGAGTTCGTCGCGCCCCTGCCGCAGCGAAATACTATCCAGATCAGCCAGCACGACCTCGTCGGAGTTGTGTGTCAGCGCGGCCAGGGGCACTTCAGTGCAGGCACCAGCCCCCAGCACCAGCGTGCTACGCGAGACGCTGTAGGGGCGCTGGCGCAACGCCGCGAGCATCAGGCTGGTCGAGTTCTCCAAATGCTGAGGACTCTGGCGGCTGATGAGCTCGCGACGGCGCGCGCCTTGCGTCTGGGCATTGTTCACGGTCAGGGTATCCACGCGCACTCTACGTGCCTCTCTACTTTCCAGTAAATTCTGCTGGTCGCTTCTGGATAAAGGCGGCGATGCCCTCGCGATGATCGGCGGTCGCGAACGCTTGATCCTGCAACTCACCCTCCAGGCGCAAAGTAGTTTCCAGATCGCTCACCACGGCGGCATTCATCAGCTCTTTCATCAGGCCATACGTGCGGGTCGGCCCCTTGGCCAGACGCTGAGCCAGACTCTTCACCGTCTCCTCAAACTCAGCCAGGGGGACGCATTTATTAGCCAGCCCCAGGCGCTCGGCCTCAGGACCACTGACCTCGTCGGCGAGCATTGCCAGTTCCAGGGCTTTGCCATATCCGACCAGGCGTGGTAGGAAGAAGCCACCGCCCGCGTCCGGCACCAGGCCGATGCGCGCAAAAGCCTCGATAAAACGCGCGTCCTCGGAGGCGACGCGCAGATCGCAGGCAAGTGCCAGGTTGCAGGAAGCGCCAGCGGCCACGCCCCGCACCGCAGCAATGACCGGCTTGGGCATATTGCGCATGGCGTGCACGACACGATGATATTTTTGCAGGTGCTCACTAACCTTGATAGGGGCACCACTCGCGTGGCCAGCCGCGAAGCCGCGCAGGTCCGCGCCCGCGCCAAAAGCCCTGCCCGCGCCAGTCAGCACCACACAGCGCACGCTGGCATCTTGCGCCGCCTCTTCCATAATCTCGCCCAGGCCATCCAGCATGGGCTCGCTGACGGCGTTGAGCACTTCGGGACGATTCATCGTGACGGTGAGCACGCCACCATCCTGTTGCACGAGCAGGTGTTCATAGTCAGTGCGCATTGGTTGCTCCTTTGTTCTTCTCATCAATGAGATTGCCTCATTCTCAGGCGGGATAGGTCGCCTCGAAGGTTGTGAGGAAACTCCTTCCCGTTGCGGGCAGAGGAAACTCCTCCAAATACAATTCAGTTGCCTCTTTCAAGTTTAGCACAGCCTCATCTACTGTCTGACCCTGACTAGCGACGCCGGTTTCCGGGCAGAGCGCTACGTAGAGATCGTTTTCACGATGGAGAAAGGCATGAAACGTACGTGTGATCATGATAACACCTCCAGCGCATTCCAGGGCGGACACAAGCCAATATTATTTTAATGTTGGCACATCCAGCATCAACACTTCCAGGGCCATGCGGGCGTTAACATTCTGGTCAAGGGCTTCGAGGGTGCGCAGAATCGTGTGGATCACGCGCAGGGACTCGACCGGGCTGATTTTCGCCGCCTGCTTTTGCAGGAGCGCGCGCATATCGACGTTCACCACCAGATCCGGGCAGTTGTTGGCAGCGAAGATCAGGTCGCGCCACCAGAGTAACCATAGCTCCAACATGCCTTTTATTTTATCACTTTCGGTGCTGAACTTCTGAGCAATATCAAAACGCTGGACCCTGCTCAGCGAGGGCACGCGGGTCAGCGTCTCTAGCTGCGATTGGCGTTCGCTCAGGAGATCATCGTCTTCTACCGCCTGGACAGCCCAGCCCATACGGCCAGCGGCGAGGGCGGAAATCAGCGCGGCATCCTCGTCGGCGACGCGCCAGCGCTCTTGCAGGGCCTGGCGGATCTGCGCGGTGGTCAGCAAATGCATGGGGACCTGCTGGACACGCGAGAGGATCGTCTGGAGCAGCACGCCGGGATCGGGCACAGTGAGTAGAAGCACCACGTCTGGCTCAGGTTCTTCGAGGGTCTTGAGCAAGCAGTTCGCGGCCTGCAGATTCATCTCATGCATGCCTTCGATGATAAAGATATTGCGTCGCCCTTCCATGGTTTTGCGCGCGGTATCACTTTGTAAGGCGCGCACCTGGTCGATCACAATAAATTGGCGATCGGGTGGACGCGCGATATAGTGCACATCTGGATGATTGTTATGCAGCACCTTGCGACAGGAGAGACAGGTCTGGCAGGGATTCTGTGGTGCCACCGTGGGATCAGGGCCACCAGTACAGAGCAGGGTCTGGGCAAAGCGGCGTGCCAGCAGGGCTTTGCCGATATGCTCCGGGCCGGTAAAGAGATAGGCGTGGCGCACGCGTTGTGAGGTAAGGGCGCGTCGCAACGTATGAATAGCATGATCATGGCCAATCATATCCCAGGCCTGGCTGGCGTTTTTTTCTTCTTCGCTCATCATAGTGTCATCGTATCAAAAATAGGAAACAAAGACAAGGATTTTGCGGAAGTCTCCACGGGACGTATAATAAACGTATACAAGAGAGGGAGGGATGATTTATTCGCATAGACACTTAGAATGCAGCCAGGATTAGAAACACCAGGAGAGCAAACGGTTGCAAAACGTCTCTCTTGTAGGTAGCCATGGTGGGGATGGCCCAATTGGCCTACCTAGAAATAGATATTCAGGCTCAACTGTTGTCCTGAAAACGAGGGTTTACTGGGTGGTCGATGGGGCGCGCGACTGGTCAAACCTTCCTATTTCCTGGGGCTGGTCGGAGGCAGGGATGTGGGAAAGTAGTACTGGAAAGTGTCGTCTATCCCACAGCCAAGGGACGCGAAATATGTTATGCTAGCAGAGTAAAAAGTTGAATACATTATGAACGATTGCATTTCTAGAAAAAAGATAAGGTTGATGTAACCAATGGACACCTCTATCCGTCTCTACAACACGAATAGCAGATTGCGTTCGGTACTGGATGCAGAGCACAGGGGCCAGGAACTGGCGGAAGCAGAGGCGAGCCGTGTGCAGGCACCGGTAGACGAGGGAGCACGCGTGACCAACACAGTCTCTCAGCATTCTGTTACTGCTTTGCAAGAGCAGGCGCGAGTAGATGTAGCGGACTTTGAAGCGATATTCCAACGCTTCCAAGGGCCTATCACAAACTTCATCTACCATTTGATCGGCAATCGCGAGCAAGCGTATGACCTGGCACAGGACGTTTTTGTTAAAGCGTACAAGGCGCTCCTCGGCGGAACAATCGTTCAGCCGGGCGCGTTATCGGCATGGCTCTATCGGATCGCTGCGAATACGACGACGGAATCGTTACGCAGGCGCAGGCTTATCTCATGGCTGCCGCTCTCACTGTTTAACGAGGACCGTGGCATAGGCGCGGGAGTGCTCTCGGAGTCTGGCGGAGTCGCTGGAGAGGGTTTTAGCTCCGGTGGCGACGAAGGCAACGAGCGACACGGCAGTACCATCAGCACGCTCCATGAGCGGGGCGGCTATGATGGTGGACGCTTTGAGAACCGTGTCGCAGACCGTGAAATTGTGGAACGAGTGATGAGCCAACTGCAGCCAAAATACGCCGTTTGCCTCTGGTTATACGAGCACGATGGGCTTTCCTGTGCAGAGATTGCTCAGGTCTTGAATATCAGCCCCTCGGCGGTCAAGATGCGCCTGATGCGAGCACGCGAAAGATTTATCTCCTTACATCGACAAGAGGTAGATGAAGAGTGAACTGCAACCAGGCGCGGACATTATTGTCTGCATATCGCGAACTGAAAACGGAAGAATTTGCTACTGCCGAGCTTGACGCGCATTTGGAAGAGTGCGCAGCCTGCCGCGAGGCGCTGGCCAGCTATGCCCTGATTGGGGAACAGATGCGCTCAGCGCCTCTCTTCGCGCCTCCGCCAGAGATGCACGCGAAACTGATGAAGGCCCTGGCAGATGAACAGTTAAAATTTCTCCAGAAGTCCGCTCCTGGCAAAGTTTCCACTCCTGAGTTCCTCAAGCCCTATCTGCAAGAGAGAGCAGAAGAGACGCAGACTCAGGATGAGATCGCGGCTTTCTCCACCGCAGAAACAGGGCCACTGCCTATTATCCAGGCCAGGCGCAAACGCCGCCCGGTATACATCAATCAGTTGGGAATCCTGGGCCTGGCAGCAGCTATTTTGATGATGCTGATGATGGGTGGGTTGACCTCGCTCCTCCTGGTAGCGCACAATAATCCGGCCTCGCTCTCTGGAGCCAGCAATAGTATTAATCAGCCTACAGAAGTCAATCAAAAAATTTATACCACTAAGACACTCTATCCAACTGTCACTAGTGCTTTGCCCGCTGGCAACTCTGTCTACTACAGCGCATTTGGCATGGGAGCAACTAGCGCGAACTGGATGATCATGCAATTTGATCGCGGCACACAGACCAGCAAACCCTTGCTGGCGACTCCGAGCGCCGATCCTCTGGTTGTGCTATCGGCCTCAAATAGCTGGTTAGTCTGGCTGCAATTGAGTCAGCCTCAGGCACGAGTGCACACGGCTGCGGCGAACAGTAGCCTCATAGACAACCACTCCATATCCCAACGGACCTGGAGCCTGCACTATCTCTCACTTCTACCGCAACCTGCAAACGCAACCAGTACCCAGGCACCATCCACCAACAACAATGCTGCGACCGGCCAACAAACGAGCCTGCCGACAATGCAAAAGGACAGCATAACGAACCAGCCAGAGCTGGCAAATCCGCCAACTGATGTCCAGCTAGAACAGGGCATCTTCGATAGCAATACTGCTCCCTCCTGGATAGCAACGCCAGTTCAGGGAACCTGGCTGATTGGTGATACTCTGCTGGTCGCGCAAATTGATCAGCAAGGGATCTCTCACCTGGAGAGCTACCTGTTGGGGCAGACGGGGAAAGTAGCCCAGGCACAGACAATCGCTAACGCGCCCGCGGGACATGTGCTAGCCTGGCCAACGGCTGATAGCACAGGCATGGAAATGTACTGGGCGGATGAGTGGACCACGACCGACGGGGCTTTACATAGCAACATCTGGCAGCAACAAGTAGACACGCAAATGGTACGTTACCATGGATATCCGCTAGAGGTAGATACCCCTATCCAGCAACTCTATCTGGGAGATGGCATGTCTTTCCAACCACAGGTTGTTGGCGGTACGCTCTTCCTGCTGAGTACTTCTGAGATTAAGGTCGCGGGTCAGGGTGTGGTAACTCCGAATGGTACACCTTTCCCGGCTAGCGCGAAAGATACATCGGTTGCGTTTACCCCTCGCACAGACACAGGAGTCTACGCGGCTCCAGCGGATGCCTCGGTGCATGGAACCATCTTTATGATCCCACAGGCTGGCCTTGGAGTTGACACCGAGAATACACTGGGCACTGTTGGGCAATCGACGGGCTTCCAGGCCGGCAGCGATTATGTGATCTGGCAGGATACGGCTGGTTATCAGATGTATGATGTTCAGCGCCAGGCAAATGTGACATTGGGTAATACACTGAATATGGCTTCGCTGCTGGTGGTGAATGGAAATACAACTTTCTGGCTTGCCAGGGGGAAGAGCACACACGGCCAGAGCTTGACGATGCTGGCTTTTAACTGGCCAAATTAGCCCTTGAGAGCACGCACTCGCGAGGGGAGGGTGGGTTGCAATGGTTGTCAATGTAGAAAAAAGGAGAGATGAGTAACATCTCTTCTTTTCATGTGAGGAATACAACGCGTCTATAGCGCAAAAAATCAGGTCGAAGTTAGGAAAGACGAGAGTGATCCCCAAATCCGTAGAGACCACCAGGTCAGCAGATAAGGTTGAAAAACGAACTGGCAAGGCGCTGGGCGAACGTTTCTGGCATGCTATTCAGGATAGGCGCTTGCTTCTGCTGCTTTTGTTGATGGCCGTGCTATTCTGTGAAGCGGCGTGGCTGGCTTTTCTCACTCCAACTGAGGCTGATGTCGCGCATTACGAGTGTTACGGCCTGACCTTCTGGCTAGGGAGTCATGGGGCCGCTCTGTTACCACAGGCGCGGTGTGCCTTTCTCTTTCAGCATGTCTCTGCACCTCAAGCGGCGCTGCACATGCTTCCGCTTGAATATCCATCTTTGACGCTATTGTCGTTTTCATTGCCCCTGCTGGTTCCGCTACCGTATTACGCGCTGGGGTTCATTCTGCTGATGACCCTGGCGGCAGCTCTGATCTACTGGTTACTGGCCCGTTCGGGCGCATGGCTGGCGGCACCAATCTTCCTGTTTTATCTTGTGTTGGGCACAGCGGGAGTAGCTCAAGAACGCTTTGATCTGCTGCCGGCTGCCTGTACGCTGATCTGCCTGCTGGCGGCTGAACGTGGACGATGGCGCTCTGCATATATCGCGTTGGTGCTGGGCGTGCTGTTGAAACTTTATCCAATTGTGATGCTGCCAGCACTCTTTTTAGCAGAGCAGCGCGCGTGGTTGATGCAACAAGAGTACGTGGCCGAGCAGAGATCATGGTTAACGCGGGTATGGGAGAGCGCGAAACGCTGGCGCTGGAGCAATTGTTTGCTCTGCGTGGGACTGCTGATCGCGGTTATGGGCGGCTTCGCGCTGCTCAACGTACATGACGCCATTTTCAGCCCTTTGCAGTATTTCCTGGTGCGCCCGCCGCAGATCGAATCGCTAGCCAGCAGCGCAATCTGGGCCAGCAGCCATTTCGGCGCGCATTATACGATCAATTTTGACTTCGGTTCACTCAATCTTATAAAAAGTGAGCTGTCGAGCGTGATTTCGTCGGTGGATACATTGCTGACCATTACTGGCATCCTCTTTGTGTTCTGGCTCCAATGGCGCAAACGGATCGATCTCGCGCAGGCTATGGTCGGGCTGGTCTGTGTGCTGATCACGACTGGCAAGGTCTTCAGCCCCCAATATCTGATCTGGCTGATCCCCCTGCTGGCCTATCTCTACGCACGCGGCAAAACCAGCCGTCCGTGGATGTACTGCTGGGCCGCGATCTCGCTGCTGACCACAGTTATCTATCTCGTCTACTATACGCGCCTGACCGACCCTCTGACCGATGCGAAAATTCTGCCAACGCTGCCAGGCTTTTTTCAACTGGTAGCGCTACGAAATTTGCTGCTGCTGGGCACGACGGTGGCGTTTTTGTGTAACTGGTGGAGAAGTCGTGATATACAGATAAAAAGTTGAGGATGTGTTCGGGCGCGCGCCCGAACACATCCTCAACTTTTTATCTGTAATCCTTCCTCTACTCTTGCTCCACGGCTCCCTGCTGTATTTCAGCCCCTAGTTTCTGCGCTATCTCCGGGTCTAATTCGGTCAGGCGGGCCATCATTACCTGGTGCTGCTGCTCAAGCCGCTCTACAATTTTGAGGATCAGATCATCCTGGTGGTCGAGATGCTCCATGATGTGACGAATCTCTTGTTCGCCCTTGCGGTCAGTATTGTAATCTACGTTGAAGCGATGTAGCATTACTAGTCCCCCCCACAGTAAGTGCTACTTCTTCTCACCGTCCGGTACTTCCTCTGTCAGTTCAGAGATGTCCATTTCTAACGCTTTTGCTAGCTTGACAAGCGTACTATAGGCCACATCTCGATAGGGATCATTATAAATAGCCTGCATAGTCCGCTGATTAAGGTCAGCCATCCTTCCCAGTTTAGCCATCGAAATACCCTTGGCCTGTGCTACTTCCTTCACTCTTAATTTGATCATAAATTTGCTCTGTGCCTTCGTCTTTTTCCATAGTATACACCGCCACTTGACTTATGACTACACCCATTGTATGATATGTATTAATTGATATGTATTAAGTAGATATCACAATATGGTAGCTATTCTTCGGGCGCTAGAAAGTGAGCGGCATATGCAATCACAAGAACAGGCAATCGGTGTTTGTTTCCAATGGGGAAACGTCGTACTACACGCTCGATGACCATAACTTCCGCAACGGCTTTTTCCGTGGGCGTGAGAGCTACCGCGAAGAATGCGAAAAAGAACCACGTAGACAGAAAGAACTCGTAGCAACGGTTTTCCTGGCACCCATCGCTTTGTCTGATGCTGGAATTGGCCATTACCGCTTTGATTACGAGGGGTTAACAATCTCGAAGAGTCCCTCGGCGTGTTTACGGGATATATTACAGCGCCATTGGTTACACTGACACCTGAAGCTCAATAGATTGAGGAGGGTAAGTGATTATGCAAGAGACAAAACGATGCTCCAGATGCCAAGAAATCAAGCTCGTTTCTGATTTCTATAAGAATAAAGGATGGATCGATGGCTTCCATCCTTACTGTAAAAAATGCTATCTGGCTGATCAGAAGGAGAGGCGCGATCTTAAAAGAGAGGAGTCTCCTGGACGCTTTCGGTGGAAGCGCGATCTAATACGCCATGATTACTTTGCGCAGATCGACGACCCTGTGAAAGCTTACATATTAGGGATACTGGCAGCCGATGGCAATGTTTTGCCAAAGCATCATCGTATCACTCTGGAGTTATCAGCCAAAGACGCGGATTTACTAGAAATAATACGTGACGAATTAGTGCCTGGTGGGGCTATCACAACTCGCCAGCGTCACGGCTACAACTATCAGGTACTCGCCTTTGTATCACGGCAAATGATAGGCGATCTGGAGGCGCTTGGGGTTACTGCTGCTAAAAGCCGCACTATTCTGTGGCCAGAAAAATTACCTGCATCCTTTGCACGCGAGTTCGTTCTTGGCTATTTTGATGGCGATGGACATATCACCTATCAAAAGTATTACGACGGGCGGTATCCATATCTTGGTTTCACATCCGGATCTTGCAACTTCCTCGTTAGTATTGCTGACGTCATTGAACAACAGACAGGTGTTCGGCCTGGTGGCCTATGGTCTAAAAAAGGTGATACATATTCCATACGTGCCTCTGGCAGGGCCGCTCTTATCATTGATCAGTGGTTGCACGCGAGCGGACTGGGGTTACAGAGAAAACGCCTCTCATAGAAGCAATAGCCGGTGCCAAGACAAAGTTTGCCTCGGCATCGGCTATTCTGGTTCGGTCGAGGACCAGATATTTTCACTGGCTAGCTATTCTGCCTTTTCCGGCTTTTACTCCGCGGCTCCCTGCTGTCTATCGTCCCCCCGTTTTTGTGCCAGCGCCGGATCAAGCCGTCTCAGGTGGCCCATCATCTCCTCGTGCTGCCCTTTCATGCGCTCATTCTGCTCTTCCAGTCGCTGCACAATGCCGAGCGTGAGCTTTTCCTGCTCTGCCAGGCGCTCATTTTGCGTTTCGAGATGCTGCACGATCTGCAGGGTCAGCGTGTCCTGGTGGTCGAGGTGCTCCATCATGTGGCAAACTTCTTGTTCACCTTTCGTATCGGTAACGTAATCGTTCTGCGCTGTAATCCGGTCTTTCTCAGCTTGACGATTTTGCGAGATCATAATAAAAGGTGCGGCATATGCTGCTTGAAAGCTTAATGCCAGATTCAAGAGTATAAAGGGATAACTGTCCCAGTGCTTAATCCAACCTATAGTATTCAAAATAATCCAGAGAGTAAGTAAAATGCTCTGAATAATGATAAAACGCCAGCTACCCATATTGGCAGCAACAGCATCCGCCACCTTCTGACCGATCGTCAGTTTTTCATCGATGACCTCGTTCACATTCACTATGGGCGCGTGCTCGTGTTTGAATTTGGGGAAGTGGACGTGTTCGAGTAGTTTGTCTGCATGGGCGTGAGGGTGGGATTGAGCGAGGCTCTCAGAACCGGGGGTGATATCCATCAGGTGTCTCTCTTTCTTAATGGGAAAAACAGCGATAAAAAGGCCGGGCAACGAAGGTTGCTCTATGTATAAACGAAGCACATCGTGTTTTCTAAAACAGGGGTCTGGTTGTCCTATGCTCGGTTGGCGCGGTGTTGAGAGATGCTTTGCCCTGCCAGTGACGCAAAACACCTCTCAACACGGACATGATGAGGGTTAGAGGCCGAGGGATTTGGCGATGATCATGCGCTGAACCTCGCTGGTGCCTTCGCCGATCTCGTTGATTTTGACGCTGCGCCAGTAGCGCGAGACGGGATATTCATCCATGAAACCGTAGCCGCCATGAATCTGGACGGCCTGGTCGGCGGCGCGTTTGGCCGTTTCAGAGGCGAAGAGTTTGGCCATTGAGGCTTCGCGCGAGTAGGGTTTGCCCTGCATATGCAGCCAGGCAGCCTTACAATACATTAAACGGGCCAGCTCGATTTCTGTATCCATGTCAGCTAGTTTAAATTGAATGGCCTGGAATTTGCCTATGGGCTGGCCAAATTGCTTGCGCGTCTGGGCGTAGTTCAGAGCTTCATCGAGGCAGGCCTGGGCAAGACCGACGGAGAGCGCGGCAATGGCGATGCGCCCTCCGTCGAGGATCTGCATAAACTGCTTGAAGCCGTCGCCGCGCTGGCCGAGCATGTCTTGTTCCGGGATCACGCAGTCCTCGAAGCTGAGCGGGCGCGTATCGGAAGCTTTCCAGGCCATTTTCTTGTACGCGTTGCCGATCGTATAGCCAGGCGTGTCCTTGGGAACAATGAGCGTGCTAATCTCTTTGCGTCCATCTGACCGTTGGCCGGTGATCGCGGTGATCGTCACGCCGCCGGTGATCTCAGTGCCAGCATTGGTGATAAAGGCCTTCGAGCCATTGATATGCCAGTGACCATCGCGCAGGACCGCGCGGGTTTGCGTACCGCCAGAATCGGAGCCAGCCTCGGGCTCGGTCAGGCCAAAGGCCCAGAGTTGCTTGCCGCTGGTCAGCGCGGGCAGGTAGCGTTGTTTCTGCTCTTCGCTGCCAAAGAGATAGAACGGGCTGGCACCCAGCGAGGTATGCGCCTCCATGGTAATGCCCACGGAGACATCACCGCGCGAAATCTCTTCAATGGCCAGACAGTAGGAGAGAAAGTCAGCGCCCGCGCCGCCATACTGTTCGGAGAAAGGCAGGCCGAGCAGACCAAGCTCGCCCATTTTTTGTATCAGAGCGTAAGGAAATTTGCCGCTGTGGTCCATTTCCTCCGCGAGAGGTTTAATTTCCTGTTCCGCGAACTCGCGGCAGGTGTTGCGAATAGCCAGTTGCTCCTCGTTGAGCGAAAAGTCCATGCCGTTATGCTCTCTTTCTATGGCTGAAAAAATTGGTTCAAGTGTCTTGCTGTGTCAGCGCAAATGTGCTGAGTAAAGTTGACTATGATGAGTCCGGTACCGATGTACCGGTGTTTATTATACAGGGAAAAAGGTGAAGATGAAAAGGGCCACGCTTCACAACCCTCCTCCACACACGAAGAGGCGAGAGATTACCTGAAAAAACTGTGGAACAGTTTTTTCAGGTAATCTCTCGCCTCTTCGTGTGTGGAAAAAATTAGTCGGTTGCACTGCTGTTCTGGACGCCAGCGCCAACGCCACGACGCAGCATGGGCACCTTGTTCAGTTCTTCCCAGGGCAGATCAATGTCGGTGCGACCGAAGTGGCCGAAGGCGGCGGTGGGCTGGTAGATTGGACGGCGCAGGTTGAGCGCCTGGATGATGCCAGCCGGGCGCAGGTCAAAGTGTTCGTTGATCAGGCGAATGATCTCTTCGTCGGAAACCTGGCCGGTGCCGAAGGTATCGACGTAGAGGGAGAGCGGGCGTGCCACGCCGATCGCGTAGGAAACCTGGATCTCGATGCGCTCAGCCAGGCCAGCGGCAACCACGTTCTTCGCGATATGGCGCACGGCATACGCAGCAGAGCGGTCCACTTTGGTCGCATCTTTGCCGCTGAACGCGCCGCCGCCGTGACGAGCGATACCGCCGTAGGTATCGACGATAATCTTGCGCCCGGTCAGGGCTCTGCTCCTGGGCCACGTAATCGGCGTGCTGGGTTGAGACCACCACGGTATCGATGCGTACGGGCTTGCCATACTCGTACTGGACGGTTACCTGGCTCTTGCCATCGGGGCGCAGATAGGCCATGGGACCGCTGCCCGCCCAGGATTTGCGGCGCACCTGTGAGAGCTGGCGGGTCAGTTTGTGGGCCAGGCTGATCGTCATGGGCATATACTCAGGGGTTTCGTTGCAGGCAAAGCCGATCATCATACCCTGGTCGCCGGCACCAACGCGCTCCAGCTCATCATCGGTCAGTTGAATGACGCTGCCATCCCTGGTTTCCAGTGAATGGCTGACGCCCTGATCGATATCTGGCGACTGCTGGCCGATCGAGGTCACGACTCCGCAGGTGCGATAATCGAAGCCATACTCGGCGCTGATATAGCCAACCTGCTCAATCGTCTTGCGCACAACCGCGGGCATATCGATCCAGGCCGAGGTCGTAATCTCGCCAGCCACGAGCACCAGTCTGGTTGTGGTAGCTGTTTCGCAGGCCACACGCGCCATGGGGTCTTGCACCAGAATCGCATCGAGGACGGCATCCGAGATCTGATCGCACAGCTTATCCGGGTGCCCTTCGGTCACCGACTCACTGGTAAAAAACGTTTGCGGATTCTTCATGAAATTGCTCATGATTGTATGTTTGCTCCTTTTACAAAAGCACAGCCAGCAGAGTCAACGTCTGCCAGTGATAACATGACAGAGGGGAGCGCAAGAGGCAAAAAAAGCCCCTGACGACTCAGGGGTTAGAGCATAGATGCTTATTCCCCTCATCTTGCGAACCAGGTTCGCCGGAATTGGCACCATTCCCGCGTCGAATGCGGGAGGGTTGCCGGGCTTCATAGGGCCGTGTCCCTCCACCTCTCTGGATGAGCTGATAGTGCTATAGCGAGAGTTTTCTCTGATCTCAAGTATAGCGGTATGAGAGAATTAATGTCAAGTTTGGTCGATATTTTCATGGATGATCATCAATTCCCGCAGGGAATTGATGATCATCCATGAAAATAGTAATATTACGTGCCAGACTCCCAGGAACTGAGATATTTCTCCTGCTCAGGGGTCAGGGTATCGATGCTCACACCCATTGCCTGGAGCTTGAGACGCGCAATGTTTTTGTCGATATGCGCGGGGAGCGTGTAAACGTGTGGCTCCATCTCTTTGGCGTGTTCCTGCATGTACTCGGCAGCAAGCGCCTGATTGGCAAAGCTCATATCCATCACGCTGGCCGGATGGCCTTCAGCGGCTGAGAGATTGACCAGGCGGCCCTCAGCGAGCAAGTGGACGTGGCGACCATCGGCATAGGTGTACTCGTCCACAAAGTCGCGCACGTGGCGTTTATTGATCGCGAGCGACTCCAGCGCCTGGATGTTGATCTCATCGTTGAAGTGGCCCGAATTGGCGATTAGCGCGCCATCCTTCATGCGCTCAAGGTGCGCGCGGTCGATGACGTTGATATCGCCGGTCACGGTCAGGAAGATATCGCCGAGCGCTGCGGCTTCGACGCCGGGCATCACGCGATAGCCGTCCATCACGGCCTCCAGGGCGCGCGTGGGATCGACCTCGGTCACGATGACGTTGGCACCCATACCGTGTCCGCGTGAGGCTACGCCGCGGCCACACCAGCCATAGCCAAAGACCACCAGTGTGCGACCCGCCAGCAGGACGTTCGTCGAGCGAATAATCGCGTCGAGCGAACTCTGGCCGGTGCCGTAGCGGTTATCGAACATATGCTTGGTGTCGGAATCGTTGACTGCCAGCACGGGGAAACG
>WNFI01523460.1_pt1 | contig 36011 bp, 36 predicted proteins | sample 5400471 | NCBI WGS metagenome assembly WNFI01 (sample SAMN13153348, study PRJNA577476) | soil metagenome | isolation source: 100 cm saprolite on Douglas fir-dominated hillslope | place: USA:California | collected 2013-09-17 | reverse complement strand
CCGACCTACCGCTGCCTGTTCCCCGAGCCGCCGCCGCCCGGCACGGTTCCGGCCTGCGCGGAGGCCGGCATCCTCGGCGCGCTCACCGGCGTGCTCGGCTCGCTGATGGCGCTCGAAGTGATCCGGGAAATCGTCGGTTTCGGCGAGGGACTCGTGGGGCGGCTCCTCATGTTCGACGCCCGCGCCATGCGCTTCGAGACGCTGCAGTACGCTTGGGACCCGTCCAACCCGCTCTCGGGCGAGCATCCCACGATCGAGGATTTATCGCTGCACGCCTGATTGTTCTGGAAACGCGAATCAGGTGACAGGTCTGGGGAAGAACAGCCGGCGCTCTCGTCCGCGCCGCGGCGCCGGTCTCACTTCGTCCAGGTCTTACTTCGTCCAAGTCGCGACCGCGGTGGTTCCCTTCATCACCGACCACTTGTTGTCGCCGGCGGTGAGGATCTTGAAGCAGTTGGCCTTGGAGCCTTGCCAGGTGGTGCAGAAGCCGTCCTTGGTGAGCTTCCACGTGCCGTCAGCCTTGGAGCCGCCCGCGCCGATCGGCTCGCGCGTCATCTTGCCGTCGGGGCTGAATATCATCTTGTACTTGATATTCGTCGCCGCGGCGGTGAAGGGCTGACCGGTGAAGAAGGTCGCTTGGATTTCGTTCGGCGCAAGCGCTGCGGCAAAGGCGAGCGCGGTCACCGCGACGACAGCCACGCCGGCTATGAGCAAAGCGCGCATGGCGGCTCTCCCTGGAATTGCGTCGGCTTCACGATACAGCAAATCGCGGCGAACCGCAGCAATCGGTTACAGCATCGACGGCAGCACGCGGTCGGGAGGCCGGTGCCCGTCCAGGAACGTCTTGATGTTGACGATCACCTTCTCGCCCATGTCGATGCGGCCTTCGAGCGTGGCCGAGCCCATGTGCGGCAGCAGCACCACCTTGCCCAAGCGGGCGAGCTTGACGAGCTTCGGGTTGACCGCGGGCTCGTGCTCGAACACGTCGAGCCCCGCGCCGGCGATGTCGCCCGAGGAGATCAGGCGCACCAGCGCGTTCTCGTCGATCACCTCGCCGCGCGCGGTGTTGACGATGTAGACCTCCGGGCGAATGAGCTTGAGCCGGCGCGCGGAGAGCAGATGAAAGGTCGCCGGCGTGTGCGGGCAGTTGACCGAGATGATGTCCATGCGGACGAGCATCTGATCGAGGCTCTCCCAATAGGTGGCGGTCAGCTCCTCCTCGATCTTCGGCGGCACGCGGCGGCGGTTGTGGTAGTGGATCTGCAGCCCGAAGGCGCGGGCGCGGCGCGCCACCGCCTGGCCGATCCGTCCCATGCCGATGATGCCGAGGCGCTTGCCCCAGATGCGGTGGCCGAGCATCCAGGTCGGCGACCAGCCGTGCCACGGCTTGTCTTCGCTCAGCACCGCGGCACCCTCGGCCAAACGGCGCGGCACGGCGAGGATGAGCGCCATCGTCATGTCCGCGGTATCTTCGGTGAGAACGCCCGGCGTATTGGTCACCGTGATACCGCGGCTCAGCGCGGTCGCGACGTCGATGTGGTCGACGCCGTTCCCGTAGTTGGCGATCAGCTTGAGTTTGTCGCCGGCCCGGCTCAGCACCGAGGAATCGATGCGGTCGGTGACGGTGGGCACCAGCACGTCGGCGCTCTTCACCGTTTCCGCGAGCTCGGCCGCCGTCAAGGGCTTGTCATCGAGGTTGAGGCGCGCGTCGAAGAGTTCGCGCATGCGCGTCTCGATGCTGTCCGGAAGCTTGCGCGTGACGACGACCAGGGGTTTCTTGCGGCTCGCCATGGTTCGCCCTTCGCCAACTCGCCAGCCCGCGAACGGGTTCCTCCGTTCAGGTCTCTTTAACCCCCATGCCGGACACTGGCGTTCCTTACGCGGGTTGGAATCCCTCTGTAACAGATGGACGTGTGAAGACAAAGGCCCGCATCGCGGCCGTCGCGGACCGCGCGTGAGCCAATCGGCAGCATGATTTTTCCGGCGCCCTGAACCGATGAATTCAAAGCGCAGTTGGCGGATCGTGCGGCGCGCGCCGGTGACGGCTCTCGCCTTGATCGCGGCGCTGACCTGCGCCGCGACCGCGCGTGCCGCGGGCGAGTTCGGCACCGGCCCCAAGAGCGGCCTGCCGATGCCGCGCTTCGTCAGCCTCAAGCCTGATCGCGTCAATGTGCGCGGCGGCCCGACGCGCGACCACGACGTGACCTTCGTCTATACCCGCGCCGGCTTGCCGGTGGAGATTACCGCCGAGTCGGACAATTGGCGGCGCATCCGCGATTGGGAAGGATCGGAGGGCTGGGTTTACCACTCACTGCTCTCCGGCCGGCGCACGGCGGTGGTCACGCCCAAGGACAAGAAAGAGCTGGTGCCGCTCTATGACCAGGGTGACAGCAGCGCCACGGTGATCGCGCGGCTGCAGGCGGGCGTGCTCGCCGCGGTCAAACGCTGCACCGGAAGCTGGTGCCGCATCGCCGGAGCGGGCTTCGACGGTTGGGTCGTGCAGGAGCAGCTCTGGGGCGTTTATCCGAACGAGAAGGTCGAGTAATTCGAAAACGTCAACGGCCGGCAATGCCGGCCGACACGAGCGCGCAATGATGGAAGAAAGAAAGTCGCTCAGCGCGCCTTGCGGCGCAGCCGCACCACCACATCGATGCGCGCGACCTCGTAGCCTTCCGGTGGGATCGGCGTCCTGCCCACGACTACGTCCTTGTCGGGAATGTCGAGCAGATCGTTCTCCCCCTCGATGAAGAAATGGTGGTGCTGGGACACGTTGGTGTCGAAATAGGTCTTCGAGCCGTCGACCGCGACCTGGCGCAACAGCCCGACATCGGTGAACTGGTGCAGCGTGTTGTAGACAGTGGCAAGCGATACCGGCACCTTGGCCTTGGTCGCCTCCTCGTAGAGCATTTCGGCGGTGATGTGGCGGTCGCCTTTGCCGAACAGGATCCAGCCGAGCGCCATGCGTTGGCGCGTCGGACGAAGGCCCACGTCGCGCAGCATGGACTTCACGTCGTGCCAGGGACAGCCGGTGAGCGCGGAGCGCGCTGACGTACTCGGCAACCGCTCGGCGTCCTCGGCGGCCTTGGTGAAAACGATGGTACGCGACGGCGTCATGGGCACAACTGAACCTTTAGACACTGATCCGGCAATGATTGTTGCATTTGTAACATATGGCGCCGAACATGCAACTCCCTCGCAACAACACTCGGACTATTCTAATCTGGGCGATATTCGGCAGGGGGTAGCAGGCTTTGCCCCCCGAGCCGCCTATGTTAGGAGTTCCTCGCTTTGGGCATTCACCAGGCGGCCACAGACAGGACGCGGATGGAGAACCGGCGCACCAGCTTCGGCTACGATGACCTATTGGCCTGCGCGCGGGGCGAATTGTTCGGCGCGGGCAACGCCCAGCTGCCGCTGCCCCCCATGCTCATGTTCGACCGCATCTCCGAGATCGCGGAAGCCGGCGGCGAATACGGCAAGGGCCTGGTCCGCGCCGTGCTCGAGCTCAAGCCGGACCTGTGGTTCTTCCCCTGCCATTTCAAGGGCGATCCGGTCATGCCCGGCTGCCTGGGCCTCGATGCGCTCTGGCAGCTGCTGGGCTTCTTCCTGGGCTGGCTGGGCGCTCCCGGCAAGGGACGCGCGCTCGGGCTGGGCGAATTGAAATTCTCCGGCCAGGTTCTCCCCACCGTCAAGAACGTGGTCTATGGCATCGACATCAAGCGGGTCATGCGCAGCAAGCTCGTGCTCGGCATCGCCGACGGTTGGCTGTCGGCGGACGGTTCGATCATCTATCGGGCGATGGACCTCAAGGTCGGTCTGTTCCGCGACGAAGTGATGCAGCCGAGCGGAGGTTGACGGCGGCAGGAGCGCTCGCTCTACGCATCGAGATGCGGACGAGGCATGCATGAGACGGGTCGTCGTCACCGGGATGGGCATCGTCTCATCGATCGGCAACAACACCCAGGAAGTTCTGGCGAGCCTGCGCGAGGCCAAGTCGGGCATTTCGCGCGCCGAAAAATATGCCGAGCTCGGTTTTCGCTGTCAGGTGCACGGAGCGCCTACCCTCAACGCGGAAGACGCGATCGACCGTCGCGCCATGCGCTTTCTCGGCGGCGGCGCGGCCTGGAACCACGTTGCCATGGAGCAGGCGATCCGCGATGCCGGGCTCGAGGAGCGCGAAATTTCCCACGAGATGACCGGCATCATCATGGGCTCGGGCGGGCCGTCGACGCGCGCCATCGTCGAGGCGGCCGACACCGCTCGCAACAAGAGCCCCAAGCGTGTGGGACCCTTCGCCGTGCCCAAAGCGATGTCGTCCACCGCCTCGGCGACGCTCGCCACCTGGTTCAAGATCAAAGGCGTCAACTATTCGATCTCGTCGGCCTGTGCGACCTCGAACCACTGCATCGGCAACGCCGCCGAAGTGATCCAGATGGGCAAGCAGGACGTGATGTTTGCCGGCGGCTGCGAGGAGCTCGATTGGACGCTCTCGGTGCTGTTCGACGCCATGGGCGCGATGTCTTCGAGCTTCAACCAGACGCCGGAGAAGGCGTCGCGCGCCTACGACGTCGACCGTGACGGCTTCGTCATCGCCGGCGGCGCCGGCGTGCTGGTGCTGGAGGAGCTCGAACACGCCAAGGCTCGCGGCGGGCGCATCTACGGCGAGGTCGCCGGCTATGGCGCCACCTCCGACGGCTTCGACATGGTGGCGCCCTCGGGCGAAGGGGCGGTGCGGTGCATGAAAATGGCGCTCAAGAACCTCAAGGCGTCGGTCGATTACATCAACCCGCATGCGACCTCGACCCCGATCGGCGACGTCAAGGAGATCGAGGCGATCCGCGAAGTCTTCGGCGAACAATGTCCGCCCATCGCGGCGACGAAATCCCTTACCGGCCATTCGCTCGGCGCGGCTGGCGCGCAGGAAGCGATCTATTCGCTGCTGATGATGAACAACGGCTTCGTCTGCGAAAGCGCCAACGTCGAGAATCTCGATCCGGCTTTCGCCGACGTGCCGATCGTGCGCGAACGCCGCGACAACGTGAAGCTCGGCTGCGTGCTGTCGAACTCGTTCGGCTTCGGCGGCACGAATGCCTCCGTGGTGCTCAAGCGCCTCGATGTTTGAGGGACGCATGACGGTCAATTCGGCCCGCGCGAGGAGCGGGCGGCAGAGCGGTGAAGTTTGGGCGCCATGACGCAATTGATGCAGGGCAAGCGCGGGCTGATCATGGGGGTCGCCAACGACCACTCGATCGCGTGGGGCATCGCCAGGACGCTCGCCGGTCAGGGCGCCACGCTTGCCTTCAGCTATCAGGGCGAGGCGCTTGGCCGGCGCGTCAAGCCGCTGGCAGATTCCGTGGGAGCTTCGCTGCTGCTGCCGTGCGACGTCGAGCAGATCGCCTCGGTGGAGGCCACGTTCGCCGCCATTGCGGAGAAATGGGGCTCGCTCGATTTTCTCGTCCACGCCATCGCCTTCTCCGACAAGAACGAGCTCAAGGGCCGCTACGCCGACACCACGCGCGAGAACTTCGTGCGCACGATGATCATCTCCTGCTTCTCCTTCACCGAGGTGGCGAGACGCGCGGCGACGCTGATGCCGGCTGGCGGGGCGATGCTCACGCTGACTTACAACGGCGGCCAGCGCGCGATGCCGAACTACAACGTCATGGGAGTGGCAAAGGCTGCGCTCGAAGCCTCGGTGCGCTATCTCGCGGTCGACTTCGGGCCGTCCGCCATCCGCGTCAATGCCATATCGGCGGGGCCGATCCGCACGCTGGCCGGTGCCGGCATCGGCGACGCGCGGCAGATGTTCGCCTTCCAGCAGCGCCACGCGCCACTGCGCCGGGGCGTGACGCTGGACGAGATCGGGGGTGCCGCGCTCTATCTGCTCTCGGACCTCTCCACCGGCGTCACCGGCGACATCCACTTCGTCGATTCCGGCTACAACGTCATCGCCATGCCGCATCCCGCCTCGCTCAAGGACGAAACCGCGGCGAACGAGAGCGCTATCGCCAAGGACGCGGCGCAGTAGGTCCGCCGGTGCCGGAGCGCACATGCGGCTCAATTTGATCGCAGCAGAATGAAAAGGCGGCCTCTCGGCCGCCCGTTCAATGTCACAGACCTTGCCGCGCTCGTCGAAGCCGAGAAGCTTCACCTTGACCTTGTCGCCTTCCTTGACGACGTCGGTGACCTTCTGCACCCGGCGCGGCGCGAGCTGGCTGATGTGCACGAGGCCGTCCTTGGCGCCGAAGAAGTTTACGAAGGCGCCGAAGTCCATCACCTTGACCACAGTTCCCTCGTAGATGTGACCGACCTCGGGCTCGGACGCGATCGACTTGATCCAATTGATCGCCGCCTTCATCGCGTCGCCGTTGGCGGACGCCACCTTCACCGTGCCGTCGTCGGCAATGTCGATCTTGGCGCCCGTCTTCTCCACGATCTCGCGGATCACCTTGCCGCCGGATCCGATCACCTCGCGAATCTTGTCGACCGGGATGTTGAACACCTCGATGCGCGGCGCGTGCTCGCCGAGCTGGTCGCGGTGCTGCGTCAAGGCCTTCGACATCTCGCCCAAGATGTGCATGCGCCCGTCCTTCGCCTGGCCGAGCGCCACGCGCATGATCTCCTCGGTGATGCCGGCGATCTTGATGTCCATCTGCAGCGAGGTCACGCCCCGCTCGGTGCCCGCTACCTTGAAGTCCATATCGCCGAGATGATCCTCGTCGCCGAGGATGTCGGACAGCACGGCATAGCGCTTGTCCTCGAGGATGAGGCCCATGGCGATGCCGGCGGTCGGGCGCTTGAGCGGGACGCCCGCGTCCATCAGCGCCAGCGACGTGCCGCATACGGTGGCCATCGAGGAGGAGCCGTTCGACTCGGTGATCTCCGACACTACGCGCAGCGTGTAGGGAAATTCGTGGTGCGCCGGCAAGATCGGATGGATGGCGCGCCACGCGAGCTTGCCGTGGCCGATCTCGCGACGGCGCGGCCCGGCCATGCGTCCGGTCTCGCCGACCGAGAACGGCGGGAAGTTGTAATGCAGGAGGAACGTCTCCTTGTAGGTCCCCTGCAACGCGTCGATCCACTGCTCATCCTCGCCGGTGCCCAGCGTCGCTACCACCAGCGCCTGCGTCTCGCCGCGGGTGAATAGGGCCGAACCGTGCACGCGTGGCAACACGCCGACCTCGGAGACGATGGGACGCACCGTTTGCACGTCACGGCCGTCGATGCGACGACCGGTATCGAGGATGTTCCAGCGCACGATCTTGGCTTCGATCTTCTTGAAGACGCTCGCGACCTGCTGTTGGGGATAGGGTGGGTTCTCCACGCCTTCCGGGCAGAAACGCGCCATCACCTTGGTCTTGGCGGCATCGACCGCCTTGTGGCGCCCCATCTTGTTCGCGATCGCGTAGGCGGCGCGCAAATCCGACTCGATCAGCCCGAGCATCTCGTTTTCGAGCGCGCCGTTGTCGGCCACCTGCAGCTCGCGCGGCTCCTTCGCCGCCTTTTCCGCCAGCTTGATGATGGCGTCGATCACCGGCTGGAAATGGCGGTGGCCGAACATCACCGCGCCGAGCATCACGTCTTCGCTCAATTCCTTTGCTTCGGATTCGACCATCAACACCGCGTCCTGCGTGCCGGCCACCACGAGGTCGAGCTGGCTCTCCGTCATCTCGTCGAGCAGCGGATTGAGCACGTATTCATTGTTGACGAAGCCGACGCGCGCGGCGCCGATCGGGCCCATGAAGGGTGCGCCCGAGAGCGTCAACGCCGCCGAGGCCGCGATCATCGCCAGAACGTCGGGATCGTTCTCGAGGTCGTGCGACAGCGTCGTCACGATCACCTGCGTCTCGTTGCGCCAGCCCTCGGCGAACAGCGGCCGCACCGGGCGATCGATCAGCCGCGAGACCAGTGTTTCCTTTTCCGTCGGGCGGCCTTCGCGCTTGAAATAGCCGCCGGGGATGCGGCCCGCGGCGTAGAATTTCTCCTGATAGTCGACGGTGAGCGGCAGAAAGTCGACGCCTTCCCGCGGCTCCTTGGCGGCGACCACGGTCGCCAGCACTTTGGTTTCGCCGTAGGTGGCGACCACGGCGCCGTCGGCTTGGCGCGCGACCTTACCGGTCTCTAGGACGAGCTTGCGCCCTCCCCAGTCGAGTTGAACACGATGGATATCGAACATTGCGATCGTCTTTCATGGTTTTGCGAAGGGGCGAAAGCCATGAGCAAGACGGCGAGAGGCTGCCGTCCGCGGCCGTGCCGCAAACCGAAACAGCGTCCGGCGATCCTGCCATGGCCTTCGAGCCTTCCATTGAACGGACGGGCGATCATTCGACCCGTCTTCCCAAATCGGCAGCGGTCTCGCTGCCGGCTGAACGGCGGATCTATTCCGGTATCCGCTTCAAAACGCGCGAACACGCCGCGCATAAATCTTCAACGGCGAATACCCAGCCGTTCGATCAACGACTTGTAACGCGCTGCGTCGATACGGGCGAGGTAGTCGAGGAGTTGGCGACGCTGGGACACAAGCTTGAGCAATCCACGCCGGGAATGGTTATCCTTGACGTGGGTCTTGAAATGCTCGGTGAGGCTGTTGATGCGCTCCGAGAGGATCGCCACCTGCACTTCCGGCGAACCGGTATCGCCGGCCTTGGTCGCATAGGTCTTGATGACTTCGGCCTTGCGGCCGGCCGTTATCGACATCGGGTTGTCCTTGTTGTTCGGGGTCACGGTCGGTGGCCGAGCCGGGATGTCGTCCAGCGCGGTCACCACAAGTAGCGTGCGCGGGCCACGCCCGCGCAAGCGGGGCAATATCGCAAAACGCCGGCCGACGCCAGCGGAAATTGCAGGCCGAAACGTGGCTGCAGGTTGGAGGCTTCGTGCACGCCCATCCTGGGTCAGCCGCGCGGCAGATTGAAGATGCGCCGCGGCCGCACCTCGCCTTTCTCGGCCTCGGCCAGCGCGATCAGCGCGCCCTGGGAGAAAACCGCCACCCAGCCGCCGATGACGGGCGCGTCGCGCCCCCGCAGCAGCACCGCCTGCCCGCGCGCGAGGCGCCCGGCGTCGCCGGGGCTCACCCGCAGCGCCGGCAAGGCCGCCACCCCGGCCTCGACCGGCAGGAGGCCCGCCCGCTCGGGGACATCGTCCCGGCCCGAGCAGATCCGTTGCAATGCGTCGAGGCTCGAGGCGACGTCTTCGCCGAACGGCCCGACCGCCGTGCGCCGCAGCGCCGCGACATGCCCGAGGCACTTGAGCGCGCGGCCGAGGTCGCGAGCGAGCGCGCGCACATAGGTTCCCTTGCCGCACTCGGCCACGAGCACCGCGTGATCGGGATCGGGCGTCTCGATCAATTCGAGGCGATGAATCTCCACCGGGCGTGGCGCGATATCCACCACCTCGCCGTCGCGTGCGAGGTCGTAGGCGCGCTCGCCCGCGATTTTCACCGCCGAGAAGCGCGGCGGCGCCTGCGTGATTTGGCCGGTAAAGCGCGCCAGCAGCGCGCCGACGGCCGCGGCGGTCGGGCGCTCGGCGCTGCTCTCGGTGATGCGGCCCTCGGCGTCGTCGGTATCGCGCTCCTCGCCCCAGCGCACGGTGAAACGGTAGACCTTGCGCCCCTCCATGACGAAGGCCACGGTCTTGGTCGCTTCTCCGAGCGCGATCGGCAGCAGTCCCGAGGCGAGCGGATCGAGCGTGCCGGCATGCCCGGCGCGTTTCGCCTGGAACAAGCGCTTCACCACGCTCACTGCATGGGTCGAACTCATGCCTACGGGTTTATCGAGGACGACCCAGCCGTGCACGTCGCGCTTCACGCGCTTGTGCTTCGGCGGCACGGATGGCGTCTCAGCGTCGAGCCTTGTCAACTGTGATCGTCCGTCTTGTCGTCGAGATCGCGCTGGACCGCAGGTGTTCGCAACAGCTTCTCGATTCGTTCGGCTTCATCGAAGCGTTCGTCGATTCGAAACCGGATGTCGGGTGCAAATTTCAAGTTGATGTGCCGCGCGATCTCGCCCCGCAGGAAGCGCTTGTTGCGCTCGAGCGCGGCGAGCACCGCTTGCGCATCGCGGCCACCAAGGGGCATGACGTAGATGGTCGCTAGCCGCAGATCGGCCGTCATCCGCACCTCGGGGACCGTGATCAGATGACTTTGGATCACCGGGTCATGCACGGCCCCGCGCGTCAGCATCTCCGCCAACGCATGGCGCACGAGCTCGCCGACCCGCAGCTGACGCTGCGAGAGCATCTGGCTCGTGCCGGGATCGCGCTGATGCCGTCGGCGGGTCATGATCGTCCTGCATGGCCTTCATGCCCGGATTGGTCCGCGTATCCGTCGGCTTGCGAAGGAGATCGCGGTGACGGGCTGAATGCGATTGCGCGCGTGAGATTCGAACTCACAGCGAGCGTTGCACCGTCTCCACCCGGTAGCATTCGATGACGTCGCCGACCTTCATGTCCTGGTAGCTCTCGAATGCCATCCCGCATTCCTGGCCGGCGACGACTTCGCGCGCGTCGTCCTTGAAGCGCTTGAGTTGGGAGAGCTTGCCCTCGTGCACGACGACACTATCGCGAATGAGACGCACATTGGCGCCGCGTTCGACCACGCCATCGGTGACGCGGCAACCCGCTACGTTGCCGACCTTGGAGACCTTGAAAATCTCCAGGATGGTGGCGTTACCCAGCATGGTCTCGCGCACGGTGGGCGCCAGCAGGCCGGACATCGCCTTTTTCACGTCGTCCACGAGGTCGTAGATGATGTTGTAATAGCGGATCTCGATGCCGGCGCGTTCGGCCGCTTCGCGCGCTTCCTTGTGGGCGCGCACGTTGAAGCCGAGGATCGGCACGCCCGACGCCTCCGCCAGCGTCACGTCGGACTCGGTGATGCCGCCCACACCGGAATGGATCACACGCGCGCCGACTTCGTCGGTGGCGAGCTTCTCGATCGCACCGATGACCGCTTCCAGGGAACCCTGCACATCGGCCTTGATGATCAGCGCCAAATCCTTGCGGCCGGCGGCTTTGAGCTGGCTCATCATCTGCTCGAGCGAGCCGCGCATGCCGGTCGCGCGCGCGGCGATCTTGTCGCGCCGCTGGCGGGCACGATAGGCGGTGACTTCGCGGGCGCGCGCCTCCGTCTGCACGACCGCCAAGCGGTCGCCGGCCTCGGGCGTGCCGTTGAAGCCGAGAACCTCCACCGGCGTAGATGGCCCCGCGGTTTCCACCGGGGTGCCGGTGTCGGAGACCAGCGCGCGCACGCGGCCCCAATCGGCGCCGGCCACCACGAGGTCGCCGACATGTAGCGTCCCGCGTTGCACCAGCACGGTCGCAACCGGCCCGCGGCCGCGGTCGAGCTTGGCCTCGATCACGGTGCCTTCGGCCGGACGGTTCGGGTTGGCCTTTAGATCGAGGATTTCCGACTGCAAGCCGATGGTTTCGAGCAGCCGGTCGATGTTGAGCTTCTTGGTCGCGGACACCTCGACGTCCAGCACTTCGCCGCCCAGCGTTTCCACCTGCACCTCATGCTGCAGCAATTCGGTGCGCACGCGCTCCGGCTTGGCGTCGGGCCGGTCGGTCTTGTTGATCGCCACGATCATCGGCACTTTTGCCGCCTTGGCGTGGTTGATGGCCTCGACCGTCTGCGGCATGACGCCATCGTCGGCCGCGACCACGAGCACGACGATGTCGGTCACCTTGGCGCCGCGCGCGCGCATGGCAGTGAAGGCGGCATGACCAGGCGTGTCGATGAAGGTGATCTTGTTGCCCGAGGGCGCAGTCACCTGATAGGCGCCGATGTGTTGGGTGATGCCGCCGGCTTCGCCTGCCGCCACTTCGGTCGAACGAATGGCGTCGAGCAGCGAGGTCTTGCCGTGGTCGACGTGGCCCATCACGGTCACCACCGCCGAACGCGGGATCAGCGAGGTCGGATCGTCGGCGACGTCAAACAGGCCCTCCTCGACGTCGGATTCAGCCACGCGCTTGACGGTGTGACCCAGTTCCTCGGCCAAGAGCTGGGCGGTGTCGGCGTCGATCACATCGTTGATCTGCGCCATATGGCCTTGCTTCATCAGCAGCTTGATCACATCGACGCTGCGTTCGGCCATGCGGTTGGCGAGCTCTTGAATGGTGATTGTTTCCGGAATGGTGACCTCGCGGACGAGCTTTTCTTTCGGCTCGTCGGCGGTGTGTCCCTTCAGCCGTTGGACGCGGCGGCGGAAGGCGGCGACCGAGCGCTCGCGCTCCTCGTCGGCGCTGAGCGCGGTCACGAGCGTGAGCCGTCCGCGGCTTTTCTGCCCGCCCCCGCGCGCCGGTTTCGGCGCCGGTGCCGGACGCGCCGCGCCGGGACCGCGGCGTGTGCGTGGCGCCTCGTCCTCGTCGGGCTCGAGCGCAGGCCGCGCGCCCGGCCTTGCCGCCGCCGCACTCTCCTCGCCGAAGCGCTTCTTCGCCTCCTGCTCGGCCTTGAGCTTGGCCTCGAGGTCGTGTTTGCGGCGCTTCTCTTCATCGACCTTGCGCGCCTCGGCGGCCTCGCGTTCGGTGCGCTCGGCGGCCTCGCGCATAGTGCGGACAAACGCTTCCTCTTCCGCAATCTTGCGCTCCTCGGCTTCGCGCAGGCGCGCGTCGTTGAGCGCGTGCACGCGCGCCTTCTGTTCTTCCTCGGTGAGGCTGCGCAGCACCATACCGCCCGCCGGCTTGGCGGCAGGGGCGGGAGCGGCCGGGGTCGTCGCCGCTGCCGCTGTCGGCGCGGCGGGCTTGCCGGTGGCCGGACGCTTGGCAGCCGCAGCAGAAGACGCGGACGCGTCGCCCTTCGCTCGCGTCGGTACGCGGCTTTTGACCTTCTCGACGACGACCGCCTTGGTGCGGCCGTGGCTGAAACTCTGGCGCACCACGCCCTGCTCGACCCCGCGCCCTTTGAGGGTCAGGGTCTTACTCGGGCTCACGCTGAGCTTCTTTTCGCCAGTCTTTTCCGTCGTTTCAGCCATTCCAATCCCAATTCTCGCGTTTCTCGCCGTGTTTCGTCGTGTTCCTTCGTCGCCCGCCCGTTTCGGCCGAGTTGCGGGCGTGGCGCTTGCCGACACCCGGCGAACCCGGCTCCGGGCCGGTCCGAAAATAGTCAAGGCGCGCGGTGCGCGCCAGAAAGGTCTCGCTTTCGGGGCCGGCGAGCAGGGCTGCATGTATCACATTTGACCGTCCCAATGCCAAATCCAATTGCGCTGAGGTAAATGCATCGATGACCGCAATTCCCGCGGCGTCTGCGCGACGGTGGAGCGCGGCCGTGAGCTTCCTCGTGCCATCGGGGGCGGCCTCGGCGGCATTGAGCAATGCCACCACGCGGGCGCGAGCGAGCGCGGCGTCGGCATTGGCAAAGCCGATCGCGAGTTTTCCCGCCTTGTGACAAATCGCCAGCGCGTCGAGCGCGGCCCGCTCGATCAGGCGCTCGGTCGTTTCCACCAGATCGGGAGCAAGGCGCACGTCACGCTTGAAGGCGCGCGCAAACGCCTTGCGCGCGATCGCGCTGCGCAATGCCTGCCGCGTCGCGGTGATCCAGATGCCGCGTCCGGGCAGCCGGCGCTTGAGGTCGGGCACCGCGGCGCCATCCGGGCCGACGACGAAACGGATCATCTCGTCGACCGGCCTCACCGCTCCGCTGGCCGCGCAAAATCGTTGCGTCCCCGGCGCGCGCTTGTGCGGTCCGGCATCGAGGGCGTTATCGTGCGGTTGATCAAGCATTCGATGTCTCAGGCTGGCGCCGACGCGGGCGCCTCGACCGTCCCTTCCTCGGCGGGAGGCGGCGCCAAATCTTCCTCCTTGATCCAGCCGGCCTTGACGCGCGCCTGCATGATCAGCGCCTCGGTGTCGTCGCGCGAGAGATCGAATCCGTCGAGGGCGCCGGGATAGCGTACCGTCTCGCCGTCCTTGCGTTCGCTCCAGCCGAACAAGTCATCGGTGGCGCAACCCGCCAAGTCTTCGACCGTCTTGATGCCGTTCTCGCCCAACTTCACCAGCATGGCGGTGGTGATGCCCGGGATCTCTTTGAGCGCATCCTCGACGCCGAGCTGTTTGCGGTTGTCGTCGAGCTCGGCCTCTTGTCGGCCGAGATAGTCGCGGGCGCGCGCCTGCAATTCGCGCGCGGTGTCTTCGTCGAAACCCTCGATCCCGGCGAGTTCCTTTTCGTCTACCACCGCAAGCTCCTCGACCGAGTTGAATCCTTCCGAAGCGAGCAACTGGCCGACCACCTCGTCGACGTTGAGCGCCTCGATGAACAGCTTCGTGCGTTTCTCGAATTCGGCCTGGCGGTGCTCCGATTCCTCCTGCTCGGTGACGATATCGATGTCCCAACCGGTGAGCTGCGAAGCGAGCCGGACATTCTGCCCGCGCCGGCCGATGGCGAGCGAGAGCTGCTGGTCGGGGACGACCACTTCCATGCGGTGGCGGTCCTCGTCGAGCACGACCTTGGCGACTTCGGCGGGTGCCAGCGCATTGACCACGAAGTTGGCGGGGTCGGCGGTCCACGGGATGATGTCGATCTTCTCGCCCTGCAGCTCGTTGACCACGGCTTGCACGCGCGACCCGCGCATGCCGACGCAGGCACCGACCGGATCAACCGACGAATCCCGGGAAATCACCGCGATTTTTGCGCGCGAACCCGGATCCCGCGCCACCGCCTTCACCTCCACGATGCCGTCGTAGATTTCCGGCACTTCCTGCGCGAACAGTTTGGACATGAACTGCGGATGGGTGCGCGAGAGAAATATCTGCGGCCCGCGCGGCTCGCGCCGCACGTCGTAGATGAAAGCGCGGATGCGGTCGCCATTGCGGAACGTCTCCCGCGGCAACATTTCGTCTCGGCGCACGATTGCCTCGCCGCGGCCGAGATCGACCACCACGTTGCCGTACTCGACCCGCTTGACGATGCCGTTGACGATATCGGAAATGCGGTCCTTGTATTCCTGATACTGACGGTCGCGCTCGGCCTCGCGCACCTTCTGCACGATCACCTGCTTCGCGGATTGGGCGGCGATGCGGCCATATTCGAGCGGCGGCAGGGCCTCGGCGATATAGTCGCCGACCTGAGCCGCGGGGTTGCGCTTTTTGGCCTCTTCCAGCGCAATCTGCGTCGCGTCGTTTTCGACTTGATCCACCACCAACAGCAGACGCGACAGTCGCATCTCGCCGGTCTTTGGATTGATCTCGGCGCGGACTTCGGTCTCGCTGCCATAGCGCGAGCGGGCCGCCTTCTGGATCGCATCCTCCATGGCGGCGATGACGATGTTGCGGTCGATCGCCTTCTCGCGGGCGACCGCGTCGGCGATTTGCAACAGTTCAAGCCGGTTGGCGCTGACGGCCATCGGTCATTCTCCTTCGTTCTGAGCCCCGCGCCCGTGATCGAGCGGCGTGGGCTGGACATGCTTGGGTCGAGCTTCGGACGGCGGACCAGCGCCGATGGGTGCTGCGTCCTCTACCTGTTGTCGCCGCGCCTCGCGTTCCGCCGCCTTGCCGCGCCTCAGCGACTCGGCGATCAGCGCATCGGTGACGACGAGCTTGGCCTCGGCCATTTCCTCGATCGGCAGCAGCAACTCGGTCGCTTCCCCGGGTGCGGCATCGTCGCGGCGAATGCGCGCGGCCTCGCCCTCAACGCCGAGCAGCAGGCCATGAAACCGCCGTCGGCCGTCGATCGCAACCGCCATTTCCACCTTGAGACGATGGCCGGTAAAGCGCTCGAAATCCGAGCGCCGCACCAGCGGCCGATCCATGCCGGGCGAGGACACTTCCAGTCGATAGCCGCGATCGATCGGATCGGCTACGTCGAGCACCGGCGAGAGCGCGCGCGATACCGCCTCGCAGTCCTCGACCGTCATTGTCCCGTCAGGGCGTTCGGCCATGATTTGGACCGTGCAGCCATCGAGCCCTGAAATCTTCACCCGCACCAGACGGTAGCCGATGCCGCCGAGGACGGGTTCGGCAATGGCGGCCACGCGCGCCGCGGTGCCCTGCTCGGCGACAAGGCGCGGTTCCAAGTCCGCCTGGAGGCTGCCAATCGCTGGCGTCATCGCTCGCTTGCCTTGCAACTTCCAGTTCGAATGCCGTGCCGGTTCGACCGGGCACATAGGCCCGATTTCGGTAACAAAAAAGAGCGGGTCCCGGGGGGAACCCACTCTCAAAAACCGACCGGATGGCATCCGACCGTTATGAGATATCCAAAAGCTGGACACCCGAAATATAGCGATTTGCGGCACCGGCGCAAGGGCCGAGGACGCCCGCTAACCGGCCATTAACTAACCCTTCCTTCAGATTTCTTCTCTAGCCTACCGTTCCAGGTCGCGCGCCGCGCGATCGTGAATTTTCCCACGACATCCGTTTGGGACCTGAGAGTGTCCGTGCACGCCTCGCACATTCCGGAACTGGACGATTTGATCGAGCGCGGCTCACCCGGAAGACGGGCCACGACCCTCGAACGGATGACAGCCTTTTTTCTCGATGGGGCGAGCCGCTTCAACGACGATCACGTCCGGCTGTTCGATTTGGTGTTCAGCCGATTGATCGGCGAGATCGAGACCACGGCACGCACCGAACTCTCGCGCCGGCTCGCGCCCATTGGCAAGGCGCCGATCGAAACGGTGCGACGACTGGCGCACGACGACGATATCGCGGTCGCGGGCCCCTTGCTCGAGCGGGTGGATCGACTGTCCGACGCCGATCTCGCCGACATTGCAGAGAGCAAGGGTCAAGCGCATCTGCTCGCCATTTGCGCTCGGGCCCGGATCGCGCAGCCCGTGACCGACGTGCTGCTGCGCCGCGGCGACCGCGAGGTCGTGCATGGCGTGGCCGAGAATCGCGGCGCGCGCCTGTCCGATGAGGGCTTTTGCACCCTGGTCGAGCGCGCAAAAACCGACGGCGTGCTGGCTGAGAAGGTCCTGCTGCGGTCGGATATTCCGCCGCGGCTGTTCCACGCTCTCCTGCTCACGGCCACGGATGCCGTGCAGCGGCGCCTCATCGCTTCCGCCATGCCCGAGACGCGCTCCGAGGTCCGCCGCGTGCTGGCGAAAGTCTCGAATGAAGTGGCCACGCCGCCTGCGCCGCGGGACTACTCGCGCGCGCGGCACACGATCGAGGCGCTACAGCGGGAGGGCAAGCTCGACGAAGCCAACCTCGTCGACTTCGCGCAGAAGAGCCAATACGGCGAAACGGTCGCAGCGCTTGCGTTGCTTTGCGCGACCCCGATCGAAGTGGTGGATCGGCTGATGAATGCCGAGCGGCCCGATCCGGTCCTCATTCTGTGCAAGTCGGCGGGCTGGGGCTGGTCGACCGCCAAGGCCGTCATCATGGTGCGGCCAGACAGGGCGCGAACGTCAAGCCAAGATCTCGATGCGATGCATACCGAGTTCAACCGCCTGTCGCCGAGCACTGCCCAGCACGTGGTGCGGTTCTGGCAGGTGCGAGCAGACGATAAGGGCCGGACGACCGGCGACGTCCCGACCTAGGCGCCCTGCGCCTTATCTTTCGTCCGCCTCGATCATCCCGCCGTCCACCGTCCGTCGTCTGTTCTGCGGAAGATCAGATAGCAGGGCACACGGCCTTCGCGCTTCGCCTTTCCTTCGTAGCGCGTCGCGGAAAAACCCGACCACGCGTGACGCCAATCGTCGGCGCGCTCCGCTGTCCATGCGAAGTCGGGCGAGCGGATGAGGTGTTTGAGCGTCCAGGCCGCATAGTCCGGCACGTCGGTCGCGAAACGGAACTCGCCGCCGGGCCGCAGGATGCGCGCGATCACGGCCACGCTCTCGTCCTGGATGAAGCGCCGTTTCCAATGCCGCCGTTTCGGCCATGGGTCGGGATAAATCAGATCGACGCCTGCGAGCGAGGCCGACGGCAACCATTCGAGCAGAAACACGGCATCGTCGAAGTGCAGCCGGATATTGGAGAGATTTTTAAGGTCGATCGCCGCCAGCGCCTTGGCCATTCCGTTGACGAACGGCTCGACCCCGATAAAGCCGGTGCGTGGATGTTGTTCGGCTTGCGCGATCATGTGCTCGCCGCCACCGAATCCGATCTCGAGGCGGATGCTGTCGACCGGATTGGGGAACAGCAGCCCAAGGTCGGGCGGGGCGGGTTTGGCAAGCTCGATGGCAAGTCGCGGCAATAGGGTATCGAACAGTTCCGCCTGCCGCGGCCGCAGCGCATGACCCTTGCGCCGCCCGAAAAAGGCGCCGCGCCGAGCCTTGCTGCGATCGGACATGGACATGGCGGTCTCGACCGCCGCCATGTTGGACGCCTGAAGCTCCCAGGTCGACAGGATTAGGCCACCGCGGTTCTGATGTCCTTCACCAGGTCGGTCTTCTCCCAGGAGAAGCCGCCGTCCTTGTCGGGCGCGCGGCCGAAATGGCCGTAAGCGGCGGTGCGACGATAGATCGGCCGGTTCAGTTTGAGCGTGCGGCGGATGTTGGTCGGCGTCAGACGGAAGATCTCCGGTAGCGCTCTTTCGAGCTTCTTCTCCTCGACCTTGCCGGTGCCGTGCATATCGACCAACAGCGACATCGGGTCGGCGACACCGATGGCATAGGCGATCTGGATCGTGCAGCGTTCGGCAATGCCGGCGGCGACGACGTTCTTGGCCAGATAGCGCGCGGCATAGGCCGCGGAGCGGTCGACCTTGGTCGGGTCCTTGCCGGAGAAGGCGCCGCCGCCGTGCGGGGCGTAGCCGCCATAGGTGTCGACGATGATTTTGCGGCCGGTGAGACCGCAATCCCCATCGGGACCGCCGACCACGAAATTCCCGGTCGGATTGACCAGGAAATCACTTGACCGCTTCGGCATCCAGCCGTCCGGCAGCGCGGAAGCCACCGCGTCGCCGATCAAGTCTTTCACCATCGCCGGCGAGTATTTCTTGCCGTTGCGAGTCTCGGGATTGTGCTGGGTCGAGACCACCACCTTGGTGCACCCAATCGGCTTGCCGTCGATATATTGCACGGTCACCTGGCTCTTGGCATCGGGCTGCAGGTCGAACAGCTGCTTCGAGCGGCGCTTCTCCGCCAGCACCTTCAAAATCTTGTGCGCGAAGTAGATCGGGGCGGGCATGAACGAGCCCTTCTCGTAGACCTCGCTCTCCGTGCAGGCGAAGCCGAACATCATGCCCTGGTCGCCCGCGCCCTCCTGCTCCTCGCCCTTCTTCTTCTTGGCATCGACGCCCCTGGCGATATCGGGCGATTGGCCATGTAACAGCACCTCGATATCGGCGCCGTGATAGGAGAAGCCGTTCTGGTCGTAGCCGATGTCGCGCACCACGTCGCGCGCGATCTGACTAATCAGCTCGCGGTTGATCACGGCGTGGTTGCCGTATTTGATGAACAACGGGGCCTGACCACGGCCCTCACCGGCGATGACGATCTTGTTGGTGGTGCAGAGCGTCTCGCAGCCAAGCCGCGTATTCACCAGGCTGTCGTCGGCGATGCCGAGCTTGATATCGTTCTCGATGAACGCATCGAGGATCGCATCCGAAATCTGGTCGCAGACCTTGTCGGGATGACCCTCGGAGACGGACTCGCTGGTAAACAGATAATTGGCGTGTGACACAGAAGACACTCCCCTCGCAGGCTCGATTGCAACCCCTCACGCCTTCTAGGCAGGCGTGGGGTGTTTCTTGCAGCGTCCCCGCACGCGGTCAAGGTGTGGGCGAAGCGTGGGACGGCGGATGCGGCTAAGGCAAGTTGCTCTCGTCGGTCGCGGATCCTGCGCCTATCCGCTCAGTCGTCATCGTCGCCGGCGATCTCCTCGACGAGGTCGACGATGCGGCGCCTAAGCTTGGGCTCCTTGATCCGCATGAAGGCCTTGGTCAGGGAGAGCCCTTCGGAGGTGGCGAGGAAATCCGACACGTAGGCGGGGGAAGGCGCGTCTTTCATTCCTCCATCCGCCGACCCATGCAAGTTGGGAGCGCCTTCAAAGAAGAACGCTACGGGCACCTGCAGGATGTGGGAGATTTGCTGCAATCGGCTGGCCCCGATGCGGTTAGTACCTTTCTCGTACTTCTGCACCTGTTGGAAGGTGAGGCCGAGGGCATCCCCCAGCTTTTCCTGGCTCATTGCAAGCATCATGCGGCGCATGCGCACGCGGCTGCCGACATGCTTGTCAATGGGGTTCGGGGCCTTTTTGGCGACGGCCATAACGATCTCCTATGCAGCCGTGGTGCTCGCTAATGTTCCCGTTGCAGGACTGGAACGCAATCGTATTCCGAGCAAAAACGCCGGTTACTGCAAAAAATTGTTGAAACGTGAAAGCGGCCCCCAATCTACACCAGATAACTGATTGGAAAAGGCAATTCGTCGATAGTCTCAATTGTAACGGATGCGCGGAAAGTTGTAATTCCGCGCCTTGTCGACAACTTACGACTGAATCCAAGTTACGCGAACTATCCTGCCATTTAGGCCTGCATCAGGCGGGGGATGCGCGCCAGCGCGAGCCGAGGACCCCCAAAAAGGCAATGGCGACTACCACTGCGACGAGGGCGTCGCCCCAGCGGGCATAGAGGGTTGCCGCGATGGGTTGGGGCAGCGGCGCATCGAGCACGCCTTCGGCTCCGAGCGGCAAGGATTTGACGATGCGCCCGAGCGGATCGACAACTGCGGAAATTCCGCTATTGGCGGCCCGCACCAACGGAAGCCCCTCTTCGATCGCGCGTATGCGCGCCTGCTGGAAGTGCTGGTAGGGGCCTGCACTGGCGCCGAACCATCCGTCATTGGTCAGGTTGAGGAGCCATCCGGGCCGTTCCCCACTTCCGGCCACGGACGGCCAGTCGAAATAGCGGCCGACGTGGCGGTAGAGCCAGCCCTTCCGCTCGCTGCGTGGCAGCGCATTGCCGGGAAAAATGATTTCGTAGCAGACCAGCGGCAGAAAATTCGGCGCCCCTGGCGCTGGCTGGGTGCGACGCTGCTCGCCCGGGATGAATCCGCCGCGGACCTTGGTGAGCTGCATCAGGCCGAGCCGCTCGAGCAACTCCTGGAATGGCAGGTATTCGCCGAATGGCACCAGATGGACCTTGTCGTAGACAGAAAGGATCGAGCCGCGGTGGTCGATCACGTAAATCGAATTGTAGGCGCGCGTGACAGGGGCATTGGCGGCGGTTTCGGGCGCGCGGATAGCCCCGGTGATCAGCACCGTTTCCGCAGGCAGGAGCGCCGCGATCTGCGCGAGCGCATCGGGTTCGCGCGTAAGGAAGAACGGAAACGCCGATTCCGGCCAGATCAGAAGCGTCACCCCGCGCAGGCCGGGAGATTGCGGGCCGCTCGGACGATCCGATAGCGCGAGATATCGGCTCATCACCTGCTGCTTCTGCGAATAGTTGAACTTTTCATCCTGCTGCAGATTGGGCTGCATGATGCGAAGGCGCACGTCCTTGACGTAGCTGGTAGGGGTGCGCTCGAGCCGCACGGCGCCGTAGATCGCAAGCGCCGCGATCGCGGCCGCGCTCAGCGCGGGAGCCAGCCATGGCCGTCTGGTGTCGGCGCGCTCATCGGCAAGGACGGCAGGTGACGCATAGACCGCCACAGCGAGAAAGGTGAGACCCCAGATACCGACGAGCGCTGCGCCCTGGGCGAGCCAGATGGGTGAGATCAGCGCATAGCCATAGGCGTTCCAGGGAAAGCCGCTGAACAAGTGACCGCGCAGCCATTCCGCAAGCGTGAGCGCGACCGCAAGGGCGAGCACGCGGGTCGCGCCGCGCGTCCAGATCAGTCGCGCCAGCGCGAGGCCGAACGCTGTGTAGAGTGCCATCCCGGCGGGCAGCGCAACGACCGCGAACGGCAGCAGCCAGCCGAAAGTCTTGGCGTCGACCAGGAACGCATGGCCGACCCAATAGAGCCCGGCGAGGAAATAGCCGAAACCGAACCACCAGCCGACCGCGGCGGCCGCGAGCACTCCACCGAAGCGGCCGCCGGCCGCGCCGTCAACGAGCCAGACCAGGATCGGAAAGGTGATGAAGGGCAGCGGCCAAACATCCGTGGGCGGCAGCGCCAGCGTCGAGGACGCGCCGGCGAGGAAGGCGATCAGAATGCGCCACCATCCCTCGGCCAGTACGATGGTATGGGCGAGGCGAGTGAGCGTCACGGCCGGTGGGCGGACTTCGATGGGACTGCGTCGGGAGAGAGCTTGTCCGCTTCGTCGCCGGTCACCGGCGGCGGGGAGGCGGGCGCGCTCGGCGGCGCCGACGCGGGTCCCAGCTGCCGCCGCATGACGGGCCGGTTGCCGTTCTGCCGGTCGAGACTGCGGTAGATCCTGAGTTTCTTCACGCGGCGGGGATCGGCGTCGAGGATTTCGAGTTCGAACGGGCCGGGCCCGGGCACGAGCTCGCCGCGCACCGGCACGCGGCCGATCCGCGTCGCCACGTATCCGGCGAGGGTGTCCACTTCCTTGGCGGTGTCGCCGACGTCGAATTCACCGATGACCGCCGTGACGTCCTCGAGGCTCGCACGGGCGTCGGCGAGAAACGAGCCGTCGGACTGGCGCACCACGCTTGGCGCCATGTCCTCGTCGTGCTCGTCCGCGATCTCGCCGACGATCTGCTCGACGATGTCCTCGATCGATACGACGCCGTCAGCGCCGCCATATTCATCGACGACGAGGGCGAGATGGATGCGGGTCGTCTGCATCTTGGCGAGCAGATCGAGCACCGGCATGGACGGCGGCGCATAGAGGATTTCGCGGATGATTTTCGTGGCCGACAGCGGCATCGACAGATCGATGGCTTTGAGGTCGAGGCCGGCAGGAAACGGTTTTTTGCGGCGCCGATTGGCGGTTGCGCTCAAGCTGGCGCGCACCGTCATGAACGCGACTAGATCGCGGATGTGGACCATGCCGGCGGCATCGTCGAGGGTCTCGTCATAAACCACGAGCCGCGAATGGCCCGCGCTCTCGAACACCTTCATGAGTTCGCCGAGCGTGATGTCCCGTTGCACGCCGATGATGTCGGCGCGCGGCACCATCACATCCACGATGCGCCGCTCGCGCAACGCCAGGATGTTCTTGAGCATGGTGCGTTCGGTCGGCGAGAAGCCGGTCTCGCCGGCGCCGTCTTCGAGCACGTCCGTGAGGTCGGCGCGGATACTGCTCGATTTCCAGCGGAAAACCGCCCGCAGCGCCCGCGTGAACCAATTGTCGGCGTTGTCGGGCGCGACTTGGCTCGGCCGCGGTAGCGGCACGGGCAGATTGCGCGGCGCGCTCGGCTCGCTCGGACTGGGTGGGTCGGCCTCAGGCATGGAGACTAGACAGCGCTGCGAGCAATGTAGGGGTCGGGCACGTCGAGTCGGGCGAGGATCGCGGTTTCGAGCTTTTCCATTGCAGCCGCCTCGTCGTCGGTCGCGTGATCGTAGCCGGCGAGATGAAGGAATCCATGCACCGCAAGATGGGCAAGATGATGTGCAAAGGGTTTATGCTCGGCGCGCGCTTCACGTTCCGTCGTCTCGTAGGCGATTACGATATCACCGAGCAGGTGGGTTGTTCCACGAGCATGGCGCGGGTCCTTGGCGGGAAAGGAGAGCACGTTGGTCGTTGCGTCTTTAGAACGCCAATCGCGATTGAGCGCCCGGATCGCCGTGTCGTCGGTGAGCACGATAGCAAGCTCGCCACGCTGGCCCTGAATTGTTGACGCCATGGACGCAGCTTCCCCGATTGCCCGGCGCAGCAGCGCCTTGAGGCTGCGCTGCGCCGTCCAGAGCGGGGATGCGACCACGATGTCGACCCTGAGCGGCGTCCGTCGTCGGCGCACCGGCGGCGGTGCGCGCCGTTTGCGCGCCACGAACGTCATCTCGCTTCCCCGCTCGCGGGGAGGATAATGCAAGCGAGGAGGCTCATTCCTTGGTCTCGCGCGCCCGCGCGGCCTTGAGCGCCGCCTTGTCGTAGGCGTCGACAATGCGCGCCACGAGCTCGTGCCGAATGACGTCCTCGGCGGTGTAGACGACGTGACCAATTCCCTCGACGTTTCGCAGGAGCCGCGTTGCTTCCGCGAGGCCCGAGGTCTGTCCGGGCGGGAGGTCGACTTGACTCGGATCGCCGGTGACGATCATGCGGCTGTTCTCGCCGAGTCGCGTGAGGAACATCTTCATCTGCATTGCGGTCGTATTCTGGGCCTCGTCGAGGATGATGACCGCGTTCGACAGCGTGCGTCCGCGCATGAAAGCGAGCGGCGCGATCTCGATCTCGCCGGTTTCTAGCGTGCGCTCGACGATGCGCGCATCCATCAGATCGTAAAGCGCGTCGTAGATCGGGCGCAAATACGGATCGACCTTCTCGCGCATGTCGCCGGGGAGGAATCCGAGACGCTCGCCCGCCTCGACCGCCGGCCGTGAGAGAATGATGCGATCGACCTCCTTGCGCTCGAACAATTGCACCGCGTGCGCGACCGCGAGCCAGGTCTTGCCGGTGCCCGCAGGCCCGGTGCCGAAGACCAGCGCGTGGCGGCGCAGCGCGCGGATATAGGCGTCCTGCGCCGCGGTGCGCGCCCGCACGGGACGCTTGCGCAGGTTGATTTCCTCGAAAGTCGGCCGCGCGGTCGTCGGGTCATAGTCGAACAGCGAACCCTGCGCGATCGCCAAGCGGATCGCACCTTCGACGTCGCCGGAGACCAGCTCGTCGCCGCGCTTGAGCTGCTCGTAGAGTCCTTCAAGGACCCGCCGCGCGCGCTCCACGCCGTCGCGCGAGCCCGCCAGGGTGATGTGATTGCCGCGCTGCTCGGCGACCACGCCGAGACGACGTTCGATTAGCGCGAGATTCTGCCCGTATTGGCCGAACAACAGGGACGCGAGCCGGTTGTCGTCGAAAGCCAGCACGACCTGGGTTGCGGAATTGTCGCCGGGGGTGGGCGAGGACACCAACGATCCGCTGTCCGATCGAGATGAGCGCAACGGTTCAGGCCTCCATCAGCATCGCGTCCGCGTCGATGCGGGTTTCGGCGAGTGCACCGAACAGGCTGTTGGCGCCGAGGTCGGTGATCGTCACCGCTGCGATATCGCCGATCATTATCGCTGGTGCCATGACCTGAACCGGCTGGAGATATGGGGAGCGGCCGACGATCTGGCCAGCATGGCGTCCGGTCTTTTCGAACAGAACCTCGAAGCTGCGGCCGAGGCATCGCGCGTTGAACGCAGCTTGGTGGCGGTCGATGGCCGCCTGCAAGCGGTAGAGCCGCTCGGATTTCACCGCCTCCGGCACCTGATCCGGCATGTCCGCGGCCGGCGTTCCCGGCCGCGGCGAGTACTTGAAGGAAAAGGCGCCGGCGTAGCCGACCTCGTCGAGGAGCGACAGCGTCGCGCGAAAATCCTCCTCGCTCTCGCCGGGGAAGCCGACGATAAAGTCGGACGAGAACGCCATCTTCGGTTGCGCAGCGCGCATGCGCGCAATGGCTTTTAGATAATCCGCGCGAGTGTGGCGGCGATTCATGCGCGCGAGGATTCGGTCGGAACCAGACTGCACCGGCAGGTGCAGATAGGGCATCAGGCTGGGGAGATCGCGATGCGCCGCGACCAGGCTCGCCTCCATGTCGCAGGGATGGCTCGTGGTGTAGCGCAGGCGCGCGATCCCCGGCAGCTCGGCAACGCACTCCAGCAATCGCCCAAGCGTCCAGGCCGCCCCGTCGGGTCCTTCGCCGTGATAGGCATTGACGTTCTGGCCGATCAACGTGACTTCGCGCACGCCGGCGTCGGCCAATCGCTCGACTTCGGCGACGATCTTGATCACCGGTCGCGACACCTCGGCGCCACGCGTGTAGGGCACGACGCAAAAGGTGCAGAACTTGTCGCAGCCTTCCTGCACGGTGACGAAGGCGCTGACGCCGCGCGCACGCGTCGCCGCGCGGCTCGGCGCCCTCAAAATATCGAACTTGTCCTCGACCGGAAATTCCGTGTCGACGACCGCGCCCTCGCGCTCGGCCCGGGCGAGCAAACCGGGCAGGCGATGGTAGTTTTGCGGGCCCACGACGAGATCGACCACAGGCGCGCGGCGGATGATCTCCTCGCCTTCGGCCTGGGCGACGCAGCCCGCAACGGCAACGGTCAAGCGGCGTCCGTTGCGCGCGGCAGCGGCTTTAAGCGCGCGCACGCGGCCGAGCTCGGAATAGACCTTGTCCGCGGCTTTCTCGCGGATGTGGCAGGTATTGAGGATGACGAGATCGGCATCCTCGATGTGGGCGGTCTCCGCGAAGCCCTCGGGCGCGAGCATGTCCGCCATACGATGGGAATCGTAGACGTTCATTTGGCAGCCGAAGGATTTGACGTAGAGCTTGCGTGGTGGGGTCATGCAAGGTGGCGTCGTTTTGCCCGCTCAGGTGCCTCAACGCTTTGATGTGCCTCGTAAATCCCGCGCCACGGGCGAGCGGCCGATGGTCAGGTTTTTACCCGCTTTGACGCCAAAAGCAAATGGGTGTGGGTTGTTCCATTCGCTACTCCGGAGCGCGGATGTCGGCGTCCTTGATGACCTTCGACCATTTGGCGATTTCGGTCTTGATATAGCCATCGAGCGCATCGGGCGTGGCGGCGTCGACGGTCATTCCGAGATCCGCGAAGCGCTGTCGGACCTCCGCCTGGCCCACAAGCCGCGTCACCTCCGAGTTCAGCCGCAGCACGATGTCGCGCGGCGTCCCGGCCGGCGCGACCAGTGCGAACCAGGTCGCTGCCTCGAAGCCGGGCAGCGCCACCTCCGCGATCGTGGGGATTTCAGGCGCGGTGGCCGCTCGCTGTGTGCTGGTGACGGCGAGCGCCCGCAACGAGCCCGCCTTCACGTTGCCGATCACGGCCGAGAGATTGGCGAAGATCAAGTCCAGCTGACCGCCGAGCAGATCGTTGATCGCCGGCGCTTCCCCGCGATAGGCGACGTGCACCATCTTGATGCCGGCCTGGAGCGAAAAAAGCTCACCCGCCATGTGCGGCGTGGTCCCGAGCCCGCCCGAGCCGAAATTGATGGCGCCGGGCTTGGCCTTGCCCAGCGCGATCAGCTCCTTGACCGATCGCACCGGCACCGAGGGATGAACGACCAGCACCAGCGGCGAGACGCCGGCCGGGGCTACCGCAACGAAGTCTCTGGCCGCGTCGATGGAGAATTTGCGATAAAGCGCCGGCGCGACCGCCAGCGTGGTCTGGCTGCCCATCATCAGCGTGTATCCGTCGGCCGCGGATTTCGCCAGTGTTTCGGCGGCGATCATCCCGCTTGCGCCGGGACGGTTCTCCACCACGATCGATTGACCCAGCGTCTCGGTCAGCTTCTGCGCCAGAATTCTGGCGGCGACGTCGGTGCCGCCGCCGGCGGCGAAGCCGACGAAGATTTTGACCGGCTTGTCCGGATATCCTGTGATCTGGCCGTTTGCCGCCGGCAGATCTACGGCAAGCGCGAGGCCGAGCAGCAAGCCGAGCAGCATCCACGACGGTCCCGCTAAGGCTCTCTTATTCATTGCAAGACGCGCCATCAGCGTTTCGGCTTGTCGTCGAGCGGAAGCGCGTAGAGTTCGAGCCGATGATCGACCAGCCGATAACCGAGACGCCGCGCCACGTCGGCTTGCAGGCGTTCGATGTCTTCCGACTGGAACTCGATGACCTCGCCAGTGCGCAGATTGATGAGATGGTCGTGATGGCTGTCGGGCATCTGTTCGTAGCGCGCCCGCCCGTGGCGGAAGTCGTGGCGCTCGATGATGCCGGCATCCTCGAATAGCTTCACCGTCCGGTAGACCGTCGAGATCGAGATGCGGTCGTCGACCGCGGAGCAGCGCCGGTAGAGCTCCTCCACATCCGGGTGGTCATCGGCCGCCGCCAGCACGCGCGCGATCACGCGCCGCTGTTCGGTCATGCGCATACCCTTGGCGCTGCATAAAGCTTCGATGTCTTTGGGCTTCGGAGCGTTCACGACGCCTCTCCGTGCGACCGCAATATCACGCCAGGGGATTGGAATCCATTGGGTCCGCTTCGAGCACCGATCCGTGATCACACCAGATCGCGGCGAAGAATGAGCGCGGCGGAACCGCGGCCGGCCGGGTAATATGCCTTGCGCCTCCCGACCTCTCGGAAGCCGGCGCGTCGATAAAGCCGCAGCGCCGGCACGTTGCTCTCGTCCACCTCGAGAAAGACCGAGCGCGCGCCGAGCCCTGCGAGCCGGCGCAGATTGATGTCGAGTAGTTGCCGCGCCAGTCCGCTCCCCCGCCGGGGGGAGGCGACGGCGATCGACAAGATCTCCGCTTCCTCGAGAACGACCCGTGACACGATGAACCCGATGAGGCTGCGTCCCGCCATGGCGCGATGGGCGACGATGTTGCGATCGAAAAGCAAGCGTTCGAATTCGCCGTCGCTCCATCCGCGATGGAACGAAGCGCCGTGGAGCGCGGCCAAGGCGCGCGCGTCGCCCGGACGGGCGTCCGACAGCACGGGTTCGCGCGCGAACAGGCGGCTGACGATCCCTATCATCGGCGGGGCAGGCGCGCGGCGGCTTGTGGCTGCGCGTCGGGTGCGCGCAGATAGAGCGGCTTCGGCGGGCTGTGGCCGTCCGCCGTGGCGGCGCCCAGCCGCGCGATCCAAGCGATGTCGGGTGCGCCGCGCTGCTCGACCGACACCGGCGGCTCGGCTCCCCTGGGCCAAGCCGCCGCCAGCTTGCTCGCGGCGGAACCGACGATGCGTGCAGGTCCGGTCATCGCCGCGCGCGCGGCGTCGCGCACGCTTGCGACGCGCGGAGCCACAACCGTCCGCCCGCCGCTGCCGAATACCTGCAAATAGACTTGTTCATGCCGGGCGTCGATCGCTGCGACCACCTGCGTGCTATCGTCGTCGGCGATCAGCGGCGCCGCGAAGCCGGCAAGCGTGGAGAGGCCGACCGCCGGCTTTCCCGCCGCCAGCGCGATGCCGCGCGCGGCCGATATGCCCACGCGCAGCCCGGTGAAGCTGCCCGGACCGGTGGTGACCGCGATGCGGTCGAGATCGGCGAATTCGATTGCGGCCGCGCTCATCACGCGGGCGATGAGCGGCGTTACGGCCTCGGCGTGGCCGCGCGTCATGGCCAGCGTCTCGCTGGCGGCGATCCCGCTGTCGGTGTCGAGCACGGCGGCCGAGCAGGCCTCGAGCGCGGTGTCGATGGCAAGGACGCGCATGGCTTGACCTTCGCCGCCGTCGACCGCGACCTCGGATGGGTCAACGCCGACGCTCGGATTTCGCTGCCGCTATTTGCTCGGTTGAACGCTAGCGCGGATCGATCGCCCGCCGGGTCATCCCATCGGCCTGACTTCGACCACGTCGGGCAAATAGTGGCGCAGCAGGTTCTGGATGCCGTGACGCAGCGTCGCGGTCGACGACGGGCAACCCGAGCAGGCACCCTTCATGTCGAGATAGACAATGCCGTCCTTGAAGCCGCGGAAAGTGATGTCGCCGCCGTCGTTAGCGACGGCCGGCCGCACTCGCGCCTCGATCAGCTCTTTGATGGTGGCAACGGTTTCGGAATCTTTCGCCTCGAAGAACTCCTCGCGTTCATCCGATGGGGCAGCATCCGCGCTGTTCACGATCGGAGCGCCCGACATGAAGTGTTCCATGATGGCGCCGAGGATCGCGGGCTTGAGCTGCTGCCATTCGCCGGCGGTCTTGGTGACGGCGACGAAATCAGAGCCGAAAAATACCCCGGAGATCCCCGCGATCTCGAATAGGCGTTCCGCCAGCGGCGACTGGGCGGCAGCTTCCTTGTCGCGCATGTCGAGCGTGCCGCTCGTCAGCACCGGCCGTCCAGGCAGGAATTTGAGTGTTGCCGGATTGGGGGTCGGCTCGGTCTGGATGAACATGGCCTGCTCCTTGGTTGCGCAGGATCAAAGCGCCCACGATCGGGTCATTGTAGTAGGTGGCGCCGGGCGGTGGAAGTTTCAACCTGTCGCTCCGACATGCCGAAGGGCGACGGCCCGGCGTGCGGCACGCCCCTTGGCTTTCGCTTTGCCGCGCACCCCACGGCACACGAGGCTCGGCTGTCACGACATGGCGTCGAGCTCCTCGTCGCTGAGGTGGCCGGGCACGATCGCGACCGGGATGGGAAAGTCGCCCGCGGTCTTGCTGACACTGGACACGAGCGGCCCCGGTCCCTCCTTGCCCGTTGCGGCGGCGAGTACCAGGATGGCGATGTCTTCGTCGTCCTCGATGAGATTGAGGACTTCCTGCGCTTTCTCGCCTTCACGGATCACGCGCTGCGGCATCACGCCGGTGATGCTCGACGCGCGCGCCGCGTGGCGATCGAGCACGGCATTTGCCTCCTCGTGCGCCTCCGCACGCATGATGTCGGCGACGCCGAGCCATTGCTGATTGCGGTCGTGGGTTTCGATCACGCGCAGCATGAGCACGGTTGCGCCGATGCGCAGCGCGCGCCGGCTGGCGAAATAGAGCGCCCGATCGCATTCCGGCGAATCGTCGATGACCACCATGAATTTCGGCGAATGACCAGCTTCGTAGCTGCGCCGCTTCTTGCTCATCGGGCTCCTCACCGCCACCGGGGTCACGTTATTGTCGTGACTTTGATTGTCGTGACTTTTTTGAGCCTCGCGTCAGCGGCGTACGAATCCGACGATGTCCTTGACCGCTTTCATGGTGTCCGCCGCGATGACTTGCGCGCGCGCGGCGCCGTCGGCGAGCACGGAATCGATGTAGACGGGATCGGCGATGAGCCGCTTCATCTCGGAATTGATCGGGCCGAGTTTGACGACCGCGAGATCGACCAGCGCGGCCTTGAAGGTGGAGAACTGCGCGCCGCCGAATTCGTTGAGAACCTCCACCTTGCTCTTGCCCGCAAGCGCGGCGTAGATGCCCACGAGGTTGTCGGCCTCGGGTCGCCGCTCGAGTCCCTTCTCGTCGTGCGGCAAGGGATCCGGATCGGTCTTCGCCCTGCGGATCTTGTGCGCAATGGCGTCGGCATCGTCGGTCAAATTGATGCGCGACTGGTCGGACGCATCGGATTTCGACATCTTCTTCGAGCCGTCGCGCAGCGACATCACGCGCGTCGCGGGACCTTGGATCAACGGCTCGGGTTGGGGAAAGAACGCATCGCCGTAGCCGTGCGCCTGGATCGACTTTCCGAAGTCGTTGTTGAATTTCTGCGCGATGTCGCGCGAGAGCTCCAAGTGCTGCTTCTGGTCCTCGCCGACGGGTACATGCGTGGCACGATAAACCAGGATGTCGGCGGCCATCAGAGTCGGATAGGCGTAGAGACCGACCGAGGCATTCTCGCGGTCCTTGCCCGCCTTCTCCTTGAACTGGGTCATGCGGTTGAGCCAGCCGAGGCGGGCGACGCAGTTGAACACCCAGGCGAGCTCGGCATGCTCGGCGACCTGGCTCTGGTTGAACACGATGTGTTTTTTCGGGTCGATGCCGCAGGCAATGAAGGCCGCGGTCACCTCGCGCGTATTTTTCGGCAGCTGCTCGGGCCCGCCCCAGACCGCAATCGGCTGGGTGATGGCGTGCAGGTCGACCACGCAATAGATGCAGTCGTACTTGTCCTGCAACGCGACGAACTTCGCGATGGCGCCGAGATAATTGCCGAGATGCAGGTTGCCGGTCGGCTGCACGCCGGAAAACACCCGCTCCTTGAATGCCATGCCCGAACCCTCGCCGGTTGCGCCGCCAAATGGCATGACCCGCGGCGCGGGTGCAAGCCCGGCTTAGGCCGGTGGATGGCTGCGATGAGGTCGCGCACGCGCCCACGGTCGTGACGTCGCGCGCAAACGACATGGGGATGGCCTCCGCGCGTATTGTAATTGGCGCCCCGCCTTGCCGTCATCCCCGCGATCTTGCGGCCCCAACTCGGTCGAGGACGCGCTGCCGCATCCAAGGCGCGCGATTGCCTCGAGCAATTCGGCCGCTATAGTGCGCGCGCATTTCGGGTGGGAGCTTCCGGATGGCCGCGACTCGATTCGACGTCCTCGGCATCGGCAACGCGATCGTGGACGTGATCGCGCGCACCGACGACGCTTTCCTCGCCAAGCATCAGATGGGCAAGGGTACCATGCGGCTGATCGACGAGGCGCAGGCCGCGGGACTGTACGATGCCATGGGCCCGGCCGTGGAGGTTTCCGGCGGCTCGGCGGCGAACACCATCGTGGGCGCGGCGAGCCTCGGGGCGCGCGCGGCCTTCATCGGCAAAGTCAAGGACGACGAACTCGGCCGCGTTTTTGCCCACGATATTCGCGCCGCGGGTGTCGCGTTTGCGACGCCGCCGGCTTCCGCCGGCCCATCAACCGCGCGCTGCTACGTGCTGGTCACGCCCGACGGCGAGCGCACCATGAACACCTATCTCGGCGCCGCTCAGGACTTGCATCCGAACGATATCGACGCCGCCACCATTGCCGCCGCTCAAATCATCTATCTCGAGGGTTATCTCTGGGATCCGCCGCACGCGAAGGAGGCCTTCCTCAAGGCGGCGAAGATTGCGCACGACGCCGAGCGCGACGTCGCGCTGACCTTGTCGGATGCGTTCTGCGTCGACCGTTATCGCGCGGAATTCCTCGATCTCATCCGTGCCGGCACCGTCGATCTCGTTTTCGCCAACGAGCGTGAACTGCACAGCCTGTACGAGACCGCCGACTTCGACACCGCGGTCGATGCGCTGCGCAACGACGCGCGGCTTGCGGTGGTCACGCGCAGCGAAAAGGGTTGTCTGATCGTAACGCGCGAGGAAACCTCTGCTGTTCCGGCGAGCCCCGTGGAGCGCCTGGTCGACGCCACCGGCGCCGGCGACCTCTTCGCCGCGGGTTTTCTGGTCGGGCTCGCGCGCGGCGCCGACTATCGCGATGCGGCGCGGCTCGGGGCGTTGGTGGCGGCCGAGGTGATCCAACATCTCGGCGCCCGGCCCGAGACGTCGCTCAAGGCTTTGGCGCAGGACAACGGCTTCGATCTTTGAACCCGCTAGCCCTTGGCCCGGGCTTCGGGGTGACAAGTCACCGGATGCGAGGCGTCAGGCATCGGTCCGACCCGACCGCCCTCCCGAACTCACGATTTCCGCCCCTGAGCCCTGAGCGCACCGCGTGTCGGGCTCCTTGTCCACAGCGATTCACAGAAATCTGTGGCTGTTGCCGCGCTGTCTCGGAACCGTCGTGGTGATCTGGCATTGGTGGCCGGAAAGTTCCGAGGAGTGTTGTTGGTTCCAGGAGGTATTTATGGGTTCGCTTGCAGACGGTCTCCCCAGCCGGTTCCCGATCGGTACGCGCTACGTGGTCGAGGGCCGCGGCGGGGGAGAGGGACGCCTTCGCATCCGTTTGCGATATCTCGAGTTTCCCGATGGCCGCCACGTCGAACTGCCCGCCGATCTGGCAAACCGGACGCGCGCGCGTCGCCGGCGCCTTCCTCGGCGAGGCAAGGCTCGAAAATAATTTCGAGGACAGGAACCGCGGGGAAGCCCGAGCGTTGAAAGCATAGCGCCGGGTGGAGTGCCCCCCAGCCCCCAACCCCTCACCCATCCGGCGACAGACCCTGGCCCCTTTTGGCGCCGGGGTCTTCCTTTGTGGGCCGCTGTGGAAAACGGCAATGGGTATGGAACCTGGACCCTCCGCTTGCGATTGAATGCGTTGGCGCATTACCCAATGCGGGCTGGCGTCGGCGCCGGGTTGGCGGACCTCTCCCTTCGGGACGAAACCCGGCGCGTTTTCTTGTCTGGATGTCTGGATACTCGGGCGCCCTGCCGCGCACAGAATCGGCGCATGATCTCAGCGGATTGATAGCTGGCGCCTGCTTGTGCGCTAAGCGCGGCCCACCACCAGATCATCCCGGTGCACCATCTCGGCGCGGCCGCCGAACCCGAGGATTGAGAGAATGTCGGCCGACGAGCGACCTTTGATCTTGGCGGCGTCCTCGGCGTCGTAGGCGACGAGGCCGCGACCGACCTCGGCGCCATCGGGTCCCCGAATAACGACGGCATCGCCGCGCGCGAAAATGCCCTCGACGTGGATGACGCCGGCGGGCAGCAGACTCCTGCCGTTGCGCAACGCCGCAACCGCGCCGGCATCGATGGTCAACACGCCCTTGGGCTCGAGCGAGCCCGCGATCCATTTCTTGCGTGCGGTGATGGGATTGGCCGGCGTGAGGAACCAGGTGCAGCGCGCGCCGCCGGCGATCGCCGCGAGCGGATGCGCGACGCGGCCGGAGGCAATCACCATATGCGTGCCGCCATGGGTGGCGATCTTGCCGGCCTCGATCTTGGTCTGCATGCCGCCGCGGGAGAGCTCGGAGCCGGCCGCGCCCGCCATCGCTTCGATCGCGGGCGTGATGCGCTCCACCAGCGGCACCAGCTTGGCCTTGGCATTGCCGGCCGGTGGCGCGTCGTAGAGCCCATCGACGTCCGAGAGCAACACCAGCAGATCCGCGCTCGCCATGGTGGCGACGCGCGCGGCCAGCCGGTCGTTGTCGCCGTAGCGGATTTCGTTGGTCGCGACCGTGTCGTTCTCGTTGATCACCGGCACCGACCGCAACTCCAGCAGTTTGCCGATCGTGGAGCGCGCATTGAGATAGCGTCGGCGCTCCTCGGTGTCCTGCAGCGTGACCAGCACCTGCCCGGCGGTGATGCCGTGGCGGCCAAGCACCTCCGACCAGGTGCGCGCCAGCGCGATCTGGCCGACGGCGGCGGCGGCCTGACTGTCTTCGAGCTTGAGCGGTCCCGCCGGCAGTTTCAGCACGGCGCGGCCAAGCGCGATGGCGCCGGAGGAGACCACGAGCACGTCGCGCTTGTCGCGGTGCAACTTGGCAATGTCCTCGGCAAGCGACGAGAGCCAGGCGTCATGCAATCGCCCGCCGTCGCTGTCGACCAGGAGCGAGGAGCCGACCTTTATCACCATGCGGCGGAAGTCGGTGAGGGAGAGGGCGCGGGACATGTGGAAAGCTTGCGGCTGACCGGCGGCACGCGACAACCATTGTCGCGCCGATGCGTTGTTTAGCATGCGCTTTCGGGTCTCCGCCAAGGCGTAACGGCATGCGCAGGCATCACCCCTGCGGATGCCACGCCTTGGCAACGATACTGGGCCGTTCCTGGTGCCGCGTTTGGTCGATCACCCTCAACAGCGCGCGCAACACGTCGGGCACGCCCGCACCGGTCGCCGCCGAAACGACGAGCGGCGTCTTTTTGGCGGCGCGCTCGAGCCGCGCAGTCTGTCGTTTCAATTGCTCCGGCGTCAGCGCATCGGCCTTGTTGAGCGCCACCACCTCGGGCTTCTCGCCGAGCCCCTGGCCATAGGCTTTAAGCTCCGCGCGCACGGTCTTGTACGCGACCCCGGCGTGCTCGACTGTGCCGTCGACGAGATGCAGGAGCACGCGGCAGCGCTCGACGTGGCCGAGGAAGCGGTCACCCAGTCCCGTGCCTTCGTGCGCGCCCTCGATCAGGCCCGGAATATCGGCGAGTACGAACTCGCGGCTGTCGATCTCGACCACGCCGAGCTGGGGATGCAGCGTCGTGAATGGGTAGTCGGCAATCTTCGGCTTGGCGGCGCTCACCGCCGCCAGGAAGGTCGATTTGCCCGCGTTGGGCAGCCCGACAATGCCGGCATCGGCAATCAGCTTGAGGCGCAGCCGGATCGTGAGTTCCTCGCCGGGCTGGCCGGGATTGGCATGGCGCGGCGCACGGTTGGTCGAACTCTTGAAATGGGCGTTGCCGAAGCCGCCCTTGCCGCCGCGCGCGATCACCGCCCGCTGTCCCACGTCGGTGAGGTCGGCGAGCAAGGTCTCGCCGTCCTCCTCGTAGACCTGCGTGCCGGCCGGCACCTTCAGCACGATATCATCGCCGTTCGCGCCGTGGCGGTCCTTGCCCATGCCGCCGCCGCCGTTCTTGGCCTTGAAATGCTGCTGGTAGCGGTAATCGATGAGCGTATTGAGCCCGTCGACCGCCTGCACGATCACGTCGCCGCCCTTGCCACCGTCGCCGCCGTTCGGGCCGCCGAACTCGATGAATTTCTCGCGCCGGAACGACACGCAGCCGTTGCCGCCGTCGCCCGAGCGGACGTACACCTTGGCTTCATCGAGGAATTTCATGACGCACGATATGCGATCACAGATGCAAAATACGAGACC
>WNFI01064806.1_pt1 | contig 36065 bp, 37 predicted proteins | sample 5400471 | NCBI WGS metagenome assembly WNFI01 (sample SAMN13153348, study PRJNA577476) | soil metagenome | isolation source: 100 cm saprolite on Douglas fir-dominated hillslope | place: USA:California | collected 2013-09-17 | reverse complement strand
GCGGTGAACGATCTCCTGGGCGGGCAGGTACAAATGGGGATTTTCGACGTGCCGGTGCTGCTGGGCCATATCCGCGCCGGCAAGCTGAAGGCGCTCGCCGTCACGAGCGCGACGCGCACGCATTCGCTGCCCGACGTGCCGACCACGGCCGAGATGAGCTATCCCAGCGTCACTTCCGACAACTGGTACGGCCTGGTCGTCCCAGCCGCCACGCCCGCAGATCTCCAGAAGCGCATCCACGCCGCCGCGATGACGGCGCTGCGCTCGCCCGCGGTCATCGAGCAGTTCGCCAAGGTGAGCGGAGTCGCATCGCCCGGCTCGCCGCAGGACTACGCCGCCTTCCTCGCCGCCGAGCAGGCAAAGTGGAGCAAGGTCGTGTCGGCGATCGGTTTCAAGGAAAACTAGGCTTGCTGATCGATTTCTTCCTCAAGCTGAAGTCGCACAAGCTGCCGGTCTCGATCAAGGAGTACCTGACCCTGCTCGAGGCGATGGACAAGAAGGTGATCGGCCAATCGGTCGACGAGTTCTATTACCTCTCGCGCACCGCGCTGGTGAAGGACGAGGCGAACTTCGACAAGTTCGACCGCGCCTTCGCCGAGTTCTGGCAGGGCTTGGAGACGATCCCGGGAATCGAAACGCAGGTGCCGCTCGAATGGCTCCTCAAGCAGGTCGAGCTGACGCTGAGTGAAGAAGAGAAAAAGCAGATCGAAGCGCTCGGCGGCTGGGAGAAGCTGATGGAGACGCTCAGGCAGCGCCTCGAGGAGCAGAAGGGCCGCCACCAGGGCGGCTCCAGGTGGATCGGCACCGCCGGCACCTCGCCATTCGGCGCCTACGGCTACAACCCCGAGGGCGTGCGCATCGGCCAGGAGCGCTCGCGCAACCGCAGCGCGGTGAAGGTCTGGGACCAGCGCGAGTACCGCAACCTCGACGACTCGGTCGAGCTCGGCACGAGGAACATCAAGGTCGCGCTTCGCCGACTCAGAAAGTTCGCGCGCGAAGGCGCGCCGGAAGAATTTGATCTGGAAAATACCATTCAGAGCACTGCGCGAAAGGCGTATCTCGACATCCACATGCGGCCGGAGCGCCGCAACGCGATCAAGGTGCTGATGCTGATGGACATCGGCGGCACGATGGACGATCACATCAAGCTCGCCGCAGAGCTGTTCTCGGCCGCCAAGACCGAGTTCAAGCACCTCGAGTTCTTCTACTTCCACAACTGCCTGTATGACTTCGTGTGGAAGGACAACCGCCGGCGCAACTCCGAGCGCACTCGTACCTGGGACCTTTTGCACAAGTACGGGCACGACTACAAGGTGATCTTCGTCGGTGACGCCACCATGAGCCCCTATGAGATCCTGCAGCCGGGCGGCTCGATCGAGTACTTCAACGAGGAGCCGGGCGCGGCGTGGATCAAGCGCTTCACCGACGTGTACTCCAAGTGCGTCTGGCTCAATCCCGAGCCCGAGGAGATCTGGTCCTACCGCCAATCGATCGCGGTCATCAAGGAGCTGATGAACGGCCGCATGTACCCGACCACGCTCGAAGGCCTCGAGCGGGCGATGCGGGTGCTGGCGAAGTAGTGAAAATCCTCGAAAACCTACTGCGCCGCCGGTTCGGCCTGCGGGGCCTGCGCCCCGGACAGCGGGAAGTGATCGAGAGCGTGCTCGCCGGACGCGACACGCTTGCGATCATGCCCTCCGGCGCCGGCAAGTCGCTCTGCTACCAGCTGCCGACGCTGCATAGGCGCGGCACCACGATCGTAGTGTCGCCGCTCATCGCGCTGATGAAGGACCAGGCCGACAAGCTCGAGGAGCGCGGCGTCGACGCGGCCGCGGTGAACAGCGCGCTGCGCGAGCGCGAGCGGCGCGAGGCGATGCGCCGGATCCGCAGTGGCGAGACGGACTTCATCTTCGCCACCCCCGAGCAGCTTGCCAACCCGGCGTTCGTCGAAAAGCTGAAGGCGAATCCGATCGATCTCTTCGTCATCGACGAAGCCCATTGCATCACGCAGTGGGGCAACGATTTCCGTCCAGCCTACCGCGAGCTCGGCACCGCGCTGCGCGCGCTCGGCAACCCGACGCTTCTCGCCCTCACCGCGACCGCGACCCCCGACGTGATCGAAGACATCGCGCGCCAGCTCGAACGGCCGCGCATGCGCGTCCTCAATGCAGGGGTGTACCGCCCGAACCTGTATTTCGAAGTGCTGCAGACCACCAACGAGGCCGAGAAGAAGCAGGCGCTGCTCGAGGTGGTTCGCTCCGGCGGCGCCGGGATCGTTTACTGCGCCACCGTGAGGGCGGCCAAGGCGGTGCACGGCTGGCTTGCCGAGCAGGGCGAGAAGGCGCAGCTCTACCACGGCCGCCTCGGCGGCCGCGAGCGCGCCGAGCGCCAGGATGCCTTCATGAGCGGCGCGGCGCGCACCATGGTCGCGACCAACGCTTTCGGCATGGGCATCGACCGGCAGGACACCCGCTACGTCGTGCACTACCAGCTCCCCGGAAGCCTGGAGGCGTACTACCAGGAGGCCGGGCGCGCGGGCCGCGACGGCGAGGACGCCCGCTGCACCCTGCTCTACGACCACGCCGATCGCCACGTGCAGCTCTACTTCGCGAGAAAGCGCAGCAAGGTCGAGCTGCTCGCCGCCTACGCGCGCGGCACGCAATGCCGCTGGAAGATGATCCTCGAGTATTTCGACGAGGAAGTCGAACAGAGCGACGAGTGCGGCGCGTGCGACAACTGCGTACAGCGCAGCGCGGACGGGTACGCCTCCACGCTGAGGATGAAGGCGCAACCGCCCCTGAAGAAGGGCGACGCCGTGCGCGTGCCAAAGTACGGCCGCGGCACCGTGCTGGAGGTGTACGACGACCGCATCGCGGTGACCTTCGCGAGCGGCGACACGCGCGAGTTCGCGCCGCGCTACGTGGCGCCCGTTTCCTCGCGGTAAGGCCCAGGCACCCGGCTGATGAACGGCCGCATGTACCCGACCACGCTCGCAGGCCTCGAGCAGGCGATGCGGACGTTGGCGAAGTAGTAACGTCACCCGGCGAGCGACAGGCTCACCGTATGAGCCTGCGCCTCTGGTAAAAAGGGGGGCGAGAGCGTGGAGGAACGCTGGAAACCCCGTTCGAACGGCTGCTTACCGAAGTAAGACTGGCGAAGCTCGCGGGCGAGAAATCGTTCGCGCGCGGCGCCGGCTATTTCCACGCCGGCGCCGTAGCGGATCTGGTGCGAACGCGCGACGCGATCAAGGCTACCGTGCTCGGCAACGAGGACTACCGGGTCGTCCTGCGGCCGGCGGGCGGCGCTCTGGAATGGACCTGCACCTGCCCATTAGGCGAGGGAGGCACGTTCTGCAAGCACGCGGTGGCCGCGGGCCTCGCCTGGCTCGCGCGCGAGGGCAAAGGGGGCGATGAGCTCGCCGGGGTGCGCGCCCACCTGGAAGCGCAGACCAAGGAGTCGCTCGTCGAGATCCTGGTCGAGCAGGCCGCGAACGATCCCGAGCTGCGCGCGCAAATGGAGGCCGCCGCCCTGCGCCGCGCTCCGCCTCAGGACATCAAGGCGATGAAAGACGCGGTGAACAAGGCGTTCGCCGTGCGCGGTTTTGTCGGCTACCGCGATATGCGCACTTTCATCGCGCGCGCCGACGGCGTCGCGCATCTGCTGCGCGAATTGCTGAGGAGCAAGCGCACCACGGAGGCAGCCGAGCTCGCTGGCTATGCCATGCGCCAGGGCATCGCCGCTTACGAAAGAACCGACGATTCGGGCGGCGGCTTCGGCGAGACGCTCCATCAGCTCGCGGCCTTGCACCTCGAAATCTGCCGCGCCGGGAAACCCGAGCCCGAAGCATTCGGCAAAAACCTGTTCGAGCTGCAGATGCAGGACGAATGGGGCTTCTTCAAGTTCGAAGACTACGCCCCGCTGCTCGGAAAGAAAGGGCTCGCCCGCTACCGCGCCCTTGCCGATGCGGCATGGAAGAAGGTCCCCGCTCTCGGACCGGGCGCAAAGCGCGACTATCGATCCGGACATTCCATCATCGCCGGAATCATGGAGGCGCTGGCGCGGCACGAAGGCGATGTGGACGCGCTCGTGCGCGTGCAAAGCCGCGACCTTTCGTTTCCCTATCATTTTGTCAAGATCGCCGAGATCCTCGCCAAGGCCGGCCGCCACGCTGAGGCGCTCGCCTGGGCCGAGCGCGGGCGCAAGGCCTTCCCGCGCGACTTCGATTCGCGGCTGGTCGATTTCCTCGCCGGCGCGTACCACCGCGAAAAGCGCGACGAGGAAGCCATTGCCCTCGCCTGGGAGTATTTCACCGCTCATCCGCGCCTCGACGCGTACCAGCGCCTTGCGAAGTGCGCCGGCCGCGCGAAGGCGTGGAAAACCTGGCGCGAGAAGGCCCTCGCCCACATCCGAACTGAACTCAAGCGCCCCGATCGCAAAGGCGGCGCGTGGCACTGGATCGGGGCCGGCCACACCCTGCTCGTCGAGATCTTCCTGTACGAGTGCGACAGCGACGCCGCCCTCGCCGAGGCGAAATCGGGCGGCTGCACCGAAAGAGCCTGGACGCAACTCGCGCAGGCGCGCGAAAAGGACCACCCCCAGGACGCCGCCGACATCTATCGCGACTCAATCGATGGCATCGTCAACCAAACGAACAACCGCGCTTACGACGAAGCCGCCGAACTCGCCGCAAAGATCAAGGCGCTGATGGCGCGCGCGGGGCAGACGAAAGAATTCGTTGCATGGCTGGAGGCGCTACGCGCGAAGCACAAGGCGAAGCGGAATTTCATGCAGAGGATCGAGGCGATGTAGGCATGGGCTTGCATGATCTCGCGGCGGAAGCTTTGTCAGCCAGGAATGGATAACGCATTAAGAAAAATCTGGGCGAAAACTGCCAAAAGCGGTGGTGCAGGGTGGCATCCCCTCATCCTTCATGTGCTTGATGTGGCTGCCAGCGCAGACGCCATCCTGGCGCGTGAGCCAGAAACGACTCGCAAAAGAATTGCAGAAATTTTGGCTCTGGAGTGGGAGAACGCCCGAGCGTGGATTTTGCTCGTGGTGGCTTGTCATGATTTGGGGAAGGCCTGTCCCGGGTTTCAGTGCAAATGGGAAAACATGACGGACATGGATTCTGGCCGGAGCCCAAATACCGACATCAACCATGCCTTCGTAAGCCAGATCGCTCTAACCGAACTGCTGCAAGAGATGGAGTGGCCGGAGCAGCTAGCTGAGTTGGTATCCGACGCGGTGGGGTGTCACCACGGGGAACGGGCCTCACCGAATGCACTCAACAATCTGGCCGGCGATAGGCGTGCAATTGGTCGCGATCCATGGGCGCAAGCGCGCAGGGGCCTGTTCGAAGCATTGCTGAATATCTTCAAGCCCGCAAAGATTCCGGCGAAGCAGACCCTTTCCGGCCCTGATTTCATGTTGCTGTCCGGCCTCACGAGCTTTGCCGACTGGATCGGATCGAACGAAGTCTGGTTCCCCTTCGGAAGTCCCAATGACTGCGAGGATCTCCATGAATGGTTCCGAAAGCGCAGGGTCCGCGCTGACCAGGCTCTTGATGCAATAGGTTGGGAAATCCGAACTCCACTTTCCCCGGAGCCGAAGTCCTTCGAGCAGGTTTTTGGATTCATTCCTCGCCCCGTGCAGCAGGCGGTCGCCGACGCGCTCGTCGATCTTAACGAGCCCGCGGTCCTGTTGGTGGAAGCTCCCATGGGTGAGGGCAAGACCGAAGCAGCTCTCTTTGCGCATCTGGAACTTCAACGACGTTTCGGGCACCGCGGTCTGTATGTGGCCCTGCCGACGAAAGCTACCGGCAATGCCATGTTCAAACGGACTCTCAAATTCTTGCACGACCAAGGAACTAATCGAACGCTCGACTTGCAACTCCTGCATGGAGCAAAGCTTCTCAACGACACCTTCCAGAATCTGCGCCTCTCAGGCATTCACGATTGCGCAGTGGACGGCGAGGTCCGCGCCGGAGAATGGTTTACGAACAAGAAGCGGGCGCTTCTTTCGGAATATGGCGTGGGAACGGTGGATCAGGCCCTGCTGCCCATTCTGCCGGTGCGGCACAACTTCGTGCGCCTGTGGGGTCTTGCGAACCGCGTGGTGGTCTTTGATGAGATCCACGCCTACGACGCCTACACGGGCACGCTTCTGGTTCACCTGCTGCGCTGGCTCCTGGCGCTCGGCTCGTCGGTTGTGCTTCTTTCAGCGACCCTTTCGCCGTCTATTCGCCGCAAATTGGCAGCAGTGGTGGATGCTGCCTTGCCGATACAAGAGACGGAATATCCCCGCCTTTCAGTCTTCCGCACCGGTGCGGTGGAACAAAAGCATTTCGAGAGCGATCCTGCGCGCCGTCGGACTTTGCGGCTGCAAGCGACCCCTGCCGATCTGCCTAACATTCGCTCGTGTATGGAAGAGCATCTAGCCGGTGGCGGGATGGGACTGGCGCTAGTTAACACGGTGCAGCGAGCCCAGGACCTATACCGGCTTTTCCCAGAAGGCGAACCTCTGGAGCGCGAACGCCAACATGTCGGCAAACGCCTGTCCGATGGAACCGAAGTGTTCCTCTTCCACGCCCGCTTCCCGGCCGACTGGCGGCAGAAACGCGAGGATCAGGTCTTGGAAATCTTCGGGGAGAGTGGAAATCGGTCTGGCCGGAGAATCCTCATCGCCACCCAGGTGGTGGAACAGAGCCTTGACCTGGACTTCGACCTGATTGCAACCGACCTTGCGCCCATTGACCTCATACTTCAGAGAGCGGGGCGTTTGTGGCGGCATGCGCGGAAATTCAGACCTGTTTCCGAGCCGATCCTCCTACTGGCCGGCCTTGCCGGCGACGAGCCACCCTCATTCGGAAAACCACTTTGGTGGGGAGCGGTGTACCGTGAGGACCTGCTATTACGCACCTGGAGTCTGTTGCGAACGAGACCGAACCTCACGCTTCCAGATGAGATCGACACCTTGGTGCAAGCAGTGTACGAGGAGCGCGTCGGCGTGCCGGAATCCCTTCAGCAGCGGCTGGATAAAGCCCTGGCAACGGGTGACGGAAAAGCCATCGTACACACGGGGCAAGCGCACGAAGCGATCATTGGCCGTCCTGACGACGCATCGTGGAACCAGCCGGAGAGATTCGTTCTGTACGACGAAGATGAACCCGACGTGCATCGAACCCTCATGGCGCAGACCCGGCTTGGCGAAGACTCAGTCGTCGCGATTCCGTTGTGGCCGAAAGACGCAATCCGCATCGAGGTGACGCCGGAGTTCGTCCTCGCAAAATCATGGTTTCTGCGGGCTGTGAGCCTCTCGCGTAAGGGTGTGGTTAGGAAGCTGCGAGCGCAGGGAGTACCAGAAGGCTGGAAGAAATCACCGCTCTTGCGCAATTGCTTTCCCCTGCTGCTTGATGTGGCAGGACGCTGGACGGAGGATGCGGCGGTGCGCCTCGATGATGACCTGGGGGTGGTATACGAAGCAAAGGGGACTGAATGAGCCGATTCAATCTGATCGACGAGAAATGGATACCCGTGCGCTTTCCGGATGGAACGCGAGATGAACTTGGCATCCGCGACACGCTGCTGCAATCCAAAGAGATCGCGGCCATCGAAGATCCATCACCGCTAGTGGTCGCGGCCCTGCATCGGTTTCTGCTCGCGGTCCTTTATCGCGCCCTGAAAGGGCCGAACGACATTGATCAGGCGAAATCTCTGTTCAAGTGTGGGCTACCGAGGGACGAAATTGCGGCCTACCTGAAGAAGTGGCGGGATCGGTTCTGGCTGTTTGACGAGAAATATCCGTTTGGTCAGATTCCAGCGTTTGAACCGAAAGGCTGGAGAGCGTGGACAGTGCTCGCAGCGGAACACAATGCGGACAATGCCAAGGTTCTATTTGATCATGTGGATGTCAATGCGCCCGGTACGATTTCTGAGGGTGCGGCAGTTCGGTGGATTCTTGCTACGCAGACCTTTTCGGTGAGTAGCGGCAAGAGCGAACTTGCTCATACTGGTACAGCACCTTCTGCAACGGCCGCGATGGTGCTCCCGCTTGGAAGGGAGCTCCAGGACACCCTTTTACTATCCATGGTTCCGCAGAATCGTGATGTCGCCGCCGGGGACTATCCTATGTGGGAAAGAATCCCGGAGTCGGTAGCTAGACTGAAGAATGGGTGCGAGCGTGCCGCAGGCGGTTTGGCCGATCGATACACTTGGCAGACTCGCGCCATCCGCCTTCAAATGAACAATCCCGGTTGCGTCGGGAAGTTGGCATTCGCATCCGGAGTCAGGATCTCATCCATAGATCAAACCGATCCGATGCTTGGATACCGCGTTGACGACGAGAGAGGAAAGTTGCCAGTTCAATTCCGAGATCGAGGATTTTGGCGAGACTTCGATTCCCTGCTGCCCGATGGTTCGCATCTGGCACCCTTGGTGATTGAACACGCGGCGGCGTTGACCCGGTCGAACCGGGACCGTTTTCCAAGATCCGTGATGGTGCTCGGTCAGGCGAACAACAAGAGGAATATAGCGAAGATAGAGTACTGGCGCATGGAGCGACTGGCTTTGCCCGAAAAGCTGATGGGCGATCGCTATATCCGGACGGAGATTCGACAACTTCTCGCGGAGGCGGAAGAGGCCCAAAAATCACTGTGGGCTGCCTGTTGTTCGTTCGCGCGAGATTTGCTGAGCCGAGGCGATCGAAATCCAGATGACAAAGACGTTAAGGGATTTGTAAAGCAAATGCCGACAAATTCTTGGTACTGGTCCACCCTGGAATCCCGCTTTCACGAAATCCTGCATGCCTACACTCTCGACCGTGATTCTGAGGACATCCGCTGCCAGTGGCTGAAGTTTGTCCAGGACACATTGACGATGGTCTGGGACCAACATCGCGCCTCAGTCTCCATGGGCGATGCCTGGACCATTCGCGCCATCGTGAAAGCTGAAGGGGCGGTCCGGCGCAAGTTGAGAGAGTTGAATGCCGAGATCCACAAACTAGAACCGCAGAGGGAGGTCGCGTGAGCGGATTCATCGCATGGCTTGAAGATCTCAATGCGAGGGACACGAAAGTCCGGGCCGTGCTGCGGCGAAGCCTCTCGTTAGAACCGGGAACATTTGTTCCGGCCTATCCTTACGTCGAACCCTTTGTGAAGGACGAGGCCAGCTCGTGGCGCCGGAAGGTGCACTATTTGGTCGCAGGACTTTGGGCCGCGCACTGGCGGGAAGGTCAAAGCGGCAATCCGATTCCTCTCGGAAAGGCATGTGCGGCTTACCAAGAGGCAAGCGGTTCCTTGAGCACTGAGCGCCGCTTCATCACCATGCTGGACGCTGATTACGATCAATTGCCATATCGCCTCCGCCAGATGGTCGCTCTTCTCAAGGATCAGGTCATTGATTTCGATTCCCTTCTAAAGGGGCTCTTGTACTGGAACGATGACCAGAAGCGTACTCAGAACGCCTGGGCTCGCGACTATTACGGAAGCCTGAATCAAGAAGCGGACACCGAACGGAACAACGATAGGGAGACCAGCGAATGAAAACGATAGTCGAGATTCATGTCCTTCAGAACTTTGCTCCGTCGAATCTGAATCGGGATGACACCGGTGCTCCGAAGGATGCTTTTTTTGGCGGCACACGCCGTGCCCGCGTGTCCAGCCAGTGTGACAAGCGAGCAATACGGCAGTTTTCGATCAGAGAATGAAAGAGGGGGGGTTCGACCCCAACGACCTCGCTGTTCGAACCAAGCGGGTATATCAGGCTATTGCCGAGGCACTCGATGGCAAACGTGATAAAGCACAGGCCATGACCAAGGCGGAAATTGCCTTGTCCTACGTGAAGCTCAAGGCAGCAGAAGGAGGCAAGACTCAGTACCTGCTTTTCCTAGGACGGAAGGAAGTGGCTGCGCTGGGCGAAGCAATACATGAACACTGGGATCAGATTGTTGCGGCAGCGGAAGAACCGAGAGAAAAGGGCAAGGGAAAAGGGAAAAAAACGGCTGCGAGCGCAGCGCCGAGGGAAGTTCAGGAGCGTATTGATGCCATTTTCAACGGCGGGAAAGCTGTGGATGTCGCGCTTTTCGGACGCATGCTCGCGGACATGCCCGAGAAAAACCAAAATGCAGCATGCCAAGTGGCGCACGCCATTTCGACCCATTCCGTGGAGCGGGAATTCGATTTCTATACAGCGGTGGACGACCTCAAACCGGAAGACACAGCCGGCGCGGACATGATGGGCACTGTCGAATTCAACTCGGCCTGCTTCTACCGCTATGCAGTAGCCGACTGGCAAAAACTCGTGGAGAACCTTCAGGGCGATACGGAACTGGCGGCCAAGGGGTTGCGGGCTTTCCTTGAAGGATTCGTGGTGGCAGAGCCCACGGGAAAGCAGAATACGTTCGCTGCACACAATCCACCAGAGTTCGTAGCCATTTCAGTGCGCCGCGATGGCGCACCTCGAAATCTGGCTAATGCCTTTGAAACGGCGATCTCTGCGAAAAAAGGGGAATCGCTGACAGGAAAATCGGCGGAGGAACTGGCGAAGAAGGCCAACGCTCTGCAAGTGGCATTTGGTGGTGAAGCGAAAACGTTTGTTCTCAATCTGACCGAGGCGAAGCTGGATGGATTCGGAAATTCTGCCGCATCCTTGATGGAGCTTCTCGACAAGAGCTTGGCAGCAGTAAAGGAGTAACCCATGCCAACCCTGCTGCTCCGCTTGGCGGGGCCCATGCAGTCGTGGGGCACCACGAGCCGCTTCGACCAACGCGATACCGGAAAGGAGCCCAGCAAGTCCGGGGTTGTCGGGCTCTTGGCGGCTGCTTTGGGAATCGACCGTGAAAACTGGGCCGATCTCGAGCCGCTTACGCGTCTCTCCATGGGGGTTCGCCATGACCGGCCAGGAGTGCCCAAGCGGGATTATCAGACAGCCCAGAACATCATTTCCGCGGACAGCTCGAAAATGCACGAAACGGCGGTAACGACACGAGATTATCTCGCGGATGCCGCCTTCCTTGTCGGTCTTGAAGGTCAGGATCGCTCCTTGATCCAACGGATGCACTCTGCATTGCGAGATCCCGTCTGGCCCCTCGCCTTGGGACGCAAATCCCATGTGCCTTCCGAGTCGATCTGGATTGAAAACGGCTTGCAGGACGCTCCGTTGCGGGAAGTCTTGGCACGGTGGCCATGGATCGGCTCGCAGCGGAAATGGGAAGAACTCCCCGAGAAGCTTCTAGTTTCCTTTGAGGCCGAGGTCGGGTCTGGTGTACTCAAGATGGACCAACCGCTTTCGTCCTTTGCCGAACGGCGTTTCGGGGCGCGGTTCGTGCGCTCGGAGTGGATCCCCTTTCCCCAGAAGGTCGCCGATGCTCCTGCATAGAATCCATCTTGATCCACGTTGCCGGGAAGCTCGACGCGACCTGTCCGATCCCTACCAGCTTCATTCGACGCTTTGTCGAGCGTTCTGTACGCCGGATAAAAAGTGCCCTGAAGGTGAAATCTTGTGGAGGCTTGAGCCGGAGATCGGCTCGGCGGGGTATCCGCGCGTTCTTGTGCAGAGCCGTTCGACAGCGGAATGGAGGAATGTTGGTGTGCAGGGATGGCTGGCGAAGGTCGATCCGTCCATCGACCTGAATGATCGGCTCAAACTCGATTCGCTCAATGTTGGCCAGCGCTTTCGTTTCAGACTGCGCGCCAACCCCTGCGTGACCCGCGATGGCAAACGTCTGGGCTTGCTACGACCCGAGCAGCAAGAGAAATGGATTGAGCGAAAAGGAGAGCGGCACGGGTTCTCCCTTCCAAAACTGCCATCCTTCGATCAAGCGCGATCGCCGCAGGCGCGTATCGACATACGAATTTCCCAGGAGCAGATGCTCCGAGGCAAGCCACGTGCTGGCAATGGAATTCGGATTTACTCGGTGCTGTACGACGGGATTCTGACCGTTACCGAGGCAGATAAATTCAGGGCAGCGCTTCAATCCGGTATTGGCCATGGCAAGGTCATGGGTCTCGGACTCCTATCGGTGGCGCCGATAGCGTGAGGAGGCTCGGGTATCGGTTCAGCCAAACCCTTCGGCTGCGGCCTGATACTCGTGCGACGTATCAGATGAGCAAGCTATGCTCCACGCCGCAGCGGACGTATCATCGCCACATATCTGGCTAGACGGGAGTGACCGATGAACTGGCGTGAACACATTGTTTCCGACCATGAGATCCTCGTGGGCAAGCCGGCGGTGAAGGGGACGCGGTTGTCGGTGGATCTGATTCTGGAGCGTCTCGCCGATGGGTGGACGGCGGAAGATCTGTTCAAATCCTATCCGCGCTTGACGCCCGAGGCGCTGCAGGCGGTATTCGCGTTCGCCGCCGAGGTCTTGAAGGATGAGGACTACGTCGCTCGTGCCAAAGCGGCGGCATGAAGCCGCGGTTGCTCGCCAACGAAAACTTTCCCGCGCCTTCGATTCGGCTATTGCGCGACCAAGGCTATGACGTGGCCGCGGTCGCCGAAGGCGGAGGGAGTCTGGCCGACCGGGACGTGCTTGCGCTGGCAGTCGCAGAAAAGCGCTGGATCGTCACATTCGATCGGGACTACGGCGAGTTGATCTTTGCGCGCGGGCTCGCCGCGCCGCCGGCGGTCGTTCTGTTCCGGATGCGGTCATATCGTCCGGATGACCCGGGGCGGGTTCTTGCGGGCTTGCTCGATTCCGGCGCGGAGTTCGACGGCCATTTCGTGCTCGTGGAGGAAGCGGGTTTTCGGAAACGGCCGCTACCGGAGCAGAAATCCGTTCGTGGCTGAGCTTCTGCCCCCGCTCAAGCCGATCCCGATAAAGGAACGGCTGTCGGTTCTGTACATCGAGAAGGGCCACCTGGACGTGCTCGACGGCGCGTTCGTCATCGTGGACAAGACGGGTGTGCGCACGCACGTTCCGGTCGGCGGCGTCGCATGCTTGATGCTCGAACCGGGGACGCGCGTGTCGCACGCCGCGTGCGCGCTGGCCGCGCGGGTGGGCACGCTGCTGGTCTGGATCGGCGAGGCCGGGGTGAGGCTCTATTCCGCCGGGCAGCCCGGTGGAGCACGAGCTGACCGCCTCCTCTATCAAGCGAAGCTCGCGCTTGACCCTGCGCTGCGGCTGAAGGTGGTGCGCAAGATGTACGCGATGCGTTTCGGGGAAGAGCCGCCCGAGCGGCGCAGCGTGGAGCAGTTGCGCGGCATCGAGGGCGCGCGGGTCCGTGAGATGTACAAGCGGATCGCCCGCAAATATGGGGTCGAGTGGGAGTCGCGAGAGTACGACCCGGACAAATGGGACGCGAGCGACCCGAACCGCTGTCTTTCCGCGGCGACATCCTGTCTGTACGGCGTCTCCGAAGCCGCCGTGCTGGCGGCGGGCTACGCGCCGGCGGTTGGGTTCATTCACACCGGGAAGCCGCTATCGTTCGTGTACGACGTGGCGGATATTTATAAATTCGAAACAGTGGTGCCGGTCGCCTTCCGGGTCGCCGCGGGCGGTGGAGGCAAGGTCGAACAGCAGGTGAGGCTCGCCTGCCGCGACGTGTTCCGCGAGACGAAGCTGCTCGACCGGATCGTTCCGGGAATCGAGGAAATGCTCGCGGCGGCCGGCGAGCGTCCGCCTGAAGCACCCGAAGACGCGGTGCTGCCCGCAATTCCGAATCCCGAGAGCCTGGGTGATGCTGGTCATCGTGCTTGAAAACGCGCCGCCACGGCTACGCGGCAGGCTGGCGATCTGGCTGCTGGAAGTCCGAGCCGGCGTGTATGTCGGAAATTACGCCGCCAAGGTTCGTGACTACATATGGGAGCAAGTCGAAGTCGGCATCGAAGACGGCAACGCGGTAATGGCCTGGCGGACAAGCAACGAGGCAGGATTCGATTTTCTGACCCTGGGGCGAAATCGCCGTGTGCCCATCGAGGTGGATGGTGCGAAACTCGTCTCGTTTCTTCCCGAGGCTGGAAGCGCTCTTTAACAAATTGAGCCGGCGTTGACCGCCGTGCCCGCCGAATGAAGAATCGGGTCGGCGGCGCTGCGGAAATCGTCGGTAGAATCGAGCTTCTCTGATTTGCGTGCGAAAATCAGGGAGATGGAGGAAGTGTGTTCCCCGCGCGCGCGGGGATGAACCGTAATCGAGCATGCTCGACGGAGCCTCTTCTGCGTGTTCCCCGCGCGCGCGGGGATGAACCGAAGCCGTAAGCGATGCTCGAGCAGCCTTACGAGTGTTCCCCACGCGCGCGGGGATGAACCGATGGTGAACCCGCCGCTCGTGGCCGATGTGCAGTGTTCCCCGCGCGCGCGGGGATGAACCGGTGAAGCACCGCCTGGACGCGCTCGTGAAGGAGTGTTCCCCGCGCGCGCGGGGATGAACCGACGCCGACTTTGATCGCCGCGAGGAACGAGTGGTGTTCCCCGCGCGCGCGGGGATGAACCGGGGTTGGAGTGGTACGCGAAGCAGTTGCAGCAGTGTTCCCCGCGCGCGCGGGGATGAACCGACGCCGTATATTCTCGCCGAGGGGCAGGACGAGTGTTCCCCGCGCGCGCGGGGATGAACCGGCTCCTGCGTCTGCTGCGTCTGGACGGTTTGAGTGTTCCCCGCGCGCGCGACGATCACATCAAGCTCGCCGCAGAACTGTTCTCGGCCACCACTTCGTGTAGAAGGACAACCGCCGGCGCCATTCCGAGCGCACTCGCACGTGGGATCTCCTCCATAAGTACGGGCACGACTACAAGGTCATCTTCGTCGGCGACCCCACGATGAGCCCGTACGAAATCCTGCAGCCGGGCGCGGCGTGGATCAAGCGCGTCACCGACGTGTATGCCAAGTGCGTCTGGCTCAATCCCGAGCCCGAGGAGATCTGGAGCTACCGCCAGTCGATCGCAATCATCAAGGAGCTGATGAACGGCCGTATGTACCCGACCACGCTCGAAGGCCTCGAGCGCGCGATGCGGGTACTGGCGAAGTAGGACCTAGCGATCGCGTCGAGGCCTGGGCGCGGGCAGGAATCCGAAGACTCTTTCTACTGCCCTCGCGACGGCCAGCAATCGCCGATCGCTTCCCGCAGGCCCGTCGAGTTCGAGGCCGACCGGCAGGCCGTCGTCGGTCAGTCCGATCGGCACGCTCACCCCGGGGATGCCGGCGTTGGAGCCGGGGTCGGTGTGGCGGATGTAGGTGAGGAGCGTGGAGACTTGCCGGCCGTTGAGTTCCACGGTCTGGTCCTGGCCGATAGGCCGCGCCGGCAGCGGCGTTGTCGGGAATACCAGAGCGTCGAGCGCGTGGTCGTCGAAGGTGCGCTGGTAGGCCGCCTGGAGCTGCGGGCGGAACACTTCGATCGCATCCCGATAGACGGACTCCGGGATGGCCCCCGGTCCGATGACGGATTGCTCATAGACGGCCTTGACGTCCGGGCTCGCGATAGCGGCCACCAGCTCCGCCAGCGTCACGCCGGTGTGGTTCGCCTCAAGATAGACAGGAACGTCGGTGCCCGCCTCGAACAAAGCCACCGGGAAGCCTATGCCGGCGTTGAGGTTCTCGAGGTTCGGGATCTCGACCTCGACCAGAACCACCCCGCTATCCCGAAGCCGGCGCAGAGCCTCATCGACGACCTCTTCAAGCGCGGGATCAAGGTCAGCGAAGAAGCTGCGCCGGGCCACCCCGAGCCGCAAGCCGTGCAGGTGTGCGCGCCGGAGGGTGAGCGCCTCTCCGGTGATCACGGCATCGAGCAATGCGACGTCGGCGACGGACCGCGCCACGGGTCCCGGAGTGTCGCGCGTGTGCGCGATGGGAACGACTTCCCTGACCCCTGCGAGAGTCCCCGTCCCCGGATAGCGTCCGAGGGTGGGTCGGAAGCCGACGATGCCGCACAACGCGGCCGGGATGCGCGTGGATCCGCCGGTGTCGGAGCCGATGCCGGCGGGCGCGAACCGCGCGGCAACTCCGGCTGCGTTGCCGCCGCTGCTGCCGCCCGGAATCTTGGACGGGTCGTACGGATTGCGCACCGGCCCGAACGCGCCGTTGTTACTGGTGATGCCGAACGCCAACTCGTGCATGTTGGCCTTGCCGAAGAGAATGCCGCCGGCGCGAAGCAGGGCCTCGAGGACGTGCGCGTTCGCGCGCGGGCGGGCATGCTCGCGCTGTTGATGTTGTCCTTGATGAGCAGCGGCAATCCATGCAGAGGACCTAGCAGGTGCCCATGAGCCCGCGCCTTGTCGGCGGCTCGCGCCGCTTCCAGGACCTGCTGCGGATCCTGGGAGATCAGCACGTTGAGATTCCTGAGCGAGTGGGCCCGCCGCAGGAGGATGGCGGCGTAGGTCTCGGCCCGGAGGTCTCCGGCCGCTATTGCCGACAAGGCCTCTGTGGCGGTCAGCTCCAGCACCTCGCCCCGTGCCGCCGGGGCTTGCTCGGTGTCTGCAAAGGCCCAACCCGGACCGGCCAGGCCGCTAGTTACGAGAAACTTTAGGAACCCTCGCCGACTGCTACGCATGCATTACCTCCCCCTCACGGATTGCCACGAAGGCGAGCCTGATGATGACGGTCGATTGTTGAAAGTCCATGATGCGCCGGGGTCCCGATCGAACTATGCGGCACGCCCAGCGGCGCACGCCCGGTCTCGTTGCCGGCGGCGTCGCGGTACACCAGCTGGCTGCTGTCGAAGTCGTACTCGGGGTGCCGGCTCTCGTTCCAGCGCTCGAGGAAGTAGGTGTAGAAGGGAACGAACAGGCCGCGGCGCGGATCGCGGTGCTGCAGCGCGAACACGTACTCGGGCTGCTGGTTGAGCTCGCAGCCGGACCTTCTTGCCGAGCTTGCGCAGCTCCGCGAGGTACGCGATGCTGGCCTCGATCTCGCCGTGGAACGACAGCACCGTCACCTCCGGCGGCAGCGATTCGACGCGCCGGCGCACGCCTTCGCCGACCGGGTTGACCAGCATCACGCGGATCTCGTAGGCCGATCTGAGGACCTCGCGCACCGGGCTCCTCTCGTCGACGAACGTGCCGTGACCGGTCAGCGTGAGAACGCAGGCGTCGCGCGCGGCGGGAAGTCTCTTCGCCAGCGCGCGCTCGCGCCGGCGCGACAGCCAGTCATTGCGGGCGTCGCGCGCATAGACGAGTGCTGTCAGCCTCGCCATCGCCACCTTGTTCCGGTTGTCCCAGGCCACCTTGCCGAGATTGAACAGCAGCACCAGCGCCGAAGCGAGGCCGATCTCGGTCACCAGCAGCAGGCTGGTGTCGGTCTCCACCCGCGGCCACCATACGTACAGGATGTAGCGCGCCGCCGGCGGAAGGGAAAAAGCGATGACGATCGCGAGCAGCGTAATTGCGCCGTGAATGAGGATCTGGCGGATGCCTACAAGGAAACCTTGCGGTTGTGTGCTCGTGTCCATTTTGAATGCTCGGAAGAAAGAAGACCTGCTACGTGCAAGCGCCGTGCCAGCATCGGAATATCCATGCGCACGAGGAAGTTGCGCACGGCGCGTGAAGCATCGAACGTCTCCGCGCAGCGACGGCTGGCGCCCGCTGCGCGGCAAACCGCTGATGGGCAAGCGATTGCTCAGTCGCCCAAGCGCGACACTTATGCGCTGAGCGCGGCGCGCACCCTTCTAGGAAATGTGCTGGTGCCCGCCGTTCCCGGCGAGCGCTTCCTCGCGGTAGAAACCGAGCGCTTCGATCACCGGACGGTCGTGGATCGAAAAGAGGATCGCATCCTCGTTTCCGGTATTGGCGTGCTCGTGCAACGCCCACGAGGGCAGCGCGAGGATATCGCCCTTGCTCCAGTCATACGGCTTGCCTTCGATGACGGTGCGGCCCTTTCCCTGCGCGACGCAAAACACGGCGCTGCCGGTGACCCGCCGGGCCCGCAGCCTCTCGCCGGCACGGATGAGCTGCACCCGGCAGCCGATGGTCGGCAGCACAGGGCCGCCGGTTTGCGGATGTGTGTATTCGAGCGCCACGCCCTCATACGGAGAGCCATCGCGATCGCGCAAAGCGCGCAGCGCCTCCGTGGTCTGCTCCCAGGAATAGATGAGGAGCGGCGAGATCTTCGAGACCTCCGTCATCCATGTCGGCGAGAGGCGCCCGTGGCCGTACATCGCCTGAGAGCCATTCACCGGCTTGGACGCCGGTACCTGCCGCTCGCGGTACATCTCGAAGAAGATGCAGTTGAGCGCCTTGGTGAGCGGCACGTCGAGCCCGTCCATCCACACCACCGTCTCGCCGGTCTCGTTGCCGTGGTCGTGCCATTGCCAGCTTGGGGTGAGGACCAGATCGCCTTCCTGCATCACGACCTTCTCTCCCTCCACGGCGGTGTAGGCGCCGTTGCCTTTCATGATGAACCGGATCGCGCTCGGCGAATGGCGGTGCGAGCGCGCGACTTCGCCAGGCATCAGGACCTGCACCGCGGCGATCAGCGTGCTGGTGGTGGCCCATTGGTCCTTCAAGCCGGGATTGAAGAGCTGCATCGCACGCCGCTCGTCGCCCACCGGGACCGCAGTGCATGACTCCTCCACCACGCGCTCGAGCAGCGACCACTTCCAGAGGTGCGGGATCGCCTCCGGCCGCGGCTGCGGCGTCATCATCTGGCTCGCGATCTCCCATAGCCCGTACATGTGGTTCTCGTGAATCAGCTTGTGGAAAGCGTCTGCGTGGCGGATCGGCGCGTTCATGGTTGGCTCCTGGCACCCCATCTTACTCGTTCGCGGCGCGGATCTTGGCCCAGGCCGGATCAGATGCTTTGCTCCAGCTGGGCCTGCTTCTCGAGCCACTCGCTTTCGAGCGAGTCGAGCTCTTTGCCGATATAGCCCTGGTCGAGGAGCAGTGCTTTGAGCTTCTCCTGGTCCGCATAAACTGCCGGGTCGCCCAGCTGAGCTTCGATCGCGGACTTCTGTGCGTTCAGCTTGTCCATCGTCTCTTCCAGCCGCTTGATGCGCGATTGCAGGATGTTCCTGGAAGCGGGTCTGGCGATGCGCTTCGCTGCCGGCCTTGGAGGCTCGCTCGGCACGTCGACATTCCTCTTCAGCAACCACTCGCGGTAGTCGTCCAGATCGCCATCGAAGGCTTGCACCGCGCCGTTCGCGACGATCAGGAACTGCTCGGTCGTTGCGCGCAGCAGGTGCCGGTCATGCGACACCAGCACCAGCGTGCCCTCGAACTGCGCCAGCGCTACGGTAAGCGCTTCCCGCGTCTCGAGGTCGAGATGGTTGGTCGGCTCATCGAGCAGCAGCAGGTTGGGCCGCTGCCATACGATCAATGCCAGGGCGAGGCGCGCTTTTTCGCCGCCGGAGAAATTCTCGACCGGATCGGTCGCCATGTCGCCCGGGAAATTGAAGCTGCCGAGGTAGTTGCGCAGCTCCTGCTCGCGCGTATCCGGGGCAAGGCGCGCCAGGTGCCGCAGCGGCGACTCGTCGTTGCGCAGCATCTCGACCTGGTGCTGCGCGAAGTAGCCGATGGCGAGCCCCTTGCCGTAGATGGCCGGGCCTCGCAACGGCGCCAGCGTCCCGGCGATGGTCTTGATCAGGGTCGACTTGCCTGCGCCATTGACGCCGAGCAGCCCGATGCGCTGCTCCGCCTGCAGCGAAAGCTTGATGTTCCTCAGCACGAGCTTTTCCGGGTAGCCGGCGTCCACGTCTTCGAGGACCAGCAGCGGATTCGGCGCGCGCAGCGGCTCGCGAAACTCGAACGAAAACGGCGCCGCGACGTGCAGCGGCGCGAGCTGCTCCATTTTCGCCAGCATCTTCATGCGGCTCTGCGCCTGGCGCGCCTTGGTGGCCTTGGCCTTGAAGCGGTCGATGAAAGACTGCAGGTGCGCGCGCTCGCGCGCCTGCTTTTCCTGCTGGCCGGCGGCGAGGACCAGCGTCTGGGCGCGCTGCAATTCGAAGCTTGAATAGTTGCCCGCATAGCGCCTGAGCTTGCGCGAGTCGATATGCACGATGGCATTGACCACGCCGTCGAGAAAATCGCGGTCGTGCGATACGACGATCAGGGTGCCGGAGTAGCGTTTCAGCCAGTCTTCGAGCCAGATGATGGCGTCGAGGTCGAGGTGGTTGGTCGGCTCATCGAGCAACAGCAGGTCGGAGGGGCACATCAGCGCCTGCGCGAGGTTGAGCCGCATGCGCCAGCCGCCCGAAAAGCTCGGCACCGGCAGCTCGAGCTCGCCGGCGGCGAAGCCAAGGCCCGTGAGAAGGCGCTCGGCGCGCGAGCGCGCGGTGTAGAGGCCGGCGTCGGCGAGCGCCGCATGCAGCTCGCCCATGAGCGCGCCGTGGTCCTCGGCTTCCGCGGCCGCGAGCCTGGCTTCGAGCGAGCGCAAGGCGCTATCGCCGTCGATGGCGTATTCCACCGCGGGGCGGTCGAGCGCGAGCGTCTCCTGCGCGACGTGCGCGACGCGCCACTGCGCGGGATAGTCGAGCTCGCCCTTGTCGGTGTGCAGCTCGCCGCGCAGCAGGGCGAACAGGCTCGACTTGCCCGAGCCGTTCGCGCCGATGAGGCCGACGCGCTCGCCCGGATTGAGCGCGACATCGGCGCCTTCGAGCAGGAGCTTGGTGCCCCGGATGAGGCTGACTTGCGAAAAACGAATCATGGCGATTTTACCGAACTGTAAGGCGGGGCAGCTCTGTGCGACCATAAAGGCGTTTCCCCTACCGAGGTCCCCATGATGAAAGGCAAGACTGCGCTCGTAACCGGCTCGACCAGCGGCATCGGCCTCGGCATCGCCGAGGCATTCGCCAAACAGGGTGCGAACATCGTCCTCAATGGATTCGGCGAGCGCGCCGAAATTGAGCGCCTGCGCGCCCGTCTCGCTGAAAGGCATCACATTGATGTGCAATACGACGCCGCGGATATGTCGAAGCCCGATGCCATCGAGGCGATGTTGAAATCGGCGATCGGCCGATTCGGCGCGGTCGACATCCTGGTCAACAACGCCGGCATCCAGCACGTCGCTCCGGTGGAGGAGTTCCCGGTCGACAAGTGGAACGCCATCATCGCCATCAACCTGAGCGCCGCCTTCCACACCACGCGGCTCGCGCTGCCGGGCATGAAGAAGAAGAACTGGGGGCGCATCGTCAACATCGCCTCGGCGCACGCGCTCGTCGCCTCGCCTTTCAAGGCGGCCTACGTCGCCGCCAAGCACGGCCTCGCCGGGCTCACCAAGACGGTGGCGCTCGAGGCGGCCGAGCACGGCATCACGGTGAACGCGATCTGTCCCGGGTATGTCTGGACGCCGCTGGTCGAGAAGCAGATCCCCGACACGGCGAAGGCGCGCGGCATGACCGAGGAGCAGGTCAAGCGCGACGTGCTGCTCGCCGCGCAGCCGACCAGGAAATTCGTCGCGGTCGAGGAAGTGGCCGGGCTCGCCGTGTTCCTCGCCAGCGACGCCGCCGCGTCGATCACCGGCGCGCTGCTGCCGATCGACGGCGGCTGGACGGCGCAATGATCCCCGAGCGCCTCGATGCGATCGTCATCGGCGCCGGGCAGGCCGCGCCCGCGCTCTGCGCCCGGCTCGACAAGGAGGGACTGAAGACCGCCCTCGTCGAGCGCAAGCTCCTCGGCGGTACCTGCGTGAACAACGGCTGCATCCCGACCAAGACGCTGATCGCAAGCGCGCGCGCGGCGCATGTCGCGCGGCGCGGCGGCGACTACGGCTTCTCGGCCGGCAGCGTGCGCGTCGACATGCCGGCGGTAAAGAAGCGCAAGGACACGGTGGTCAACCAATCCTCGGACCACCTCGCCAGCTGGATCGCAGGAATGAGGAACGTGTCTCTCGTGCGCGGACATGCCGCATTCACGGCGCCGCGCACGGTGTCGGTGAACAACCGCCTGCTGCAGGCCGACAAGATCTTTCTTGACGTCGGCGCGCGCGCGCTGGTGCCGCCGATGCCGGGCGTGAAGGACGTGCCCTTCCTCACCAACAGCACGATCATGGAGGTCGATTTTCTCCCCGAGCACCTGGTGATCGTCGGCGGCAGCTACATCGGCCTGGAGTTCGCGCAGATGTACCGGCGCTTCGGGTCGAAGGTCACGGTCGTCGAGAAAGCACCGAAGCTGCTGCCGCGCGAGGATGACGACGTGGCGGAGGAGATTCGCGCCATCATGGGGCGCGAAGGCATCGAGCTGCGCACCGACGCCGAGTGCATGGAACTGAAGAAGGAGGGCGGGCGCATCGTCGTCGGGCTCGCCTGCAAGGAGGGTCCTCCGCTCGCCGAGGGCAGCCACCTGCTGCTCGCCGTCGGGCGGCAGCCGAACACGCAGGACCTGGGGCTCGACCGGGCCGGCATCGATACCGACGAGCGCGGCTACATCAAGGTGGACGATGAATGCCGGACCAGCGCGCTCGGCGTCTGGGCGCTCGGCGAAGCGAACGGCCGCGGCGCGTTCACGCACACCTCGTACAACGACTACGAGATCGTTGCCGCGAACCTGTTCGACGGCGAGCGACGCCGCATCTCGGACCGCATCGCGACGTATGCCCTGTTCATCGACCCGGCGCTGGGCCGCGCCGGGATGAACGAAGCCGAGGCCCGCAAGAGCGGCAAGCGAGTGCTGGCGGCCAAGATGCCGATGACGCGCGTGAGCCGGGCGCGCGAGGCGGGCGAGACACAGGGCTTCATGAAAGTGCTGGCCGACGCCGACTCCAAGGAGCTGCTGGGCGCTTCCCTCCTCGGCCTCAACGCCGACGAGGTGGTCCACTCGCTGCTCGACATGATGTACGCGCGAAAGCCCTACACCTCGATCCAGCGCGCCGTGCACATCCATCCCACGGTGAGCGAGCTGATCCCTACCCTGCTCGGAACCCTTCAACTGCTCTCGAGCTAGGGGCCGGCGCCGCGTCTGCTCACTACCTGCACGCTGCTCGCCTGCGCGCCCTGGTCGCCCTCTTCCGGGCTGAAGCGCACCTCGGTGCCGACCGTAAGGCGATCGAAGTCGCCGTGCAGGACGCTGTTGCGGTGGAAGTAATACTCGCGGTTGTCATTCAGGCCGCGGATGAAGCCGTAGCCCTCGGCAAAGAGCTTGTCGATCATGCCGTGCGGCTGGCCGTCGAGGCGACGCAGCTCCGGCTCGCCGCGGCGCAGCGCCGCGGTCCGCTTCAACTGGCGCTCGATCGCGGCGAAGGCGAGGTTGATCAGCGCCGGCAGCTCGTTCTGGATGTGGCGGATCTCCTTCTGCTTTTTTACCGCCAGGTCATGGTGGGGCGGGATCCGCACCTCGACCATCACGCTGTAGCAGTTGCCCTTGTGATGCTTGCTTTGCTCGCGCGCCAGGGTGACGTGGCAGGAGGTAATGCCCTCGGCGTAGCGGTCGAGCTTGAGAAGCCGCTCCGCCACATAGTCCTCGACCCACGACGAGCGCTCGATGCCATGGAAGGTGATTTTTGGATAGACCTGCATGGGCTCCTGCCCGGCTGCAGCTCTGCTATTTGTCTGCTAGCCGCGGATGCGCGATGCCGTTACGCAGGCGCAGCACTTTCCACAGGAGATTGATTCGCGCCACCTCGGACACCTGCTGCGAGCCATCCACCAGGTCGCGCAGCTCGAAGTCGGGACGGAATCCGAGCTTGTCCGAGAACCGCGCCAGGCTCTTTTCCACGGCGCCGAGAACCGGGTTGTCGGAACGCAGGTGATTGACGATGAAGATCTCGCCCTCCGGCCGGCAGACGCGGTGCAGCTCCTCGAGCAGGCGCGCGGGGCGCTCTACGACCGAGACCACGTACATCGCCACCACCTTGTCGAAGCTCGCGTCGGGAAACGTCATCTCCTCGGCATTCATCTCGAGCAGCGCCTCGACGTTCGTCAGCTTGCGGTTTTCCACCCGGGCGCGCGCCTTGTCAAGCATCTCGGTCGACACGTCGATGCCGGTGACGCGGGTATGCGGCGGATAAAGCGGCAGCGACAGCCCGGTGCCGACGCCGACCTCGAGCACGCGCTCGCCCGGCCGGCAGCCGAGCGCTTTGACGACGGCCTTGCGGCCCGGCTGAAGGACGGGGCCGAACAGCGCGTCGTAGACGCGCGCGTAGCGGCGGTAAGCCGCCTTGACGGTTTGGAGGTGCATGCGAGAGATTATTATAGGCATGTGGCCTTGTGACTAGTCATGGATTCGAACCTGACGGCGGAGGATTTGGACTGGCTGCGGAAGCTCAAGGACGCCGCGGACGCGAAGCGCGACCCGCCGCCCATTCCGATGAATACCGCGGCCAAGCTTGGTGCCTTCGGCCTCGCAAGGCCGAATGCTCCTGGCGCCTTCGCCATTACGTCCAAAGGCCGTGATGCGCTGCTCGACCAGGACATGCGCGACGCCGAAGATCGCTAGCCAGGGAGCACGCATGCCGGCTACGACCATTTGTCCCTGGAGATCACGAATTCCACGCGGGTTCCCTCGCCCGGCGCGGAGTGGATGCGGAGCTCCGCACCGACCGAGCGCGCGCGTTCCTCCATGATCATCAGTCCCCCGCCCGAGATATCGTCGCGCCGCAGGCGCTGCGTCGCGTCGATTCCCCGCCCCTGGTCGGCGATGCTCGTCACGACGGCATCGCCACGCGTCTCGAGGCTTACCGCGACCCTGCGCGCCGCCGCGTGGTTCGCGACGTTGTTCAGCGCCTCGATGTAGATCCGCAGCAGCGCGTCTTCCACTGCGGGCGAGGGACGCGGCAGCGTCTCGTCCGCGGTGACCTTCACCCTGATTCCGGTGCGCGACTCGAACGCCCCGGCATGCCAGCGCAGCGCCGCGGGCAGGCCGAGCGCGTCGAGGCCGGGAGGACGCAGCTGGGTCATCGCGTGGCAGCAATGGTACTGCTACCATCATTACTCCGATGGTGAAGCAAGCCGAGCGCTGGATCGAGGCATCGGAGGTGATTCCGATGTTCCCCACGCTGGTGTGGAAGATCCTGCTCGAGGCGGAGCTGCGCAGCGCGATCGACGCAAAGATCCTGGCGGCGCTCGAAGGGATAAGGCGCGGCTTGCCCAGGCTCGAGGCCGGCCAGGGCTGGCAGTCGGAACAAACGCTGCACGCACGCGAGGAGTTCCTCGATCTGGCCGCGTGCGTCGGCAATGCAGCCCGTAGCGTCCTGCGGTTCCTCCGCATCGGCGACCAGGCGGTCGAGATCACGGGCTGCTGGGCCACGGTTCTCGCCCGGTGTGCCGCGCACAAGGCTCACCGCCACCCCAACAACTTCCTGAGCGGCGTCTATTACGTTCGAACCCGCCCGGGCTCGGACGCCATCAACTTTCACGACCCGAGAACCCAGGCCGGCGTGATCCGGCCGCCGGTCGTCGAGCTCACGGCGGAGAATACCGACCAGGTCGTGGTGAGAGTGACAAACGGCACGCTTCTGATGTTCCCTTCCTATCTCGAGCACTCCGTCGACGCCAACGCCAGCGAGGAAGAGCGCATCAGCGTGAGCTTCAACGTCATGTTCTCTTCGTTCACCGAGAAGCTGAGCAAGCCGCTATGGTAGGTGGCGCTCCTTGCCGCCGCTTTCCATGTAGCCCGACGGCGACAACCGAGCAAGAAACAAGCCGCTAGGACGTCGTCCCTATGCCACGCGAGCCCAGGAACCCGACGCGCTCGTAGGCCTTCGCGAGCGTTTGCGCCGCAACAGCGCGCGCTTTCTCGGCGCCCCGGGCGAGGATGCGATCAAGCCCGGCCGTGTCTTGCATGTGGCGCTGCGTGCTCTCGCGAAACGGCGTGACGAACGCAGCGACCGCGTCGGCCAGATCCGCCTTCAGGTCGCCGTAGCCGCGCGCGCCGTACGACTCCACCAGCTGGCCGATTTCCCGCCCGGAGAGCGCGGAGAGGATAGCGAGCATGTTCGACACGCCCGGCTTGCGCTCCGGGTCGTAAGCGATCTCGCGGCCGCTGTCCGTGACCGCGCCGCGAATCTTTTTTGCACTGAGCGCCGGCTCGTCCAGCAAGTTGATGATCCCCGCGGGCGACGAAGCGGACTTGCTCATCTTCGTCACCGGCTCCTGCAGGTCGCCGATCTTCGCCGTGGCCGGCACGATGTGCGGCCGCGGCACGCGGAACGTCTCGCCGAAGCGCTGGTTGAAGCGCTGCGCGAGATCGCGCGCGAGCTCGAGGTGCTGCTTCTGGTCGGCGCCGACCGGCACGAGCTCGGTCTGGTAGAGCAAGATGTCCGCCGCCTGCAGGATCGGATAGATGAAGAGGCCGACGCTCGTGCGGTCCGCGTCCTGCCTTTGCGCCTTGTCCTTGAACTGCGTCATGCGCGCGGCCTCGCCGAAACCGGTGATGCAGCCGAGAATCCAGGCGAGCTGCGCATGCTCGGCGACATGGCTCTGGACGAAGAGCGTGCAGCGCTCCGGGTCGAGGCCTGCGGCGAGGAGCTGCGCGACCGAGAGGCGCGTGCGCTGGCGCAGCTCCGCCGGATCCTGCTCCACCGTGATGGCGTGCAGATCGACCACGCAGTAGAAGGCGTCGTAGTCGCGCTGCAGCGCGACCCACTGGCGCACCGCGCCGAGATAGTTGCCGAGGTGGAACGAGTCAGCGGTCGGCTGGATGCCGGAAAGAACGCGCGGGCGCATGGCTCACAACCAAATCAGGGACAGACCACCTTTTTTTTTGCTAAAAAAGATCCTTCCACCTCGCGCGGATTTTTTCCTGCAGCTCCTTGCTCGCCTCCGCCACCGGCGGAAATTCGGCGAGGTGGTCCCAGGGCCGGCAGGCATCGATGATGGCCTTCGAGCTGAGCGGCGCGGCGTAAGGATAGGCGACGTACATCGGGTCGTTCTTCGATCCCATGCCGCGCTGGATGATGTCGATGTCGAGCGCCGGGTCGGTGCGCGTCGCGACCGCCCACATCACCTCCTGCAGGTTCGACGGGTCGATGTCTTCGTCGACCACCACCGAGTAGCGCGACATGTAGGCGCCGACGCCGCACTGATTGAGGATGTGCCCCGCCTGCCGCGCGTGGCCGGCATAGCGCTGCTTGATCGAGACGACGTTGAACATGCGCGCGCCGCCGATCTCGTGCGCCCAGACCGCGCGCACGTCCGGCACGCCGGCCGCGACCAGCGCGTCGTGCAGCAGCGCCGAGCGCATCACCGCCTTGGAGTAGGAGTAGTCGTTCGGCGGCTTCGCCGGGGGACTCCCCATCAAAATAGGGTTGTCACGAAAATAAATTCTCTGGATCGTGACCACCGGCGCAGTCCCCGCCTTGCCCGGGTAGTAGCCGTGAAACTCGCCGAACGGCCCTTCGGTGCGCTCGTCGTTCGGCTCGACGAAGCCTTCCAGCACGATCTCGGACGCCGACGGGACGGGCAGCCCGGTGACTTCCCCTTTCAGGACAGAGACCGGGTTCTTCAGAATCGCGCCGATGTAATTCCATTCGCACATTCCGAACGGCACTTCGATGCCCGAGATCAGGTAGCCGAGCGGATCGCCGCCGAGCACGATGGCGACGGGAAAGCGCTTCCCGGCCTGCTTGTGCTTCTCGTAATGGAGGCGGCCGTGCTTGCCGGGGACCATGTCGAGCGCGACATGGTTCCTGTCGACCACCATCACGCGATAGGTGCCGACGTTGGTCCAGTCGGAATCGAAGTCGCGCGTCACCACCGAGCAGCCGGTGCCGATGTAGCGCCCGCCGTCGAGCTCGTGCCACAGCGGCGAGGGGAACGCCAGCACATTCACGTCTTTCTGGACGTTCTCCAAAATGGGACCGCTCTTCACGACGATCGGGTCATAGTTGGCTGCCTCGGCCTGCCACTGCGCGGGCTTGCCGCGCAGCGCCTCGACCAGCCCGCGGTGTGTGCGCTGCACGCCGAGGCGCAGAATCGACGACAGCCGCGTCGGGCTGCTGGTGCTGCAGGTGAGCACCCGGAATCCCTTCGGGTAGCCGGCGATCTCGTCGAACAGCAGCGCGGGTGGGGAGTCCTTCTTTACGTTCAGCTCGCTGATCGCGCCGAGCTCGAGGTTCCAGTCGGCGCCGCGCACCTCCTTCAACTCGCCGAGCTCGCGGATCTCGTCCAGCCAGGAACGCAGGTCGAGCGGGTTGGCAGTCATGGCGGGGAGCATAATAGCTGCGAATGGCGAACAACGTGCTCACCCTGGGAGTGATCGACCTGGTTGAACCAGGCAAGCGGGGGATTGCGCTCAACCAGATCGTGGCGCGGCGACGCGTCGGTCACTACGTGGGGCTGAGCGCGGACCTCCTCGAGGAGCACAGCCTCGAGATTTTTCCGCGCAACGTCGGCGACGTGGAAGGAACCGACAAATCCCTCGCCCTCGCCTAGCGGCGTTACTGCGCGCCGAGGGCGCGGCGCATCGCAGCGGTAATCGACTGCCGGGTGGTGAAATAGTCGCGCCAGGGGTCGTGGCGCAGTTGCGCGAGCCGGCGCGGGACGCTGCGGACCGTAAATCTCTCTCTTAAATCGATTTTGTCCAGTTCTTCCCACGCGAGCGGAGTCGACACCGTCGCGCCGGGCCGCGCGCGCGGCGAATAAGCGGCTACCGCGCTCGCGGTGTCGGCATTGCGCAGGTAGTCGACGAACAGCTTGCCGCTGCGCTTTTGCTTGGCCATCTTCGCGGTAAAGACATCGGGGCGCGCTTTCGCCAGCATCTCGGCGATCAAGCGCGAAAACTCCCTCACCCCGTCCCAGCCCAGGCGCGGCAGGATGGGAATCACCACGTGAAGGCCCTTGCCGCCGGTGGTCTTCAGGAAGCTTTTCAATTTCAGGCCGTCGAGGAGGGTCCTGGTGAGCACGGTGGCGGCGCGCAGCTTTTCCCAGGGCAGATCGGCATCCGGATCGAGGTCCAGGGTGATGCGATCCGGGTGCCTCGCGTCGGGCAGCGTCACGCCCCAGGTATGCATCTCGACCACGCCGTACTGCGCCAGGCTGACGAGCGCGGGAATCGAGTTGACGAAGAGATATTCGCCTTTCTTCGAGGCGCCGCTGCCGGGGTGGCGCTGGTAAAAGCACTTCGCCTCGGCGCCGTCCGGGCAGCGCAGCAGAGTGAGCGGCCGGTTGGCGACCTGCGGCAGCATCCACTCGCCGACCTCCCCGAGGTAGCGCGCGAGCTCCAGTTTCGTGATGCCGAGACTGGGCCAGATCAAGCGCTCGGGATGGGTGATGACGATTCCCTGAACTTCATTCGAATCTGCATTCCCAGGAGGGGCTTGCGGCTTTTCATCGCCGACCGACTTGGCGGAGATGTCCTCGCGCAGGCCCACGAACGACGCCTGGCGCAGCACGCCGGCGTCGGTGCGCTCCGCGAACTCGACTTCCGCCACGAGCACCGGCTTGATCCAGGTCACGCCCCTTTCGCGCGGCGGATTTTCAAGCGACGGCGGGCCGGGCCGCCTCAATGAAGCCAGGCGCCGCGTCAAGCTGCGCAGCAGCGCTTCGTCGAATCCGGTGCCGACCTTGCCGGCATAGTGCAGCTTGCCGGCGGCATCGTGGAAGCCTACGAGCAGCGCGCCGAAGCCGTGGCGCGAGCCGCCGGGCGCGGTGTAGCCGATGATCACGAAGTCCTGCCGCCGCCGGCATTTCAGCTTGATCCAGCTTTTCGTGCGGCCCGAAACGTACACCGAGCCGGCCTGCTTGCCCATCAGCCCTTCGAGACCGAGCTTGCACGCGCGCTCGAGCACCTCCTTCGCCTCGCCCGGCAGATCGTCGCTGTAGCGGATGGCCGGACTTCGATTCCTTTCCAGCGCCTGTTTCAGCCTCTTCCTGCGTTCGCTCAACGGCAGCCTGCGCAGATCCAGGCCGTTGAGGAACGGGGCATCGAACACGAAATAGACGATCTGCGCGTCCTTGCCTGCCTCGAAGGCGTTCTGCAGCGCCTGGAAGCTGGAGCGGCCGTCTTCGCGCAGCACGACGATTTCGCCGTCGAGCCAGGTGTCGTCGAGCTTCCATTCCTTCAAGGCCTGGACCAGATGCGGCAGCTTCTCCGTCCAGTCCTTCCCCGAGCGCGTGAACAGCCGGACCTCGCCGCCGGACAGGCGCGCCAGCAGGCGATAGCCGTCGTGCTTGACCTCGTAGATCCAGTTGCCGCCCTTCGGCGGCGCGCTGACCAGGGTGGCGAGCTGCGGCGCGATGAACCGGGGGAGCTCGCTTTTCGTCGCGCGCGCGGCAGGCGGCGGCGGGCGCTTCACGCTCTGCGGCGCTTTCAGCGTGATTTCGGCTTCGTCCCCGCTGCGCGCGTCCTCGTCGCGCCGCTTGATGAGCAGCCACTGCTTGTCCCGCATGCGGGTAAGCGTCCACGAGCCGTGCAGCTTCTCGCCTTCCAGCCGGAAATACAGACGACCCTTCCGCAGCGCTGCTTCCGGATCGCGGTCCTCGGGGATCCAGGTGCCGCGATCCCACAGCAGCACTTCGCCCGCTCCGTACTGCTTCTCGGGAATCACGCCTTCGAACTCGCCGTACTCGAGCGGATGGTCCTCGGTCTGCACGGCAAGACGCTTTTCGCGGGGGTCGAGGCTCGGCCCCTTCGGCACCGCCCAGCTCTTCAGCACGCCGCCGAGCTCCAGGCGGAAGTCGTAATGCAGGCGGCGCGCGACATGCCGCTGGATGTAGAAAGCCAGGTGTCTTTTCTTCGGCAGGGCCTCCCGTCCGCGCGGCTCGGGGGTGCGCGAGAAATCGCGCATTTCCCGGTATCGCTCCAGGCGCATGGCGGCGGACACTTTACTATTGTAGGCTCCGCCATGCGCCCACCGTTTCGTGCCGACCACGTCGGCAGCCTCTTGCGCCCTGCCGCGCTGAAGAAGGCCCGCGCGGAAAAGTCCCCCGAGCTCAGGAAGATCGAGGACGACTGCATCCGCGAAGCGGTGCGGATGCAGGAAGCCGCCGGCCTCGAGTCGATCACCGACGGCGAGTTCCGCCGCGCCTTCTGGCACGTCGACTTCCTCACCGGCTTCGACGGCATCGTCGCCACCCAGGGCCAGTACGCGCTCAAGTTCCACGGCGAGGACGGCGCCGAGTCGGAGACGCGCTCGATGATGGTTGTAAACAAGAAAGTAAGAAGGACGCGACCCATCATGCTCGAGCCTTTCAAGTTCTTGAAAGGCGAGACCAGGCAAACCGCGAAGCTCTGCATCCCTGCGCCGACGTACCTGCACATGCGAGGCGGCCGCAAGGTCGTCGATGCGAAAGCCTACCCGGACATGGAGGAATTCTGGAGCGACATCGCGCGCGCTTACCGCGAAGAGATCCGCGACCTCGCGGCCGCCGGCTGCACGTACCTGCAGATCGACGACGTCTCGTTCGCCTGCCTGTGCGACGAGGGCATCCGCGCGCAGGTGCGGCGCGACGGCGAGGACCCGGCCAGGCTGCCCTCCAAGTACACCGCTGTAATAAATTCTTTCCTGGAAAATCGCCCGGGCAATCTCGCCGTCACGATGCACACCTGCCGCGGCAACCACGCCAGCATGTGGATGGCCTCGGGCGGCTACGACGCGGTCGCAGAGGCGGTGTTCGGCGAGGCGCAGGTGGACGGGTTCTTTCTCGAGTACGACACCGGGCGCGCCGGCGGCTTCGAGCCTTTGCGTTTCGTGCCGAGAGGAAAGAAGGTCGTCCTGGGGTTGATTTCCACCAAGAGAAAAGAATTGGAGGACAAGGACAGGCTGAAACGTCGCATCGACGCCGCCTCAAAATTCGTGCCGCTTGAGAACCTGTGCATCTCGCCGCAATGCGGTTTCGCGAGCAGCGAGGTGGGAAACCGCCTCGGCGAGGATGACCAGCGCCGCAAGCTGGAGCTGGTGGTCGAGGTCGCCAGAGAGGTCTGGGGTTAGAATCCGCGTCTCAGGGAGGAGGACATGCTCAGACTTCTAATAATTGCCGCCACGGTCGCCGGCAAGAGAATCGAGATCATCCGCCGCGACGTCGGTGGCCCCCTGCCCGACGTCGCCAAGCGCCACGCGCAGGAGCTGGTGGTGCGCGACAAAGTCGACATCCTCGCCGGATTCCTGCTGACGCCGAACGCGCTCGCCGCCGCGGACGTGTCGGCGGAAGCGAAGAAGTTCATGGTGGTGATGAACGCGGCGACCTCGATCATCATCACCCGGTCGCCCTACATGGTGCGCACCTCCGTCACGCTGCCGCAGGTCATGGAGACCTTCGGCACCTGGGCGGTGAAAAACGGCATCAAGCAGTCCTACACCATGGTCACCGACTACGGCCCGGGACACGACGCCGAGGCGGCGTTCCAGCGCGCCTTCAAGGAAGCCGGCGGGAGCATCGTCGGCTCGGTGCGCTTCCCGGTCGCCAACCCGGACTTCTCCGCCTTCGTGCAGCGCGCCAAGGACCTCGCTCCGGAATCGATCTACGTGTTCATTCCCGGGGGCGCGCAGCCCGCGGCGCTCGGCAAGGCGTTCGCCGAGCGCGGCATCGACAAGAAGAGGACCCGGATCCTCGGCTCGGGCGAGACCACCGCCGAGGCGGCGCTGAAGAGCATGGGCGAGGCCGCGCTCGACATCATCACCGCCTGGCACTACGACTACAAGCTCGACAACCCGCGCAACCGCGACCGATGTCGATCGATCCCGAGACGCGCGACGTGGTGCAGACGATCTACATCCGCCGCGTGCAGAAGGTCGGCGACGAATACGTCAACGTGCCGTTCGACCGGATCGAGAACGTAAAAGATCCCGCCGGGGAACGCAGAAAGAAATAGAAGATGTTCGCCTCGCTCGCAGGCGTGCTCTTCGATGGGTTCGCCTACGGGATGCTGTTGTTCCTGCTTTCGGTCGGCCTGTCGGTGACGCTGGGGATGATGAACTTCGTCAACCTGGCGCACTGCAGCTTCGCCATGATCGGCGGCTACGTCGCGGTGACGCTGGTGAACAGCTTCGGCAGGCCCTTCCTCGCCAGTTTGCCGATCGCCTTCCTCGCTGCGGCCTTGGTTTCAATTGTTTTGGAAAGAGCTCTTTACCGGCGTCTGTATCGCGCCACCGATCTCGACCAGTGCCTTTTCACGATCGGCATCGTGTTCATCTCGGTCGCGGTCGCGGCGTATTTCTACGGCACGCTGCAGCAGCCGATCAGCACGCCGTCCTATTTGCGCGGCTCGGTGCAGCTCATGGGAATGAGCTTTGGCGCGTATCGCCTCTTTCTCATCGTCACCGCCCTCGTCATCGCCGCCCTGCTCGTCTATTCATTGGAATACACGCGCTTCGGCGCGCAGGTGCGGGCTGCGGTCGACAACCAGCGCATGGCGCGCGGCCTGGGCATCGACGTCGACCGCGCGTTCGCCGTCACCTTCGCCCTCGGCGGCGGACTGGCGGGCCTCGGCGGCGCGCTCGCCATCGAGATCGTCGGCCTCGACCATGCCTTCGCCTTCACGTACCTCGTCTACGTGCTGATCGTCGTCGCGGTCGGCGGCCTGGGCTCGATCGGCGGCTCGTTCGCCGCCGCCGCGGTGCTCGGCATCAGCGACATGGCGGGCAAGTATTATTTTCCCTGGCTGGGGGCCTTTCTCATCTACCTCGTAATGGTTGGCATCCTGATGTGGCGCCCGGCGGGCCTGTTTGGAAAGCGCTAGCCGCCATCTCGAAGCGCAGATCCGCTGGCGGCGGCTCGAAACCGTCTTCTGGCTGTGCACGCTGCTGCCCTTCGTCGCCGCGCCGGCGTATTTGCAGCTGGCGAGCCAGATCGCCATCACCGCGCTGTTCGCGCTGTCGCTCGACCTGATCCTCGGCTATGCCGGCATCGTCTCGCTCGGGCACGCGGCGTACTTCGGCGTCGGCGCGTATACGGCGGGCCTGCTCGCCAAGCACGGGTGGGGCGAACCGCTCTCCGGACTCCTGATTTCTGGAATCCTGGCAGGACTGACTGGCTGCGCGAGCAGCCACATCATCGTGCGCTTCCGCCACCTCGCACTCATCATGCTCACGCTCGGCCTGGGGCTCCTGCTCTACGAGGCTGCGAACAGCGCGAGCTGGCTCACCGGCGGCGCCGACGGGCTGCAGGGGGTGCGCATTCGTCCCCTGCTCGAAATGTTCAAGTTCGACCTTTACGGCAGGACCGCGTACGCGTACTCGCTGGTCGTTCTGTTCGCATGCTTTTTGGTTTCCAGAAGAATCATTCATTCGCCGTTCGGCCTTGCCTTGCGCGGCATCCGCGAGAATGCGCTGCGCATGCCGGCGATCGGCGCGCCGAGCCGCGCGCACCTGCGCAAGGTCTACACCATCGCCGCGATCATCGCCGGCGCCGCCGGCGCGCTGCTCGCCCAGACCACCGAGACCGTTTCGCTGGAGGTGCTCTCCTTCGGCCGCTCGGCCGACGTGCTGGTGATCCTCATCCTCGGCGGCGCCGGGCGCCTCTACGGCGGCCTGCTCGGCGCCATCGTCTACATGGTGGCGCGCGACCAGTTCGCCGGCATCAACCCGCAGTACTGGTATTTCTGGATCGGCCTGTTGCTCGTCGCCGTGGTGATGTTCCTGCCCAACGGCATCCTCGGGGGTCTCGCAAGATTCTTTCCACCCAAAAACTGAACAAGGCCTTCGGCTCGCTGGTGGTAGCGCAGGACATCGACCTCGAGCTGCCGCAGGGCGTGCGCTACGCGCTCATCGGCCCCAATGGTGCGGGAAAGACCACGCTCATCAATCTCCTGACCGGGATGCTGCGCCCGGACTCCGGCCAGATCGCGCTCGACGCGGCGGACATCACCTCGCTCAGGCCCGATGCCCGCGTGAAGCGCGGCCTGGCACGGACTTTCCAGATCAACACACTGTTTCCGCACTTGAGCGCGCTGGAAGCGGTGACGCTCGCGGTTCTCGAAAGACAGGGCCACTCGAAAACGTGGTGGAAAGCTCTGTCCGCCTACCGCGGCGACATCGACGAAGCGCACGCCATCCTGGTTTCGCTGAATCTCGGAAGCGTGAGCCATCGGCTGACCCGCGAGCTCGCCTACGGCCAGCAGCGCCTGCTCGAGATCGCCCTTGCGCTCGCCACGCGCCCGCGCGTGCTGCTGCTCGACGAGCCGGCCGCTGGCGTGCCGAAGGACGAGAGCGCAGAGCTTTTCGCGGCGATCTCGGGCCTTTCGCAGGACCTCACCGTGCTTTTCATCGAGCACGACATGGACGTCGTGTTCCGCTTCGCGAGCCGCATCATCGTCATGGTCGGCGGCCGCATCCTCGTGCAGGGCAGCCCGCCGGAGATCGGCGCCGACCCGCGCGTGCGCGAGGTCTACCTCGGCAAGGGCCGTCATGGCTGAGCCGCTCCTCGCGCTGCGCGACGTGCGCTCCGGCTACGGCGACGCAGTCGTGCTCGACGACATCTCGCTCGAGGTTGGCGAGCACGGCAGCCTCGCGGTCCTCGGCCGCAACGGCGTCGGCAAGACCACGCTTCTCCTCACCATTCTCGGGTTCACCCGGATCCACAAGGGAAACCTCTTCTTTCGCGGCCGAGATGTGACGCGCACACCCCCGCATCAGCGCGCGCGGAACGGCCTCGGCTGGGTCGCGCAGGAGCGCGAAGTCTTCCCGTCGCTGACGGTGGAAGAGAACCTGACCGTCGCCGCGCGCCGCGGGCACTGGAACCTCGCCGCCGTCTACGAGCTCTTCCCGCGCCTCGCCGAGCGCCGCGCCAACATGGGTCACCAGCTCTCGGGCGGCGAGCAGCAGATGCTCGCCATCGCTCGCGCGCTGATGACCAATCCGCAGCTGCTGCTCCTCGACGAGCCGCTCGAGGGCCTGGCGCCGATCATTGTCGAAGAACTTGTCGTTTCATTGAGGAAAATGATCGAAGTTGAGGGCACGGCGGCCATCCTGGTCGAGCAGCACACCGAGATCGCCCTCTCGCACACCGCGGACGCGCTGGTCATCGAGCGCGGGCGCATCGTTCACCGCGCGCCCTCCGCGGAGTTCGCCAGCGATACGGCGAAGTTGGAACGACTGGTCGGCTTGAAAGAGCCCTGAACCGCGCGTTACCGAACCGTTCTACCTCCATGGCGGATCAATGACTTGCCACTCTGTAAATCGGATAACACGCCCGCGCCAAGCGTATCTCGTTGATTGCTAATGTTGGTGAGCTATTGCAGCTATGATATTCGGCGTCTACATCGATTATTAAACGTTGAACTAAACCGCTTCGCGGTGGTGGTCTGAGGCTCGCCGTCCGGCGAGTGAATCGAAGGTA
>WNFI01612285.1_pt1 | contig 36084 bp, 27 predicted proteins | sample 5400471 | NCBI WGS metagenome assembly WNFI01 (sample SAMN13153348, study PRJNA577476) | soil metagenome | isolation source: 100 cm saprolite on Douglas fir-dominated hillslope | place: USA:California | collected 2013-09-17 | reverse complement strand
CGCCGTGGCGACTTATCTGCTGGCGCCCGGATACTTCCACGACCGGCTGCGCGAGAGCGGCGCCGACTGGGTCACGGCGCCGCTTGGTGATCATCCCGCCATTGCCGCGCTGGTCATCGACAGATACCGGACGCACAGGGCCCCCGCGCGCGCCGCCTAGTCGAAGTCGAAGACTGTCAGCCACTCGGCCCGTCGCGGCCGGTACCCGTGCCCCAGGTCGGCACCCGAGCCGAGCCTTGCCCGCAGGATGGTCGTTTGCGCCGCGAGTTCGCCATCGTTCAGCGCCTGCATGGCAGGCTCGAGCTGCGTGACTTGAGCTACCACATCCCGGGTCCAGCGCAGGATCTCCATCTCGTCCGCGACGTCACGATGATTCGTTCGACCCTGTGCGCCTGGTCGTGTGCGCCGCGCCTTGAGCATCGGACCTCTGCATTGCTCGTCATCGTCGGCCGAAGCCGGCAAGTCTGACTTGGCCGACCTCGGCCGCAGTCGCAGCGTTCCATGGCAACGATGACCACGCAAGCAGGCCTGGACAATAGGAACATGACGACTGCCGGCCCGCAACCTGACCCCACCCTCGATGCTGCGAAGACCGCCGATGGTGGCGAGCATGACCTGCTCGTCCGGCACGCCGGGCGGGTCATCCTGCTGGACCCCGACGACCGGGTCCTGCTGATGAGATATGACGACGGGCCGCCCAACGGCGTCCACTGGTCTACTCCAGGCGGCGGCCTGAACCCGGGCGAGGACTACGCATCGGCGGCACTGCGCGAGCTTGCCGAGGAGACCGGCTGGCACGACATCGTGCTTGGCGGCGAGGTGCACCGCCGCAGCCACACGATGGAATATGACGACGTCATTGTCCACCAGTTGGAGCGCTTCTTCCTGGCCAGGACCAACCAGGCCAGGCGAGAGATCACCGGCGTCGAGTCGATGCACGCGTCCGACGGCATCGCCACCTGGCGCTGGTGGTCGCTGGCGGAGCTTGACTCGACCGCTGAGGCGATCTGGCCAAGCGAGCTCGCGAGCCTGATCAGGTCGGCGAGGTCGGCTCCGCCCTGATCATTCGGACCAGTGCCCTGATCCCGGCCTGCAGTTCCTGGTGATCGCCGATCCCGTCGAGGGTCTCCTCGATCCGGCGGATCATCCGGTCGATCCGGTGTCCGAGGTCCTCGTCGCGCGAGCGCGCGGCCTCCCGGTCGCCCGCCTGCGCGTCCTGCAGCCGGGCTAGGTCGGCAGTGAGAACACCCCTGGCGTGGGCGATCTCGTCTGCCAGCCTCGAATCGGTCCGGCGCAGGTCGTCGGCCAGGTTGCGGTGCGACTCCGACAGCTCCTTCTTCAGTCCGCCGACGGCGCCGGCCAGCTGATCGACCCGCTGGCGCAGCGAGACAACGTCCTCGCGCGGATGCAGGCTCTGCCGCGACAGCGCGCCGATCCGCTCTCGCAGGTGAGCGAAGTACGCGGCAGCGGGCCTGATGCTCGCCGACAGCAGGTAGGCGCCCGTCACGTAGTACCCGAGCGTGGCACCGGAGAAGTAGGTGATCACGCCAGCGACAGCGGCGGTCACGAAATGACCTCCGAGCGCGAACCAGAGCATCCGGCGCTCGATCCGCTGAGCCTCGGCCTCCGCAGCCGCATGGATGACAATGCCGCGCGCACGCGAGACGGCCATCTCGGCGATAACGCGTCGCGCCGCGAAGTAGAGGTTCCACGGCACGGCAACGAGCACTATCAACCACGCGAGCGCTGCCGCACCGGCGCCGATGGACAGGACCGTGCTGAGCGAGACCCCTGCGATATGACCGAGCCACGCGATCAGCAACGCTACGGCGGTGCCAATCACGATCATGGCCCACCACTTGATGACTCCGCTCGACCTGTGCACGTCGCTCATGCTGTGACCGTACGGGCTGGCTCGCGGGCGGTGATCTGCTCAGCTACTCAAAAGTGATTGAGTACTGCTACCTATCGCGGTCGTTCCGAACCTGAGGCGGGCCTGATGAGCTGCCTCATCCAGTCGCACTTACCGCCTTGTCAGTGCTGCGAGGCAGGATGGAGTCATGGCGGCCAACCAGCCGATCACCGGACCTATCCGAGGCTCCGGTGCTAACGGGGCGCTGGCCGGTTTCAGCGAGCCGACAGCGTCCTGGTTCCGTGCTGCCTTCGCCGAGCCGACCACCGCTCAGGTTCAGGCCTGGAAGGCCATCGGCGACGGCGAGAACGTGCTGGTCGTCGCTCCGACCGGGTCCGGCAAGACGCTGGCCGCATTCTTGTGGGCGATCGACAAGCTGGCGAGGGAGCCAACCCCGCAAGACGCGGCCAAACGCTGCCGGGTGCTCTACATCTCACCGCTCAAGGCGCTGGCTGTCGACATCGAGCGGAACCTGCGCTCTCCCCTGACCGGCGTCGGCCAGGCGATGCGGCGCATGGGGCTGCCAGAGCCGGACATCCGGGTCGGCGTGCGCACCGGCGATACCGCCGCCGACGAGCGGCGCCAGCTAGCGAGCAAACCGCCCGACATCCTGATCACGACGCCCGAGTCGCTGTTCCTGCTGCTGACATCGCGGGCCAGGGAAGGCTTGCGCGGCGTCGAGACCGTGATCATCGACGAGGTGCACGCGCTGGCCGGCGGCAAGCGCGGCGCGCACCTGGCCTTGTCGCTTGAGCGGCTTGACGCGCTGCGCGGCTCAGGCTCCCAGGTAGCGCCCGCGCAGCGAATCGGGCTCTCGGCCACCGTCAGGCCGCCTGAGGAGGTGGCCTCGTTCCTCGGCGGCGCGTTGCCGGTGACGATCGCCGCTCCGCCAAGCAACAAACGGCTCGAGCTGCAGATCGTCGTCCCGGTCGAGGACATGTCCGACCTCGGCTCGGACGGCACCGGCTCGGACCGCCCCGACCCGCAGGCACACTCCATCTGGCCGCATGTCGAGGCCCAGGTTCTCGATGCGATCGAGCGGCACCGCTCGACAATCGTGTTCGCGAACTCGCGGCGGCTCGCTGAGCGGCTCTGTGCCCGGCTCAACGAGCTCGCCGCGGAACGGGCCGTCCAGCGGGCCGAACTCGCTGGCGCCGACGCGGACAATATCAGTGTGCCGGTGGTCGCCCGGGCCCACCATGGCTCGGTCTCCCGCGCCGAACGAGCACAGATCGAGGAAGCGCTGAAGGCCGGGCGGCTCCCTGCTGTCGTCGCCACGTCGAGCCTGGAACTCGGCATCGACATGGGCGCGGTCGATCTTGTTATCCAAGTCGAATCACCGCCGTCGGTAGCGAGCGGCCTGCAGCGGATCGGACGCGCCGGGCACAATGTCGGGGATATCTCCCGTGGCGTGATGTTCCCGAAATACCAGGGCGATCTCATCCAGGCGACGGTGGTCGCAGGCCGGATGCGGACCGGCCAGATCGAAGAGCTGCGGATGCCGCGCAACCCGCTCGACGTGCTGGCCCAGCAGATCGTCGCGACGACGGCGATGGACGACTGGACCGTCGACGATATGCACGCCCTGGTCCGGCGGGCGGCCCCGTTCGCCGGCCTGACCAGGCCCCTGCTCGAGGCCGTGCTCGACATGCTGGCCGGCCGCTACCCGAGCGAGGAGTTCGCTGGCCTCCGGCCCAGGCTGGTCTGGGACCGCGCGACCGGGATCCTGCGCGGCCGGCCGGGCAGCCAGCGGATCGCTGTCACCAGCGGCGGCACGATCCCCGATCGCGGTCTTTTCGGCGTGTTCCTGGCCGGCGCCGCCGACAAGAGCGGCCGGCACTCGCGCCGCGTGGGCGAACTCGACGAGGAGATGGTCTACGAGTCACGGGTCGGTGACGTATTCGTGCTCGGCGCGAGCTCGTGGCGGATCGAGGACATCACGGCTGACCAGGTCATCGTCTCGCCTGCGCCCGGGCAGCCGGGAAAGCTGCCGTTCTGGCATGGTGACGCGCCTGGCCGGCCAGCGGAACTCGGCCGGGCGATCGGCGAGTACTGCCGCGAGCTCGGCGCCGCCGACCCTGAGCAGGCGGCAGCTAGGCTGAGCAGCGCTGGGCTCGACCAGCTGGCCACGTCGAACCTGCTCGCCTACCTGTCGAGCCAGCGCGAGGCGACTGGTTACCTGCCCGACGACCGAACCCTGCTGCTCGAACGGTTCCGCGACGAACTCGGCGACTGGCGGCTGATCCTGCACAGCCCGTATGGGGCCAAGGTGCACGCGCCGTGGTCGCTGGCGATTGCGGCCAGGCTGCGCGAGCGGTACGGCGGCATGGACATCCAGGCCATGTACACCGACGACGGGATCGTGATCAGGGTTCCTGACGCTGACGACCCGCCGCCGGCCGGCTTTGCCGCGCTTGATCCCGACGAGATTGAGCAGCTCGTCACCGCCGAGCTCGGCTCGTCGGCCTTGTTCGCGTCCAGGTTCCGCGAATGCGCGGCGCGCGCGCTGCTGCTGCCGCGCCGCCAGCCTGGCCGCCGTTCCCCGCTGTGGCAGCAGCGCCAGCGCGCCGCGCAGCTGCTGGCGGTGGCCAGCGGATATGGCAGCTTCCCGATCGTGCTTGAGACAATGCGCGAGTGCCTGCAGGACGTGTTCGACGTCCCAGCCCTGGTCGGGCTCATGCGCGACCTGTCGGGGCGCCGGGTCAGGCTGGTCGAGGTCGAAACGCCCACCGGGTCACCTTTCGCCCGATCGTTGCTATTCCGCTACATCGGCGCGTTCATGTACGAGGGCGACGCCCCGCTCGCCGAGCGCCGCGCCCAGGCGCTCGCGCTGGATTCGGCGCTGCTTGCCGAGCTGCTCGGCGAGGCTGACCTGAGGGAGCTGCTCGACCCGCAGGTCGTCTCGGACTCCGAGCGAGACCTGCAGCGCCTGTCGCCCGGCCGGCGATGCTCGTCGGCCGAGCAGCTCGCCGACATGATCAGGCAGATCGGCCCGCTGTCGGCAGACGAGATCGCTGAACGCTGCACCGAGCGCGAAGCAGCGGCGGCGTGGATCGCCGAACTCGCCGCCCAGCGCAGGATCATCGAGGTCAGGATCGCGGGCGAGCCGCGTTTCGCGGCTATCGAGGACGCGGGGAGGCTGCGAGACGCGCTCGGGGTCGCGCTGCCGACCGGCGTGCCCGCTGCCTTCACCGAGCCGCTGCCTGACCCGCTCGGCGACCTCCTCGCCCGGTATGCCAGGACCCACGGTCCGTTCACCGCCGTTGACGTTGCGCACCGGTACGGCCTGGGCGTCGCCGTCGTGACCGGGACGCTGCACAGGCTGGCGGCCGATGGCCGGATCGTCGAGGGCGAGTTCCTGCCAAGCCTGCTGGCGCCGCAGTGGTGCGAGACCGGCGTGCTGCAAATGCTCAAGCGTCGCTCGCTGGCCAAGCTCCGGCACGAGGTAGAGCCGGTGCCCGGCCATGTACTTGCTGCGTTCTTGCCGGCCTGGCAGGACGCCCTGCACGCTTCCGACGTCGGGCCGGACGCCGCCCGAAGCTGGGCCGTATCGAGGGCGGTTCAGCGGACGCGCCGCAGCCGCGTCGCCGGACCTGACGCGGTCTACGCGGTGATCGAACAGCTCGCGGGGGCCGCGGTTCCGGCTGCGGCGCTGGAGTCCCTGATCCTGCCTGCCCGGGTACCTGGCTACGCTCCGGCCATGCTCGACGAGCTGGCCGCCGCCGGCGACGTGGTCTGGGCCGGAGCCGGCGCGCTGCCCGGCGGCGACGGCTGGCTCGTCCTTGCGCCCGCTGACTCGGCTCCTCTGCTGCTGCCGCCGCCCGGCGAGATCACGATGACGCCCGTGCACGAGGCCGTGCTCTCGGTCCTGAGCGGCGGCGGTGCGCTGTTCTTCCGCGCCCTGGCCGACCGGGTGGTTGACCAGCTGACTGCCGGGAAGCCAGGCCGGGCCAGCGCGCCCGGTGGCGACGGCTCGGACGGTCGCGAGGCGGCAGGCCGGGTCAGGGCGCTGAACCGGGTTACCGACCAGGCGATCGCCGCGGCGATCTGGGATCTGGTCTGGGCCGGCCTGGTCACCAACGACACCCTGGCACCGCTGCGCACCCTGCTCTCGGCCGGCAAGTCATGGGTGCCAGGACCGCGACCGGACGGGCGTGCCGGACCGTGGCCGGACTCAGGGACGGGCGCCGGATCGGCCCGGCCGGGCGGGGCCGGCCATGGGAGCGGCCTGCCGAAGAGCGGCGGCAATGGCCGCGATCCGGCATCCGGCCGGCCCCCTGGCGGCCAGCCGGGCTTCGGCTTCGGCACCCGTGGGCCTGCCGCTGGCCGCCTGAACCGGCGGCCTGGATTCGGCCGCGGATCGCTGCCGTCACACGCCGGACCGCCGACGGTGAGCGGGCGCTGGTCGCTGCTGCCGCCCGTTGATCCGGACCAGACCCGCCGGCTGCACGCCAGGGCGCTCGCCTTGCTCGACCGGCATGGCATCGTGATCAGGGGTGTCGCGGCCAGCGAGCGGGTTCCCGGCGGCTTCGGTGCCCTCTACCCAGTCCTGCGAGCGCTGGAGGAGACCGGGCAGTGCCGGCGCGGATACTTCGTCGAGGGCCTCGGCGCGGCGCAGTTCGCGCTGACCGGGGCCGTGGACCGGATGCGCGCGATGGCCGACTCCGTGCTCGCCTGGGCGCCAGCCCAGGACGGCGATGCTTCCGTTGGCGCCGGCCAGCCTGGCCCTGGTGCGCAGTACGCGGAGCCTGCCGTCGTTGTGCTCGCTGCTGCCGACCCGGCCAACGCTTACGGGGCCGCACTGCCGTGGCCGACCAGGCCGGACGAGGCACCAGGCGGGCACCGGCCAGGGCGCAAGGCCGGAGCACTGGTCATCCTCGTGGCCGGGCAGCTCGTGCTCTACGTCGAACGCGGCGGCAAGACGCTGCTGTCCTGGACCGCCGAGCCAGCCCTGCTGGGCCCGGCGACCGCCGCGCTGGCCGCAGCCGTCCGCGCGGGAGCGCTGGGCAAGCTCACAGTGGAGCGCGCCGATGGCGGCGGCGTGTACGACTCCCCGCTCGCTCAGGCGCTCGAGGCCGCCGGTTTCCGCCCGACCCCGCGCGGCCTGCGCCTTCGCGGCTAGCGCCGGCCCTGAGCTAGAAGGCGAGGCGGGGGATGCGCCGCCTGTGGTGGCCTTACATATCCAGGACGATGTCGGTGCCGGGCTGGGAACAGCAGATCAGCACTTCCCCGTCGGCGGGGGGTTCCAGCGGTGCCGGGGAATAGGAGACCTCGCCGGTGAGCAAGGGGGTGGTGCAGGTGTGGCACACACCGGTCCGGCAGCTCCAGCGGGTGCTGATGTCGCAGGCGTCGGCGAGTTCGAGGACGCTCCGCCAGCTGGTGGCAAAGCGGGCGGAGATGCCGCTGCGTGCGAACGTCACCAGCGGTCCGGTTCCTGCACGCTCCGGCGGCTGGTGGGGTTGCCGCCGGGTCTGCCCGGTGAGGCCAGGCCCGGGTTGATCGATGGCAAGCCTCCGAATAGCTCGGTGTGGATCCGGGCCGGCTCGGTGCCGATATCTGTGAGGGCCTGCTGGATATCGGCCATGAACGTGGCCGGCCCGCAGACGTAAGCGCTCACGCCGGCGGGAACGGCCAACGCGGCCAGGTTGTCTTTGCTCAGCCGGCCGGGCGCGGCATGGGCGCGGCGCCGTTCTGCGGGTGTGGCCGCGCTGTAGAACACGTGCTCGCTGGCGTGAGGCAGCGATGCGAGCAGGGTGTGCGCTTCGGCGGCCAGGGGGTGTTCCTGCGGGCCGCGGGCACCGTGGATCCACCAGACCTCGCGCGTGCTGCGGCCGGCCGCGAGCTCGTGCAGCATGGACAGGACCGGCGTGAGGCCCGATGCCCGCCGAGATGAGCAGTACGGTGCCCGTGCCGGTGTCGAGGACGAACTCGCCGCGGGGTGCGGCCGCGTCGAGGATCGCGCCGGGCCGCAGTCGTCTCGTCAGGTAGCTGCTCGCGGCGCCGTGCCGCCGTGCCCCTGCGTATCGCCCTGGCCGTCCCCGTCGATGTTGAGCCGCCGGACCATCTGCGGCCCGTGCACCTGGTGTTTCCATACGCCGGTGTAGACGGTCCGGCCCTGCCAGGGCACGCCGCGCGGCATGCCGACATTCACCGACAGCAGTACGGGCCGCTGGCGGTTCCTTTCCCTGGCAGCACCTGTGCGCGGGAGTGTCATGGCAAGGTCCTCCCGGCAGAACAACTTCCTGCTCGCGGTCCTCAATAAGCATTCCCGTCGGCGATGGCGTGCCAACCGACGACTTCGCTGACACGCGCTGGTCGGGGTGTGCCACAGGTCGGTGATGGCGATCCCCAGATCGGCCAGCATTCGCCGCAGCAACGGCAGCGAGACGCCGATGACGTTGCCTGGATCGCCGTCGATGCTCTCGATAAACGGCGCACCTCGTCCGTCGATGCTGAACGCGCCCGCCAGGACCAGCGGCTCGCCGCTGGCGACGTATGCTGCCAGCTCGGTCTCGGTTGGCATGCCGAAGCGCACGACCGTCCGGGCCAGGCCGCTCACCCGGCGGCCGCTCGCGCCGTCGATCAGGCAATGCCCGGTCAGCAGCGTCCCCTGGCGGCCCGCGAGCCGACGCCACATGCTGACCGCCTGGTCGGCCGACTCCGGCTTGCCCAGCGCGACGCCGTCCAGATCGAGCAGCGAGTCGCAGCCGAGCACCAGCGCCGCAGGCCGTCGCGCGGCCACCGCGGCGGCCTTACGGTCTGCGAGCACCTGGACGAGGGCTGCCGTGTCCAGGTTCTCCCCAGCCGTCTCGTCGACGCCGCTGACGACTGCCTCGGGGTAGATGCCGGCCTCGCGCAGCAGCCGCAGCCGCCCCTCCGATCCAGAGGCGAGGACGAGAACAGCCGCCGAACGTGGCGTCACGCGGACACCGTGCGGGAAGCAGGCAAAACTTGGCCAGAAACTTGGCAACTTCTTGGAACTCACCCTCGTTGACGAGGTGGCGACGGGCGAGCTCGCCCTCCGCTGCTCGCTCGTCGCCCACTCGCCCTTAGAGACTGCCATGCTCGCGTCGCTCCCGTCTACCGCCTAGGGGTCAGGCGGGCCGCAGGGATTCGTGGGGTTCGGGCCGATACGCGACCTCGATGGCATAACCGGGCCTCTCCTGCGCCCTGCGGCCCAGCTTTCTGCATCTCGTGCCAGCTACCTGCATAATGCTGCGTATGCGTCTGTCAGCCCGAGCCGATTATGCCCTGCGCGCCGCAATTGAGCTCGCAGCGTCCGGGGAAGGCCATGTCACGGCTGAGCAGCTGGCCAGGGCGCAGCAGATCCCGGCGAAATTCCTTGAGGCGATCCTGACCCAGCTGCGGCGGGCCGGGCTGGTGCGCAGCCAGCGCGGGCCTGACGGCGGATTCTGGCTGGCCAGGCCCGCAGATGACATCTCGCTGGCCGACATCATCCGCGCGATCGACGGCCCCCTGCTCGGCGTGCGAGGCGAGCGCCCCGAGAACCTCGGCTATATCGGGGTCGCGGAGCCGCTGCAGACGGTGTGGATCGCGTTGCGCGCCAACGAACGGGCGATACTCGAAGAGGTGACGCTGGCCCATCTGGTGGCCAACGCGCTGCCGCAGAGCGTCAAGAACCTCGCTGACCTGCCTGGATCATGGGAGACGCGCGTCGGACGTTAGCCGCGGCCGGTTCGCTCAGACCGGGACCATGTTGGTGATCTCGCGCACCGTCCTTGACACCTGGTCGAACGCTGGCTCGCCGATCGAAATGTTCGCGACGATCGGCATCCGACCCGGTACGGTGAGCTTCTGCCCTGGCCGCAGCTGGCCAGCCCTTATATGAGCGGCGCCGCCAAGCTGGCCGGCACCGAGCTGGCTCGCACCCGCGGGCACTCGCGAGCCTGAGCCGGCGGGTACACGCTCGGCAGCAGGCCGGGCCATGCGGTCGGACGCGACAGGGCCCACGCGCAACTGCTCCCGCTCGACCGAATCGCCTTCGGCGGCGGAACCAGCTCCATGGCTGACCCCGGTGACCTCGATCGGCGGCTCGATGACGTCGGCGAAGACCGGCTCGCTCTGCAGCTCGGCGAGCGCGAAGTTGTCCGAGACTTCCCTGAGCACCTGTGATAGCGGCGCGCCAAGCGCGGAACAGATGGCGGCGAGCAGCTCCGACGATGCTTCCTTCTGACCCCGCTCGACCTCTGAGAGGTAGCCGAGCGAGACTCGCGCTGAAGCGGACACCTCGCGGAGGGTGCGACCCTGCCGCAGGCGCAACCGCCGCAGCGCGTCACCAAGCAAGTGACGAAGCAGGACCATCGTCGCAATCCCTTCCTAGGACTGGCCGCTTACACCTCCACCGTACCTGGCTTGGATGACAGAGCGGGAGAGGGCATCGGCGCGTGTTCGAGTTATAGGTAACGCTGTAATTGCCCGATGTCTTCCATGAGGGTCCTGACGAGCAGATCGAGCAGATGATCCACGGTGCTCCGCCGGATCTCGGCCCGGTCCCCGCTGAGCACGAGAGCTTCATGGACCGCGCGTGCGGGCGTGCTCACCGCGATGTGTACTGTCCCGACGGGCTGCCCGTCAGCGGGATCGGGGCCTGCCACGCCGGTGGTCGCGACCCCGACCGTCGCGCCGAGCCGGGTCCTGGCGCCGCTGGCCATCGCGAGCGCGATATCGGGATGGACCGTTCCGAACCGGTCAATAAGGTCGGCAGGCACACTGAGCAGCGAGCTCTTCAGGTCAGCCGCGTAGGCGACGATGCCACCGCGGACGACGGCTGACGCTCCAGGCACCGTGGTCAGCGCGGCCGCGACCAGGCCGCCGGTGAGCGACTCGGCCGTGCCGACCGTCTGGCCACCGGTGATGAGCATGCCGATGGCGGTGCTTGCGGCGGCCTCCGTGCCGGGACCTGGCGTCACTCGCCGCCGCCCGGCTCACCCGGGCTGGAGACTGCCGGGCGGGCCGCCTCCCTGGCCGCTGGCGCAGCCCGATGGCTCCGGGCAGCGCGGCGGAGACCGAGCGCTCGCGCCACGTAGTCGACGCCGGTCACCAGCGTGACGGCCACGGCGGCAGCCATCACGGCCGAGCGCTCCCAGCCGAGCTGCACCGGCAGGATGTACAGGCCGATCGCGACTATCTGCAGCACGGTCTTGATCTTGCCGCCCTTGCTCGCCGCGATGACGCCGTGCCGGATCACCCAGAAGCGCAGCGCCGTGACGCCGACCTCGCGAACACCGATCACCGCGGTCACCCACCACGGCAAGTCGCCGAGCACCGACAGCGTGATGAGCGCCGAGCCGGTCAGTGCCTTGTCCGCGATCGGATCGGCGATCTTGCCGAAGTCCGTGATCATCCCGCTGCGCCTGGCTAGCTGGCCATCGAGCAGGTCAGTGATGGAGGCCAGGCCGAAAACGAAGAACGCAACAATCCGCGAGACCGAGCCGCCTGCTACCAGGAACGCCACGAAGACGGGCACGAGCGCGAGCCGCAGCACCGTGAGCCCGTTCGGGAGATTGACCAGCCTGGGCGAGGTTGGCGAGTTCCTTGCATCGGAGCTAGTCAACGGTCTCAGGCTGCCCGGGACGGCCGCGTTCCTGGTCATCGATCAGATCCGCCACCAGGTCCACCCCCTGCGAGCCTGATACCCGCACCCGCACGAGATCGCCGATCCCCAGCGGGCGATGCGCGCTCACCTCGGTGGCGCCGTCCACCTCCGGTGCCTGGTGGGCGGCCCGCCCGCCGTACCGCAGCGCTGAACCGTCGCCGTCGTCGGCAATGAGCTCCTCGATGAGGACGTCGTTTATCTCGCCGACCCGATCGGCGGCCCGCTGGTCCATCAGCTCGTCCGCGAGACCTGCGAGCTGCTCCACCCGGCTGGCGATCTCTTCGGCGGCGAGCTGCCCGGGCAACGTGGCGGCTTCGGTTCCGTCCTCGTCGGAGTAGCCGAAGACGCCGATGGCGTCCAGCCCGGCGGCGGCCAGGAAGTGTTCGAGCTCATCGACGTCGTCTCGCGTCTCGCCAGGGAATCCGACAATGAAGTTCGACCTGATCCCCGCCCCCGGCGCCAGGTTCCTGATCTGCTCGATCAGCGCCAGGAACCGCCTTCCGTCACCGAATCGGCGCATCGCGCGCAGCACCCGCCCGCTCGCGTGCTGGAACGACAGATCAAAGTAGGGCGCAACGCCCGGAGTCGAGGTCATCACCTCGACCAGTCCCGGGCGCACCTCGGCTGGCTGCAGATAGCTGACCCTGACCCGCTCGATCCCGGGCACCACGGCGAGCTTGGGCAGCAGCGCCTCAAGCAGCCGCAGGTCACCCAGGTCCTTGCCGTAGGAGGTGGAGTTCTCGCTGACGAGCAGCAGCTCCCGCGCGCCATGCGCAGCCAGCCAGCCGGCCTCGGCGACCAGGTCGTCGGGAGGCCGGGAGATGAACGCGCCGCGGAAGGCCGGAATCGCGCAGAAGCTGCACCGGCGGTCGCACCCCGAGGCGATCTTCAGCGGGGCGACGACGCCCTCTCCCAGCCGGCGCCGCAGGACCCTGGGCCCCGACGCGGGCGCGACGCCGTCAGGCAGATCAGCGATCGGCGCCGAGGCGTGGCCGGGCACGTGCGGGCCGGCCGCGGCCGGCCGGCCGGATGGCGCGATCGGCAGCAGCTTCCTGCGGTCCCGCGGCTCGTGCGCGGCCCAGCGCTGCCCGGCCAGGATCGCGTCGAGCCGGCCCGCGATGTCGGCGTAGTCATCGAAGCTCAGCACCTGCGCCTCGGGAAGCGCCTCGGCTAGCCCGGAGCCGTACCGCTCGGCCAGGCAGCCTGCCGCGACCACGGCAGCGCCTGACTCGGCGGCGCCCAGCAGCTCATCGATCGACTCCTGCTTCGCGGCCCGGATGAAAGCGCAGGTGTTGACCAGCACCACGTCGGCCTCGCCACCCTCGCCGCCCTCGCCGCCAGTCAGGCCCCAGCCTCCTGCCTCGAGCCGGGCGGCGAGCTCTTCAGAATCGACTTCGTTCCTCGCGCATCCGAGCGTCACCAGCCGGACCGTGGGCCTCGTCGCTGAGCGTCCGCGGCCTGCAGCGGCCGTGGCTGACGGTGCCCCGGCCGACGAAACGGCGCGTGGCGCAGCGGAGCCTGCAGATGACACACCGGCAGACTACGGTAAGCCACTGCCTGCGGCAGCCGCCGGAGGCCAGCTGCCCGGCCAGTGCACCTGGCTAGTGCACCCCTCCGACCGGCAGGGTGAGCGTCACCATGCCGACCGCGCCGCGCGGCACCGGATTTTTGTCGTTGACGCGCACCTTCACCCCCGCCGGATTGCCCAGGATCATCGTGACGTTATGCAGCGCGGTCCAGTGCTTGAGGCTGCCGGGGTACACCATTCCGCTGAAGAAAGTGACGCCTGTGACACTTCTGACCTGGACCCAGCAGTCCTGCGTGGCGGTGAGCGTGATGTGCAGGCGGCTCGGCTGATGATGAACCGTCGCAGCGGGCGAAGTCTTCACCTTGGGCTTGGCCGCAGTGCTCGGGTTGTGAATGCTAGCGCGGGTCTTCGCGGCTGCCGTGGTGTGCGTGGCCAAATGCTGATAAGCAAAGACGCCGGCGATCGCCAAGAGCGCCAGAGCCATGGCGGCCGTCCAGTTCGGCCGGCGCCTTTCCTTCAGCTTGACCGGAGTGACCGGTTGGAATACGTCGGCGGCGCTGATGGCCTGGGGAGCGCCCATCGTCGCGTCATATTCCTCGATCAGGGGTTCGGGATTGACACCCACGGCGCCGGCGATGCTGCGGATGTGGCCGCGGGCATAGAAGTCGCCGCCGCAGCCAGAGAAGTCGCCGCGCTCGATCCCGCGGATGATGGTCTCTCTGATGCAGGTGCGCTGGCTGACCTGCGTAATCGTCAGGCCGGCCTGGCGGCGTCCCTCGGCTAGCGCGTCACCGATGCTCATGCCGCGCCTCCAAGGTTGCTTTCGATAGCCGTAGTCCACTCAGATTCGGGCGCATAGCTGTGATTCCGCTCCCCCGTTCCCCATCCCCACTCCCCCTGCCCCTGGCCAGGCCGGCCGACACCCACGGATTGGGTCACCTTTCGCCAGCTAGCCGAATCGGAAGCGCAAAGCAGGTGCGGCTGTGGCAGCGAGTCGCCTGCCTTTTACCTGCCGCTTACCTGCCGCGCAGGGACTCGAGCAGCTCGGGCAGATCGTCGGGCCGCACGAGGACATCCCTGGCCTTAGATCCCTCGCTCGGACCGACCACGCCACGGCTCTCAAGCAGGTCCATGAGCCGGCCGGCCTTGGCGAAGCCGACGCGCAGCTTGCGCTGGAGCATGGAGGTAGAGCCGAACTGGGTGCCGACGACGAGCTCAGCTGCCTTGAGGAGGTCGTCCAGGTCGTCACCGATGTCTGCGTCGATCTCGCGCCGGCCGCCCTGCTCCGCCGTCACATCCTCGCGGTAGTCCGGCTCAGCCTGCCGCTTGCAATGAGAGACGATCTCGCGGATTTCCTTCTCGGTCACGTACGCGTTCTGCAGCCTGATCGGCTTGCTCGCGCCCATGGGCAGGAACAGGGCGTCTCCCTGGCCGATGAGCTTCTCCGCTCCCGGCTGGTCGAGGATGACCCGGCTGTCGGTGAGGCTCGAGGTGGCAAACGCCAGCCGGGACGGCACGTTGGCCTTGATCAGGCCGGTGACCACGTCGACGCTGGGCCGCTGAGTAGCGAGGACCAGGTGGATGCCGGCCGCCCTGGCAAGCTGGGTGATCCGGACGATCGCGTCTTCGACATCGCGGGGGGCGATCATCATCAGATCGGCGAGCTCGTCGACGATCACGAGCAGGTACGGGTAGGGCACGTACTCGCGCTCGCTGCCCGGCGGCGCCGCCACCTTGCCGGCCCTGACCGCCTTGTTGAAGTCATCCATGTGCCGGAACCCCGACGCCGCCAGGTCGTCATACCGGCGGTCCATCTCGCCGATCACCCATTGCAGCGCGTCCGCTGCGCGCTTCGGGTTCGTGATGATCTGGGTGATCAGGTGCGGGATTCCCTGATAGGCGGTGAGCTCGACGCGCTTCGGGTCGATCAGGATCATCCGAACCTCGTCTGGATTCGCCCGAATGAGGATAGAGGCGATCAATCCGTTGATACAAGTCGAGTTGTGGGTTGGAATGCAGGAGCTACTGGCGAGATACAGGCGACTGGCGCTACTGACCTCGATGCACCGGACCGGCACCGACTCCACCGGGCGCAATGCTGTGATGTACCGCTGCCGAGCTTGACTTGTGGCCCGGATGTCCCCTTGCCGTACAAGCTTCCGGCTCAGTCGGAAGACCGGCTCATGCGGCCGGAATGACACCTGGTAGACAACTGAAGTGCTGGCACTGCGCCCCTTGCAAGGCCGTGTGCGCATCGTGGCCTTGTAGCCAAGCCCAAGCACGATGTCAAGGGCTCCGCGAGCGAGACGCTCGTTGGTCAACGCCAAGGTCACGTCACCACGGAGCCCGCAATAGCCGTCCGTATCAAGCAGTCCTGCCAGCAGTGCTCGACGTTGTCCGATCGAGGCTCGTAGATACAACTCAGGGATATGCTTGTTGTGCAACAGGCCGAGCCTGCGCAGTCGAGCCGAAATGCCAGCCCGCGATTGCTGCGATGCTGACCCCGAGGTTTCTTCGGTAATCCCGTAACTCAATCGCCCGCTGTGCTTGGTGACGGTATAGCCGTCCCTGCGGATTGAATCGATAATTTCCAAGTCAGCACAGGTGATCCGGGCGCTATCGGAATGTCCATCTCCAAGCCACGCACCTAGCGTGTACGGCTCAATCGGAAGGTCGCGCGCCGGGTAGTCGAGCGGGCCGCATACCCCGATGGAGTGGTTGAAGCGCCCAACGGCACGGAGAGAAGAGGCGATTTCGGCCGTCGTGACCGGCTCATCGCCGAACTGGCGTCGATTACCGAATCCAGCGGGAGTGCTGACACGTTCCGCAAGCGTCTTGTAGAGCAGGTGCCGCGAGTAAGTTGGCGCCCAGAACCCTACTGTGCCGCCGTTGCGGAGATAGGTTTGCCGAGCATTCCTGCCCTCGCGCGGAATCTTGCGCACCAGGCCGTAGAGCACATTGCGGAACTGACTGCCCACATCGGCGAGCACCTCGGCTGTCGTGGCAAGTCGGTCTGGCGTGGCAAGAACCTCTTCTGCCCGCCTGTTCACGCGCGCCACATCTGCGGTCGGCCAGTATGGCAGTCCACGAGACGACAACGCCTTCGAGCGCTGACCACGCTGGGCAACCGTCTCAGTCCGCCACAAGTGGTCCGCGTCCGCGACGATGACCGTGCCATCGGAGAACTCGACCTCGTAACAAGAGCGGTCGTACATCACCGGCGTCGCAGCGATTACCACGCACCGCTTGCCGAGTTCATCGAAGACCTCGTCGCCGACCTGGATCTCCCCCATCGTGGTCCAGCCATTACTGGTCGGGATGGGCGTGTCCAGAGCAAGCGCCTTTCCTGCCCCGGTGGCCCCGGCGATCAGCATGTGAGGCATCTTCGCGAGGTTGGCGATCACCGTGCGGCCCTCGACGTCCTTGCCGAGGCCGACCACCATCGGGTGATGATCGCTCTCAGCGACCGGGGAGCGCAGCACGTCGCCGAGGCTGACGATCTCGCGGTCGGTGTTGGGGATCTCGATGCCGATCGCCGACTTGCCGGGAATCGGGGACAGAATGCGCACGTCGGCGCTCTTCACGGCGTAGGCGATGTTCTTCGACAGCGAGGTGACGCGCTCGACCTTGACCGACGGTCCGAGCTCGATGGCGTACCTGGTGACCGTCGGCCCGCGGCTGAACCCGGTGACCTGCGCGTCCACCTCGAACTGGTCGAGGACCATGGTCAGCGCCTCGACCATGGCGTCGTTGGCCCGGGTTCGCGCCTTGGGGGCCGTGCCCGGCTTGAGCAGCGCGGACGGCGGCAGCGTGTAACTGGATGAACTCGAGCTGGTCAGCGTCAGCTGCTCGCCGGCCCGGCCCGACTTGGTCGCGTCCCGCGGGCTCGCGCCGCTGCTGGCCGCGGCCGGCTGGTCAGCGGCTGCGTCCTCGGCTCCGAACCAGGACCTGCGCCAGGAGGCCTCGGCTCCCGACCCCGCCGCGGCCGGGCCAAGCGGGCCTGGCCCCTGGTAGCCATGCGCGCCGGCCTGCGAGGTGCCGAACATCAGCGCCTCGGCGATCACCTCGTCGTCGGACGACCGGTTCGCTGGGACCCCGGCCTGGGCCGCGCTCTCCGCCCCGGCCGGCGTCTCCCCGCCCATGCGGGCGGCGGCGCTGGCGCCCTGGCGTGCCGGTGCCCGGCCTGCCCCCGCCCGCGGCACCAGGCCGCCGAGCAGCGGCGTGTCATAGGGCCGGTCACGCTCGCCAGCCTCGATCGCGGCCGAACTCCTGCGCTTGCCCGATCGCGACGCTGCAGGCAATTCGCCCCGCGCCGAACCGCCGTCCTCGTCGACAAGTTCGGTTTCCACGCCCCTGACACTCCGGCGGATGAGAAACACGATCTCCACGAAGCGCTCAGGCACCCGGTGCAGCGGAGTGCCCGTGATGACCAGAACGCCGAAGGCGGCGAGCAGCCCAAGCAGCGGTATCGCCGCCCAGGTGGTGAGCAGCGCCTGCAGCGGCGCCGAGATCGCGAATCCGATCAGCCCGCCCGATGACCGCATCGCGGCAGCGCCGGCCGACGGGCCGGGGCTGCCTAGCGCGATGTGCACGATGCCGAGGGCGCCAGCCAGGAAGGCCGTCCAGCCGATCACCATCCTGCCTGTATGCGCGTTCTTGTCGGGATGCCGCAGCAGCCGCCACGCCAGCAGCCCGAGCAGGATCGGCAGCGTCCAAGACCCGATCCCGAACGTGCCGCGGATCATCGCGGTCAGCGCCTTGCCAGCGCCCGAGCCGATTCCCCACCAGGCCGTCCCGGCGGCGATGATCGTCGCCGCGAGCACGGCCAGCCCCGCACCGTCCCTGCGGTGCGCCGGGTCGAGGTCGCGCGCACTGTCGCCGAACAGCCGCGCGACGTGTCCGACGCCGCTGGCCAGTTCCATCCAGACCGCCCCGATTCCGCCCAGCACCCAGCCGATGAGGATCAGGAACGGGTTGTTTGAAGCACGCATGCTGCCGACCAGGGTGCGCCTTGGCGGCGTGGGAGCGCGGCGGCGATAGTAAGGAGTCCCGCCGCGCCGCGCGCCCGTCCAGCCCCGGCCCGCCCTGGTCCTGTTCGTTCCGGTCCGGCCTGCGCCTTTCCGCGCGCCGCCGCTCCGGCTTCCTCCCCTGCTGCTCATGTCGCGCCCGCCTGACGCTGTGCCTGCGCGAGCTGAACCACCCGCCTGGCGGCTGCGCCCGGCGGAACCGCCGTTTGGGCGTGCCGCACCCTTGGGCGCACGAGTCGCCATGTTTCACACGGTAACCAAGCACGTGCCGAATTCCCAGGAACCCGGCCGGAGTGTCGTGGCCGCTAGTCCCGCACCCCGTCATTGACGATCGCCTTGGCCGGCACGTAGCTTCGGCACAGTCCGGGGGCCGAGCCCCCGGGCTGCGGGAAGGGGCAGCTGAAGTGCGAATCGCGGTCGTGGGCGGCGGTCCTGGCGGGCTGTACTTGGCCGCGCTGGCCAAGCAGCTGAGTCCCGGGCACGAGATCACCGTCTGGGAGCGGAACGCGGCCGACGACACGTTCGGCTTCGGCGTGGTGTTCTCCGACGAGACGCTGGGCGGAATCGAGCATGCCGACCCGCAGATCTACGCGGCCATGGAAAGCGAGTTCGCCCGCTGGGACGACATCGACGTGCATTACCGCGACCGGGTGATCACCAGCGGCGGGCACGGGTTCGCGGCGATCAGCCGCAGGCGGCTGCTGCACATCCTGCAACAGCGCTGCGCCGGCCTCGGCGTAGGGATGTTTTTCCACACGCAGGCTCCCGACCCCGCCGCCCTGGCCGCTGGCTACGACCTAGTCGTCGCCGCGGACGGCGCGAACTCGGCCACCCGGGCGGAGTTCGCGAGCGCGTTTTGCCCCGCGATCGAGTCACGCCGGTGCAAGTACATCTGGCTCAGCACCGATCTCGTCTTCGATGCGTTCAAGTTCTATATCGTCCAGACGCCGTACGGCGTCATCCAGGTGCACGGGTACCCGTACGACGCGACCGGCAGCACGTTCATCGTCGAGATGCACGAACAGGTCTGGGCGAAGGCGGGCTTCGCCGGCCTGGCGCCGAGCACCCTGGCGCCCGGCCAGTCCGACGAGGCGTCCATCGCCAGGATCACCGAGCTGCTCGGCCATATCATCGGCGATCACGCGATCGAGGCGAACAATTCCAGGTGGATCAGCTTCGGCACCCTGCGCTGCCGCAGTTGGCGGCATCACAACGTCGTGCTGCTCGGCGATGCCGCGCACACCGCGCATTTCTCCATCGGCTCGGGCACCAAGCTGGCGATGGAGGACGCCCTTGCCCTGGCCGCGTGCCTGAACGAGCAGCCGGACGTCGATTCCGCCCTAGACGCCTACGAGGCCGAGCGCCGCCCCGTCGTTGAGTCGACCCAGCGCGCCGCCCAGGCCAGCCTGGAGTGGTTCGAGAACCTCGGCCAGTACACCCATCAGGATCCGGAGCAGTTCGCTTTCAACATCGTCACAAGAAGCCGCCGGGTGACCCACGAGAACCTGAGGCTACGTGACCCCGAGTTCACCGCGAGCGTGGACGCGTGGTTCGCCGCTGACTGCAAGCGGCGCGGGCTCGGCGCCGGCGAGGTCGTGCCGCCGATGTTCCAGCCAATGCGGCTGCGCGAGCTTGAGCTGAAAAACCGGGTCGTCGTCTCGGCGATGGATATGTACTCGGCCGAGGACGGCACGCCGTCCGACTTCCATCTGGTGCACCTGGGCAGCAAGGCGGCAGGCGGCGCGGCCCTGGTGATGACCGAGATGGTCTGCGTGTCCGCCGAGGGCCGGATCACCCCCGGCTGCGCCGGCCTGTACGCGGCCGAGCACGAGTCCGCGTGGCGGCGGATCACCTCCTTCGTGCACGACTACACAACCGCGAAGATCGGGCTCCAGCTCGGCCACTCAGGCCGCAAGGGCTCGACCAAGCTGATGTGGGAGGGCATCGACGAGCCGCTCGACGAGGGCAACTGGGAGGTATGCGCGCCGTCACCGATCCCGTACCTGCCAGGCCTGAACCAGGTGCCGCGCGAGCTAACGGTCGAGGAGATGGAGCAGATCAAGGCGCAGTTCGTCGCCGCCGCGCGGGCCGGCGAGCGGGCCGGCTTCGACCTGCTCGAGCTGCACTGCGCACACGGGTACCTGCTGTCCTCGTTTATCTCGCCAGTCACGAACCACCGGACAGACCGTTACGGCGGACCGCTCGCCGCGCGGTTGCGTTATCCGCTCGAGGTGTTCGCGGCGATGCGCGCGGCCTGGCCCGCCGCCAAGCCCATGACCGTGCGGATCTCGGCGACCGACTGGGTACCTGGCGGAATCACCGGGGACGAGGCGGTGCGGATCGCCCGGGCCTTCGCCGCAGCGGGCGCCGATGCGATCGACGTCTCCACCGGGCAGGTCACGCCGGAGGAACAGCCGGCGTTCGGCCGCTCGTACCAAACACCATTCGCCGATTCCATCCGCAACAAAACCGGGATCGCGACCGTCGCTGTCGGCGTCATCTCGTCCTACGACGACGTCAACTCCATCATCCTGGCGGGCCGTGCCGACCTGTGCGCTCTAGGCCGGGCGCATCTGTATGACCCGAACTGGACGCTGCACGCCGCCGCGGCGCAGGGCTACTCGGGACCGGGCGCGACCTGGCCCGACCAGTGGGCCGCAGGAAGCCGGCCACCGCAAGCCGGCCGCACGGACGGACCCAAACCAAGGCTCGCGCTGATCCGCGAGGCCACTCTCGGCACCGGCGGAACGCGGCACACCCGCTGGCGCCCGCAGGCCGCGGCCGGAGCGACGGCCCCGCCAGCCAAGTTCGCCCCAGCCGCCCAGGCGGCGCCTTCAGCCGGGGAGTCATCATCGTGATAATCGAGCCGGTCAATCCGCCAGAGCTGGCCAAGCCGTCCGGTTTCTCGCACGCGGTTGTCGCGACCGGCGGGCGAATCGTCTTCCTGGCCGGCCAGACGGCGCTCGACGCCGGAGGGGCGGTGGTCGGCCATGATGTCGTCGCCCAGTTCGAGCAGGCGCTCGGCAACCTGCTCAGCGCGCTGCGCGCCGCTGGCGGCAGCCCCGACCACCTGACCAGCCTCACCATCTACGTCACCGACCTGTCTGGCTACCGCGCCAAGGGCAAGGAGATCGGCGCCGTCTGGCGCCGCCTGGCCGGGCCGCAGTACCCGGCAATGGCTGTTGTCGAGGTGTCGAGGTTGTGGGACACCGACGCGCTGGTGGAGGTCCAGGGTTTCGCAATCGTCGAGTGAGTCGGGCAGCCATTGACTAGTGGCACATAGCAGGAATACTGGGCACAATTACCGCCGTTGCGGGAGGAAGGCTGGCCGATGACGCTCACGCCGTCCGGGCATGTCGACACGTTCTGCCGGGACCACCTGCCTCCGGCCGACCAGTGGCCGTCCCTGGAGTTCACCCTTCCTGAGCTGGCTTATCCAGACCGGATCAACTGTGCCAACGCGCTACTGGCGGACACCATCGCCAGGTTCGCCGCGGACCGTCCCTGCCTGCTGCCGCAAGATCCGGATGAGCGGGTCTGGAGCTATGGCGACCTCGCCACGACGGGCGGCCAGATCGCCGCCGTGCTCACCGAGGATCTGGGGCTGGTGCCTGGCAACCGGGTGCTGCTCCGGGGGCCGAACAACCCGTGGCTGGTGGCGTGCTGGTTCGGGGTGCTGCTCGCCGGAGGCGTCGTGGTCGCGACCATGCCGCTGCTGCGGTCGGCAGAGCTGACCACGATCTGCGACATCGCCCAGGTGAAGCTGGCGCTGTGCGACGACAGGTTCACCGACGAGCTCACCGCGGCCGAGGTGCCAGGTCTCCGCGTGGTCAGCTTCCACCCGACTGCGCCGAGCTCGCCGGCCTCAAGAGCCGAAGCTGGCGCGCCCGGCAATCTCAACGAGCTTGCCAGCCGCAAGACTGGCAGCTTCTCCCCCGTCCAGACGGCGGCCGACGACGTGGCGCTGATCGCGTTCACCTCGGGAACGACGGGCCGGCCCAAGGCCGCGATGCATTTCCACAGGGACGTGCTGGCCGTCGCTGACACGTTCTCTGCGTACGTACTCAAACCGGCCCCGGATGATGTCTTCACTGGCACGCCGCCGCTGGCCTTCACCTTCGGCCTCGGCGCGATGCTGATCTTCCCGATCCGGGCCGGCGCATCGACGCTGCTGATCGAGCGGGCCACACCGGCCGACCTCGCCGATCACATCGCCGCCCGAGGCGTCACGGTCGTGTCGACGGCTCCGACCGCGTACCGCGCCATGCTGGCCGCGGGCAAGGCCGACCAGCTGCGGGGCCTTCGCCGCCCCGTCTCGGCCGGCGAGACCCTGCCGGCCTCGGTCTGGCAGGCGTTCTACGACGCGACCGGCGTCAAGATCATCGACGGGATCGGCAGCACCGAGCTGCTGCATATCTTCATCTCCGCCGCTGACGATCAGATCAGGCCCGGCTCGACCGGGCTGCCCGTACCCGGCTACCGCGCCCTGATCCTCGGCGCGGACGGGCAGCCGGTGCCCGACGGCGAGCCGGGCCGGCTGGCGGTCAAGGGGCCGACGGGCTGCCGGTACCTGGCCGATGACCGGCAGCGCAGCTATGGTGGCCGAGTGCGGCGTCGTCGGCCTGCCCGACGAGACGCGGGGACAGATCGTCACGGCGTTCGTGGTGCTGGCGGATGGCCTGCCGGGCGGCCCGGAGCTAGTCACCGAGCTGCAGGACCTCGTCAAACGTAAGATCGCTCCCTACAAGTACCCGCGAGCCATCGAGTTCCTGCCGACGCTGCCTCGTACCAACACCGGCAAGCTGCAGCGCTTCAAGCTCCGCGACCTCTCGCCCGGCTCAACGGCATGAGCCTCGTGCCGCGCGGCTCGGCGCCGCGCTCAGCTCTGCGACAGGATCGCGGTCAGGAGCCGATGGCCAATGCCAGCCGGTCCAGACCATAGCCGCTGATCAACAGCCGCTCCTTGCGGTTACCGAGAAACTGCGCTGTCCAGTCCACAAAGCCGCCATCGCCCAGTTCGAGCAGGTCCGGCCTGCCTTGGCCGGAACGCGCGTAAACCTTGAAGCACAGGCCGCGGTAATAGGCCCGGCCGCTTTCGCGTTCGGGTGCCTCGGTGATGTCGATGCCGGGCAGCCCGGCGAGCTCCGGCGTCAGTGCCGCCAGAACCCGACGTGAAGGCTCGTCCAGGCACGTCACCGCGATCGTGACCTGGTCGAGCCCGAGCGCGCTGAGCCCGGCGGCCGCGAACCTGAGCTGCTCGGCCAGGTGCCGCGTCTCGAACTCGTGGCCTCCGGTATCCCGGCCCGCGGTCACCACCCCGAGCAGCTGGAAGTGGGCGAAGCTCACCGGGCCACCGAAGAGCTGCGCACGCATCACCCGCTGGCTCGCCGCGAGCCTGACCGGCTCGGCCGATCGGGGAGCCAGTCGCAGCAGACCGGCCCTTCGCACCGCCGCCTCGAGAGCCAGGCCGTTCGTCGGATCGGCGGCGACCTCGCTGCCCCGGACCGTCGCGAGGACGTTGCGCGGGTCCACGCCGGCCGCGGCAGTGTGGGCGCCGAGCGGCAGCACTGGTGCCAGGGTGACCACCTCGAAGCCGGACGGCAGCGCGTCGAGCATCACGTCCTCTGCCCGGCGCAACGCGTGCACGTTCACCTGGCCCGGCGCGACGAACCGGTCGGTGCGGTACCGCCGCATGACGTCGGCCGGGCTCATCCGCTCCGCCCGGCGGCGGAACACCTCGAGCAGGAGCGTGGTCAGGTCGGCGCCGGACAGCTCGTCGGCCAGCCGCCCGAGCAGCTCGGCGCCGCCCGCCGCGCCGATGACCCGGCGCAGCGCATGGCTGGAGCTCCCGGGGCCAGAACCGCCCTCCCCCGCCGCTGCGCCATGTTCGCTCATGGCAGCACATCATCACCGAGAAGGCCGGCCGGAGGCGACCGGATATCGGCCTTCGTCAGACCTCGACGACGACCGGGATGATCATGGGCCTGCGCCGGTAGTTGTTGTTCACCCACCGGCCGAGGGTGCGGCGCATGAGCTGGCCGAGCTGATGTGCCTCGCTGATCCCGTCCGCGGCCGCGCTGGCCAGCGCCTCCTCGAGCAGCGGCCGCACCTCGCTGAAGCCCGCGTCGTCGATGCCCGAGCCCCGGGCGTGAATCTCGGGGCCCGCGACCAGCTTGCCGTTGGTGGAATCCACCACCACGACGACGGAGATGAAGCCCTCCTCGCCCAGGATCAGCCGGTCTTTCAGCGAGGACTCGGTCACCTCGCCGACCGACAGCCCGTCGACGAAGACATACCCGCAGGGCACCTTCCCGGTGACCGACGCCTTGCCTTCGACCAGATCGACGACGATGCCGTCCTCCGCCAGCACGATGTTCTCGGGCGGTACGCCGGTCAGCGCCGCGAGGTCGGCATGCGCCTTCAGGTGCCGCCATTCGCCGTGGACCGGCATGAAGTTGCCGGGCCTGACCATGTTGAGCACGTAGAGCAACTCGCCGGCCGGCGCGTGCCCTGAAACGTGCACCAGCGCGTTGCCCTTGTGCACAACCCGGGCCCCGAGCCTGGTCAGGTCATTGATCACCCGGGACACCGCCGTCTCGTTGCCGGGCACGAGCGAGGACGCGAGGATCACGGTGTCTCCCCTGGCGACCCTGATCGGGTGATCCCGCCCCGCCATCCTGGACAGCGCGGACATCGGCTCGCCCTGCGAACCCGTCGAGATCAGCACGATCTGGCCGGGTGGCAGCTCCTCCGCGTCCTTCATGTCCACGATCAGGCCGCCGGGGACCGAAGGGATCCGCAGGTACCCGAGTTCCCTGGCCACCCCCATGTTGCGCACCATCGACCTGCCGACCAGCGCGACCTTCCTGCCGTGCACCGCCGCGGCGTCCATTACCTGCTGGACGCGGTGCACGTGGCTAGCGAAGCAGGAGACGATGATGCGCTGCTCGGCCGCGCTGAACACATCCGAGAGCACCGGCGCGATCTCCCGCTCACTGGTGACGATGCCGGGTACCTCCGCGTTGGTGGAGTCCGACATCAGCAGGTCGACGCCGTCGGCGCCGAGCCGGGCGAAGCCACCCAGGTCGGTCAGCCGTTCGTCGAGCGGCAACTGGTCCATTTTGAAGTCGCCGGTGTGCAGGACCACGCCGGCGCCGGTCTTGATGGCGACTGCCAGCGCATCGGGAATCGAGTGGTTGACAGCGAAGAATTCAACCGCGAAGGGGCCGAACGAACCGCTTCCGCCAGCATCGACCTCGATGGTCCGCGGTACGATCCGGTGCTCGGTGAGCTTGCTGCTGACCAGCGCGAGCGTGAGCCGCGACCCGACCAGCGGGATGTCGGGACGGCGCCGCAGCAGGTAGGGAACCGCCCCGATGTGATCTTCGTGCGCGTGGGTGAGCACCAGCGCGTCGATGTCGTTGAACCGGCCGTCGATCGAGGTGAAGTCGGGCAGGATCAGGTCGATGCCCGGGGTGTCGGGATCGGGGAACAGCACGCCGCAATCGACCAGCAGCAGGCGGCCGCCATACTCGAACACCGTCATGTTGCGGCCGACCTCGCCGAGACCGCCGAGCGCGACGATCCTCAGGCCGCCGTCGGCCAGCGGCGGTGGCGGCCCGGGTTCAGGGTGCGGATGACTCACTTGAGCTTGACACCGCCAGCGACGGGCCCGCCTGGCAGGCCGAGCAAGGCCAGCGCCGCCTTCGTCGCGATCACCCCCTGGGTGCGGGTCATGATGCCGGTGTACACGGGCATCAGCTCGCGGTGGTGCCGCAGCGCCGCGTCCACGTGCCCGGACAGGTAGGCCTCGATCATCTCAGCCAGCCGATCACCGACGACGTGGCCGACCACGCTCACGAACCCGGATGCCCCGACCGACAGCCACGGCAGGTTCATCACGTCGTCGCCGCTGTAGAAGGCCAGGTCCGTCGCGGTCATCACGATCGACCCGGCCGTCAGGTCGCCCTTCGCGTCCTTGACGGCGACGATCCGCGGGTGCTGCGCGAGCTGCAGCAGCGACTCGGTCGCGATCGGCACGCCAGTACGGCCTGGGATGTCGTACAGCACGACCGGCAGCCCCGTGGCGTCGGCGACCGCGGTGAAATGCGCGACCAGGCCGTTCTGCGGTGGCTTGTTGTAGTACGGCGTGACCACCAGCAGGCCGTCGGCCCCGGCCTGCTCCGCCTGCCTGGCCAGCTCGAGCGTATGCGCCGTGTCGTTGGTGCCGACGCCGGCGACGACGCGGGCCCGGCCGCCGACGGCCTCGACCACGGTCCGCAGCAGCCGATCCTTCTCGCCGTCTGAGGTGGTCGGGGACTCGCCGGTCGTACCGCTGAGCACCAAGCCGTCGTTGCGCATCTGTGTCACCAGGTAATCGGCGAGCCGCGCCGCCCCGGCGTAATCGACGGCTCCGTCGCTCGTCATCGGCGTGACCATCGCGGTCAGCAATCGCCCGAACGGGGCAGGACGCGTCGGGGCGGCCTCGCCGCTCCTCGCAGTCGCGGATTCACTCATAGCCGGAACGCTACCCGGAACAGCCTGGGCACGTAACCTCTGGCAACCCTCCCGCCGCGCCGTGTCTCGCGGCAGCGCGCGTGGCCTGCGCGCACGCCCACATGAGCGGGCGTGCGCGCCCGGTGATAGCGGCCGGCCGTCGTTTGACGCGGGCGCCGCGGCGATGATCTACTCGGTGCGTCCCGCGACGGACGTGGAGGAAGCCGGTGCGATTCCGGCGCGGTCCCGCCACTGTAACCGGGCCCAGCCAGCGATGGCCGTGCTGGCCTACGGCAGGCTGAAACAGGCCCGGAAGCCAGGAACTGCCGCCGTCGTCCTTCACCGCCGGAGCGTGGTAACTCCGAGGAAGGCCAGCATGATCACCGAGACAATCGCGGCCATCGGCCCGCCTGATCAAACGGCTCTCGCAGACGCGCGAGAACGACAGGAACGCCTGACCAAGCCGAGCGGCTCGCTTGGCATGCTCGAGGATCTCTCGGTCCGGCTGGCCGGTCTATCCGGGCAATGCCCGCCGCCGCTTCCCGAGCCGGTGGCGATCGCCGTCTTCGCCGGAGACCATGGCGTTCACGCCCGTGGCGTGACGCCCTGGCCGCAAGAGGTGACCGCCCAGATGGTGGCGAACTTCCTGGCCGGCGGCGCCGTGGTCAACTGCCTGGCCGCTCAGGTGGGCGCCCAGGTACATGTGGTCGATGTCGGCGTCGCCGCCGACCTGCCCGCAGCTCCCGGGCTGATCTCGCGCAAGGTGCGGCCGGGCACGGGCGACATGACGACCGGGCCGGCCATGACCAGGGCCGAGGCCGAGCGCGCGATCGAGGTCGGCATCCAGACGGCGTCAGACCTCGTCGCCGCGGGCAACCGCTGCCTGGTGACCGGCGACATGGGCATCGCGAACACGACCGCGGCAGCCGCCCTGGTCTCCGCGTTCACCGGCGCCGACCACCGCGAGGTCACCGGCCGCGGAACCGGGGTCGACGACGAGACCTGGGCGCGCAAGGTCGAGGTGGTCGGCCGCGCCCTGGACCTGCACCGGGTCAATCCGGCCGACCCGGTCGGCGTGCTCGCGGCTGTCGGCGGGCTCGAGCACGCGGCGATCGCCGGCTTCGTGCTCGGCGCGGCGGCGGAGCGGGTTCCCGTTGTCCTCGACGGGGTGATCGCCTGCTCGGCGGCGCTCGCCGCCGCGGCGCTGGCGCCTGACGCCGCGGGCTGCATGGTGGCGGGCCACCTGTCCACCGAGCCTGGCGCCCGGGTCGCCCTGACCGCGCTCGGGCTTGAACCGCTGCTCACGCTGGACATGCGGCTCGGCGAGGGGTCGGGGGCCGCGCTTGCCGTGCCGATCGTGCAGGCTGCTGCCCGGGTGCTTCGCGACGTCGCCACATTCGACAGTGCCGGAGTCTCTGGCGCCAAGGATTCATGATCATGGTGGATTGACCGTGCTATCCCACGGCAACTCACCACGATCATGGGTTGGGCTGCGGCTGTCCGGGCGGCTAGTCGTCGTGATCGGTGGTGGCAGCACTGCCGCGCTGCACGTCGGCATGCTGCTGGGAGCCGGCGCCCGGGTACTCGTCGTCGCCCCTGAACTCACCGACGTTCTGGCTGACCTGGCCGCGCGCGGCTTGATTACCGCGCGCAGGCGTGGCTACCTGGCCGAGGACCTCGACGACGCGTGGTTCGTGCTGACTTGCGCCAGTCAGGCCGGGGTGAATGCCAGGGCGGCAGCTGACGCCGAGCGGCGCCATATCTGGTGCGTCAGCGGCCACGATGCGGCGGCCCTGGCGCCAATGCCGCCGATGTCGCCGTCGCCGGGACCGCAGGCCAGTGCTGCCGTCGGGCCGGGCGCCAGTCCCACGCCGCCGCAGCCAGGCCGTCGGGTCTTGGTGCTCGGCGGCGCGCGGTCGGGAAAGTCGGCTGCCGCCGAGTCGATGCTGGCCGATGCCGGGGACGTGGACTACGTGGCGACCGGCCAATTGGCCGACACCGGCGACGCGGAGTGGGATCAGCGGGTCCGCGAGCACCAGGCGCGGCGCCCGCCGGGCTGGCGGACACTTGAGACGCTTGATGTCGCTGGGGTACTCGCCTGCCGGGAGCTGGCGGCGCCCGTCCTGGTCGACTGCCTGGCGACCTGGCTGGCGCGGATCATGGATGACTGCGGCCTGTGGTCGGGCGATCCTGGTGCCAATGCCCGGCTCGCTGAGCAGACGGATCTCCTCGTCGCTGCCTGGCAGCAAACCAGCCGGCCCGCTGTCGCCGTCAGCAACGAGGTCGGCTGCGGGATCGTACCGGCGACGGCTTCGGGACGGCGGTTCAGGGACGAGCTCGGCTGGCTGAATACCCGCATCGCCCGCGCGAGCGAGGAGGTGTGGACGTGCACAGCAGGCATTCCCCTCCGGCTGCGATGAGGCTTACGACGCGCTCGCGCCCGCGGGACTCGTCCTGGCGGGCAGCGGTGAGCATGTTCACCGTCATCCCGGCCGGCGGCCCGCAGACGATCGGTCCGGAGACCGCCGCGCGGATCACGATGTGGCTGCCGGCGGTAGGCGCCCTGGTCGCGGCCCCGGCCGCGGGCATCATGCTGGCTGTCGAGGCTGGCGGCGACTCTGTGCCGCGCAGGCTGCTGGGCGCCACACTGGCCATCGCGGCGCTCGCCATGCTCACCGGCGGCCTCCACCTGGATGGCCTGGCGGACACCGCCGATGGCCTCGGCAGCCGCCGGCCCGCACAGGAGGCGCTTGACATCATGCGCCGCTCGGACACAGGCCCGATGGGTGTCGCGGCGCTCACGCTCACGCTGCTTGTCCAGGTGACCTCGCTCGCGTCGCTGCGGCCCGGATGGCTGAGCGCGGCCGCGCTGGTCGCGGCGGTGCTCACCAGTCGGGTCGGAGTGCTGCTCGCGTCCGGCTCGCCCGCCGCGCGACCGGGCGGGTTCGGCGCGCTGATCGCGGGCACGACAAGGCGCGCTGCGCGCTGGACCGCCGTCGTGGTGCTGCTCGGGATCGTCGGCGCCGCGGGCGCTGCGGCGGGCGGACTGCCTCTGGCCGCCCGGGGACTGGCGGCGGCGGTCTCGGGTCTCGCGGTCGCGGAGGTCCTGCGGCGGACCGCTTGCCGGCGGCTCGGCGGAATGACAGGCGACGTGTTCGGTGCCCTGATCGAGCTCAGCGCGGCGACCGTCTTGCTGGTGGCCGTGCTGTCCGGCTGACGTGCGCCGCCCAATGCCGGCCGAATGGGCACATGACCAGGCGGCGTGAGCTCGGGGGTACTCACGCCGCCTGCGTCTACCCCGTTATCGCCTGCCGATGTGCCGCCGTTACCGGCGCATCCATTCCGGCTCCCGCACAGAGCCAGCAGCCGCATCTACTGGTCCGTCCGAGGGGTCGCCGCGCTCGGCTGTTCAGCCTCCGGCGGGTGTCGCCGTTAGCTGCCTCAGCGAATTAACACGCAGCACGCAAAAGACGAGGCCCCCGCATGTATGAGATGCAGGGGCCTCGCCTGGCCGTCCAGGGATACCCCGCCGATTGCCCCGGCGAGCTGGCCACCGGGGCAATCGGTGAGCCACACCCTGTCCGTCCTACCACCGGTCCAGGACACCTGCCAGAAGCCCGGTTACCCGGTCTCCCAGCTGACCTGGAACTAACTCCTTTGGGTCCTCAGGGTTGCCCCCAAGATCATCAGAGTCCTCCTGCTGGCCCGAAGTTGCCTCCGAGCCACGGAGCGTTCCGAGGCTCCCAGAGCTTCCTCCAGGGTCGCCGGAGTTTCCCCCGGGTCTCCCGAAGTTGTCTCCGAGTGGTACCCGTTTTCGCTGGTAGAGAAGTTGTACAGCCACGGCGGCAGGCAGCACAAGAGGGGCTGGCGACTATTTTCATGATTCTTTAGCCGTCCACAGGTTGTCCACTGGGGAAGGCGATGTTGTCCACAGAATGCGGTGTTTTCCACTGCCATCATCCACAGTTGCCGTTGGCTATCCACCGCTGCGGCGCTCACCCAACCGGCTTTCAGAACACCGGGATGATGTCTTCGGCGCTGATGTCGTCCGAGACATCCACGCCCTCGATGTCTAGTTCCGGCATCGCCGGGAAGTCGATACCCCAGCGCTGCACGATGACCCGGATCTTGGCGATCGCGCTGCGCCAGTTCTCCGCCTGCTCCTGGTAGGACAGCACGCCGAGGCCCGCCTGCCTGGCGTGGTCCATGAGCACCCGGTGATTGTTCAGGAAGTACGGCGGGAGGTCCCAGAACCCTTCTGGCGGCTCCCAGAGGATCATCGACAGGAAGATGAATCCGGCCCGCAGCTGCCTGGTGATGGTGGCCCGTACGTCGTCGGTGAGACCTGGCCACTCGTTCTCCAGGATGGTCATGCAGATCTGCAGGTGCCTCGACTCATCCCGCCCGATCCGGTGGAACATCTCAGCAAAGACCGGATGCTGCGTTCCCGATGCCATGCCGCGGAACAGCGTCGACGCCGCCATTTCGCCCATCATGAAGCTGGTGAACAGGACCGGAAGGGAGTACCGGCCGACGGCCTTGCTGTAGCCGTTCCAGTACCGGCCGCCGTTGTGGTAGAGCCAGCCGATGTTGTTGTGCGCGGCGCGCTCCAGGTCGGTCGACGGGCTCCAGTTCAGCGGGCCGCCCGGCCACAGTGTCGCTATCGCCCGCTGGCAGCACTCCTCGTGGTTCATCTCGTCCCTGGTGATCGAGAAGAAGCACTTGCGGACAGGGTCTTCCTCGTGCTCCTCGAAGGCCCTGATCGTCGCTCTGGCAAACACCGCGGGACCCGAAGCGTCGAAGTTGGCCAGCACGGCGAACCAGTACATGATCCCCAGCCGCTGCTCGGTGCTGAAGTCCTCCGCGCGCAAGGCGTCCCAGGGCAGGTCGGCCGGGTTCCAGGCCATCAGCTTGGACTTCTGGTAGATCGCGGCGAGCTTCTCCGTTTCGACCCGCCACTCCATCGGGTAGATGTTCGGCTGCGGCACCTCGGGAGCCGGCCAGAACCCGCCGTCGGGGATCATGAGCTCACGGTCGATCTTGGCATCCGGCATGGCGGCGCTCCTTCGGGCCCAGGCGACGTGGGCGGCTGGCAGCGCGCCCGCTTCGTAGCCCGCGGGCCGCGGCCACCTTATGACAGCGTAAGCCCGTACATGCGGTTCTGTGTAATAGGGCCGCTCGCCGCCGTCCGGCACGCCCGCGGGTGTCCTCATGACCTGGTGCCCGACGGTGAAGTAAGCTTCGCCTGTCCCGTGGATCCCTCGGGATGATGCTGAGCACAGCGAAGCCGGTGTGAACCCGGCGCTGTCCCGCAACGGTGATGCCTCCGGCCGGAGGACGAGCCCGGACGCCTGGCCAGCATCGACGACCTGTCCTCGGAGGAAGGGCGGCTCGTTCCGATCCCTGCGGGGAGTCGCAACGGACGCACTTCGTCCTCCATGGCAAACCGGAGGATGAGTGATGACTCAAGTTCTGACGCGCCGGCTGATCGCCGTCGCGCTCGCGGCAGGCTTCATGGCGGCCGCCTGCAGCAGCAGCGCCACCAAGACGCCCGCAGGCTCGGGCTCGCCGGGTCACGCATCGGCCAGCGGCGCGTTCCCGGTCAGCGTGACCGCGGCCAACGGCACCGTGCGTGTGGCCAAGAGGCCGACCGCGATCGTTTCCCTATCCCCTTCCGCGACTGAGATGCTCTACGCCGTCGGCGCGGGCGCCCAGGTCAAGGCGGTCGACAGCCTCTCCAACTACCCGGCGCGGGCACCGCGCACAAAGCTCTCCTATTTCAGCCCCAATGTCGAGGCAATCGCGGCGGAACGGCCCGACCTGGTGGTCGTCTCCAATGACTCAGGCTCCGGGGCAACGCTGACCAAGCGGCTGGCGGCGTTCGGCATCCCGGTGCTCGAATTGCCAGCGCCGCCGAACCTCGCCGGCGTCTACGCCGAGTTCTCTCAGCTCGGCCAGGCGACCGGCCACCAGCAGCAGGCCAGGACGGAAGTGTCGACGCTACGCAGCCAGATCAGGAAGATCCTCGCCGCGCTGCCGCACCGCGCCAAGCCGCTCAGCTACTACTACGAACTCGACCAGAACTACTACTCGGTCACCTCGGACACCTTCATCGGCCGGCTGCTCGGCCTGCTCGGCATGAAGAGCATCGCCGATTCCGCAAAGGGCGCCTCGGCGGCCGGCGGTTACCCGCAGCTGTCCGCCGAGTTCATCGTCAAGGCCAACCCGGACTACATCATCCTGGCGGACACGATCTGCTGTCACCAGAGCGCATCGACCGTCGCGGCGCGGCCAGGCTGGAGCGGGATGGCCGCGGTGAAGTCGAAGCACCTGATGCTGCTCAACGACGACATCGCGTCGCGTTGGGGACCACGGGTGGTCGACCTGCTCCGGGCCGTGCTCGCCGCCATCCGGGGCGGCCGGTGAAGTCGAGGTTGCCGACCTCGCCCGCCCAGGCCGGCAACGCCGGCGTGGGCGACCTCGCCGGCCAGGGCATCGGGGGTAACCCGGCCGGGCGGCGCCGGCCAGGTACCGGGCGGGGCGGGCGCCCCGGGCCGACCGACACCCTGGCAGCACATCTGCCCTGGCATCCGGCGGTCTCGGTGCCGCCCATCGACGCGGCCATCATCTGGCAGATCAGGCTGCCCAGGGTGCTGCTCGGCGCCCTAGTTGGGTCGATGCTGGCCGGCGGCGGTGCCGCCTACCAGGGCGTGTTCCGGAACCCGCTGGCCGACCCCTACCTGCTCGGAGTCGCGGCAGGCGCCGGCCTGGGGGCCACTGCGGTAATCATCAGTGGCGGAAGTCTTAGCCTGCTTCCCGTCGCCGCATTCGGCGGCGGCGTGGCAGCCGTCGCACTTACCTACTTGCTCGGCGCCCGCGCTGGCCGGCACGGCGAGGATGCCGTGCCGCGCGGGGCGGCGGGCACGGCCTCCATCCTGCTGGCCGGAATCGCGGTCGCGGCGCTGCTCACCGCCGCCCAGACCTACCTCCAGCAGGCCCACACACAGACGCTCCAGTCGGTCTACGCATGGATTCTCGGCGGCCTGTCCAACGCGACCTGGAGCCAGGCCTGGCTGATCGTTCCGTACGTCCTCGTCTCCGGCTTGACCCTGCTCGCGCACCGGCGGCTGCTCGACGTGCTGCGGGTAGGCGAGACCGAGGCAGGCGCGCTCGGGGTAAACGTGCCAAGGCTGCGGCTGATCGTTGTCGTCGCCGCCACGCTGGGCGTGGCTGCGGCCGTGTCCGTGAGCGGGCTCATCGGCTTCGTCGGGATCATCGTCCCGCATCTCGCCCGGCTCACCGCCGGGGCGAGCTACCGGATCGTCCTGCCGGTCTCGATGATCGGAGGCGCGGCGTTCCTGGTGCTAGCCGACATCGCGGCCAGGACGGTCCAGCCGGACACCGAAGTTCCGATCGGGGTCATCACCGCGGCCATCGGAGCGCCGTTCTTCCTCTTCGTGCTCCGGTCCAGGCGGGCCAGGGCGGAGACGTCGTGATCGGAGTCGATGATCTGCGGGTCAGTTTCGGCGCCACCACCGCGCTGGACGGCGTCAGCGCCACCGTGGCGACCGGCGAATGGGTCGCGCTGATCGGACCGAACGGCGCGGGCAAGACCACCATGCTCCGGGCCATCGCCGGCCTGACGCACTCGGCCGGCGGCATCGTTCTGGCCGGCCAGCCCGCCCGCCAGCTCGGCCACCGCAGGCGAGCACGGCTGGTCGCGTACGTGCCGCAGCATCCGCAACTGCCGCCCGAGATGACCGGCCTTGACTACGTCCTGCTCGGGCGGACGCCGCACCTCGGCTACTTTGCCGTGGAGTCCGAAGGAGACCGGAGGATCTGCCTGGACCTGCTCGACCGGATGGCGCTGACCGACATGGCCAGTCGCCGTCTCGCCACGATGTCGGGAGGCGAGGCGCAACGGCTGGTCCTCGCCCGCGCCCTGGCCCAGCAAGCCCCGATCCTCGTGCTCGACGAGCCGACCAGCGCACTCGATCTCGGCCGCAGGGTCGACGCCCTTGAACTGATCGACGAGATGCGCAGGGAGCGGTCCCTCACCGTGCTCTCCGCGATCCACGACCTGACCCTTGCCGGGCAGTTCGCCGACCGGCTGGTCCTGCTCAGTCACGGCACGGTGGCGGCCAACGGCAAGCCGGCCGACGTTTTGCGCGATGACTTGCTGAGCGAGATGTTCGGCGCCGGGGTCGGCGTCCTGCGGGCCGCGAGCGGCGAGCTCGCGGTGATCTCGCATCGCCAGCGTCCGGCGGCTCCGACCTAACGCGAGCACCTTGAGCATGATCAGGCACGGGTTCTCCGGCCAGAGACCCGCGATCTCCTCGAGGGGCTCGAAGCCCATGCCCTCGTAGAAGAGCCTGGTCCGCCGGTAGCCGGCGTCGGGGTCCGACGGGCCCAGTGTCTTGACCTGCATCAGCCGCACACCGTCGGCCACCAGGTCACGCTCAAACGCCTCGACCAGTGCCCGGCCGACGCCGAGCCTGTGGGTGGCCGGGTCGACGGCGAGGAGGTAGATCTCGGCCGCCGCGGGGAAGTGCCGCGCCGCCAGGAGCACGCCGACTGCCTGGCGTTCGGCGTCTGGAGCTGCGATGTCCCCTGCGGGCCAGGCCAGGTACGTCGGCAGGTGGGCTGCGGCTTCGACGTAGCCGCCGATTGACGATTCAATCCCGAACCACTCCGGCAGCAATCTCAGCAACCGGTCGACGGTCTGAGGATCCTGCTGCCCCGAGGTCACGATCCACGGCAGGCGCACCGATGACCGGTCTGGCCGCATGGGGCGAGAGTAGCCACCGGGGATTTGTTTGGCCAAATGGCTTTTAGAAGCCTGCCCTCCCGCCAGCCTCCTGCCAGGCGAATGCCATGGGCGACAGGGCCGGCAGGTCGATCGCAACATCGACGGTGGAGTACGACTGCACGTTGTCCCTGAACACCGCCTTATGCCCGCGGCCTGGCGCGCTGGCCGAACAGGGCCGCATGTTGGGCACCGTTCCGGTTGCGGCGAAGCTGTTCGGGCCCTCGACCACGGCGCCCGCCAGGATCGGCGGCGTGCCGTTGTGCGAGCCGACTAGGTCCGTGACCTGGTGCTGCATGCAGCCCGGGAAGATCGTGCCGTCACCGACGATCAGCGACACGCCCCAGGCGTTCGTGCCAAGCACGTCGTCCAGCCAGCGCTGGCCCCATCCGGCATAGACGGGTCGCCCGGCCAGTGCGTCATACTCGCTGGCCATCACCGACAGCCCGAGCCCGTGCGCCGTGGTATCCCACTGGTCCCAGGCAAACCCGAAGCCGAACGGGTCGGATTTGGCGATGCCGATCGCCTGCCGGATCTGGCCGCGCAGATTGGCAATCAGCGCCGCCGCCCTGGTGACCGGCAGGCGCGGATGGATCGGGCCGATGGCGCGGTAAAGCTCGTAGTCTGCGAGCGCGCTGACGTCGTAGAGGTTCAGCGTGTCCGCGTACGCGGACTTGCCGGCGGTCCACTGCCGCGCCC
>WNFI01140480.1_pt1 | contig 36098 bp, 49 predicted proteins | sample 5400471 | NCBI WGS metagenome assembly WNFI01 (sample SAMN13153348, study PRJNA577476) | soil metagenome | isolation source: 100 cm saprolite on Douglas fir-dominated hillslope | place: USA:California | collected 2013-09-17 | reverse complement strand
TGCGTATACGCTATCAAGCGTCTGTGGTTGCGCGTCCCAGCGGTTGTAGTAGGCTACGGTGATGTCCACCAGGCTGGTGAAGGTGCTGCGCGAGCGATAGGCATAGACCTGATCCTTGGACGAGAGCAGCACTGCAGGGAAAGAAGAGAGCGAGAGTGGAAAGAGTGCGTTGATATACACCTGAGATAATCCCGTGCCGTCACTGCTCCCCGCTGCCAGTTGCGTGTTGGGTACCAGCACCTGCTTGAGCGCCTGCATGGCAATAATGTCCGTTGCTGGACTGTTCGGGAGACGCAGCGCCATTGCCTACCCCCCTTCGATAATCAGCGCAATCTGGTGGCCCATGGGGATGAGAAACTCTTCCATGTACTGCGTAGTCTGGTCGAACACGCGTTGGGCGAAGTCGTTGGCGTTCTGCCCGCGCACCCAATGCATGGGGTGTGGCAGTTCTGGTGAATGTAACATTCTAGCATGGACGGGGCGAATGGGTGTCTTCGTTCCCTTGGTAACGAAGAGGTACTTCTCCGGTTGCTGGGTGAAGACAAGCAGCGAAAGGTCTTCATTATGGGTATAAAAGGAGTCGGCTAGATGCCCACCCGTTCTTCCCGTACCCATCGGCGCGTCATCATGGAGAGCCTGCAGCATCTGGTCGCCAACTTTGACCAATGCCTCGGCAACGAGCGGGTCGAGTTCGGCTACAGCACGCTCCACGCGCATCATCAAGCCCGACGTATTGCCTGTGTTTGTGAACGTTAGCAAACTCATGTGACGGCTGGACCTCCTCCCACAAAGCGCCCAATATAGCAACGCTTGTTCGCTAACATCCCCGGAGGGGTCGCCCGGATGTAGAGCACCTTCCAGGACTCGTTGTTCGAGAGCGTCAGCCAGGGAGTCACGCCGTCATTGAGACGAATGTTGATGACGAGGTCGCCAATCTGGATGTCGTTGGTCATCTCGACGTTGATTGAATATTCGCTCTTGAGTGCTCCCTCGGGGAGGAAGGCGAAGTCAGTAAACGCTATCTGGGTAATGCGTCCAACCTGATCCGTCAGGTAGGGCGTAGGCGTTGCCGTGACTTGAGTGACGGGATTGAAGACGGAGCGATAGATATCGAAGATGGTATTTTTGAGCATAACAGGCATGACTAACCAACTCCGATCTGTATATACTCAACAAGTTTGTTTGATGTCTCAGCATCAAGCATCTCCAGCACCGAAGGGTAATGGACGCCCACGCGCTGCGTACTGCGGATGCGCTGCGCTCGCTGCTCTCCACCAGTTACCTGTTCAAGTCCAGTCAGGCCGAGCTTAGCAAGTTGACGCTGCCCAAGCAACCACGTTGTGCGGGCAATCGTCGCGTGCTTGACGTTGCGCGGGATGGTATAGGTATAGTCCGCCGTGACGACGTCGCTTGCCGAGCGGGCTACGGTAAACGTTACCGTCCCCTCGATAGCATTGAGCGTATAGTTCGATACCGCAATCAGCACACCGTTGACGTAGACCACAGGCGGGGTAGGCGGTAAGACCATGGGCTGGATGTGCAGTGCCACATTGTACGTTGTTGCCCAGAAACCGTCCTGAGCGTAGTAAGTGAGGTTGTCGCCCTTGTTGATGAGCGTTGACCCTAGCATGGGAAAGTAAAACCCAGCCTGGTACTCAAGCTGCACGAGTGGCGGCTTGAGGCCAAGTTGCAATATCACGGGGGACAGGGCGTATGTGACCGCTTGCAGAGGCACAATCTCCACATAGGCTCCGTAGTAGTTGATAACGACGTCGCCTGGATTAATCGTAGCGAAGAAGCCAGAGCCAGCCGTTGAAACATTAGACACCTGAATCTTGTAGCCGTAAATGTTCTGAGCAGGCACGGGCCAGTTCGGTACCCGCGTGCGTAGTGTCCTCTGGTCCCATTCAGATTGTGTCCAGGCGCGGTGCTGCTCGAAACCACCAGTGTTTAAGGTGAACCCAAGAAAAGCATCAATATCTGCCTCAGCGTTCTGAATCCATTGTGAAAGCTGTCTCTCAGTAATTTCAGGAGTGAGTATACCCGTGTCCGCGTCACGAAACATAGCGGTTGTACAATATTTAGGAATAGTATAACCGCCTTTCTATAATTAGGTTACGTTATCGTCAACAGCCATGAAGGTCAACGAGCCACCTGTTCCCGCTGTCGTGACGAAGACGCCGCGTGAACAGTAGCAGTTGTAAATGTAGGGTGTCGTTAGGGATGGTGCAGCGGACAATTGCGCAATAATCACACCCGTCCCTGTGCCACCGTTGTAGAGCAGAGGTGAGCCATTATAAATCGTTACGCCTGTGATTGATCCCACAGCGTTGACGACCATCGAACCCAGGTACTGAGCACGCATAGAAACGATTTTGTAGGCACCACTGTGACCGTTCACGAAATTAGCAGTAAAGGTGCCGCCGACGTAGTTCACCGTGTTGACCACCACGTCCTCGGCGGCACCTGTACCAGCAGAGAAGTTCAGAATCATTCCCTGCAGGATGTTGGTCATCGAGGCAGGAGTCACCACAACGTTATTGCCAGCAACAATCGTTGTGGCTGATGTGGTTGAGACGTTTTCAGCCAGAGGTTGGGCTGTTACCCCTCCTACGACGTGGAATGGGTAGTACGGGCTGAGACTATCAGATCTTGAGTGCATGTCCTACCTACCAATTCTCGCAGGCACATACTCCACCTGCACTGCCTGGAAGGGCGTTGCCAGCCCTGTGCCTGTGGTGACACGCTGGTAGGTCAGGACATCGCCAGGCAGCAGAACGCTGTTACCCACAGGTGGGTTAAACAATACTGCGTTGTTAGCCTGAGAAATCACCGTTGCGGCGCTGTAGGCAATTGTACCTAGTGGGGCGTACGTAATCGTGTAGGCACCTGAGTGACCATTCGCAAAGGTTGCGGTAAAGGTTGTTGCGGTCGTGGACAGAACCGTAACGGTCTCAGCAGCACCTGTACCTCCAGAAAAGAATAACGACATACCAACAGCAATATTAGACATCGATAGCGGTGTTACTGCCATGGTGCTAGCGACCACAGTCGTGGCTGAAGTCGTATTGACGGGCAGGGCCATAAATGGTGTGGCTACCGAGTTGACAATGGGAATAGCTGTCGCAACGAAGGTATGGGCACCAGCATAAGTCGCTGTGAAGGTAGTTGCCGTCACGGCTGTCACCGCAACGGTCTCAGGAGTGCCTGGGGCACCAATATCTAAACGTGTCCCAACCTGGATATTATTCATACCCGAGCCTGTGATAGGTGTCAGAACCGTCGAACCAGAAGCGATTGTCGAACCGAACGGGATGTTGACACCAAGGTTGCGGCGCACGTTAAAGTTGATCGTGTAGTAGTTCGTGGCCTGCCCAGTGACAGTTGAGGCTGGCATCAGGTAGATGGCACGCACAGCCACAGCATTCATAGCAACGTCACCGCCCACACCTGTAGGAGGAACACCGATAGTCGCTAGATTTGGTAGCGTGAAAATGGGAACCTCTACATCGGTCGTGATGGATGCCCCCTGTGGGATGTAAACCGTTGAAACAAAGGGCATATCGCGGTTCTTGCCGAGCATGAGAGAGATACGGGCCATGGTCATGTGCCCTTTCTGGCGCTCGTTCTAGCGCCCGTTGAAATGTTTGGAGAGTGTATTAAACAGGTCGCGGGCACCCTCAACACCTAATTGAGCGATGATAGCCTCGACGTTGGTGCCTTTGAAGCGCAGCGCAAGCGCGTGGATTTCTTCAGGTGAGAGACCCACAGCGAGCATGAAGTCGGATTCCGTGGCGTCCTGTGGGAGGATCTGTATCTTGACGCGACCGTTGGACTTCTTGCCGTCAGGACGCGTGCCATTTTGCCAGTGCTTTGCAAGCGAGTAGGGAACGTTGCGAACCACGCCACCTTCGACGAGGTAATCGTCGAGATAGGAGCGTGATGTAGGTGCAACTCTACCATAGCCAAAGAGCACTGATACCAGTTTATCCTCGTCAATTTCTTCCACAGGTGTGGGAGTAAATTGCGCGGTTACGGGTTTCTTTGTTGTTGCTGTTGTCATTCATTCTTTCCCAGTCTATCCCCGGTCAGTCGTTGTTTCTGTGGGTTATCCACAGGCATAATGCCGCCCGCACCGTCTGGTGGAACGCGTTGCCGTTCGTTGCTGATCGGAGGCACTTTCTGCGTGTTAGGGTTAGGCGGTGGGACGCCTGCTGACCCCTGACCTACAGGTACAGGAGAAAGCGGAGCGGGTGTAATCGCCATAGAAAATCTCCTTAAAAAAGGGCATGAAAAAAGACCTTCCCCGCAGAGAAGGTCTCTCAAATTCTCTCTATTTACTCGGCCATCGCAACCCCACAGGGGGGAAGGTATTTGTGCCTAAACTAGCCTGTAGAGCCGTGTTGGTAGCGGCCATCGTATTTATTCTAATGGGAGAGTGGGATAGTTTTACCCCCTTGACGTGTGTCTATATTTAAGGAGGTTCACAGTTCATCGGCTAAGGAGTAGATGTGCTACCGGAGAGAAAAAGGGTATAGCAATCCCACTGGGGGTAGTATACCACAGATGGATCTGAGATGGGTAGTTACTCGACAAAAAGCATCAGGCTGTTGGCTATACCGTACAAGGCACCTGATGCTTTTTGGTCGTAGGGCTTGCTAATACTATACCACAGGTGAAAGCTAGATGAAACGCCCTTTGTCATCGCGCTCGTGTGGTGGTAATGCAGGGAGACCCTGCTCTCGCCGTAGCTGGAAATTCCTCAGTTTTGTCTCTTTAATTCTCTGTATCGTCACTTCAGAACGTGGTTTACCTGTACGCGCTTTTACAGAGGCTTCAATGGCTTTTAAAGGGGCTATCCCTAACTTAGCAGCACGCATCTTTTGTCGTTGTGCTTCGGGTGGATTCGTTGCGCCTTTTCGAATATGCTCTATTTGCTCAGGAGAACATTTAAATCCTCGTCTGCCGTCACCAATGTGTCGTCCCTGCTCAGCAGTTCTCTTGAGTCCTGTAAGAGAGGCCCGCATCTTTGCAACAGATAGTGGGTTGTTCGTCATACCCAAGCGACTCCATGCAACAATACGAGCATTGTATTCTGGCTTGAGGATATCCATATACTGCTGTTCAACGAGGGTGAGGTTGGTAAGTATAGGTACGAGTTCGAGAATGGAAAATTCGAAAGTGTTTTCGCCATATTTGTTCCATGCGTTCTGTAAAATCAAACACTCACTTTTACCTTTACGAAGCTTGGATTTGTGACTAGCCCAACGTTGGCGGATATCTTTCGAGGAACCAATATACCTATGCCCATTAACCGTACAAGTAATAGCATAGACGCCAGATTGCTTCTGGAGCATCTCTAAACTGCCTTTCGCTTAGTGCCTTATATGTGGTGGACACCGGGCGGTAAGGCTCCCGCTTTTCGCATTGGTTCATGAGGCCAATGCTAGATGTCCACACTAGTATACTACGTCAGACTCAAATTTGTCTAGAAAGCATTAAAAGTAGATAATTCTACTTATGATGCGACTCGTCTCACCTTCCCATTAAACAAGGGAGCTGCGAGTTCTAAGCCAAACATGATGAATGGTATGCATTTTTGTTACTTTCATGCAATAAGTTGCATGACGGGCATGTGATTTCTCCATGCCTCTTACTATTCCTAGTAAGAGCGGCCTGTGGCATCACCCACACTGTGGGGTCACTCGCTCAGTCTCTACGGGCAGGACCGTTGGTCCCTTCCCTCGGCGTTGCCCACTCATCACGTAGCAGATGGTTGGGGTGTTCACCGATATCAGAGTGATTATTCGACAGCAATTACTTGCTGAAGGCTCCATTTCATTAAAGCGGTTCGATAGGAATCCATCGACACCAGATGGGATTTGCAGCACGGTAAAAGTCTCGCTGTAAAGCCAGCGGATAGTCACAGTACGCTCGTCGAGGACGTACATGTCCTCAACCAACTGGCCGTCTGAGGTGCGGTTATAGGTGCCAATCATGTTGCCAGGAACGGGGATGATGGCGAGGGAGCCATTGGCCCAGTTGACCTGATTGACGCGGACGCCAGGCACAATCTCGACAAAGTCGTTATTGTACCTTTGGTTAGACTGTTGTTCTGTGTCAAGCGCCTGCTTGGCGTTCATGCTCATGAACACCGCAGACGGTGCGCCACCGTTGTTGGCAGCGCGGGCGGACACCAACTGCAGCGACTCCAGAATGTTGAGCGTTGAGACGTCAGCCTGGATAGCGTTATTAGTTGTAAAGCCTGCGACAGATCCCATCACAGAGCGCAGGCCATCAATGGCATTTGCATTGTATAACCCTTGCTCAGTAGTTGTACTGCCGGGGTTGTTCGTGGTGTTGCCCTGAAAAATGAAGTCACGTTTGTTACTCATCCGTATACGGATGGGGCATATCATTTCTGTATGCCTCTGTGCATTCCTGCACAGATCAGAGCACCGCTTCACCCTCTCACGGAGTGAGTAGGGGCATCTCGCTTGCTCGTTACGGCTGCTTTCCAATATACTATTGACATATGTGATATAACCAATTAAAGGAGTATATCGCATGGATGCATTTTTACCATACATGGCAGGCTTCTTCGATGGAGAAGGGTATGTATACCTGCAAAAAGTTAACAGAAATCACGCGTATAGTTTATGGGTCGTTGTATCAAACACGAACCAAGAACCGCTCAGGCTTATGAAGGAACGTTGGGGAGGTCATCTGGCGTATGTAAAACGCCATAACCTCATCCAGCGTGACATCTACCGCCTCTTCATCAGTACGAACAATGCCATACGTTTTTTAGAGGAAGTGCTACCATACCTCATCATCAAGAAGCCTCAAGCTGAACTTGCGTTGGAGTTTGACATCCACGTGAAGGACTTTAAACGCAGGTATCGACATGTCAAAGGTAAAAAGGGCATTCAGCCCTTGCCACCAGAAGCCGCTTCTATCCGTGATGATTTTGTACAGCGGATGAAGAACTTGAATAGGCGCGGGCGTGTATTGGAAGTTGAACAGGTAGAAGAATCTACCCTGCTTGCCACGGGATTGTCCATTACCGAATAGGCATTGGGAGTTTCCCCGTTATCAGAGATGTTTTTAACAGTCGATTACTCGACTGTGCAGCACTTTCTTTTTTACTGCGCATCGGTCGCTAGCTTAATCATACCATTAGCTACAAGTTGTTACTCCCTGTGTATGCACAGGGGGCGACTCTATTTCTAAGTCGCTCTGCATCTTCAAATGTTATACATGCAGACCAGAGCACATCTTACCTTTCGGTCCTACGTATGCTCGTTACGGCGTCCCTTCATATGAAGGGTTCCCTCGGTATTATCCACTTCTGGACGTTCACCGATACAGTAGGTGTTTATACATCGCACAACATGCATATAAGTTATACGATGCAGGAGCTAACACTCCGTCTTTTGAGCGTCATAAGGGGCACCGCCCTGGCTTACTGCAGCTAGTTCTTTGAAGCTTACACCACGTCCGGTTGCCATAACCATAATAGGGTATGTTACGCGGTTATAGGTCGAAGCGGTGTAGGTAACGGCCCCAAGCTCGGTAATGGCAGTTGAACCAAGAGCAGCGGGGTCAGGGGACGTAATTTGGTTCGCGGCGTGGACCAAGCCGTTTGCCTCGCTGTTACCCCCTGTGATTGCACAGGTGGGCGTGTCATTTCTGCACGCCTCCTACGGTTCATCTTCCCGTAGGCTCGGACTATCTCTTCATCCCTTGCGGGAGGTTGGTGCATAGTCTCTACACGTTCCTTTTTCAAGGCTCCGCTCGGTGTGGGCGTCTCAGCGTTCACCGATATCTCCAACTTGTTAACACACTGTTACCAGTGCGGGACCCACAATATGGCTAGGTCCTTTGGCAAGCCTTTCCCATGCTGGGAAGACTTTCACGAATAGTGCATAAAGTGTCAATCGTTTGTTACAGTAATAGTGTATTACTGGCTAAATCATTTCTGTTTAGCTCTTGGTATTCCTACCAAGCTCGGATCGTGGCTTCACCTTCTCGACGTTGAGGAAGGGCATCTCACTCGATCTCTACAGGCTGCTACTGCATCATTGCAGGCATTCCCACGGCGTTACCCACTTGCTGTTCGTAGGCGGTTGGGGCGTTCACCGTTCTCAGAGATGTGTTACAGGCACGATTTCTCGCGCTAGGCCCACACAGGCTCTAGATCCTGGCGGATAAGCGAACTACCGTCGCCACCAGACGTGTTGTTAGTAGTCAGGATACCTGCGGCCTTGACGGCATCAGGGATAGCAGGATTGGTCATCATCTCGCCGATGACCTTACGGCTCATGTCGCCGTATTCATCGCGGGGAGCAGGCTGGCTGGTCATGTAGCGCAGTTGGCGGTCCAACTGGGTGATGTTAAGTTTGAGCAGGCGGTCGATCTGATCTTGCCGCCTGATCATGTAAGCCGGGTCATTGGGATGCATGACCTCGGTGAAGGAATTGTCGGCCATAGCCGTTCCTTTCGTGGGAACGTGCTGGCTTTGATTGACTGAGTAGAATGCTACCGCAGACGCTCTTCGTGCTGCACTGGGACAATAATAAAATTTGCTTCGGCGGAAGCAACGATGCTAGGTGGCCTCGTCTCGATATTCTTCAGGCAATTTATGTCCAAAGTCGCCTAGCGCCATACCCAGACGCATCTTTGCATCTTCCAGATGGGTGATACATAGGGCTACATTTCGCCCGCCTGTACCTCGTGCGATAAGTGTGGCAAGACGCTGTGCTTCTTTCATGTTACTATCAATGCTCACACGGAGAGTTTTCGTCTGTGCCGTTAAATCTGGCTCGCCCGTTATTGGTGCATGTTCAAGTCCATCGCTAATCATAAGTAACCCTCTGAACGGTATTAATCTTTATCGAAAATCATGGGCACAAGCGCTTCTTGACCGTCGTAGTAACGACTGACCTCAGCGGGTAGCATGATTGACATCTGGTCGTTGCTCAGTTCTGGGCGCTGGTGGATGCCATGACCTGCGGGCCACTGGCGACACTTGGTCCCGTCAGTACGTCTGATGATGAACGTCCCCAGACGGAGTTCTTCGAGCGTTTTCGGTTCAACCTTAAAGGGTTGCAGGTCAAAGCCCACAGGCGCGGCACGTCCGACGAAGGCGGTTGGTCGTCCCAGACCACGTCCCTGAAGCTGGTCAATTTGCTGGTTGAGTTGCAACACGCGCTGCTCAGCATCGGCGAGTTGCTTCTTCACGTCAGCACTGGCGTCTGCCACAAGCGCCTGCCCTGTGTCAGGTGTTGCGCTACTGCTGGCATAGCCACTGTTTGCCAGTACCGCGTTGGCATGGCTAGAGATGCTCTGGACATGCACTGCGTGGGCTGGATCAAGGGGAGCCGCCACGCGTTTGCCCGCTGCCAGTTCGAGGTCGGGTTCGACTTTAAAGGTCAGGTGAGGCACGCGCACGCCCAGTTGGATAGCCGCGCTGTCAGCGGCATGGATGAATTGCAGGCCCAGACTCTTCAAGCTATTCAGGTAGTCGGCCATTTGTCTGGGAGCGTCTTCCGCTGCCATCGAGAGGCCGTCGTTGCGCAGGCCGAACTCATCGACCGTACCCAGACCAAGTTTCTTGCCCAGACTGTTGTACATTGCCAACAGCTCAGGGTCGCGGGCCGCTGCGCGGTGTGGTGTCCCGCCCACGATGCTACTTGGTTCCTGGTCAGTGCCCACGGGGACGGAAGCAATCTTACCACCTGTGGTATTGGGAGGCTGTCCTGTGGGCGATGTATTGGAACTACCTGAGTTATTGGCGCGACCTGTATTGCCCCCCGCATCATTGGGGGGAGCAATAGGTACAGCGCCCGAGCCGCCAGCAGGACGGTTGGCTGGTGGGTTATTATAGGCTGCTGCGGTACCGTCACCTGCTGTATTCACAGCGGTGCCGTCACCTTGCGCGGCCAGCGTCACATCAGGTGTGGCTGCACGCTTGCCCTGTCCGGGAGGACTTGTGCCATCCGGGTCGTTCCAATCGTCCTGGTCGCCATCGCCATCAGGAGCGCCGCCATCACCATCCATGTTGCCTGTGTGGTCATGGATATGCGAATTAGTGTTATGGTGCTTATGGACGTGGCTATGGGACTGCCCCCCAGGACCGTGACTGTGGGCGTGGCTGTGTAACCCCGCCATGGGTGCGTGGTTATTGGCGGCGTCCATCTGAACCTGTGGGATAATATTGCCTTGCTCATCGACGAGTTCAACACCTTCCAGATCGTCGAGCGTAAAGGTGTCGCCGTCTGCGGCAACGAGTTTCTTTAACATGTCGCTTGCATCTTTCTTGCTTGACGAACCGCCGCCAAGGGCTGCTTGACGGCGCTTGATGCGACCGCCGATTATCGACTGTTCGTGACTGTTATACTTACTGCGGTTTGACGCATCGCTCCAGCGTGAGGCAGCGTTATTGGCATGAGCTAAGTCTGGCATAGGGTACGCAAAATTGCAGTAATCTCCCCATTGGGAGTTCGGGACTGAGGCCCACTTGCTCGGTTTCGTGACGTTCCCGCCCGCTTTAGGGCTGATACCTGCACTTTTGCAGCGAGCCAGTTGCATGGCTTTACCGCCATCTCCTCCGTCAGCCAGTGTGAGTGCTCCTGCATCTTTCCCCCAGGACGCTTGAAGCATCTCGACAACTTCGGTGCGCGAGAGGTCACGGTACTGACCGTTACCCGCCTGCATGACAAATACCGAACGCTGTGGTTGCCAGAATAACTGCTCGTTCGGTCTGGGACGGGGCGCGACATGTTCAAAGGCTTTGCGCTCCGTTGCGCTCAATCTGAGCACGGCGCGGTCGTAGTCGTAAGAGAACAGACTCTTCATCGTCGGGGCAAGTAGCAGAGCCTGATCGTAATCTCCCTCCTCAAGGACGCGTAAGAATTTTCCCTGTACGGCATTCTCCACCCAGCAGCGGCGGTTGGCCGGGATGCCGACCACACTCCACTCAATCGGGGTGATGCTCTTGATGATAATCGGGTCTTTGGCAGGGTCTTCTTCCTCATTGGCGAAGTCCCACTCATTGACCATGCAGCCAATCGAGCAGCCGTGCTTGTGGCCGTCATGAATTTGCTGCAAGGTCTGGGCTGCAGGAGGGTTTTTGGTATCCGTATCGACGAGCAGACTGACGTCGATAAAGCCACCGTCCGCGACCACCTCTGGTTTGGCGATGAGCTTACCGTAGAGGTCGTGGGGCAGTTCGTACTTGTGATTGAGGAAGATATTCATCCCTACCATGGCTGGTTGAGCCATTTGCCTCAAGGCATCCACCGACATGCGGTTACGCTGTACATCCTGTTCGGTAGAACTGCCAGTCATGCGCACGACGGTGGGGCGTTCCTCGCCCACGGGGACGAGCGATGCCGTGTAGATGCGGAAGTCGGGCCGCAGTGCGGACGAGCGCTCGTCTACAGGTGTGTATTCGTGCAACTGCATGTGCTCTCTTCTTTCAATGGGCTACTTGCTTTTACTCTCACTGACCTTGCTGTGCGTACGTACCGAACCTATCCTGACGTGCTCTGTGGCTAAGCCCTCCTCCATAGACTTGGGGGCCAGCGACGGTGGGCGCTGCTTTTCAGCTTCCTTCTCCTGTGAGAGGCTACGCTCATGCATTTCTGCTTCGGAGAGTTCAGGTTCAGCAGCAGGTAATTCTGGTGGTGGTTCAGCCTGCTCTGTGGCCTGCCAGTCGCTCACACGGAGCATGCGCGGGTTGACGCCATCGGTGACGTGGAGATGATGGCCTGCATCGTTGTAGGTTTTCGTAGGGTTGAGTTCGACATGCAGGTAGGCGAAGACGCGCTCGCCAACACGCTCAAGTTTAGTCTCAAGCAGGCCAATGATATCGCTGCCCTGGATGACTTCGGGATTGTCGTTGTGGTACACAGATATTATTCTTTCTCTAACGAAGAAGGTATTCCTCGTCACGCACGTAGGTCTGAGGTATCCAGCGCTTGCCAGGCAGGCGCAGGTCGTACATTTTTTGTCGCGCTGGCTCAGGATGCTGTCCTGGCGAGCCGCTGGTCGGTGGTTTTTTCGCAGGTGGCGCTGAGGGGTCAGGCGTCGTTACCCGAGCGGGCGGTGGATTTGGCTTGATAACGGGAACCTTGGATTTGCCGCTGGTCTTGTCGCGCTCATTGCTTTCTGAGACACCCCCCGCCGCATCCTGTGAGCCAAGCTCGCCTGCTGTGGAAGGCGGTGTGTAGTCTCCTGTGTCGCCGCCATCGTAGGACAACCACGGCACAGGGCCAGCAGAGGGAACAGGGTAGTAGAAGGTGTTACCACCTTTGACAGGTTGCTCGCCGCGCATCTCCAAAACCTGATTGAGGGTCATACTGGGCAGGCCCGCCAGGCCCTTTGCGCCGATATCAGACGCACGCTCGGCGTGGATCTGACGTGCCGTCTCACTGATCTCTGGGTAGACGATGCGCAGGTTCATAGCCGTTGCGTCCACGCGGTCGCCAGGGAGTTGGGGCGCAAAGTCGAAGAGCAACTCTCGGTTGAGTTGCTCCTCTATCAGTAATAGCAGCGGGATAAGCCCTGTATCTTCAAAGATTTGCTGCTGGGTGTCGCCTGTGGATTTGTTGATGTCGAAGGTCACACCTAACTGCTGGGGTGACACCTGAAAAACGGCTGCAATCTTGCGCAGCAGAAAAATCTGCCATTCTAACCACTGGTTATCACGAGCAGAGGCTGTGAGCGGGTTGACCTTGACTTCCTGGGGGCCACCCATGAAGAACATCTCTTTTTTCCCCATTAAGTCGGCTTCGTACATGGTGCGTAGCGTGTTAATCTGTCCAGGGGACGCACCTACGACGTTGATTAAGTGCGGTGGTGGCTTGTTTTCCACCATGGCCTTCGCGCCCTTGGACGCCGAGTTGTCGGCCATAATTGTGTCGTAGAGCACCTGCACGGGTGAGAGTCCGAAGCGGTACGAGGCTGAGTTGGCGATAAAGACAATGCACTCGTCATTGCGCAAGTAGACGTTCGGCCCCGTCCCAGCAGGCGGCTCGTACATGTAGCGATATGCTTTGGGGTCGCCCGTCCAGGCCGGGAAGATCTTGATCGTTGCCCCATCTTCATAATAGAGACCCTGTGGCTGGCGGTCGGCGTTCATGTTCTTGGAGATGACGCCGCGATCCAGTACCAGAATGTCTTCGAGGACAGGTTCGATGAGCGAGCGGTAGGAGTCGCGCATCTCGTTGGGCTGGTTAAGCAGGCTCTCGACATGGCGCAGCAGCCTGCGGTTGTAGGGTTTGAGTGGGTTGGTGGGCATGACAGCGATATCGGCACGACCAATTTGCTGGCGGCGCACGTTGATAGCAGCCCGCACCCACGGGTTCTGCTGGGACAAGTCGCGGAGGATACGAGCGTTTTGCACGCCATTGGGCATGTCTTTGGTGCCCGACCAGCCTGAAGCAATGGGGCTAGCCTGTGGCGTACTCCCTGTGGGCGCTTTCAAGGTCAGGTCAGGACGTAGGGCGAGCTGTTTCGCGTCCTCGCGCTGCTTCATATTGGTCAGGAAGGTCGATAGTTGGGGGTAGCGGCTGAGAATATTTCCTGCCTCAGTCAAATTTACCACGCGCTCGTGAGAGATCCCTGTGGCCCGCGAAACCTCTACCGCTTGACTGTCAGCGCGGGACAGCGCATCAAGCAACTCCGTATAGGCAATACGCACATCGCGTGGCACGCGCTCTGCGTATTCCTTCGGTGGGGCGCGTCGGTTTCGTCTGCGGCTCATTCTTTACTCTTCATCGTTCGGGTATTTGCACATCTCAAGGATACGTTCGTATTTTATTTCTGTACTGTGACCGTCGTACTTCCCTGTATATTTAGGGACACCTTTAAACCACTCCATTTCGCTATCATGTAGATGCCAGGACACCTGACCAGATGGCAGGTCGATGAACGCTATGTGTCGCCAGTCGTCGTCCCACTCTTCGCCTTCTTTATCTTCATGCAGACCGATACCAGCCTTTAGTCCAAGACCAAGGGCCATAGATACTAGCAGGGCCACGCACTTATTGCGCTCGGTATAGACAGCATCACGACTAGCCTTGTCTACCATTTCTGCAGATGGGCAGGTGCAGAACTCAATCCCTAGAGGTTGCTGGAAGGTTATAGCTGTTGATGTAGAGGGGGTATACGCGAATGAGTTCGTTGTCTGAGCTACTGTCGCTGCTGAATTTGTGGAAAAGTTATAACCGTATAAGGGTGATAACGCACCTGTAAGCGTCGGCTGGGTATATCCAGTCATTTCTCCATATATTGATTTGACTTTGTGGCATGTTGGGCAGAAATCGTATTGCATAAAAATCTCCTTATTCCGGCATGATGCCGTGGGCGAGCATAAAGCGTAGGGACTCTTTGACCTGGGATTGGCGCTGCTTCATCCACTCATCCTCAAGTTCGCGCTCAGGGTAGTTTGCCAGTTCTTGGGTCACAGTGGTACTCGTCTCGAAGGGGATGACGCCACGGTTCTGGGCCTTCCAGGCGCAGAGCATGAGCGAGGTAATGGTGTCATCGTGCTTGCCAGGAGGCGCTCCGTAAACGATATTGCGGAGGTCAGTAAAGTGATAACTGTACATTTTCAGTTCTTTGATGAGGACGGGCAGATAGGGAAAGGTGATTTCTTTGTTCTGTAACATTGTCCGTAAGTTTGTCACGTACTGTTCTTTACGGATGTTGTTGAACTTGATGGCATTGACCATTACGCCACGCTTCTGCAACGAGACGACAAGCGGGTCGCCCACACCTGTGGCGTCCATTTCGACGAGCGCGTGGTTGTAACGTTGGGCGGTCTCGGCGACAATGTCAAGCTGGTCTTCCCAATCAATCTTGTTGAAACGCTGCCAGTAATCAATGTGCATGTTCTCGAAGTTGAGCACCGTCACCACGGTGAAGTCTTCATACTTGGCAAGGTCGAGGCCGATAACGTAGGTATAGCCCTCACGCGGGTCTTCAATGCCTCCCATTACACAGCCATCGATATTGCGGAAAACGCCCGCTGACTCCTCCAGGAACTCCGCTTCGTACTCAGCGAGGAAGGTCTCTTCTGGCAGGCTGCGTTTTGCCGACGCAATTTCTTTGGCGGGGATATACGGATTGGCTGCTGTGGGGAAGGTGAAACTCTCCCACTCTTCTTCAAGTGGGTCAAGGCCAAGCTGGAAAATGTTCCAGAACCAGTTACGCCCCCGAGGCGTGCCAATAAAAATGGCGCGTCCATTGGTGTCGGAGAGGGCAGGACGTAACGCGGCTGTCCAGGCTTCTTCCATAATCTGAGCGCTCTCATCCATGACCAGAAAGCTGACGCCCTCGCCACGCAAATTATCATATCTCTCAGCAGAAGCAAACTGGATGACCGAGCCGTTGACGAGTTCCAGGCGCATCTCAGACTTGTTCGGGTCGGAGGCGAACACCCCGCGCAGGGCTTTGACCATCAGGCGGAAGGCAATCATCGTTTGCCTGTACGTTGGGGCTACCCACATGCAGACGCAGTCGTTGTGCTCAAGGGCGTGCTTTGCCATCTCGTTAGAACACGCAAGTGTCTTACCCCATCTGCGGCCACAAGCGAGCACTCGGAATCTAGCCTGTGAATTATGAAGCGTCATTTGCCCGACATGAGGCTGATACAGAGTTACCTTGAGGGGCTGCTGTTCTGTGGGCATAGGTAACTTTCTGTGGGCATAGGTAGAGGACTATACCCATTTTATCTGGTTGTGCTCAACGAAGTAGTGGGCCTTGCAAGGACGGTACATAAGAGTGGGTTCTACCTGTGAACTATCATAGATTGAGCCGTTGCATACAATCGAGGGGGATACGGTTACAGTCCCGTCTTCATGCTCTATCACGGAGTGGACTCGCAATTCCCCGAGCGAGTTACACTGTGGACAGGCAATTATCCAGAGATCGGGTTTTGTTGAGTCTTTCACCGGACTCATTTGCCCTAGCTGCAAGTCTCCGTACTTAGCTACATCTTTACGGATGACCGTTACCTGTGTTAATCTCTCACTCATGGCCGCTTCCATCTTCGTCAGTTACTACTCATTGCGATTAAACCTTTTCGGTGGTTTCAGTATGTTTTTTTGTTGTCGTTCCCACTTGCGAAGTTGTTTGATGCGGCGTAGTCGCGCTGCGCGGAAGCTTTCTGGTGTCGCTGGATAGCGTATGTGATAGGTGCCAAGGGAGGGGATAGTTGGCCGATACAGAGGACGTTCATCATTATCTGACGTATCGTTGTTCATACAACTCTCCTCCTTACCCTGTAGCATTTTTCTCGGTACTTACAGCAGCCTCTCGCTTTTGAACCACGCCCGCCCTCTCCTCTATAACGCCTAGCGCTCTTGCCAGATCATTGGGCGTGTTTTGGTAAGGATCAAGGTACTCCTCGGGTAGGTTCACGTCGCATTCCATTAGGTAACGGGTACAGAAGTCTGAGCAATCCCACCTGTTCCTTTGGGTGAGTTGGAATGGGTTGTTCGGAAACAGAAACTTCACAGCCTGAAAAGCAATATCCAACCAACCATACTCTTTACCTATCTGCTGCTTTGCCCACGCTAATCCCGCTTCGATGTCTGCTCCTGTGGGAAGAGGTACGAGCGTATATTTATCGGGGTCTCTGACGGGGATAGTCCCAAGTCGGATGCCGTCCTTATGCGCTCCCACAGTGCGTAGGTCATCAAGTGCAATCTCACAATGATAATAGATTCCATGGGTCGCCCATACTATGAGCTTTTCACTGAGGGAAGTTGGTTTTTGATACAACACAATGTCTCCTCGACTCATAGATGGCTCCTTTTTTGGGCAACAAAAAAGATCCTTGAAAAAGGATCTTTTTGAAATATAGCTCCAGTGCGGGCAGCACTTCCTCATCCGAGCGCGGACTCAAGAACGCGAAGAAAGCCGCGTCTGCCTGCACTTTCGCTAGTCCGAGGGGCGAGAATTGAACTCGCTTGATTGCTTGCTCCCAAGGCAAGTGGCCGACCGGAGGCCCACTCTCGGATAATAGAACCTGTGGTGCCAAAAGGTACGGCCACCGCGCTGGCAAGAACGCGATTATCGCAAACACCACAGGTTATTTGTACGAGTCGTCAGGTCGCACCCTCCGCACGTTACGTGACACCATGCGGTATTTTTAATGACGACGGTGGCTCCTGTTGGTGCCGACCCAACTGCCTCTGCTTCTTCAGAGCAGCGCTCTGCCTGTTGAGCTAAAGAGCCTTGTTAATGAAGATAGCTGTACAAGTCGCAAGTGCCACCAGCTTGCGCTGGAACATAGAGGGGTTCGAACCCTCTTTGTCTGATCCAAAATCAGGTGCTTTACCAAAAAAGCAGTATGTAAGCCCTTACTGTGAGAGTACAGATATCTTCGGCGGCTCTGATGGGATTTGAACCCACGTTCTTCTGCGTGACAGGCAGATGCGTTAAACCGCTACGCTACAGAACCAGTGAAGTGCTGGGAGTGGTCTCGAACCACCATCACAAGGCTATCCCTTGCTAGACGTCTCTAGCTGACCGCCGTACGTCATAAGCCAGATTGTACCTCTCCAGCGCCGACGCTGCTTTGCCAATTAAGCTACCCAACAACAATGGGGATTAGCTACAATAACGTCTGTGTCTAGTCAGTACCTGACTATACGCGATTGCAGCATCTCCCCCCTGAAAGGTACCTGCCCGCTGACCCTCCACAGGTAGCAGTAGGCTGGAGACGTTTGGTGAAGACCACTTTCCAAATGCCACATTACCAGGATGCAGATTGTTGTTAGTTAATCCACCGCGTTCCCATATGACTATAATATACTATATTGTATCAAATGTCAAGCCCTATTTTGCACCAATTTATCCTGTGACGCAGTAAGGTGGATCGCCGTTGATGGATGCAATCGCAGTCTGCTCTACTCCGTTCTGCGACCAGACTAGGCTGACCACAAAGCAGTCAGCTAGTGTACCGTCCGTACCAATTTGCAGAGTGTCACAGAAACCAGTTCCGCTTGAAGGATTACCGCAGGTAGCCTGACTACCAACTTGGACAGTGTCAGTTCCCGCTGCCATATCAGTCTGAGTAATGGTAACAGTAAACGTCAGGATTGCTGCCATCCCAGCGGAGTTTTCGTGTACTGTCCCATGCATGGCTTTACTGCCTAAATCATGATAGAGACGCAGGCTACCAACGTTGAGGCCCTTCGCGGGACCAGTATCTACGATGAGTGATTGGCTCTCATCGAGGACTACCGTCCCACCATTAGTCGTCAGGTGAGCAAAGGTGCCATCACACGTTTCGCGGTAACAGGGGCCAGCCACCAATGCTGAATTAGCAGAAGCTGTTGTGATGAACATGAGAGAAAGAGATAAGAGTGCGCTCAAGATAATTGCAAATGTGAAAGGTTTCTTCATATGAAAATTTCCCTTACGTGTTGACATAGTCAATCTTCAATAGACTCAGCTATCTCCGCGAGCGGTTGCAGTGAACCTTCAATCGCGGCGGGCTGTGGTTCTGCGGTCTTCCAAGCCGTAATCACCTGAACGGGTCCGCCTTGGGGACCAGTAATCTGGCTCTGTTTTGTCCACCCTGGCGCTTCGGAAGCGTCTCTACCTGGCCCATGAAGTAGCCAGGCAAGCGGCATATCTTCATAGACACGCGTTTCTGCTTGCCCCCTAGCCTGAGCAGCTACTGTGATGTAATCGAGGTAGAATGTATAAAACTCTGAGTCTTCATTACCCTGTTCCAGAGCTTGCCTGCCACTTGAAGTCCAATACAGAAGAACCTGAGCAGGGATACCCGCAGCCTCTGCAGCAACTCCAGGAAACATGCCGCTTCTCAGATTTTCGAGCACCTTCTCCTTATTCTCATTACTGAAGAGGGCCAAGGGCAGAGGATTGTGCGTTGTCATGATTGGCTCATCTCCATATGTTTGCGGGAACTCACGGCGCAATCTCTGCTTCTCGCGTGCTAGTTTCAGACCTTTCAGGCGGCAATCTGCATATTTGGCAAAAAACCTCCTATACACGTCTTCGGTGTTTTCGCAGTGTCTACCCTTTCGAAGCCACGTTGCAAACGTACCAGGGTTTACGCCCGCGACTCGACACGCCACATAGGATGGTTCACCCATACGAATGAGATCCAAGATCATCTCCTGAGCATATTCGGTGAACTGGAGGTTTTCCCGAAGGTAAAAGTGTGTACCTTTCGGAACTAAATCTTTAAACTTACCAGATACTTCCGAATCTGCTCTATGCCTTTCCATGCCTGTCTCTCCAAAACTGCCTGCTGGTACGTCTACTACATTCTCGACAGCCTCTACTGCCATTTGGTTTAACAAACGTGTTTTCTTCTGTAAACTCGTGCCCATGCTTACAGCGTCTAGCCATATAACATGCGATACAGCGCCTTCGCCCCTGCGGAAGAACGTATGTATTCTTTGGCGTAAACTCATGACCTTTACCGCAATACGTTTTGTACTCCCACGCAGTAGCAGGCTTGTACTTTTGGTTAAAGGGTAGCACGCACCATAGATTAGCTAGATGTGCGTAGACACCCCGTATCCAGTCAAAAAATTGCTGCTCGGTTAAACCACCTTTTGCAACATTACATTGTCTACAACATGGCCTTACGTTCTCTACCGTGTATCCACAGGTGTTATCAATACGGTCGATGCCTGTATAGATACCTATACTATGCAATGTTGGAGGTCTTCCACAGTATCCGCAGGGACTCTGTGTGAGTAAATAGAGTATCTTCTCACTAAGAGAAAACTCTAATCCTCGTCTCGTAGCAGCGTACTTGTAACGGCGATATATAGTTGCAGAGAAAGAGGGGGAGAATGTATTGGGTGTTAATATGTTTACTGTATCATCAGGTTCTCTCAGAAATAGGTAGTTCCATACTCTCCCTATCCATATATAAAAATCAGTCTCAAGGGAGTTTAGCTTTGCTATATTACACCGTTTGCAACAGGATCTTACATTGCTTGAGACATACCCAATCTCATTGTCTATGCGGTCAATGCCATTATAGAGATATACTTCCTCATACCTGCTGCCTGCTGATACCTTCTGTGAGGGAAGAGAACCGCAGTAGTAGCACTCTCCTTGTACGAGTAAATGAAACTCGTCAGAGGTGAGAACAAACTCATAATGTCTTGACTCTGCAGCCCAATGATACTGAAGGAAAAGAGTCTTCTCTGCTCCGATAGCTAAAGCATCAGAGGTATACCGTCTATCGGTATAACTACAGTCTCTACATTTTGGGAAGTCATAGTACATTAGGTTAGCGTATTGAACAACATATTCTTTACCACACTCACACCTACATAGAAAAAGCCTGTTCCTCGAAACGCTCTTTCCCTTATCCTCTACGACTACCCATTTACCGAATTTCTGCCCTACAAGGTTTCTAGGAGGTCTCTTCGGAAGGTTCCGCATCCGATTGGAAGCAATTTCTTTTTGTATACATCCACAACTTTGTGTTTTCCCTGATGTAAGTCCGCCACGAAGTACGACTATCTCTTTACCACAGGCACAAATACATCTCCACAATCTCTTCCCATACTTGTTCGACCCTACATACTCTAATACAGATAGTCTACCAAATACTCGACCTGCAATATCCTCTGGAGCAGTGAATGTCTCTCTTTTAAGACACCCACAACTCTGTACTCTAGATGAGATAAGGTCGCCTCGCTGTACAATTTTTTCAGTACCGCAGATGCAGACACATCTCCATAACCGTTTTCCATATTTATCTGTACCCACACAGTTTAGGACTGAGAGCCTACCGAACACGCAACCAACAAGATCCGTTTGATACGTTTTTCGCAGAGGAGAAGGGATTGATTCCTGATGTATACTATCCATATGGCAAGAGTTCCTTTCTAAACATCTCTTGTCGTCGGCTCCTGGATATTACAAGTATCGCAGGGGCGTCTTATTTTTTGCGTGCCATCTTCACGCTCCCGCAGCGCGAAGGGCAAGCTCTTCTTTGAAATATTGGTATCGATAGAGAAGTCTAGAAGGAAAAGCATCTTCCTCTAGACTTCTCATTTGCCACAGACACAGAAGGGTATTACGATCACTAGGTTGACTATCTTCATATAAAGCCCTGCCAGCCGCGACCAGCAGTTCTAACTCCATAACATACCTACTCGTTAGGACATTGACCACCAGGCGCTCAACCCGCGAGCCACCCGATGACTTCTTGCCCCGGCTAATATTGTTCTGGTGAGATAAGAGCGGCGAAGACAATAACACACCACACGTATCCTCCTGAATCGCTATCAGCTCTTCTAAAAAACTCGGATATAAGATTAACTCTTTATAGAGCGCAGCCTCATGTTCTGTCGTCAACGTTCCCCTCCCCCCGGAGAGAACTCGATTAAAAACAGTTGATAGTCTTCCGTTATCCGAAACTTACCCATATATGGACAAGTCATACACAGTGTTCGGTTCCTGCTTCAACGACCAGAGTTTCACTTTGTATTACTACAAAGCCAGCGCTCCAATCTCCACAGGCGTATACGTTCCCGCGTAACTCGCGGTACGTGCCTTGTCTGTCGATATTCATCAGAAAACTTGGTTTTTGTTTTCTGGCAAACATGAGAGTATAGACATATGTATGTCAGTCTTCCCCCTACCCCACATTATATCTACAAGTTCTCGACATTGTCAAGTAAGACTACAACTGCCTACCAATTGTTTAATATGGTATGGGAAGGAAGTCTCTGTCGAGTCATCAGTATTTCTGTATGACTGTATGCTTGCCCCTTCTAGCATCAAGTAGGTTGAATTTTCCACTGACGCTATAACGACGTTGTTCGTCGTAACGATATGTATATGCATATAAAGCAATGGCCCGATATTTTTCCTCTGGGAATGTGTGATATACTTCAATCCATAAGGGTTCTTCAATGCCCCACTGCGCCCCATTTCGCAGAGAAGTTTCGCTCTCATCCGCGAGAACCCTTATAGGAAGCACGCTTGCCCTTTACTACTCCTTTCCCACAGGCGTGCTTCCTTCCTTTAATAGCTCCTGGTTATTGGTTATCCATGCTTCCATTTCTTGCGCAGTCCATAACCACGACTTGTCAGCAGGCCATTGTGCCACAACCTCTCTGTGAAAAGCACGATACAACAAGTAGACTGGCTTACTTCTTGGAGTAACTAATAGTATCTTGCCCTCATGCTCATATCGTTCAAAGTATGCATAGGTAGGATTGCCACTACCCATAAAGTAGTTCCACAGGATAGAGAAGGCGAGGTCTGCTGACTCGGCACTCATATCACCCCAGTTCATTTCTGCCTCTGTGTGCAGGGTCTGATGCCGTAAATAGGTACCACCTACCCTGAAAACGCGCTGAGATAGCCTGACACCCTTGCGTGGGAAGTACCCTTGATAGAACTTCCCTCGTGTGGCCTGTCCACTCGCGTGTGCGTTCTCACTCAGTATTTGTTCGAGTTGTCTTGACTCCTGGAGTGTCTCGGGACTGTTCTTTGCTAGATGGAACCCCTTCTTTGCCATACTCTTCTCCTATTGCTAATGCATGCATCAAGTCAAAGAAATTATGGAGTGACTTTAACTCATGTTCTATAGCAGAACGTTCATCCCTTGGGATGCAAAGTTTGTCCATGATACGTTCCCACTCTGACTGACGTTCCATTTGCCGAAACATATGCAAAATAACATGTCTGGTGTGTTTAGAAACCTTTGGAAAGAGAACATGTTGGTATTCCATACGGTATCCCCCTTTTGTAGTGTAGTATAGCAATATTTCTATTTAATGGGAAGAGTTGACATAAGCGCCGAAATATGCTATACTTAGCTGCAGAGGATGTACCTTACAGGAAGGAAGGAAGGAAGGAAAAAAGAATGATAGAGATTCAATTAACTGATGCAGAGATAGGAGAGTTGCTCGATATATGCCGAACGGCCATGCTCGATGCTGATCTTGGGATACAGCAGTCACATGACATAGACGAGGTTAGTGCCTACCGAGAGCATAAAAATAACATCAGCAAATGGATTACGCGCTTCAAGAAGCTAGAAGAGAAGCTAAAAAAGCAGCCAGAAACAGGAGAAAGGCGAGAAGAATGACAGAACAGTCAGGCCAAAAGCAGCAAGCAGCGACATGGGAAGATGAACTTGATAAATTTCCTAAGAAGTTTAACTACCACTATAGTAATCCTTCGACCTCTCCCATACAAAGCCAGAACGCCGATATAGACTACACACAATATACATGTACGGACTGCGGTAAGAAGGGTGTATGTGGAGCGGGTGCAGAGGTGTTTATGGCCTGTATTTGTCAGGAGTGTTTTGATAAGTTATGGACAGAATACATAGAAGCAGTGACGAAGCCTCATGAGAGCGAGGGCTAATCGTATGAAGGTAATTTTATGGGCCAATGGTATGGCAATAGTATTCGATGAGCATGGAGAGCAGGTAGTAGAGTTGCAAGGCAGGTATGATGAGGTGAAGGATAAGATTCGTGCAGTATATGACGGCCCCTGGAGTTTCGGCGTGTGGCTGGATTGGCTACAGGATGGCTTAGACTTCGATGAAATCGAGCGACTAGTAGTACAACTCAAGGCAAGCTGGCACGAGGAACAGGTATGAAACTTACCCTCACCAAAGCTTCCACCCGAGCACATGGCAACATTAAGCTCGGCGCTATGACCCGCGTCCCACAGGCAAATGGTAGCGTTGTCTACCACTACGCACGGACAAGTAAGAAGCGCAGGCCAACCGACCTGGACTATTATATCATCCCTGTAGACGAAGCGCGTTGCCTTGCTATCTCCTGTACCTGTGAGGATTATGTCAATTGGCGTGTGAAAACTGGCGAGACATGTAAGCATCAAGACGCAGCAGAGGCACAGATGTTAGCGCGGTTGCGTCGTAGGAGATAGATTGACAACAGGCTTATACTCCACTATAGTACAAAAATATCACCAAACAATCTTAACAAGGGGGGACATTCTACGTGGCTCTAACTTCTCGCCCATTGGGCCTGACGTCAACTGCTATTAGCGGAGGGCAATATTACTTCAACTTCGCTCCGCTAGAAGCTACCATTGATCGGAAGAAAGAGGAAGAAGCGCTACCTCCCGGTCCTACGCAGTGGCGCGAGTGCGATTACCTTGATAGAGCAGAGATGTACAAACTCATGCAAGGAGGTGAGAGATGGGAGTATGCGCAATGTCAGTGGCTTATGAACCAGCAGGAGTATACTAATGCATTTCCTAACGGGTGGGAGAGTTGGTTTTTCTATGCAACGGGACATTGTTTCCGCTTCGCTAAAGAACAGCCACATCAACATACACGGTAAAACCGTCTTGCACTATAGTACATTAGTACCTCTGGTACATGATGCTTGTCATGTGGTATAGAATATGTTATACTTCATACAAGAGCTTGATACACTCTAATCCATCTCTGTGTTTATAACCTTTCACGAAGTCGGCATCTACGCGCCATGTGGTGCCGACTTCGTGTTTTGGTCTATGCTTTGCCAATCCAACGTAACTGCTTCACGCTCAACGTTTCGCCTCGTGCATACATCTCACGCCAGGTCGCAAGTACGGCCTTATTGTGCAGTTCAATGCAGGGCCAGCAGGTCGTCCACTTGTCGCTTACCTCTTCACCATCTGTGGGAAAATCACGGCTATGCTCCCAACAGACCCAGCGGCCACAGTCCCGACAGCGGCGCAGTCTATCGTCTTCCTGGTCTTCCTGCCCGCACAGGTAGCAGTGGGTAAGCATATAGTCCTCCACTGGACAATTGTACCCGCAGACACACGTCCAGTGGCGATAATTCAATGCTAGCGTTCTCCCACAACGGGGGCAAGGCAGCACGTTTCACCACCCCTCGGGGGTTTATAGGCCGTGACCTTTACAAAGGCCATGACCTTGGTCGCAGGTATCTTTCGTACAGCCGCCACATATCTTACAAAATTCATGCCTATACATGATGGTTACTACTTCCTCAGTCTCTCTGGCTGCCATGCTATACCGCTGCATGATTTTAGCGAAATGTTGCGACACCTGCCTGGCTTCAAGATGGTGAGTGAGGACGTCCTCTCTGGCCCCTTCCTCTCCCAGGACAAAACAGGTTGCCAGATTCGTGACCTCTTCAAGCGTGTAATTACCATTCTTCTGCAGTTCATAGCAGAGACCGACAAAGGCCGCTGCACCCGACACACCCCGCCGTATTAACGTATGCACCGTCGAACCAATAATGTCAGGTATTGTCAGTGCCTTCTGCTGCTCCATCCGATCTCTCCTTCAACCAACTGTTATCGAATATCCCTGAAGTCCACCACCCCTTGTCGTTTTGTACCATGTCTTTCGCCAGCATCTCTTCAACAGAGAGACAACGCCGCTCTGATTTTTGGAACCCTATGACTTTCCCGTGCTCATGAATCGGGCCACCATAATTGCCCGTGCGATGCATGTCGAACGCCGATTCAGACGTGAACGTAGTTTTACATCCTGAACAAAGTGAACGTGCCATTTTTATTATCCTCCAAAGCAAATATAGTGTAGTATATTACACAGACCATTGTCAAGGTTTACTTGTAAAAATAGGCTACTATTCTTCTACCTATGTTTAGTAGTATAATACTGGACAGGGGGATTGTATTATGCGTACATTAGTCGTGTTTGATCCAGGTATTGTCAGCGGTATAGCCGTCTTTTATGATGACATTCTGTGGGATACGTATGCGCTTGAACAGCGCGAGATGTATCACTATTTTGAGCAGCGATTCCCTAAGCTAGTAACACCCCAGCAAACCGCTGTGATTTGTGAATCATATATTGGTAGATATCTAACAACCGAGGCCCGTGAGGTGTTGAAGCTCATCGGCATGATCGAATTTGCTACCCGCCAGCACCTTGGAACATATCCTATCTACCAGCGAGCACAGACGCGTTTATCTTTTCTCCCACAGGCCAAGAAATTAGTACGCCAGCTTCCCGTCCAACGCAAATGGCTTCAGCACCACTACGATGCTACAAGTCATGGCTTAGCTTACTTATATTACTCACGAGTTAACAACGCAGCGTTCGCACTCGACCCCTGCCTTACCCAAGGAGAGGCCGATGAACCCACAGCAGCCAGAGAGGCATGAGCTATCCTTACAGGCGGATTTATGGTATAATAAGCTCATAAAATATTGGTGCTCAGGAAGTGTTGATCGCACCCCTGAGCATGTAACTAGCACGGTGTTAAGGAGACTAGCTACGATGGATACTGTACCACCTCATGCCCAAGATGGCAATTCCCCAACTGTTATCATCCCCTTGATTCGAAACAATTATGCCATTATTGACTCTATAGATAGTGATTTAATTCAGTGGCACTGGACGCTTACTTCAGGGGGATATGTTGCCCGTCGATTTAAGATCAACAGGGTTCGGCATGAATGGTTGTTGCACAGAGTAATCCTTGAGCGTAAGCTAGGACGATCTATTCAACCAGGCATGTTACCAGATCATATCAATAGAGATAAACTTAATAATCGGAGAGAGAACCTTCGTGAAGCTACTCCTAGTCAGAACGTAATAAACTCGGCTCCTAAAGGAACATATAAAGGCATCCATTTTGAGAAGCGTTCTCAAAAATGGAGAGCCTCCATCAAGGCAGGTAACGCAATTCACTTCCTAGGATTCTATCACACTCCTGAAGATGCCGCATTGGCCTACGATAGAGCCGCATTAGAGTTTCATGGAGAATTTGCGAGGCTCAATAATTCTCTTGATTATGTGCTTGCAAGCACCCCACCTCCTCGCATTACTTACAGGATAGGAGTCAGTGGCCTTATAGGTGTTAAATGCATGTACGGACACAGATGGATAGCTAGAATACAAAGAAACGGTGCTGAGAAGCACTTAGGCACTTTCAGTACTTCAGAAGAAGCAGCCCTCGCACATGACAAGGCAGCACTAGAAATGTACGGGGAATCTGCTGACCTCAACTACCCAGTTGAACAAGTATTAGCTTGGAATCCCCCATCACGCATGTTAAGGAAAGCAAATACCAGTGGTTTTATAGGTATAAAGAAATACCATCGCCGCTGGGCCGCGAGTATAAGGGACGGCATTTCCCAGAGGCACTTGGGATACTTTAATACTCCAGAAGAAGCAGCTCGTGCATATGATCGCGCAGCTATAGATATCCGTGGCATTTCTGCAAGGTTAAATTTCTCTAGGGAGGAGTATATGGATGAACAATAAGCATTCCCTATTCACCCACATACCACATGGGCATACCCCCAAGAATATAAATATTGTTCATGCCACCGAGTTGGAAAACGCAGGATTCAACCAGCAGATAGCTGTACGTCTAACCCGCGTGGTTGGAACAATGTGGGCAGCTTATACCTTTACAGTGCTGGCCCTCGTGGGCCTGCTCGCTATTCTTGGCGTCCTCTCCCCCACTGTTGCCCTCCTGGTTGCCTGGACAAGTCAGACTCTGATTCAGCTAGTCATGTTACCGATAATCATGGTCGGGCAGAACGTGCTCGGGCGCAAGAGTGAGTTGCAAGCAGACGAACAGTTTGCGACAACGCAACGCAGTTATCACGACATTGAGCAGGTCATGCAGCATCTAAGCAAGCAGGACGAGGAACTGCTCCGGCAAACAAAGGCGCTGGAGGAGCATACGCAAATGCTGCTAGCAATTTCACGAGTGTTACTAAAGGCAGCGGAGAAAAGCGATGCCAAAATGGAGTGACGACCCACGCGTTGACCGCATCTCGATGAACGTCCTTGCCGTCCTGCGTATTGCACAGGAAATTACACAAGAAAGTGGGATGGATCTGGAGGACGCTATCGTGACTGTGGTGAAACAGTTTATGGAGGCACAAGCCTTTGATGAGATTTTATCTAAGAACCTTATTCAGGAGTTAGCCAATCATGCCGAGAACGTGGACGCTTGAACAACGCTTGGAACGCGCAGCGAATGTGAAGGCATACTGGCAAGAGCATCCTCACCCTTCTAGAGGGAGGAAACACCTGCCAGAAACTGTCGAAAAGATGAGGAAACCGAAGCAGCGATCTGCAATTCGTAACCATTGTTACATATGCGGTAGAGCATTATACAGCGCTGAGAGTGCCAGGCGTGGCCTCGGCCCGACCTGTGCAGGTATTCATTAAAACCTGTGTGGGCATACCTGAAATTGACAGAGAGAACAGCCAGAGCATGGATAGCCCTGGCTGCTCCGTTCATGTCTCATGATAGGTTCTTGTCCAACTTCCTGTGCTATTGCTCACCTGATTTTATTCTTCACCTCTCTCCTTCCCTCTTCAATCCTCGCTGCAGCACGTAACCACAATTAGTATTGTACTCCTCTGAATCTTTCGTTGGTAGGAGTCCAGCCTCCAGCATTGCTCCCTTCAATTCTCCGTTGCCAACATACTGACCAATAGCCTCTTCGACTATATGCTTAAGATAATAACTACTGTAACGCTTTGCTTTTCCGCGTGTTCCAGCTCGTAAATTTGTGCGTATCCATGTTACCATACGCTCTTTCTTTTCTGGTTTACATTCGTTGAATTGTGATGAGTGATTCCAGTTAATGGACCCCAACAGATCTGCTACTGCTCTTTCAGGGGTCTTGCCGTCAAAGTAACTATCACAACGTATTGTCCTAGCTACATAGTAATCTTCCGAATCTTGCCTAATGGATACATCGTGAACAACTCCCACCCGATCTGTGACGCTTACGTGCTGAAATCTTGTCAGAATATCGGCCATTATCTCTAACCTCTTTTCCCTATTCTATATCGAAGAAGGCATAATCAATCTATACAGGTAATGCTTCAAAACCGAAGGCATTTACAAGCCATGCTTCGTTCCCCTGCACAATAACATCACCCACCATTGTTAGACGCAATGGTTGGGTAGTGAATACTCTCACGCCAGGGCTGTCCCACCAGTTGTCCTCATTGGTTATGTGGAATACATCTTCCAGTGAGGTTGCTTTAACCTCTGCAACCTTTGTATAGTAGTCACGTTGATGTTGCCATAACTGTTCACTATATGCCAGGTCTGCTATGGTACGCGGCGTACCGTGATACAGTGTGTATGTTTGCTTCATGGGAACCTTCTCCTCTCCTCTGTTACATATGGACTTCCAGAATGATAACATATCGTTGGGATACCATTCAGGCACCTGTGGCTCGTTCTCTTCTTCTGACATACTCGTGCAAACTTCCTCGTTCTTGTAGCATGATATTCTCTGGTATTATGACTCGTTCCAAGTATATGGTACTCTCAAGCCATATGACTCGTTCTACAATACTGATGTTTTCCCATATTATGACTCGTTCTTTTCTTGTGAGATGCTCAACGGCCCTGACTCGTTCTGTAATTGTAATGTCTTCACTGGCTCTGGCTCGTTCGGCTTCTTTGGTTTTCTTCCCGCTCGCTGACTCGTTCACATAACATGATATTCTCCAAGTTCTTGACTCGTTCTGGGTGACTGGTATTGTCCTGACTAATAACTCGTTCGCGCTTATTACTGTTCTCCGAGATCATGACTCGCTCTGTGATTTTGCTGTTCTCATCGGCCCTGACTCGTTCCGTGATGTTGCTATTTTCGTGCTCCCTAACTCGTTCTCGAACTCTGGTATTCTCTGACGATCTAACTCGTTCCCGACCGTTAATATTCTATCCATCAGTGACTCGTTCTGCGCCTTTGGTATACTCTTATCTGATAACTCGCTCTAATATCATGGTGTTCTCTTATATATTGACTCGTTCAGCATTTTTGGTGCTCTCTCATGCAATGGCTCGTTCCATTTCGGTGGTATTACTCATTGACCATAACTCGGTCTCCATCTTTGGTATCGTCGGGCATCATGACTCGTTCCGATCATCTGATACTATCCCACTTCTCGACTCGCTCTGCTTCTTCGGCTTGCTCACTTTCGCTAACTCGGTCTACTGTTTTATTACCCTCTCCTCCTCAGACTCGCTCAACTCTTCTGATATGTTCCCGCTTCTTGCCTCGCTCCAAGTATTTGATGCTATCCACCAGCATGACTCGTTCGTATACTCTGCTGTTTCTCTTCCCATGTCTCGTTCTAGGTGCCTGATGCTCTCTGGTAGTGTCACTCGTTCTGCTCTTATGGTGTTCTCTAATCAAATGACTCGCTCTAACTCCTCGGTATCTTCGTTTGCAATGACTCGCTCGTGCATCTTGGTATGTTCTTTGCGGCTAACTCGCTCATGGACTTTGATGCTATCTGCCGCAATGGCTCGTTCTTTCTCGTTGGGGTGCTCTTACCTATCAACTCGTTCGATCTTCATGTTTTGATCCCGATCACTGACTCGTTCTCCTGTGCTGATGTCCTCATGCATTTTGACTCGTTTCATACCATTGATATCTTCCTGTCCATGGACTCAGTCTCTTCTGTTGATACCTTCTTGAGCCGAGATTCTTTCTTGATCTATGATGCTCTCAACGGTGATGACTCGTTCATTCAGTATGGTGTTTTCATAAGCCTTGACTCGTTCCAGGCTACTGATGCTGTCGTACCTTATGCCTCGCTCATGTCTTCTAGCATTCTCGTTTACCGTAACTCGCTCTTCATTCATGAAATCTCTTCCCCCTGCTTGGCTCGCTCCTGCGTCTTGCTACGCTCTCCTTATCTGGCTCGATCTGTAGTCTTGATATCCTCACCGCAAGTAACTCGTTCTATGGCGATGGTGCTTTCGCTTTCTTTACCTCGTTCTGTTCCTATAGCATACTCTGTGCTTGTGACTCGTTCACATCATTTGAAGATTTCGTTCTGTTTAACTCATTCCCACGACCTGCTATCCTCAAGTCTTTTATCTCGTTCTCAATCTCTGGTATCCTCTGGCTTCATTACTCATTCCAGCACTGTGATGTCGTCGCTTTCTTTGCTTCGTTCTGTCCACCTGTTCTCTTCTGCACGCGTGACTCGTTCTACTCTCTTGGTGTCGTCTGCCATGATAGCTCGCTCTCTTTTATTGATGTTTTCAGATAACATGGCTCACTCTCTTGTTATGATAGTGTCGATCTCCATGACTCACTCGGTCGTTTTGGTGTCGTCCAACAATATGATTCGTTCCCTTATAATGGTATCTTCATAAGTCATGCCTCAGTCTCCTCCATTGATACTCTGAGGAGAAAATTGTTCCCCGCAGGGAGGATGCTTTGAACGGGAGCATCCCAACCCGTTGCCGATAAGGCCCTGACTTGCGCCAGTATCAGGCATTGCTGCCCATATTCCCTTCGCTACTGACTGCCAGAGGGAGAGAGGATTAGGGAAGCGTCCCCTCAGTGTCTGGTGGATTGCCATTCGACCACACGCAGTTCAGTTGACTTCAAACGGCACCATGCACCGAAATGCACCATGCACCGAAATGCACCATACCTTGTCCAAGCTAGTCTCGCAGTTACCCCTGTGAGTCTCTCACTGGCAAAGTGGGTTCGCTCACAAGCCCTTAGCTTCAGCCATGGGGTGCTTGACTCCGTGACCTTGGTATCTTCCTCGATTTTGACTCGTTCCAGCTTTTTGAGATTCTCACTGATTTTGCCTCAGTCTAGCAAATTGGTGCTGTCCAATGGTATGATTCGTTCCGCACTTCTGGCATTGTCCGGCATTTTAACTCGTTCGTGGTCGATGAGCTACTCCTCAACTATGCCTCGTTCCTTCTTTTTAGTATCCTCGCTAATCTTGACTCGTTCCTGGTATCTGGTATCGTCATGTTTTCTAACTCGTTCTTGGCTTATGGTGTCATCGTACAACCTGACTCGTTCGTTCCTTCTAATATTCTCTGGTGCTTTGGCTCGTTCAGTGAGTATGGTATTGTCATGCAACCTGGCTCAGTCATAATCTTTGATGTGCTCCGGCTCGTTGATTCGTTCCGTGTTCTTGAGATTTTCTCCCTGCTTGACTCGCTCGCGGCCCTTACTACTTTCTGGTGTTTTAACTCGTTCATGCAACGTAATATTCTCTGTCCTGATGTCTCGTTCTTCTATTTTGTTCTACTCATGCTCAATGGCTCGCTCTTCCTCTTTGATGTTTTCCTAGCGCATGACTCGTTCTCTCTTTATGCCGCTCTCTGAGGGCTTGACTCGTTCCTTCATTTTGATATTTTCTGAGCGAATGACTCGTTCTCCAATGCTGATATTGTCTAGCTATTTACCTCGTTCTCGTTATCTGACGTACTCACACTACTTGACTCGTTCCTTGAAATTGATACTTTCCTCTTCTGTGCCTCGCTCAAGGTTTTTGGTATCCTCTCATCTGATGACTCGTTCTCATCGCTTGATATCTTCTGCATTTCTGACTCGTTCTGTATCTCTGATATTTTCGGAGGCATTAACTCGCTCTCACAACAGGGTACTCTCTCGTATTTTGACTCGTTCGTCCACATTGATGCTCTCAGCGTCTATGACTACTGGCGGCGACGTTCTAATTCTTCTTTAAAATGTGCCAACTTCGTAGCGAGCGACCTATTCTGTGGAGCTATTTGAGGCACAGAATCATTACTCACTATATCTTCATCAGCATCCTCTTCAATGGTCTCGTTATCCTGGATAATTTCGTTAATGATATTCTGTTCCTCGTTTACTGTAAGCGCTGCTGCTCTACTCTGCAAGGGCCAATTGGGTGGCAAAATCACATGGACGTGCCCGAGGTGTTCAACAGCGTAGGGGCGCGGTGCTGGTCTACCATACTCAATTTCATACCAGACTTGATGCAGATGGGACAAGAACATACGCACAGCATACCTGCGGGCGCGCGCATGAATGTGTGCAGGTGGCAACTTGCTATCACTATACCATTTATACGCCTCGGTATCCTTGCCATAGCTTTTTATCTGCAAGGCATTCTCAGCTTGCTCTTGATAATAGTTTAGCAGGTTTGCTTCTGACTCCAAACGCTTGCGTTCCACGTACATCTTCCCGTAGATGTCACGCGGGTTATTCTGTACTTTTATAAAGGATTCCCCTAACAAAAAAAGTAATTTTTTTACGTCAGCATTCCAGGGACGCTTTGCCAGGGCCGCAGTCAGACTGGCACGGGTAATCCTGTCCTTTTCTTTATCGAAGGCTAAATTGCGGATGTTATCTGGCTTTCTGTTCGCCAGGCTTGCCACCTCAACCAGGGCCTCCTCGGTTACTTCAGCGTTACGCTGGCTCCCCAGGACTTGGTTCACAACTCCAGCGGCACCTGCCTTACCCAGCCATTTGATGTTTGGGTTGTACCCCACGAAATTGATAATGTGACCCACAGTTGGGGCCTTGTGAATATCGATATGGGCCAGCAATCCCGATGCAATGACGGGGCCAATCCCTACTATGCTCCTCAACCATTCACCTACAGGATGTGCTGAGCTATATTTATCCAGCGCATTGGCATATTGCTTCTCTAGCCCCTGGACATTGCCCGCATGCCACTTAATTAATTCGTGTGGCTCACCACTCTGGCTAAGTGCACGGATCTGGTTGTTAAAACGGATGCGGTAATCCTGAACGGTATAATACGCATCGACCAGGAATCGAGCCTCTGCTGCACTTAGTGTAGCAGCAGCACTCTTTAAATCTTTGTCTAGCCGTACAAATGGTTCAGGCATCATATTAATAAGTTCCATAATTGAATCCTTTCCTACTCTTCACCTGTGTCGATCTGACGTGTATAGGTAATACGATGTTTCGCTTGCTGGCGGGAGACAGTGCTGTATGATTTAACACTCAACGTGAACACAACGAGAATAATGGTAATTGTCTCTATCCAATGGCTTGCGCCCTCCTCAAAATCTGTCCACGCTGTATGTGGACCAGGAGTAGTGATCGCCGTCCATGATCCACCATTGAACAGGAGGAGGATACCTATTAGCACACTCAAGGGAAGTACATGCTGTATGACGGCATCCTTCAACCCATTGAAAGCAAAGCTCCAGAGGAATATGAGTACCTTCTGCGGCCAGTATACGAAAAAAGGGAGTAGGCTACTCGCTCTTCGATGGTAGGCTACAGGTATCCTGTGCGAATCCTTCAGCATAATTCTCATCATCAACTTACCACGATTTCTGGGAGATTTCCCTGAGCAGCAGTGTTTTTCTTGATAGCGGTCCCAATAGCAGTAATCTCAAGGAAGTCTGCATACTCGTGCGTCTCGAATATGACGCCAACCACTGAGGTCGCTCCCAATTCAGCAGCCTCTTCTAACATACGGTTGCGGGCAATCTCTCTAGCGTCCCGGTTCATCTGCGTGAAGTCAATCATTTCACCACGCGTAAAGGCCCGTGAAAATGTCTTCAGTAGTCCGCGCAAACCCATTGAGTACACGATATTACCTATAACGACGTTCAGGATCTCGTACCCTGCTCGCTCTAATACATACAGTTCCTGAGCAGTAAGTGTTGTGCCATGTGGTTTCTCTGCTAGATGAAAGTTTGCAATCTCTTGATCTAAGTCTTTAACTGTGTGCATACGCACAGCATTTTTTGTATCTTCTCCCATTACCTTTCCCCTTATGATATTATCTTGGTAGCGTGCGACTGCATGTCTTGCAGCGCCATACAGCACGTCCCATTGCCCACGCCTTCATCATTCGTCCACTACATTTCTTACAGAAGACGAAGCTCAGTACGCCCTGAATGTAACTCATGGTATTTTCCCAAGGTAGTCTTCAGTAGCATAATAATCCAGGTATCCTGTCTCTTCGTTAGACATCTCATCACGAACCTTATAAACATGAATCCTCATCCAGATACTTTCTCTATCAATGACCTTACCTCGGATGTTATCGCCTTTGTGTGTGAATAACTTTACCTGCTCACCCATTTCAAATTTAGGATGAATACTCATTGCACTGCCTCCCTTCTGCGTCGTACGTGCGTCGGCACGATCTTGTTCTGACGCTTCAGCCGAGCGTACTCTGCGCCATAGGCTAACTTCGCCTTGTCTGCACATGTCTTACAGTGTAGACGCCAGTGGTGCTCTCCTTCCAGGGATGTCCCACAACCAACACACCTGCGTGACTCTGTGGAAACCGCCTGCTTCTGTACCACGCTTGCTAACTCTTTGCCAAGGGCGACATGCTCACGGCAATACCAGCCGTGCCAGGTGAAGTAGTTCCAACCGTCGCGGTCGAGAAGGCCCTGGACATACTTCCTGTGAACATAGTAGTGTGAAGACTGTATCCCACAATGTTCACAGTGGACACTGTAGGCCATTATAAGTGGTCCCTTTGCCCGAGCGGGTAAAGGGAGAGTATTTTTGACTGCTTGACTCAATTGCTTCCCCCCGACTACCTATTTTTTAAATGTTCGCTACTTTTTGTTGACGATCTAACCTTCTTTGCCAGTGTGTAAGCTCCCGTTCAGCTTTCGATCTATTTTTCCAATAGTTGTCCACAGCCTGCTGCGCTTCCTGTGCAAGTGCAAGCTGTTTCCTGAGCCACTCGATGTGTGACGGTTTAACTTTCCACTCCATGGAAAGGCACTTATCTAGCTCAGCCTGGAATTGCGCGACACTCTTCGATTTTCGCCCACACTCTGGTTTGATATATACTCTCTCCACATCTTCGATAAGGTAGTATGCTTTCAGACCGACCTCGACTGGAATAGGCTCCAGTCGCTGGTTCTCGCGTGTTCTGCTATTATACACGGACTTTGCCGTGCTCTTTCGTGTGTAGATGCGATACACACCCTCCTCTGTCGCTGCTCGTAACGTCAAGATACGGGCAGCTTCATCCCCATCACAGATTAGGTCCAAACGGTCAGCATACTCTCCAAAAATCTTTGCTGCTTCGTATTCTTTCAACATGTTCTCCTCGTTTCTTACGACACCTCCTCGATTGGTGGAATAGGAATGGGAAGCGTTGCCAGTGTGCTCCTCGCTTCACGCCAGGCTTCACCTCGCGTCGTTGCCTCGACAAGGCGCTGGTTGCGCTGTGCTTTCAGGAGCACTCCTGCTATCCGGTAATCCGCTGCGTAGAAAGTCTCGCCTGTCTCGTCGTTCTTTAGTAAGAAAATACGAAACTCACGTAAACCATCATCGAGCAGGTACCATTGCCCCTTCCCACTCCC
>WNFI01277332.1_pt1 | contig 36112 bp, 35 predicted proteins | sample 5400471 | NCBI WGS metagenome assembly WNFI01 (sample SAMN13153348, study PRJNA577476) | soil metagenome | isolation source: 100 cm saprolite on Douglas fir-dominated hillslope | place: USA:California | collected 2013-09-17 | reverse complement strand
ATTGCCAACGGCGACCTGTCCAAGAAGATCACCGTCGATGTGAAGGGTGAAATCCTCGAACTCAAGAACACGATTAATACGCTGGTCGATCAGTTGAATTCGTTCGCGTCGGAAGTGACGCGTGTGGCGCGTGAAGTCGGCACCGAAGGCAAGCTCGGCGGTCAAGCCGAAGTCAAGGGCGTGGCGGGGACGTGGAAGGATTTGGCCGACAATGTGAACTCGATGGCGGGCAACCTGACGGCCCAGGTGCGCGGTATCGCGGGCGTCGTTACCGCAGTTGCCAACGGTGACCTGAAGCAAAAACTCGCGCTGGAAGCTAAAGGCGAAATCGCCACGCTGGCAGATACGATCAACAAAATGATCGATACGCTGGCAACCTTCGCGGATCAGGTTACGACGGTGGCCCGCGAGGTCGGCATCGAAGGAAAGTTGGGTGGTCAGGCCAGCGTGCCTACCGCTGCTGGAACATGGCGGCATCTGACCGACAACGTGAACCAGCTTGCCGCAAACCTGACAACGCAGGTGCGTGCCATCGGTGAAGTGGCAACCGCTGTGACGAAAGGTGATCTGACACGTTCGATCACTGTTGAGGCGCAGGGTGAGTTGGCCGAACTTTCGGAAAACATCAACCAGATGATCGCTAACCTGCGCGACACGACGCTCAAGAACACCGAGCAGGACTGGCTCAAGACCAATCTCGCCAAGTTCACGCGTATGCTTCAGGGGCAGCGCGAACTGGAAACCGTCGCCAAGCAAATCCTCTCGGAACTTGCGCCACTCGTTCAGGCTCAGCACGGCGTCTTCTACCTGATGGACTCCGAAACCCCGATGCCTTATCTGAAACTGCTGAGCAGCTATGCATATAAGGAACGCAAAAATCTCTCGACTCAGTTCAGGCTGGGCGAAGGACTGGTCGGGCAATGCGCACTGGAAAAAGAGCGGATAATGCTAACGGATGTGCCTCACGATTACATCCGCATCAACTCAGGATTGGGTGAAGCGTCGCCCTATAACGTCGTTGTCCTGCCAGTCCTTTTTGAAGGGCAAGTCAACGCTGTCATTGAATTGGCTTCATTCCATCGTTTTAGCGAAATTCACCTGAACTTTTTGGATCAATTGACGGCGGAAAGCATCGGCATCGTGTTAAATACGATTGATGCCAACATGCGAACCGAAAAATTGCTCAAACAGTCACAATCATTGGCAGAAGAACTGCAAATCCAGCAGCACGAGCTTACTGAGACAAATCGTCGGCTCGAACAACAGGCGCGTTCGCTGCAAGCCTCGGAAGATTTGCTCAGGAACCAGCAGGAAGAACTGCAATCCACGAACGAAGCGCTTGAAGAAAAAGCCCGCCTGCTGGCCGAGCAAAACAGCGAGGTCGAGCGCAAAAACAGTGAAATCGAACAGGCTAAACAGGCACTCGAAGAGAAGGCTGAGCAGCTTGCGCTTACCTCGAAGTACAAGTCGGAATTTCTGGCTAATATGTCCCACGAGCTGCGGACACCCCTTAACAGCATGTTGATCCTATCGCGGCTATTGGCAGAAAATGGGGAGAAGAATCTATCGCCAAAACAGGTCGAGTTCGCGCAAACGATCCACCTGTCAGGCAGTGACCTGCTGACGCTGATCAACGACATCCTTGACCACGCCAAGATCGAATCCGGGACGATGGTAGTGGAAATTGATGAAGTCCTGTTAACCGACCTGCGCGAGTACGTGGAACGCTCTTTCCGTGAGGTGGCGCAGGAAAAGAAGCTGGACTTCACCGTCGAATTCGATAGGAACCTTCCCCACGCGGTCTATACCGATGTACGTCGATTGCAGCAGATTCTCAAGAATTTGCTATCGAATGCTTTCAAATTCACGGACCGAGGTGCAGTGTCCATGAAGATTGCTGTCGCGGCGACGAAGGGGTGGACGTTTGATTCTGACGCGCTCAATCAGGCCGAAACGGTGCTTGCATTCTCAGTGTCCGCCACCGGAATCGGCATCGCGCCGGATAAACAACGCATTATCTTCGAGGCGTTCCAGCAGGCCGATGGCACAACTAGCCGCAAGTACGGCGGGACTGGCCTGGGCCTCTCGATTAGTCGGGAGATCGCCCGGCTGCTCGGTGGTGAAATTCGGTTAGTGAGCTCACCGGGTCAGGGCAGTACATTTACGCTCTATCTGCCGCAAAACGCACTTTCGCCAGCAGCAAAGGGCGCAGATAAGCAAAGTCAAATCAAGCGTGAGACGACGGAGTTCAAGCGCTACCATACCGTTGTGCGGGCAACACCGCAGCGACCTGAGTCGTCAACACTTGAAGTGTCGATTGCCGACGATAGAGACATCGTTCAGGCAGGCGATAAAGTGCTGCTAATCATTGAAGATGATATCGACTTTGCTGGTATCCTATTGAATTCTGCACGCGAACACAGCTTCAAGGCCATTGTCGCCGTCAATGGGGAGCAGGGCATCAAGCTGGCGAAGGAATTCAAACCTTCAGCGATCACACTTGACATCAACCTGCCAATTATGGACGGTTGGAGTGTGCTTGACCGCTTGAAGCATGATGGACTCCGCCCTGGATAGAATTTCAGCCTTTATTGACCGTCCAATCAAAGAACTACTCATTGTCGAAGAGGATGAGGATCAGCGACAAAAGATACTGGATATGGTTAATTACCAGGATATCGCAACTGTCGACGTTGGTTCGGGTGCCGCAGCGCTTGAACAGATTGCTGCCCGCAGCTTTGACTGTATGATCCTGAATCTGGATTTGCCAGACATGACGGGCTTCCAGTTGATTGATATGATCGAATCTCGCATCAGCAAATGGGACAAGCCGATCATCGTAAACACCAGCAAGTCCCTGACCCCTCACGAGGAACTTCAACTCAAGAAGCTGGCGAAAACGATTATCATCAAAGACGTACGCTCAATGGAGCGCCTGCTTGATGAAACAGCCCTGCTACTGCATCGCATTGAGGAAAATCTGCCCGAAGAAAAGCGGCTCATCCTTGAAGAGTTGCACAAGACGAATCCGGTGTTGGAAGGCAAAAAGGTACTCATCGTTGACGATGATATACGTAATATCTTCGCGATTGCCAGCGTCCTCGAACGTTATAACATGGATGTCATTTACGCTGAAAATGGGCGCGACGGCATAGAAAAACTGAACAATACTGACGATGTGGATTTGGTCTTGATGGATGTCATGATGCCCGAAATGGATGGCTATGAGACGATGCGGGCCATCCGCGACAACTATGAATTTCGGTCATTGCCTATTATTGCGCTTACAGCCAAAGCCATGCAGGGTGACCGGGAAAAGTGTCTGGAGGCTGGCGCTTCGGATTATGTGCCGAAGCCCGTCGACGTAGAGCAACTGTTGTCAGTATTGCGTGTCTGGCTTTACAGTTAGCCAAACGTCATAGGTTCATTATGATCTGAACACGGATGTCTATATCCACTAAATGGGATAAACTGCCTTCATTATCAGGTGGCGTGATGTATTTGAGGCTTTGTGGACAACGTGAAGGAGTCATCGGTCATGGCAAGCGTCAATATTCTTTTGGTCGATGACAACCAGGAAAATTTGCTGGCATTGGAAGCGCTCCTGGAAAGCCCTGATCATAAATTGATCACAGCGCGATCCGGCGAAGCGGCATTGCGGTGCCTGCTGGATCAGGATTTCGCAGTAATCCTGTTAGATGTGCGGATGCCGACGATGGATGGCTTTGAAACGGCGACTCTTATCCGCGGACGAGAAAGATCGCGCCACACGCCCATCATTTTCCTGACCGGGTTTGAAAGTAACACGGTCAATTTGTTCAAGGGCTATTCACTTGGTGCAGTCGATTATCTGGTCAAGCCCGTTGTTCCAGAAGTGTTAAAGGCGAAAGTCGCGGTTTTTGTAGAACTGTTCAGAAAAAACCAGGACTTGCAGCACCAGTTAGAAAGAATTCGCGAGCTGAAGCAGGATGTCAAGGTACACAAGCGCATCAACGAAGAGCGCAGATTACTGCTTGCGCGCGAGCAAGCCGCCCGTGCGGAAGCAGAACAGGCTGTTCGCCAACGTGACGAGTTTCTTTCGGTGGCGGCACACGAACTAAAGACTCCCGTGACGAGCCTCCGGGGTTTTGCACAAACCATTCTGCGACAGATGAATCGAACCAATAGCATTGATCCAGAGCGCGTCAAACACGCTCTGGAAGCAATTGATCAACAATCTAACAAGTTGAGCCTGCTTGTTTCCCAACTGCTCGACATATCCCGGATAGAAGCTGGACAGTTGCGGCTCGATAAACAGCCCACAGACGTCACTGGGTTAGTCAGGAATATCGCGGATATTATGCGACCGGGCATGACCCTTCACACTTTCAGACTCAACACGCCTGATTCAATATCAACCTTGGCAGACCCATTGCGGCTGGAACAAGTGGTGACGAACTTAATTGACAACGCCATAAAATACAGTCCGGACGGCGGCCCCGTTCAAATAGATATTTGGCTGGATGAAGAGGACTTAGCCTGCATCCGATTTTATCGAGCACACGCTGCCAGTCATTTTGGGGGTATGGGCTTAGGGTTGCACATTAGCAAGCAAATCGTTCAACTCCATGATGGAATACTGGAAGCCGAGTTCCCGCCGGAGGGTGGCTCGCGCTTCATCATTCGCCTCCCACACCTTGAAGAAGACCAATAAACAGGTCGCAACTCCGCAACCGTAAGGTCGTTGATATCAGGCCAAAACAGCAGGCAGACTCAGAAAATCCCCATAGCGAGCAGCGGCAGCAGCAAGGGCGTCGGATTGTGTACTCGTCAGAGCAATAAAGGGATTTGGTTCGATGCCAACGGCCCTTTTGCTGACAGTGCGTTTCCACGTGCCCACGATTTGACCATCAATAACAATCGTGTGGTTAAAAAGGACATTACCCCGCGAGTCCAACTTCCCGGAATGTTGCATGTCAAACAAGGCGCTGCGCTCAGTGTAGCCGACGATATATTCGTCGTAGTTCGGCAATAGGTGTACAGTCGAATCCACATCAGTCGGGTTCGGTCTATAAGCAGCAAACCAATACGTCTGGGCATCTGCATCCTCACGGATAAATCCTGACTTCACCATGTCGAGGCCAACCCTCGCGTCAGCTGCACTCAACCCTGACCACCAGATGTAATCTTGCAATGTGGCCGGTCCATGACTCGTAAAATAGCGCCGTGCGAGTTCAGCCAATGCTTCATCACGCTCCAGAGTTTTGGCTTGTGGTACACGCTCATCAAGCAGGGCATACGTGAATTGTTTGCCACGCCTCGCGCCACTGCAAACAACGGCGTCCAATTCTGCACGGCCCACGATGTAACCTAATCGTAGTAAATCATCTGTAGCAATTCCAGCATCTTGCAGTATAGATGCAATCTCAGACCGTGTAAGCTGATTGCCTCCCTCCAATGCCTTTGCCAGTATGGTGTTGCTGCGTGCATATAATGCATCATCCAACTCAAGTTTACGGTCATAGTAGGCGACTTGAGCTTTAATACGTGGCGCGGTGAGCGCAAGCATCCAACGAATGTCGGCGGGCAGGACAAAATGCCAGGTGGGACGCAGCACATGTGTACGCAGGATGGCTCCTTCAGCAAACGCCCGATCTATGTCCGCGTCCGAAACCCCGCGTGTACGTAGACCGAGTGCCCATTTTGCCGCTCCATAATCCTGGGCCTGGACAGCGCCCAGCCACTGAACCACATCGGCGGGTTTTTCGAATGGCGTCCCTACAATATGGTGGTTGTGCAGTCGCTCGTGCAAGATGTCCAGGGTTGTCATCATAAGACAGCATCCTACTGTATATAGTCTCGATTTTCAGTCTTAGGCGTTGGAAGAAAATGATACTTCCTTACGATAACACCACAGCCATCCCGACAAACTCCCCATAGCATTGGGCGGCAGCGCTGATGGCCTCACTTTCGGCGGTAGTCCACGGGGCAAACGATGCTAACTCAATGATCGCCGTCCCTTTCTTGAGTGTACGCCTCCAGTGTCCGGTGACCCGACCTCCGATCACAATCGGTGGGTCGAACATGCCATTCTTGGTGGCTTCCCGCTCTCCCCTCCGCGACTTGTCAAACCCGGTAAAGCCGACTAGGAATTCGTCAAATGTCGGCAGTAAGAAAGCTGCCTGGGACTGTTCGGCTGCTGGCCGTATCAACTCGGAGAACCAGTAGGTCTGATCCTCGATTACCTCATGGGAAAGGTGGGAGCCGACCATTTCGAGGCCCGCTTTTGTGTCAGCCATGGTCAGGCCCGACCACCATGCGAAATCTTGCACCGTGGCTGGGCCATGACCCATATAGTAGCGTCGAATGAGTTCAGCCAACGCCTCATCTCGGTCCAAAATCCTGGCCTGTGGAGCGCGTTCATCCAATAGCATATAGGTGAATTGTTTGCCGAGTCGAGGGCCACTGCACACCACTGCATCCAGTTCGGCGTACATTACGAGATGAAGGAGCCGCTGACCCTCGGCGACAATACCAGCTTCTGCCAGTGCTGATCCAAGCGCCTCGCGAGTAAGCTGCTTGCCACCTTGCAATGCTTTAGCGATCACTGCGTTACTACGACTGATTAGTGAGTCATCGAGTTCGAGCCGACGATCCATATAAGCGAGCATGGCCTTGACGCGCGGCGAAGTAAGCGCAAGCATCCAGCGAATATCAGCCGGAGTGACGAAGTGCCATGTGGGCCGCATCACATGCGTACGTAGAATAGACCCTTCAGTGAAAGCCTGTTCGATCACATTATCTGTCGCATTCTGCATCCGCAAGCCAAGCGCCCACTTTGCACCCAGATAGTCCTGGGCCTGGACAGCACCCAGCCACTGAACCACATCGGCGGGTTTATCGAATGGCGTTCCTACAATATGTTGGTTGTGCAGTCGCTGGTGCAGGATGTCCAGGTTTGTCATATTGATCAGTCTCCTCTAGACAGGTTTAGTTATTCGCTTTCAGATCATGGAAGAAGGCTCGGATGTCCTCTGCCAATAATTCTGGCTCTTCCAACGCGGCGAAGTGCCCGCCACGCGGCATCTCGGTCCAACGCTTGACACGCAAGCTGCGTTCAGCTAATTCGCGCGGAGGACGAACTGTTTGTTTGGACGACTTCATGTTCGGCAAATCTTTAGGGAAGAGAGCTACTGCTGCCGGGACTTCAATGTGCTGGCCGGGGTTCAGTTTTGCTCCGGTCTGACCATCCTCATAATAGACGCGAATAGAGGATGAGATCGTTTCGGTTATCCAGTAGATCATAACATTGGTGAGCAGTTCATCTTTGCTGAAGCGCCGTTCAACCTCGCCATCGCAGTCGCTCCATGCCTGGAATTTCTCCACGAGCCAGGAGGCCAGACCGACCGGGGAGTCATTCAATCCAGAGGCGAGCGTTTGTGGCTTCGTCGATTGAATCGCCGCATATGCACCCTCCTGGAAGAACCACAGCCGGGTAGCTCCGAGATATTGTTGCTCGGCTTCTGAGAGATTAGAGAGGTCAGGGCTAAACGCCGGGTCCCCAACATAGCCAATATCGGTCAGGTGGATACCTACTAGTTGCTCAGGATGGGCCAATGCTAGCAAACGCGTGACCTGGCTTCCGAAGTCGCCGCCTGCTGCGGCAAAACGTTGATATCCAAGCCCTTCAGTCATCAACTTCGCGACTAATTCAGCGGTGTGGCTCGTTGTCATCCCGCCACGCACTTTTGGACGGTCAGAGAAGCCAAATCCCTGTATCGACGGCACGATTACATCGAACGAGTCGGAAGGATCACCGCCGTAACGCGCGGGGTCAGTGAGCATCGGAATGAGCTTGTAATAGCGGTAGAACGAATCAGGCCAACCATGCGTGAGGACAATCGGCAAAGGATTCGGGCCTATGCCGCGCTCATGGATGAAGTGGATTCCCAAGCCGTCGATCTCGGCACGAAACTGTGCAAACTGATTGAGCTTCACCTCCTGTGCTCGCCAATCGAAATCATTTTGCCAGTAATCTACCAGGCTCTTGAGATAGCTTAAGTCTGTGCCATAATCCCATCCCGCGCCCTCAATCTCATCCGTCCAGCGCGTGCGAGCCAGCCGTTCGCGCAAGTCATCAAGCACTTCCTGGCGAACTTTTATCGTGAAAGGTTGAACATTCATTTGGAACTGTCTCCATTACTAACGAGCGGCATGACTTGAAACAGTCATCTACTCTTGAATATAGGGAGGTTTAGGACAGATTCCGCCCTATTCAGTACGATAGCTAATGGTCACGGTGAATTTGCACCTAGCGGAATTGGCGAAAGAACTTCCGCACATCGCCAACCAGCAGGTCCGGCGCTTCCATTGCCGCAAAATGACGCCCCTTGTCGAAATCGGACCAATGTTTGATCTGGTGGTCGGGATCGACCAGACGGCGGGTAATGCTTTCGCCCCCAAACGCCGCAAAGCCCATGGGCGCGGTTGCTCTTGCGCTCCAATCCTGCGGCGCGTGGTAGGCCTCGTAAATAAAGTTGGCGGCAGAGGCACCCGATTTGGTGAACCAATAGATACTGATATTCGTGAGCATCTGATCAAGATCGACTGCATCTTCAGGTAACTCCGCCGAACGATCTGTCCACTCCTTGAACTTCTCGACAATCCAGGCAAGCTGACCTGCTGGCGAATCAGTCAGCGCGTAGGCTAAGGTCTGTGGGCGAGTCGATTGAATCTGAATATAGCCCCCGCCATCCTTACCCATTTGTTGCAAGCGCTCAAGCTCCGCTCGCTCTTCATCATTAAGATTTTCAGGATTGCCAAACAGGGCGGCCACACTGGCATCAGTATTTAGATGGATACCGACGACATGATCGGGATCAATCTTCGCCAACTCGCCGCTTACGCCGGAACCGATGTCGCCACCTTGCGCACCGTAACGCTCGTAGCCCAGGCGGTGCATCAATTCCTTCCATGCCCTTGCAGTCCGGGTCGCCTCCCAGCCAGTACCCCGTACCGGGGTCGAGAAGCCGAAGCCGGGCAGTGACGGCGCGACCACATGGAAGGCATCTGCGGGGTTGCCACCATAGGCACGCGGGTTGGTGAGCGGTTCGATGATATTCATGAATTCTGCAATGGAGCCAGGATAGCCGTGTGTAATTATGAGTGGCAGAGCATTCGGTTCTGGGGAGCGGACGTGTAGGAAATGGATTGTCTGCCCGTCGATTTCGGTAGTGAACTGAGGGAACGAATTCAGACGGGCCTCCTGTTTGCGCCAATCAAAGTCAGTGCGCCAGTACTCGATTAGTTGCTCCAGGTAGTTTAGCGACACACCTCGGCTCCAGCCGACACCGGGTATTTCGTTGGGTAAGCGCGCATGAGTTAAACGGTCATGCAAGTCGTCAAGCTGATCTTGAGGAATGTTTATCTTGAACGGCTGTATATCCATCTGAGCAATTCTCCGTTTCTACTGGGTACTCGGCGAGAGATGACCTGTTCAAACGATGCAAATGATTTGAAGCAGCCATCTACTCTTGAATATACAGGAGGTTTAGGACAGAATCCGCCCTAATCAAAAGAGGAACTGAGAAATGTATTCCCCAACGACCCGACTGTTAACTCTGTTAGAGCTTTTGCAGTCGTATAGACAAATGAGCGGTTCAGAGATTGCACAACGCCTTGAGGTAGACGGGCGAACAGTCCGGCGCTATATCGTTATGCTTCAGGATATGGGCATCCCTGTTGAAGCAGAACGCGGACCCTATGGTACCTATCAGTTACAACGTGGTTATAAATTGCCTCCGCTCATGTTCACGGATTCTGAAGCTGTCGCGTTGACTCTGGGGTTGCTGACCATCCGCGAATTTCATTTCCCCGTTGATGTGGCAGCGGTAGAAGGGGCGTTGGCGAAGACTGAGCGAGTGATGCCCGAAAAACTCCTGAGCCAGGTAAGAGGTTTGCAGGAAGCTGTAAAGTTCAATGTCGAACCTGTGCCTGTCCTGCTCCAAAATGACTTTCTGGCTATCCTCAGTTCGGCTGCCCAGCAGCGCCAACAGGTTTTCATGCGTTATCAGTCATGGCGCGGGGAGGCATCAGAGGAACAATCTTTTGAACTCCCCGCAGATTTTGATGTATTGAGCTATGTGCTGCGTTCAGTCGCTTTGATCCCTGAAATCGATCAGGTCGAGGTCTTGATGGAAACGACCATGGTGCGGGCGCAGGAAATTATTTCTCAGGTGATGGGTACAATAGAACCATCGGAGAATGGCGGTATCTTTCGTCGCGCCGCTAACCAATTGCAATGGATTGCCCACGTTCTGATCGCCCTTGATTTCCCGGTACATGTCATCCGGCCCGTTGAATTGCGCGATTTGATCCGGCAGCTCGGCAAAAAAGCGCTTCAGATGGTGGGAGAATGACGTTAGATATCCTCCTGAAAAATCCTGGTGAGTTTTGACAAATCTATATTGCCGCCAGAAATGACACAGACGACCTTGCCCGATCCAGCTTTTCCAGTGAGTGCCGTTGCCAGCGACGTTGCGCCCGCACCTTCGGCAATGACGCGATTGCGTTCAGCCAGCAGGCGTATGGCTGCCGCCACCTCACTGAGAAGTCGCTACTTCGCAGGCATAAATCTTGGTCTGCGGTTTGAGGGCGCGCACCGCCGAGGCGATCCCACTGCTTAGCCCGCCACCGCCATAAGGAATCACAATAGTATCCACGTCGGGCAGGTCTTCCAGAATTTCAAGCCCAATCGTGCCATTGCCCGCCATAACCGCCGGATCGCTCACAGGATGGACAAACAGGCCGTCCAATCCTTCGAAATGATGCGTGACAATGACCTGCCACCAATCGTCATGCGAAACTTTGATGATCTTGCCACCGAGCCGTGTAATCGCCGCTAATTTCGTTTCAGGGGCATTATCTGGGACGACCACCGTGCATGGAATACCGAGTCGCCGCGCGTGCCATGCAACGCCTTGCGCCATATTGCCCGCACTCGCCGTATACACACCCTGGCTTAGCTCATCCTTTGAAGCAAGCGCAATTTTGTTGCCTGCGCCTCGTAACTTAAACGAGCCGATGGGCTGTAGATTTTCAAGTTTTAGATAGATTTCGGCGGGCACATCGTCCACATTGAGCCGGACGAGCGGCGTGCGAATGACCGAACCAGCGATCCGTTCGCGTGCTGCACGAATATCAGCGAGTGGAATCGCGTTAGTTGTGGCTGCCATGACGCCCTCCACCAAGTTCTACCCACGTACCCTGATTCTTTGCCACCGCCTGGTTATACACGTGATAGGCAGCGGCTACATCTTCGACGGCCAGCCCCAACGATTTAAACAACGTGATCTCGTCCTGCGATTGTCGTCCTTTGACTTTGCCGAGCAGGACATCGCCAATCTCGCCCTGGATATGATCTTCGGTGATGGCCCCTTCTTGCCTGGGGACAAGGTAATCTCCGGCTTCGTTCACGGTTGATTCACGACGATCCACGAACAGGCGCGATTTCACCACGGCTGCGGTATCCAGTTCACGGGTAAAGGCTACGCTTGATCCTACGGCGTTGATATGCGCTCCGGAGGCAATCCAATCGCCGTGCAGGATCGGCTGCGGTGCGGCAGTCGTCGTGCAGATCAGGCTAGCGCCTTCTACTGCCTGTTGGGCCGACGCCATTGGCTCGATGGTGATGCCGTATCGCTTTGACTCTTCAGCCGCGAACTGCCGGGTATGATCCTCGTTACGGCTCCAAACCCGAACACGTTTGATGGCACGGACAACTAGCATTGCTTCCAGATGAGAACGTGCTTGCACTCCCGAACCGAGGATGCACAAATCTGACGCATCGCTCCGCGCCAGTAATTTCGTGGCGACTCCGCTGACGGCGGCAGTACGGATAGCCGTGATCTCACTGGCATCAACAAGCGCTAACGGCGAGCCGTGCTGCGTTTCAAACAGCATCACCGCGCCCATATGTGAGTCATAGTCCGTGCCGTGATTGCCCGGAAAAACGCTGACGACCTTTAGCCCCATGATCGCCTGACTGCCGATGTAGCCGGGCATCATGCCTAGAGCGCCGACTTTTTCCGGCAGCCACATTACCGGGCGCAGTGGCAGGATCACATCACCCTCTGACAGCCGTTTAAGCGCTTCCGCCATCACGTCGATACATTCCTTCATCGGCAGGAGTTGGGGTACTTCTGATTGGTTAACGATAAGAATTTTCATTAGTAATTACCTTCTCATTAAACGGGATCGGACAACATGAGCATGTTCGCAATTTGCTCACGCTCCTCTGGACTTAATTTGACATTGAGCGCTTCCCGCACAGGCAACAAATGCTCGACCTTGCGCGGTCCGACAATTGGCGCGGTGACGAATGGGCTGCTCATCACCCAGGCCAGGGCTAACCCTGCCGGGCTGATGCCGCGCTGTTGGGCTTCTACTTTGAAGCGCTCCAGGCCATCGAATGTTTGCTGATTCCAGTGACGCAGATAAGGTTCCGGGCGCAAGGTCATCCGCGAGTCGGCTGGATAGTCGCGCTCAAGCTCATATTTACCGGTCAGCAATCCACCCGCCAATGGACTGAATGGCGTATAGCCCAGCCGCTGGTCCGCGCACAACGGAAACATCTCACGCTCATCATCCCGATCCAGCAGGCTGTAGGAGTTCTGAACCCACTCGAAACGGTGCAAATCGTGCTTGTCGCTTATCCACAACGCTTTGACCATCAACCACGCAGGCATATTGGAAGCGCCAATATAGCGCACTTTGCCCATATGGATGAGATCATCCAATGTACGCAACGTTTCTTCCAGCGGCGTGGTCGGATCGGGTTCGTGGATCAAGTACATGTACTGAGAATAATCTGGTCCTTGACACGTGGCCCTTTGGTTTTTAGCCAATTGCCAATGTAGCTTTCACTGCGGCCACCGCCATAAGCATCAGCAGTGTCGAAGAAGTTGATCCCCATTTCCCAGCCCGCATCCATCAGCGTGAAGGCTTGTTCTTCGCTTTCACCTTTGCCGAAGAATGCTGGGGCGCTGCCTATCCCGCCGAAGTTGCCGCAACCTAGCCCGACTGCCGAGATTTTCAGGCCAGTCTGACCGAGGTTTTTGTAATCCATAATGAGTATCCGTAGGGGTTATCGCTGAATGCGCAACAGTGTAAACTAAAGTCGAGAGCCAAACAAAAAAGAGCAGGTCTAATTGTGGTTGGGCCAGTCTGAAGTTACAATCGTTGACTTATTTAACGAAGAAAGGCTCCGATAATGGCTGACGTTGCACAGGAAGATTTGAAACAGAATGTAGAAGGTCACGATGGTCTCTTATGGATACGCGGCGGTGGCATGGAGCGTGGCTGGAACGGTATCCACTATAAACAGGGTCTGTCGGGCAAAAATGTTGGCGCACAGAATCTATCGATCAACGTTGCAACCATTCCGCCGGGTGGTATTGCCCACGCTCACATTCACGTCGGGTTCGAGGTGATGTTGTACATCGTGCAGGGCCATGTGCGTCACGAGTACGGGCCGGGCTTGAAGCAGGTTGTCGAGCATCAGGGTGGCGACTTTATTTACATTCAACCGGGCATCCCGCATGAAGTATTCAACATGAGCGATACTGAGGAAGTCGTCGCCTTCGTGGCCCGCTCCACTGCCGACGAGTGGGACAAGATCGTGACCTACGACCGCGACAGCGAAAAATAGTCTTATTCGTAGACAGCTAAATTAGCGCGGTGAAACTGACTGAGGGCCTCTGTATGTCCATTGATGCAGCTTTTACAGACTTTCCAGTCCTAGCCACGCCCCGGTTACTGCTCCGGCACATCGAGCCGACGGATGCAGAGGCACTTTTTGAAATGTTTTCCGATGAGGAAACCATGAAGTTTAATGGGCACCCGCGTCAGCAGTCTCTCGATGACACTTACGCGTGGATCGAGTCACGTTGCAGGGAAAAGATCGCGTGATCGGCACTTGCAGTTTCCATCGTTTCGGCGCAGGTTATCATCGCGTCGAAGCAGGCTACGAACTCAACCGTGCCTATTGGGGCAAGGGCATTATGTTTGAGGCCATGTCTGCCGTGGTGACCTATGGATTTGCCAACCTCAACATGCACCGTATTGAAGCCGTGATTGACATCTCAAATGAGCGTTCTAAGGCACTGTTACTCAGACTTGGCTTTGTCTATGAGGGTAACTTGCGCCAGCGTTTTTTCGTGCAAGACCGTTTCGAGGACGAATATTACTTTGGCTTGCTCAAGGATGAGTGGCATCCAGGCAAGCCGCAGTAATAACTTCCAGATCGAGGGGAAGCGCGGCCTGCTGCGTGATAACAGAGGCAGCGTCTTCAGCCAAATGGCTGTCTTTGAAGCCCGCGCCGCTAATAATGCATACAATTCGCTGATCGGCAGTGATAGCCCTTCGTGCCAACAAGTCCGGAATCGCTGTAACGGCTGCCGCGCCTGCCGGTTCCACCCAGACGCCCTCTTCCACCGCCATTCGCCGCTGCATCGCGACCACCTCTTCGTCGCGCACGCCAATGGCTAACCCGCCTGATTCGCGGATCGCGGACAGCGCATGATCGCCACTGAATGAGACATTGATCCCGGATATACGTGAACGGGCATAAGACAACTGCGCCGCAAACATATCGCCACCACCTACTGGGCCGATAACGACATCCGGCGCTCCGGGAAGCTGATGCGCAATCTCATACGAGATGGTTTTGATTCCCTCTAAAATGTACGGGTTGACGGGTGCCCAGACAAACCCCAAATAATAGTCGATGCGCTCTGCAAGCGTTCGCAACAGTTCACTTAGCGCTTCTGGCCCATGCGCAAAAATGCCCTCGATTAAAAGCACCTTTGCGCCCGTCGCAACCGTTTGGCGCAGCTTTGCAACAGGATTACCGGGTTCCATCAGGATAATGCACTTGAGACCCGCTGCTGCACAATAAGCCGAGATCGCCGAACTCGCGTTGCCAGAGGACGCCGTAAGGATTCCTTTTGCTCCGGCTTCCAACGCCAGTGCCGCGACCATCGCGCCAGCCCGATCTTTGAACGCTCCGCTAGGATTTAGCCCTTCGTGTTTGAAGTACAGGTTCTGCAACCCCAGGCTCTGACCGAGACGCTGTGAACGAATGAGCGGCGTATCGCCTTCGCCCAGGTACGGGATTGGTACGGTGACAGGCAGGACAACTCGGTAGCGATCAATCCCACGCCCCGGCTGGATGTGAGCAAGTTGGCTCACCGCCTCATCCGAGTAAGCAGGCGCTATGATCCCCTGACAGGTCACGCAGCGCCCCAGCGTCCCAGGCGGGAATTCTCGACCACAAACTGAACAATATATTTTCATAACGGTTCCGTAGTGCGTACTCAAGGTTGCATCTGCAAGGAATATGACTTTGAATTCGGGTTTTCGCAGGTGTATGGCGTGTGACGTATAATGTCGCTGCTTAATGATAATGCAGTTGCAGAAAAATCCGCTTAATTTGTTTGCTTTGAAAGGAGCTATTATTTAGACCTTATTATTTTAAAGCTCGCAGGCAGGTTTCTTAATGCTCAGGAGAAGAGGGATACTTATGTTCAAGCCGAAATATTCTGTAAAACTCGCCGTTGTTTTGATGGTTGTCGCACTGGTAGCCGTCGGCTATAACCGCCCGGCAAGTGCGCAAACCGCTGCGAAGATCGCGATTATGGGACCGTTCACTGGTAACGCCGCGTCAATCGGACTGGAGCAATTAAATTTTGCCAAACTGGCCGTTGCGGATTTCAACAAATCATCCGGAATGAGTGTCCAACTGATCGAAGTTGATACTCAATTGGATGCAGCGAAAGCCGTCACTGGCGCACAGAGCATCGTCTCGAATAACGACGTGCTCGGCGTTGTCGGGCCTGCAGGCAGTCAGGAAGTCGAGGCTGTTGCCCCGATTTTTACCCCGGCAAACATCCCCTTTGTCGCAAACTCGGCGACCCGTACATCATTGACTGAACCCCCTGGCATCAAAGGTTTCTTCCGTGTAGTTCCGCGCGACGACGTACAGGGATCTACCGACGCTAATTTCATAGCGAGCGTGCTCAAAGCCAAGAACGTCTACCTGATCGATGATCAGACTTCGTATAGCTCCGGTCTGGCTGACCAAGCCGAAAAGACACTCAAGAGTCTGAATGTCACGACTGAACGCGATTCGATTACGCAGAAAGACACAGACTTTTCGGCACTCGTAACACGCCTTAAGGGTGCATCGCCCGACGTAGTATTTGTACCCTTCCAATTGGCAAACCAGGCGGCGCAGATGGCAAAGCAAATGCAGGAACAGGGTGTCAAGGCCACGCTATTTGGTACTGATGGTGATTTTTCACCTGATGATTTTATTAAAGCTGCGGCAGGTGCGACTGATGGCGCTTATGTCTCATTCTTTGCGCCTGACATTCATAGTTTGGATGCTGACAAAGACATCGTGGCTGCTTATCAGAAGCAATACGGTGACTTTGGTTCATTTGGTGGACCCTCCTACGCCGCGACGACAGTTCTGTTAGAGGCCATTCAGCGGGCTTCCAAAGCGGGTACTGCGACACGCGCCTCCGTGCTGGCCGAAGTTGCCAAGACCGATGACGCGACGAGCATCCTGGGAATCCCGATCAAGTTCGACACGAAGGGTGATATTGAGGGAGCAGCGTTCTTTATCTTCCAGGTCAAAGATGGCAAGTTTGTGCTGGTACCCGGTGCCGCCTCAATGATGGCTACCGAGAGCGCCACAATGGAAGCCACGCAAGCCAAATAGCTCGATTACAGTCTAAAGTCTATCAATAATCAGGAACGCGGACACGGAAATCCGTGTCCGCGTGGGCTAACTCATGCAAGCATTCTTAACACAACTGCCCCAACAACTTGTGAACGGGTTGACGCTTGGCGCTGTGTACGCACTCATCGCGCTGGGCTATTCAATGGTATACGGCATCCTGGGCCTGCTCAACTTTGCTCACGGCGACGTTTTCATGGTCGGAGCCTTCATTGGCTACGGTGTCCTTAATGCCCTGGTGCCAGATCAAGCGCCTATACTACCGGCAGTGCTGGTCCTTGTGGCGATGATGTTCGTTGCCATGCTGGGGACTGGCATCCTGGGAGTGGCTATCGAGCGCGTAGCCTACCGGCCACTGCGCAACGCACCCCGCATCGCGCCCCTCATCAGCGCTTTGGGCGTGTCGTTTTTTCTGCAAAACGCGATTCTCCTTACTCAGTCAGCACGCTACCGCAACTATCGCATCGAACTGTTAATCTCACCTAAATTGGGTATTGATATTGGTCCGGCGCACCTTACGTTGACGCGGGCGCTGGTCATCGTTGTAGCTGTTCTGCTCATGATTAGTCTGGCTTACTTCGTGCAGCGAACGCGGTTGGGTCGAGCGATGCGCGCTGTGTCGATTGACCGGGAAGCCGCCGCCATGATGGGCGTTGACGTGGATCGGGTCATTTTGATCACGTTCTTTATCGGTTCGGCGTTAGCGGGCGCGAGCGGCGTACTGTTCGGTCTGGTTTTTACCCAGATATTTCACTTCATGGGCTTCATAAATGGATTGAAGGGCTTTACTGCGGCAGTTATGGGCGGAATCGGCAATATTCCTGGCGCGATGCTTGGCGGAATGCTCTTAGGGTTAATCGAGACATTTGCCATTGGCTTCATCTCACCCACCTATAAAGACGTGATTGCCTTTGTCGTCCTCATCCTCATCCTGCTGATCAGGCCGAGCGGACTGCTGGGCGTGCGCGCGCCGCAGAAGGTCTAGTCCATGAGCCTTGAACACCTCGGTCAGGACGAGTGGGTAGCGCAGCACGAACAACGTCGCCGCCAGCAGAACCCGGCAATTGCGCGTGTCATAGAAGGTTGGCAGAGTCTGCCCCGCTATGGACAGATCGCGCTTTTAGCAGCGGTCCCGGTGCTGCTGCCCATTTTTGTCCACAACGATTACATCCTGCGCGTTGTTGGCCTCGTTTGGCTCTACGCGGTGCTGGCACTGGGCTTGAACGTCGTGGTGGGTCTAACTGGACTGCTTGATCTCGGCTACGTGGCGTTTTTTGGCGTCGGTGGCTATGCCTATGCAATGCTGTCATCCGCGCAATTTAACATCCATCTCCCCACATGGGTGAGCCTGCCCGTCGCAACGCTCTTGGCGGTTGGGTTAGGTTTTCTGCTTGGCCTGCCTTCATTGCGACTGCAAGGCGACTATCTGGCGATTGTGACGCTGGGCTTTGGGCAGATTTTCGTCCAATTGATGACAGCTATGAATCGTGTCAACGTTCCGTGGTCTTCAACCCCGGTCAACGTGACAGGCGGACCGAACGGCATCGTGCGGCTTGATCCCGTTCACTTGCTTGGCTTTCAGGCGAATACCGTCACAGCCTATTATTACTTGATGCTACTCATGCTGGCATTGGTGTTGGTTGGTATCCTGAGCCTGAACCGATCCCGCATTGGACGGGCCTGGCGTGCAGTCCGCGAGGATTCACTGGCTGCCGAAGCAATGGGTATTCCGGTAAATCGTATGCGACTGCTGGCTTTCGCCGTTGGTGCAGGTATTGCGGGACTCGCCGGATGTTTATTTTCAGCCTGGCAGGGATCGGTATTTCCGGCTAATTTCGATGTTCCGCTGCTGATCACTTTGTATGCGATGGTGGTGCTCGGCGGAGTCGGCAGCCTGTGGGGCATGGTGGCGGGCGCATTCGTTATCACGATTGTGCCTGAACTGCTGCGGCCCGGCACGCAGATCTACGGGATAGAACTCCAACAGATCGTCTTTTATGGAGGTATCCTGGCATTACTGGCAATTGTGCTTCGCCCGCGACGACGGTTCGTGCTCGTGCTCGGCTCCGTTTTCGTAGGCGGCCTGATTATCCATCTCGTCGCTTCTGCCCTTATTCCGTCTCAGATCGCTACCGATTCCCAAAACCTCATTCAGCGCTGGTTGGTCATTCCGGCGGATTCTTCAACAGCTACAAATTTGGGTAATTTCAGCTTTTTCATTGTTACCGGGCTATTTGTGCTGCTGACCCAGATTCCGAAACGCTATCGCGATCCAGTGCTGATCATCGCGCTGTACTTGCTGGCTTTCGTCTGGGAAACACGTCTATCGCAGGAACCGAGCACAACGGTATTGCTGCTGACAGGCGCTGCGCTGATCATGTTGATGAATTATCGTCCGCAGGGCTTATTAGGCCAACGCCGGGTGGAGATTGCCTAAGCATGGCGTTATTGGAACTTGAGAGCGTTAGTAAACACTTCGGCGGCTTGCAAGTCGTGAAGGGGCTGTCATTCTCGGTTGAAGAGGGGCAAATTGTTAGCCTGATCGGGCCAAATGGCGCGGGCAAAACTACGGTCCTTAACCTTATCACGGGGCTATATCGTCCAGACAGCGGACGCATCCTATTTGAAGGTCAGGATTTGATCGGGTTAGCGCCGAATGCCATTACAGTACGGGGCATCGCGCGGACATTTCAATCCCTGCGGTTGTTTCTGAATATGTCCGTGATCGAGAATGTCATGGCTGCGGCATATTCCCGCACTCAGGCGCAGTTCTGGCAAATCGTGCTGCGGCGACCATTCTTTCGGCAGGAAGAAGCGCATATTCGGCAGCTTGCGGAAGAAAAACTGGCGTTTTTCGGCGAGCGTCTGGCAGGTTACCGCTACGATCAGCCCGCCTACAGCTTATCTTACGCCAACCGCCGCCGCCTGGAAATTGCCCGCGCGATGGCAACCGAGCCAAGATTGCTGCTGCTGGATGAACCTGCCGCTGGAATGAATCCCCATGAGACAGAAGAGATTACCCATTTAATTGCAGACCTGCGCGAGCGGGGCAAATATACCATCCTGATCATCGAACACGATATGAAGGTCATTGAAGGTGTTTCGGATCGTGTGATTGTATTGGACTACGGCGAAAAGATTGCCGAAGGGACGTACCATCAGGTGGTCAACAACGAAAGAGTCATTGAGGCTTATTTAGGTCGAAAACATGGCAACAGCAGGTCAGCCGCTTTTACAGCTTGATGGAGTCAATACTTATTACGGACCGATTCACATCCTGCAAGATGTGAATCTGGTCGTTTACCCCGGGGAAATGGTGTGCTTGCTAGGCGGCAATGCGTGCGGAAAATCGACTACGCTCAAAACGATCCTGGGTATTGTCCGGCCTGAAAGTGGCAGCATCGTTTTCGACGGTGAACTGATCACCGATAAGCCGACTCCCTATCGTATCCAGCGCGGCATCGCCGTCGTGCCGGAAAATCGCCGCATCTTCGGCGCGATGAGCGTTCTGGAGAATCTGGAAATGGGCCATTTTCTGCGCAATGACCGTAACACAATTCAGGAAGACCTTGAGCGCGTTCTGCAAACATTCCCGCGTCTCAAAGAGCGCCTGCACCAGCGCGGCGGCACACTGAGCGGCGGAGAACAGCAGATGCTGGCCGTCGCCCGTGCGTTGATGTCACGCCCGCGCCTGCTATTGATGGATGAGCCGTCGATGGGCCTGTCGCCGCTGCTGGTAGAAAGCACCTTTGAATTTATCAAGGACATTCACCGCCAGGGAACAACACTCCTTCTCGTTGAACAGAACGCAAACATGGCGCTAGAGGCGGCAGATCGTGGCTATGTGTTGCAAACAGGACGCGTGGTACTGGCTGACAAAGCCAAAAATTTGCTGAATAATGAACAGATGCGAACCGCATATCTGGGGCAGTAGAGGTGTAGCATGAAACGGATCGATGTTGGTGCAGTACGCGAACGCTTTCCGATATTTGAGAAGCAGGTTTATATCAACAGTTGTTCACAGGGTGCGCTGTCGCTTGATGTCAAACAGGCTTACGAGCAGTATTTGTGTGATTGGGATGAACGTGGTGCCCCCTGGGATTACTGGGTCGAGCGTGCCGAGACCACACGCAAGAGCATAGCGACTCTGCTCAACGCGCATCCCGATGAAGTGGCGGTCACGACTTCGGTGTCGGCGGGCGTGAGTGCGTTGGCAAGCGGATTATCGTTCACTGGTAAGCGCAACAAGATCGTCAGTACCGCATTCGAGTTTCCCACGGTTGGGCAGGTCTGGCACGCTCAGGAACAGCGCGGCGCGAAGGTAATCCATGCCCCCGCCTCCGGCAACGTCATTCCACTGGAAACTTTCGAGCGCCTGATCGATGACCAGACGCTGATTGTCTCGCTGACGCATGTATGCTTCCGCAATGGCGCGAAACTCGACATTCCGGCGATTGTCCATCTGGCGCATCGGCGGGGAGCGCTGGTCCTGGCTGATGTTTATCAATCCGTTGGGACAACCCCGCTTGATGTGCGACAGCTTGGCGTCGACTTCATGGTAGGCGGTGTCCTCAAATATCTATTGGCTTCGGCGGGACTCGCCTTCTTGTACGTGCGCGAAGACCTGATCAACAGCCTGCACCCTACTGCAATCGGTTGGTTCTCGCAGCAAGATATTTTTGCAATGGATCCAACTGCCAATACACCATCATCCACGGCGCGCCGTTTTGAGTCGGGTACGCCGCCGATTCCCAATACCTATGCGGCTCTGGCGGGGCTAAACCTGATACAAACACTAGGCGTGGAAGCGATAGAAGCCTACGTGCAAACCCTCACCGAAGCGCTAATAGAGGGAGCATTGCGCGCGGGATATAACGTGGTAACGCCATTGCAGCCCAAACAGCACGGCGCATTGATTACCGTCAAGTCCAATGATGTGCATCAATTGGTGAACCGGCTGGCAGCACAGGGCATTATCACATCCAGCCGCGATAATAACCTACGCATCTCACCGCATTTTTATAACACGCTTGAGGATATCGACACGGTACTTGCCGCGCTCAAGAAAAATCGCGATTTGCTGGTATAGGATGGTTGCCATGATTTCCGTGAAACCTGCCGAAACCTATCCCCATATTCTTACCTTTGATGGTGAGGTTTTGGAAATCTTCAGCCGGAATAGGGATGCCTGCCAGCGTATACATATCGGTCACATCAGAGGTATTCAACTCGATACCGATCCCAGAGGGAATTACAAATTGGTGATCCGTTGGGCTGGCGACGCACTTCCGGACTTTCAGGTGGACGCAGCCCAACATGACAAAACGGGCGAGTTGGTCGCCGCCGTGCAAAAAGCACTGGCAACATTCAAGTTTTAGGAAGCGCTAACGACTTATTGTCAGGCGGGCGCAATCGCCAGCACACGCAGCGGACTGCCTGAGCCATTGACAATCTTAAGTGGGGCAGCAATGACAACTGCTCCTGTCACTGGCAACTGATCCAGGTTGATCAGGCTGGTGATGCCGAACTTGCCCGCGCCGTGCATAAACGTGTGATTTGGAAACGGTGGCTCAAATCCCCCGGCCTGTCCTGCGTCCGTGCCCACTGTTTCGACGCCGACACCCAGAATATCACGCTGGGTCGCCAAGAATTGCGAACACGCGCCATGAAATCCCGGCGAATGTGACCCACTCTCACTGGTCCCTAAGAATTCTTCGCGGCCTGTTTTCTTGCTCCAGCCCGTGCGCAGCAACACCCATGCTCCAGCAGGGATTCTCCCGTGCTTGCCTTCCCATGCTTCGACATACTCGGTGGTCAGCAAAAAGTCGGGATACTGCTCCACTTCGGCGGTCACATCGATCACGCACGCCGGACCGATAAATTTGCGCGGCAGAATCGTGTCGGTGGCATTATTCGGTAGGTCTTTGCCCGTGATCCAGTGGATCGGCGCGTCGAAGTGCGTCCCGGTATGTTCGCCCAGGTTCAGGATATTCCAGTACCAGGCAGGTCCACGGCTGTCGTAGCGCGAAATCTCGGTCAGCGAAAGTCCCGGCGACGGCGCGAACATCGGCGGCAGATCGATTACAGGCGTATCGGAATCAAGCGGCGTGGTCAGGTCAATAACTTTCAGGCGTCCAGAGGTCAACGCCTCAACCAATTGGGCCAGAATATTAGAACTATCCATATAAATTCTTCTCCGCCTAAGTCTTTTGTTATTGTCGCATCGCTTCAAGGCTGCGTTTGAACTGAAAGCGATTTTCGAGCAGTGGTAAATCCATATGAAAACTTTTTGGTCCAATCGCCTCGACCTTCGAGACGATTGTGGTCAATTGGTCGCTCTGCAATGCCGCTTTGACCGCATCACTAAGGCTTTCGGCGGTATCGGCTTCCATCACCGACGGAATGCCCGACGCTTTGGCGATACCCGCCAGATCAGTACCCGTAGATGTGGCAGTCGGAAAGCCGCCCACTGAGAGCAAACTCTCATTATCAAAAACGATATGTAATAGATTGCCGGGTTTGTAACGGGCCATCGTGCTGAGCGTACCCAGATTCATCAGCAGCGACCCGTCGCCGTCGATGACGATGACCTTTTGCTCCGGCATACACAGCGCGATGCCCAGCCCCATTGAGGACGCCAGCCCCATCGCGTGTTCAAGGTAAAAAAAGTTGTGGCGGTGACCGAGCATATACAGTTCAGCGGCAACCGCTCCCATAATCGTAACGACGATATGATTTTCCAGTTCTGGATAGATAGCTTTAAGTGCATCGGCACGCAGCATGGTTGTTATTCCTCCCACATCAATTCGCGCGATAGCAGCACCGCCACGGGATGTAGTGACGCCGACGCCAGCGTTTGAGCGTCTTTGATGCGGCGCTGAACGTCCGACGGGTTTACCAGATGCCAGATTGGGATGTTTAAGGCGCGCAAAATGGGTTCAGTCGCCATGCCACCCTGCGTTTGCCACGGGTCTTTTTCGCCCATGTGTCCACGATAGCTGATCAGCATGAGCAGCGGAATCTTGTAAAGTAAAGCCAGCGACACAATTGGATTGATCGCGGCAAGAAACCCGTGATTCTGCATTAACAGCGCGGAATTGACACCTGCCAGATGCGCCCCTGCTGAGATGCCAACGGCTTCTTCCTCTTTGGCGATACGCACGAGGATCGTGTCCGGGTCTTCGTCTGCCATGCGAATTAAGTGGACGAGCCAGGTTTCCGGCAAGGCGGACATAATTTTGACATCGCACGCTTTGAGCGCGTCGTAAATAAGTTTCGAGTTCGTAACTGAAACAGGCATATAACGGCCTCTAATAAGTTGAAATTTTTTATGCGTAGCGATTGACTGTAACGCGAGTGTTCGCTACCCGCAAAGATTCCAATCGTCTAGGCTTTGACGATTTGACATAATGCCTCGATCAACTGGTTGATCTCTTCATGCGTGTTGTAATGAACGGCTCCGACACGTACCAGACCACCGCGCGATTCCAGGCCAAGCGTCGTCGTGACTTCGAGCGCGTAAAAATTGCCGTTCCAAACATAAATGCCTTTATCGCCAAGCGCCTTCGCAATATCGGCTGGGTCTCGATTGTCAATCGTGAATGACACGGTGGAAACTCGCTGGTCCAAACGATTGGGGTCGGTAATGCCCCAGATATGTAAGCCCGGTACGCTCTGAAGTTGGCTGATAAGCTGTTGGCTTAGTTCCTGTTCGTAGGCGCGAACCGTCTCCATCCCGGCAACCAGAGTCTGCCGACGCGACGCGGATTCCATTGAGCCGCCAAAGGTCTTGCCGACCCAACCGAAATAGTCCAGCGCCCCTAATGTCCCCGCGATGGCTTCAAAACTCGGCGTTCCAGTCTCCCACTTCTCCGGCGGCTCATCGCTGGAAGTCCGCACTTTATACGCCATCAACCGATCCAGCAGTTCGTACTTACCGTAGAGTACACCCCAGTGCGGCCCAAAATACTTGTAGGCGGAACATGCCAAAAAGTCACAATCGAGCGCCTGCACATCGACGACACCATGCGCGACATACTGGACGGCATCGACGTAACACAGCGCCCCGACCCGGTGTGCAATGTGAGCGGCCCGTCGCACATCATTGATGGTTCCAACGGCGTTGGAGGCATAGCCAATCGCGACGATCTTTGTCCGTGGGCTGATAGTCGCTTCAAGCGCGTCAAGGTCGAGTGTGCAGTCTTCTTGGTGGAAATCCACCCAATGAATAGAGCAGTCGCGTTCTTTGGCGATCAGCAGCCATGGAGCCACGTTGGCATCGTGATCCAGATGGGTAAGGACAATCTCGTCGCCGGGTTGAAGCAGATGGGCGAGACTGCGGCTCATATGGAGCGTGAGCGTTGTCATGTTCGGGCCAAAGACAATCTCTTCAGGACGGCTCGCATTGAGCCAATCAGCGAGTGCCCGTCGCGCCTCAGCGACCACAGCATCCGACTCATAGCTGGTGCGAAACAATCCACCATGGTTCGCATTGGTATATTGATAGTAGTGCTGAATACGTTCCAGCGATTGGCGGGCAATCTGTGTGCCGCCGGGGTTATCCAGGTGAATAGCGCCAGAGCGAAGGGACGGAAACTGTTCACGAACGAGTGCCAGGTCTAGCATGATGTCCTCTCATTTGAAGTCATAAACCACACGAGCATTGTCACCGAGTACCTGCCGTCCCGCGCGTAAGGCTTGCTGCTCGGTCAAGGCGTCCGCGTCAACCAGTTCGCCTAGCACCTGCTCAAGCGCGGCCCGCCCCCATTTGTTCGCCAGCCAGAATATCTCCGGAATGCTGAAGGCATCCGACGAGTATAGGACTTTTGTAAACGGCGTCAGGCCGAAAATCTGGTGCATCATCCGTGGGATTTCCGCCGTGATAAACGGAATTGCCAGCGAAATGTCCATGAAGACGTTGGGATACATCGCTGCCAGATAGCCGAGTTCGCGGGTGTAGGGATAAGCAGAGTGGAGCAGCACGAACTTTACCTTGTCGAATCTCCCGCTTTGTAGCACAGTGCGCAGATTAAGCGGATTGGCCTTCAGCAAATCGAGGTCGGTGTCGCCAAAGCCGCTGTGAAACTGGATCGGCAACTCCTGGTCATTGGCGACTTCCAATGCCTTTAGGACAAAGTAATCGCATAGTGTCTTATCCGCCAGACGGAGTTTGCCGTCCGCGTCAGCCCGATCTTTGACCGGGCCAAAGGCACCTAACGCTTCATCGCGAGTGACCAACTGAATATCCAGCCCCGTCCGGTAGGCGATGATGCTTTTCAGGCCGATATGACCATTGGCCCGTGCGGCTTCAACGCCAGCAATATAAGCGTCCTCAACTTGCCGGAACGTGGCATGTTGCAGAATCAGGTCCTGGGCAAAGGTTTCGAGCCGCAGCAGCATGGTAATACGTTGTTTGATCATGGGCCGCAGTTCGGCGACGGTGTAGTTGATGGCGGCCCCGAAGCCGTAGTCGATGAACAACGCCTCGCTGTTCTGGTCTTGCCACATTTTGTTGGCGAGGTCCGCCAACGGAATTGCATTTCGGGCCGCCAGAACAGCGTCGGGGGTTGGGTCACACTGAAAATAGCCTGCCAGATCACGGATACCGTGCATCCACATGATCGTATCCGGCACATAGCGCGCCTTCATGACCGGATCAGGGCTTTCCGTGAAATAGTTTTGCAGGTCTCCAACAGATTGCGGCTGCAATCTGGCAAGGGCATGGGCATGATGATCGATGATCGGTGCGTCTGAAAGGTCTATTCGGGCCATGTAACCTCTATTAGAATTTCCAGAAATGGTGCTTCAGTTCAAACGCTTCGTCATTGGTGCTGAATGTCTCGAATTCCTTGCGTTTGACAGCTATATAGCTTTTTGTGAGCAGCGGACCGAGGGCATCGGTCAACACAGTGTCACTTTCCAGATGATCGAGCGCTTCTGCCAACGATGTGGGGAACCGCTTGATTCCGCGCTGCGCACGTTCTTCATCTGTGTAATTGCCGGGATCAACCAATGTCGGCGCACCGGCGACACGCACCGCGCCTTCGCGGTTATCTGGTCCCCAGGCCGTATACGCGCTGCTCCAAAAGTGCGGTTGCAGACGATGATATGAATTGAAGGTGGGACACGTGATCGCCAGCAACGCGGGCAAATGATCAAGAATACCCGCGATGAAATTCATGCCAAGCTGACTTATACCGTAAGGCCGCGCAGCATCGTACATCACGTTGCGCTGGCCTGCTTTATCCCACAGGCTGAAGTGAATGTGCCCACCATTGCCAGCTTGATCGAGAAATGGCTTGGGTGCAAGCGATGCGAAAAGGTCATACTGGTACGCGATATTACGAATCGTCTCGCGGGTGAAGATATGGTTATCGGCAGCGGTCAACGGATCGGCATGATGGATGGAGAGTTCCTGCTGACCGTGACCGAGTTCAGCATAGAATTGTTCCGGCTGGATGCCTTGCTCCTTGAGCGCGATGACGAGATCGTTGATCACTTCCTGGCTGATCATAAGGCCAGTGGTGCTAAAGCATAGGCTTTCATCAATCGGGCGGAATGCTTCCGTACCGGTCGGTTTAGTATATTTTTCAGCCAGCGACCACTCGAATTCCACGACCATTTGCAGGCTGATGTCCGACTCGGCTGCGGCGGCAATCTGGCGTTTGAGGAATGTACGCGGACAGGCTCCCCACGGTGCACCTTCCAAGGTGATCATATCGACTGTCATTGCCGCCGTGTTCGGTGCGTAGGGCAGAATCCTGAATGACGCCGGATCAGGAACTAGCCGAATTTCTCCAACTGGTCCCATTCCATCCACGGGCGCTAACTGGTCGAGCATGTTCATCGCCTGCATAGCTACAGTCAGCCCGATCCCATCGTCAATCCGGTTGCGCAACCCATCAATATAGCTAGCTTTGGCGCGGATAATGCCCCCGTTGTCGGTGTAGAGAAACCGAACCAATTGGATGCCAGCATCCTCGGCCTGTTGCGTGACCTGACCGGCAAGGTTGGCAATTTTTGGGGATTTTTTAGCCATAGACCACCACTATAAGAACTCGAAATATTCGTCAATCTCAAACTGAGTGACTGTATCGCGGAAGTCGCTAGTCGTTACATCGGCTCCGGCAGCGGCGGCCTTCTTGATCTCATGGCGTTTGACCGCGACGAACAGCTTGATGAACTCCTCGCCCAGCAGCCCGCGCATAGCCTGATCAGCTTCGAGCGCATCGAGCGCTTCCGGCAGACTGCTCGGAAGATCGGTGACGCCCTTCATCCCATAGGCGATCCCATCAACCGCAGGCGGCGGTTCGATTTTATTGCGCAATCCATCAATGCCTGCCGCAATCGTTGCTGCCATGACCAGATAGGGGTTGGATGCACCGCCGGGGATACGATTTTCCAGGTGTGCGCCCTCGCCCTTTAAGCCTTTAACGCGAATACCAACGGTGCGGTTTTCTACACCCCATGTTGCGTTCGTCGGCGCGAAAGAATACAGCCTGTAGCGCTTGTAGCAGTTGATGGTCGGTGCCGCAAGCGCCGTATACGCTGCTGCATGTTTGATCAGGCCACCGAGCCACCAACGGGATGTCTCGTTCAACGTAACGGGATCGTCCAGATTTGAGAAGGCATTGTTGCCAGATTTCAGATCGGTCAGGCTGTGATGATAATGGCAACCGTTGGCGGATTGATCGGCATACGGCTTTGTCATGAACGACACCATGTAGCCGTTGTTTTGCGCGATCTCTTTGAGGCCGTTCTTGAAAGTGAACGCACCATCTGCCGCCTGAATCCCGGCTGAAGGTCCAAAATTGATCTCCATCTGACCGGGACCGTATTCCGCATTGGAGGTGATGATATCAACGCCCGCTTCGGACATCTGCCGCAGGATTTGAGAGATTAGCGCCGGATCGAAATTGTTGCGCAGCGTTGCGAAAATCTGGATGCCGGGGAATGGCGGCCTACGGGTTTCTTTGTTAACAAAGTAGCACTCATATTCAAAGCCGGAGAAAAGGCCGAATCCCATTTTTTCGAGTTCCGCCAGCAACGCACGGGCAACGGCGCGCGGGGCCGCCATCGCAGGAGTGCCATCCTGAAAGCGTGGTTCACAGATGAATCTGGCAGCACGCTCAACGTGCCATTCGTTGCCCTCTTGCCAGCGCTGTTCCGTCCAGGGCAGGACCGCCAGCGTCGATACATCAGGGAAAATGCGCGAATCGGGGAAGCCACGTTCTTCCAGATAGCCAGTACCAGGGGCAACGCCGCCCTGCACATCAAAACCGAGTTGACCGAGCAAAAAGTTCAGCCCGTTTTTAGCAAAGTGCGGCAGGTGACGGATCGGAACCGTCTTGGAGCGGCTGATCCCGTGCGTATCGGATTGCTCGAAGCGGATGAAATCAACTTTCAGATCATCAAGTTTTGCTTTGATATCGTCGAGGTGTGGCGCAAACTCATCTAAAGGTGGCAGCATAAGACCTCTCCAGCATCGAAATTAGTGAGGGCCGGACACATGCCGACCCTCGCCAAAAAAAGCAAACTAAATCAGGGTGTTGCCGCCGCTGTCGGGGCAGCTTCCACTCCCGGAACCGCTTCAGGCACGATTTCCTGACCGAGTGTGAACTTACCATCCTTGATCGCAATTAGCGTGACACCCTTCTGCGGGACATGCGACCCATTTGCAAATGTGATCGCGCCAGTAATGGCCTTGAAGTCCTTTGTTTCGTTCAGAGCCTTCTGGATAGCTTTGGCGTCTGTGCTGTTGGCGCGTTTGATGGCATCGACCAGCAGATAAACCGAGTCGTAACCGAGCGCGGCAAACGCATTTTCCGGATCGTGACTGTATTCTTTGTTGTAGGCCGCGATGAATTTCTTGATCCCATCCGTGCCGTTATCTTTATCCATCAGCGCGTGAGTCGAGAAGAAGACATTTTCGGCAGCGGGACCAGCCACGCTCACGAGGTCTGGCGTATCGTATCCGTCGCCACCGATCACTGGACCATTCAATCCTGCGTCACGCAACTGCTTCACCACCGGGCCAACGTTATAGGGCATGGCAGCGATGTAGTAGAAATCAGGCTGCTTATCCAGCGCCTTCAGCTTGGTAATCTGCGCCGAGAAATCGGTTGCCTTGTCGTCATAGGTATCTTCGAGGACAAGCTGACCGCCTAATTGGGTGTAGCGATCCTTGAAGAATTGCCCTAACAGGGTCGTATATTCGACACCCTTATCGGAGAGCAAATAGGCAGTTTTGCCAAACTTCTTGAAGCCAAATTCTGCGCCTGCGGCAGCCTGAACGTTATCGCCAAAGCAGGCCAGATACATCATGTCGCCGATCTGATCAGGCAGCTTGGGCGAGGTTGCGCCTGCGGTGATGAACGGAATGCCTGCTTTCTGGATGACCGGTCCAGCCGCCAATACTGAGTCCGAATCGGTGAAGCCGACAACGGCGATGACCTTATCTTCCTCGACAAATTGCTTGGCTATCTGGGCTGTCACGTCCATTTGATACTTGCTATCGTGTACGACGAAATCAATGGTCGTGCCGAGCACGCCGCCTGCCGCGTTGATCTCTTTGACGGCCAGTTTTGCGCCGTTGGCAGCGGGTAGGTCAAGCGAGGACTCGTCGCCCGTCAGGGCAAATGCGCCGCCAACCTTGATTGGGTCGGCTGCACGACTGGTACTGCGCATTCCAAATACTGCCCCGAATGCCAGCGCCAAAATCAATAAACTGCGTGTTGCTTTGATTCTCATCCCGTCATTCTCCTTCCAATGAAAACGTTCATTCATGAAACCGAGTCATGTGACTCAGCCACATGTTCACTTTGGAGCGGCCTCTTTTTGCCGAAGCGCAAAGCTTGCCCCAGCCAACCGAAGTCGATTTCACGGCTGCCAAGCAACCCGCCCGGACGTGCGATGATAATCACAATGAAAAGAATTGCCAGAACGAGACCGCTGATGCCATATAATTGATTAGTATCCTGAAAGCGCCGCAAGCCGTCATCAATAGCGATAATCAGCGCAGGGCCAATTACCGAGCCGCTGATCGATCCCATACCGCCCACAACCAGCATCGTAATTACGCGGAAAGTGATGTCAAAGTAGAAGGCACTTGGCGAGAACGATGTAATGAAATGACCCCACAACGCTCCCGCAACGGCGGTAAAAAACGCGCTGACCACGAATGCTAACAGACGGGGACGCATGATGGCAATGCCGATGGATTGGGCCGCCGAAATGTCATCGCGCTGGGCAAACATGGCACGTCCATAGGCGGAGAATTTGATCCGCCACACGACATAAAGCGTAACGGCGACCCAGGCATAAACCCACCATAGGTCTGTGTAGGCGGTAACATTGGAAAAAGTCCGCGAACCGCGTGTCAACTCGTCGGCGTTGATCAGCACCACGCGCACTATGACGAGAAAGCCGAGAGTCGCTACCGAAACAAAATTCCCCGACAGCCGCATCAAGACCGCGCCAACCAGCAGCGCGACAACGGCAACCAGTACACCTGCAATGATCGTGGCGATAAGGAAGCCTAGCGGGAACGGCCCAATCATCATATCAAGATGAACTACCGCTAGCCACGCTGGTAACTTGGGTAAATACGCAGCTTTTGTTTGAAGTGGAAGCGTCAAGATTGCAGATATATATGCCCCTAGCGCCATAAAGCCAACATGTCCCAGCGAAAATACGCCCGTAAAACCACTGGAAAGATTCAGGCTGACAGTTAGAATGATGAACATCCCCAGATTGACAACGATGCCCTGCCAGTAACTGCTGTTGGATGCTTCCAACATAATCAGAAAGGCTAACACAACAAAGGCAACGATAGCCAAGCCGATTCGTCTGTCGCGACGCTGACCGGATGAATCAGCCAGGGGGCGGACAATCTGGCGCGTTGTCATCGCCCACCTTCGCGATCTGTGGTGCCGAGAATGCCACCGGGCCGCAGCAACAACAGCAGGATCAGCGCCAGAAAGACAAAGGCGTCCCGGTAGCTCGTCAGCGAACCCGGCAGATACGTTTTGAAGAACGAGATGACAGCAGGCGAAGTCGTGCTGGCAGGCAGTATGTCCCCCAAACCCGGCAGCGCGGTGAGCAGCACCTCAAGGAAGCCGAGGACGTATCCGCCCAACATCGCGCCGCTGATGCTACCGAAGCCGCCGATAACCGCCGCGATAAAGGCTTTGAGAACCGGGGTAAAGCCAAGATACGGGTTGATCTGTCCGGCCTGGACCGCGAACAGCAATCCAGCAATGCTGGCAAGTGCCGAACCAAGCATGAAAGCAACGACAATGACACGATTGGTGTCAATGCCCATGAGTTGAGCCGCCTGGATGTCTTCGGCGGCGGCCCGCATAGACAGCCCCAGATTTGTGCGCGTGATGTTGCGGCAGACCAGCCAGCCGTGTTGTTAAAAGTGCTCCGTTTTGCAATATCTGCCCTACAGCAAACGAGGTTAAAAGCGCGGCTATCGCTGGTGCGCGGCGGATGGGCCGGTAGGCGACTCGCTCCATCAGCACGCCGACCAGAACGGTTCCAGCGATCATCAGAATAACCGCAATCCCGAACGGCAGTTTAGCCAGCAGGGCAAATGCCGCAATATACGCAGCCACCATCATCAGATCACCGTGCGCGAAGTTGATCAGGCGTAAGATGCCGAAGACCATCGCCAGCCCTACCGCCATCAGCGCATAGAGGCTGCCAATACTTAGAGCATTGATGATCTGTTGGAGTGCATATCCACCGAGATTCATGTCCAGCCGTTCCTATTAGGCGACACCACCCAGATATGCGTGCTCGACTTGCGTGTTAGCCTGTAGTTCTGCCGCGCTGCCACTTAAAACGATTTTACCCGTCTCCATCACATAAGCCCGATCTGCAATGGCAAGCGCCTGGCGGGCATTCTGTTCAACCAGGAAAATCGTTGTCCCGCGTTGTCTCAAATTTTTTATCCGTGCAAAAATCTGCTCGACCAACAGCGGCGCTAATCCCAGTGATGGTTCGTCGAGCAGCAGCAATTTCGGGCTACTCATTAACGCCCGTCCAATCGCTAACATTTGTTGTTCACCGCCGGAGAGTGTACCCGCAATCTGTGCCGCTCGCTCTTTTAGAATGGGAAAAAGCTGGTATACCTCTTCCCGACTCCGTTCAATTTCAGTCTGTTCTTTACGAGTTATCGCACCGAGTCGAAGGTTTTCCTCCACGGTGAGCCGAGCAAAGATGCGTCGACCTTCCGGGCAGTGTGCAACGCCCATCTGGACAATCTGATGCGGCTTCACTTTGTCGATACGCGTATCGTTGTAAGTAATGCTGCCCTGTCGTGGTTGCAGCAGGCCAGAGATAGTGCGCAAGGTTGTCGATTTACCCGCGCCGTTAGAGCCGATTAGCGCGACTAGCTCACCCGGATTGACGGTCAGGGAGACGCCTTTTAACGCCTGTATCTTGCCGTAATAAACCTCAACGTCAGTGAGTTGCAGCATCAGACACTTTTCCCAGATAGGACTCGACGACAGCGGTATTCTGTCGGATTTCAGCGGGCAATCCCCGCGCGATGACTTTTCCGTAGCTCAAAACGGTGATGCGCTCGCACAGATTCATGATGAGCCGCATGTCATGCTCAACCAGGATAATGCTCACGCCAAACCGCTCGCGCACCCGGAGAATCATCTGGTGGAGTTCGTCGGTTTCAGTCTCGTTCATGCCAGCCGCAGGTTCATCAAGGAGCAGCACTTTCGGCTGAGTTGCCAGTGCCCGTGCCATTTCGAGCCGTCGTTGCGCGCCGTAGGGCAGGTTCGTAGCCTGCTGATCCCAAAAATCCGCCAGATCAAATATCTCCAAGAGTTCATAGCTACGCGTGACAAGATCGTTTTCTTTGCGCCAGAACGACGGCAGCCCAACAAACACTTCCAGCGGACTAAACGCTGTGCGAAGCTGCTGCGCCACGCGAACATTGTCAAGCACGGAAAGCGAACTGAATAGACGGATATTCTGGAAAGTCCGGGCAATCCCCAGTTTAGCAATGCGGGGAGCCGGTAAACCGCCAACACTTTGATTTTCGAGCAGGATTTCGCCCGAAGTTGGCTTGTATGCGCCGCTCAAACAGTTAAACAGCGTGGTTTTGCCCGCGCCATTTGGTCCAATCACGCCCTGAATTTCACCGTTGTAAAGCTCAAGATTTATATCTTGCAGCGCTTGTAAACCTCGGAACGCTTTCGAGAGATTTCGTACCTGAAGCATGGGGCTAGAGGATGGGCCAGTCATAGTGGCTCAAGATTGTACACTGAACGGCGTAATTTTCGAGATTACTTGCTCTATCCGATTTCGCAATCAGTTAATATGCACAAATCTCAGCCAGGGCTGCTATAATCTCATGATCTAGTTTAGTCATATAGTGTGATTGAAACGCGATGAAACCACTTATTGGTATCCCCTGCTGGCAGTTAAACCCTTCACATGAACTTCGTCCGAGTTTTGCGCTGTATCAAAGCTACGTCAACGCATTCGCCGCTGCCGGTGCTGCGCCCGTAATCATCCCATTGGCGCTTGATGAGCAGGCCAGCCGGACTATCTTTGACCGGGTGGACGCCATTGTTTTAGCGGGTGGCGACGACGTGAATCCGGCGCGTTATGATCAGGCAGCATACCCCAAAACCGAACCGCCTGACGACGCTCGCGATGAACTGGAAATCAAGTTGACGCAATGGGCAGTGGCACAGCGTAAACCATTGATGGCAATCTGTCGCGGCTTACAGGTGATGAATGTGGCGATGGGCGGCACACTGATTCAGGATATCCAAGACCTTGTGCCTGGAGCGTTGCAGCATAGTTACCCTTATGACGCGCCCGAACTACGTGGCAAATCAACCCACGAAGTTAATATCGAACCTGGATCGCGCCTTGCCAAAATATTTGGCAGGTGCGTTGACGTTAATAGCTTTCATCATCAGGGGCTGGGACAAATTGCAGATGGTTTTAAGGTCGTGGGACAAGCTCCCGATGGGATTGTCGAGGCAATTGAAAGCACGGACTCCGAGCTAACATTTGGCGTGCAATGGCATCCAGAAGATATGTACAGCACGAATGAGACGATGCTCAATCTGTTCAAGATGTTTGTGGAGAACCTCACCTCCTGACCCTTTGGAGCGTTCGCAAGGAATTATTACAAGGAAATCACGTAATGCCGGATAAACCTCATTTAAGCACGCTGTCGGTCTGGGCGGGAGAAGAGAGTTATCTTGCCGAGGGTGCGACTCAGGTTCCTGTCGTACACAGTGTATCGTTTGGCTACCCCGATGTTGATAGCTGGTTAGACGTTGCCCAGGGCCGAGCGCCCGGTCACATCTACAGCCGTAACACGAACCCGACGGTTCACGCCTTTGAGGAAAAAGTTCGGCAGTTGGAAGGGGCGGAGGCGGCAACGAGCTTTGCAACTGGCATGGCGGCGATCAGCAATACGCTGTTTACCTTTCTTGCGCCGGGTGATCGCGTCGTATCCGTGAAGGATACCTATGGCGGTACCAATAAACTATTCCTGGAATTTCTGCCGCACATAAAGGTCGATGTTACGCTGTGCGATACCACCGATCACGAAGCGATTGAAGCCGAGATCGCTAAAGGCTGCCAACTGCTCTATTTGGAAAGCCCAACCAATCCCACGCTCAAAGTAGTGGACCTGGCACGGCTCATAAAAGCAGCGCACCGCGTTGGCGCAATCGCAGTGGTAGACAATACATTTGCCACACCTATCAACCAGAATCCCTTGGCGCTGGGTGCTGATCTGGTTCTGCACAGCGCGACCAAATTCCTCGGCGGACATGCCGACGCGCTTGGCGGCGTTATCGCAGGATCAACGGAATTGGTCGGGAAAGTCTTCCACTATCGCGAAATTACCGGGGCGACCCTCGATCCGATGGCGGCGTACCTGCTGTTGCGTGGTATGAAGACGCTGCATTTACGTATCCGTCAGCAGAATGAAAGCGCTCTGCAAATTGCCCGGTTCTTGCACGCTCATGCGAAGGTTGAATCCGTTTTTTATCCCGGCTTGGAAACGCATCAGCATCATGCGATTGCCTGCCAGCAAATGCGCGGATTTGGCGGCGTGATCAGCTTTATGCTCAAGGGTGGCTTTGATGCGGTGCGGGCTTTCCTGCCGAATCTACAATATGCTCACCTCGCAGCAAATCTCGGCGCTGTCGAAACGATTGCTGGGCCGCCTGCTACGACCAGCCACGTCGAATCAACGCCAGCCGAGCGGGAAGCAATGGGCATTCCAGAGGGGCTGGTCCGTTATTCCGTTGGCATTGAGGAAACGGAAGACCTGATCGCAGA
>WNFI01693407.1_pt1 | contig 36115 bp, 31 predicted proteins | sample 5400471 | NCBI WGS metagenome assembly WNFI01 (sample SAMN13153348, study PRJNA577476) | soil metagenome | isolation source: 100 cm saprolite on Douglas fir-dominated hillslope | place: USA:California | collected 2013-09-17 | reverse complement strand
CCTGACATCTCATGGCGCCCAGGGCGGCCTTGAGGTGAAGGCCGCGACCCGTCAGGAGACGTTGTCGCCGCTAAATCTCGTCACCGCGCTTAACGAGACGCATGTACGACACCGCGTCGTGATCATTTCAGCATGCTATTCCGGAGTTTTCATCCGCCCGCTTGCAGATCCCGACACGCTGGTCGTCACCGCGGCGGACGCCGATCACACCTCGTTCGGCTGCAAAAATGGCAACGATTGGACCTACTTCGGCGACGCCTTCTTCAACACGGCGTTGCGCCGCACCGCGAATCTGCGTGATGCGTTTGCTCTGGCAAGTTCGCTCATCCGTAAACGCGAAAGGCAACATAGCCTTACCCCTTCCAATCCCCAGATGGCAGGGGGCGAGAATATAGAGCACATGCTCAAGGGCGAGGTCGATCGCGTTATCGCTTATTCCCAGGAGAGCAGCGGGCTCGATCCCAAGTATGCATTTTCCCGCGGTTTCGCGTATGGCGCCAAGGGCGACAACGAGCACGCCATCGTCGCCTACACCGAGGCGATCAGGTTCGACCCCAAGTATCCCATCGCCTACAATAATCGTGGTGTCGCGTATGGCGCGACGGGCGACAACGACCACGCGATCGCCGACTATAGCGAAGCGATCAGGCTCAATCCCAAGGTTGCGGGCGCCTACGCCAATCGTGGACGCGCATACCGCGCCAAGGGCGATAATGACCACGCTATCGCCGACTATACGAAGGCGATCAAGCTCGATCCCAAGTACGCGGCCTTTTATAATAATCGTGGCCTGACCTACGGCGCCAAGGGCGACAACGCACACGCGATCGCCGACTATACCGAGGCGATTCGGCTCGATCCCAAGCTCGCGAGTGCCTACGACAATCGTGGACGCGCGTACCGCGCAAAGGGCGAAAACGACCGCGCCGTCCGTGACTTCAAAGAGGCGATCCGGCTCGATCCCAAACTCGCGCCCGTTCTCAAGGAGCTCGGCATAGAGCTTTGAACAAACAAGGGCACCGTCAAATATTCGCGGGCGAGAATTGGCCCGTGACCCAATGGTCGGCAGCGATCACGCCGTGCTGCGCGCGCAGCCGACCATGAATTTTCCAATCACGTTTGGCGATCTTCGCAAATCGAGCATCGGTCCGCCGAGCTTCTCGCACAGGAATGCAATCATGTCGCATTCGCGGTCAATTGACTTGCTGAGCGCATTCCCTGCCCCGTGGCCGGCGCGCCGCTCCATGCGTGGCCCTGCGTTAGAAATGCGCCTCGAGCCAGCTGGCAACATAGTTGAACGTCTCGGCAACGGTGTCACCGAAAGGACCGAGTGGAGCAGGGCACACACCGCATGGCGTGAACGTGTGTATGGCTCCATAGACATAGGCCAGTGTCTTGGAACTCGACTTCGTTGCAGCCAAATAATACATCTCCGACGGGACGATCCAGTAGTGCGCAGTCATCGACATTATGAGCAGGGGCGCGCTGATGCCAGCGACATTGGAGACCGTAGCCGTGTTGGAGGAGGCCCAGTCGACACCCAGGATGGAGTCGGCGGTCAACCGGTAGCCGGGCGCGCGAATGGCAGAGATCGACAGGAACGTGTTGACCGTAAAGTTCTTGCCTGACGCCGCCCACGAGTCGTTCGCTTGTGGTGAGGAAGGGACCACACTGGCGGCCGGCACTCGCACGGAATTGATGATCTGGACCGCACCGTTGGGACTCGTGGGCGTGATTAGCGGATACCGGCCCTTGGTATGGGCGAGCAGCGTGGTGTCCTGCTGCCAGATGCGAGCGGCGTCGTGCCCCACCGGGAATGGCATGTCATCCGTAAAGTCACCCTCGCCGTCGGCGATCTGATCCTGGAGTTGCCGCGCCATCCTCACCAGGTCCGCCTCCCGGTCAGCCTGTGCGTGGGTATACCGGTCGATGAATTCATGGGAGTATGAGGACGATGTGTTTTGGTTGGTGTTGTACCCGTTAGCTGGGTTGAATAGATACAGGGACGGGTTCCGGTGGGCGGTCAATCCGTCAGCCTTGACGGTTGAGGCATCCCACGCGGACATGTTCGAAAAGGCCAGCCCTGGGATCGAATCCAGCATCACCACGCCGTCAGCGCGAGGAAGCCCTGCAAGTTGATTGCTGCAGGGGTCGAGACGACGCGCCGCTTGGCAAGCGGCGATGCCGTTCTCGGCTACGTTCTGGTAGTAGGCCATGATCGCGCCTCCACCGCTCCAGCCGACCAGCACCACGTGCTGGACGCCCGGCAGCGACCGCAGGTAGGAGACGCCGTAACCAACATCCAGCGTAATCTGGTTCCAATCCGTCTGAGCCGACTGGCTGAACTGGGACTTGGCACACAATGCGGTGAAGCCACGTTGGACCAGCTGCAGGCACGGCGTGGCGTTGATGAAGTTCGAAGTCTCGTGTATCAAAAAGACCGCGGTAGACGCGTTGGCGCCTGACCCTTGGTACAGACCGGCAATCACTTGTTGCTGGGGACCGAGCAGTACGAGTTTCGCGGGCAACGTATTTTGTGCGTAGGCGGTCCATGGGACTGCGAGAAAAAGCCCGACGAGAGAAGCCAGAAGAGCTACCGCCCTACTACGGAAGGATCGTCGGGAATCATCCACAATATTCCACATGATACACCTCCCTACCGAATTCGCGCTTACGTGCACGCATAGAATTTATGTTAATGATATTTTTTTCGGTATCGATGAGTCAAGAAAGACCATACAGCCGCTTCCATATCCGGCGAGCGGCACGCTCGCCGGGCGCTCGCCTGCCGGCCGATAGTCGCCGGGCATCACGCCGTCGCAATCCAAGGTGGTCGCCAAGATCCACCTGCTTATCGGCCAAGACGTGATGAAAGAAACCGCTGCGTGCGGTCGATTGCGTCGGCCGTCGCCGCGGCGTCGTAAGCGAGGCGGTGTCCAAGATAGGTTCGCTCCGCTCGCGGTGCGTCGAAGGCGTGGGTCGCCCCAGGATAGACTTTGAGGTTCGTCCCGGCCCCGCCGAGGCACCGGCTCGCGGGTGTCCAATCGTCGGCGCTGCCGATCAAAATCAAAGCATTGCTGGGTCTGCTGCCCGTGCACAAGGGATAAAATGCCACGACGGCGCTGAAAGCGGCTGAGGCCGCCAGCGCCGCATTAGCGCCGTGAGAAAATCCAATCAGGCCGATTCGACCTTTTGCGATGTTGGGCAGGCCCCTCAAATAGTCCTTCGCTTCGATGGCGTCGTGGGCACGAACCGAGGCCGGGAGTGCGCCCCCGTTGCCGCACACATTGCCCAGACCGCGCGAACGGAAGCTGTCGACGATCAGCGCGGCATAGCCCCAGCCGACCAAGCGACCAGCCCAACGCCTGGTGTTGTCATTCACTCCATTGCAGGGGTGCATGACAATAACAGCTGGAAACGGCCCAGCACCTTGAGGTGTCAGCAGCTCGTAATTTCCGCTGTTACCTTGACCCAAAGCGGCGCCCTGCGCATTTCCCGCATCGGGCAGGATCAGTGAATATCCAAGAACGGCAGCGACAGCGGTCATCGCACGAAGACTGAGCGGCGATTTCATGAACCACCTCTTTGACCCCAGGCGTGAGCATGAGGTTACATCATCCGCTTGTCGCGCGACAGAGCAAGGCCCGCCACGTGCCGCCATGGCAACTGCCATAACTCGATAATTTGTGACGGACACCACAATAACCGGTTGGAATTTGGTTCGCGTGCCTTCTCAACCGGCTCGACCACACGCACGGCCCACAAAGCGCCGTCATCGTCGCTACGATGCGACGTCCGCGGGACAGTTTGCAGCGCTTCCTCTCATCGCCATCGCACGCCGAGGCGAATGCCGCGGTCGACGACTCTGTTCGAAGACACCGATGCAGACTTTTTCTTCTCTCCCGGAGGCCCTCATGTCTTCACTCGATCCGCGTCCGACACTCGAAGCGCCCGATGACGACCCCTACCTCTGGCTCGAAGAGATCGAGAGCGCGCCCGTGCTCGACTGGGTCGAAGCCCAGAATGCGGCGACGTTAAAACGTTTCCTCGATGAGGCCGTGTCCGCCGATCGCAAAATCCTTAAGGCTATCTTTGATCGCCCTGACAATATTCCGTTTCCGAACCGTCGCGCTGGACGGCTGTTCAACCCGTGGAGAGATGCCGCCAATCCCCGCGGCTTATGGCGCACGACGACGCTCGAGAGTTTCTGCAGCGATGCGCCGAACTGGGATGTGCTCATCGACGTTGATGTACTCGCCGCAAAGGAAGGCGAAGATTGGGTGTGGCGGGGCGGCGATACGCTGCCGCCGACCCATGACCGCGCCATCGTGTATTTGTCGCGCGGAGGCGCAGACGCGGTCGTGTTGCGCGAATTCGATCTATCGACACGGAATTTTGTGCCTGATGGGTTCAGCTTGCCTGAGTCCAAGAGCAGTACTGTCTGGATCGACCGTGATACGCTGCTTCTATCGTCCCCACTCGGGTCCGGCATGGCAACCCGAAGCGGCTATGCGCGCACCGTTCGACTATGGCGGCGTGGAGGCGATCCGCTGTCGGCCCCCGTCGTCTTCGAGACCAACGAAGAATCCATGGGCGTGCGGGCCGTGCTCGACCGGGAGGTTCCGGAGGAGTGCGTCTGGTTCATAGAAAAACCGGGCTTGATCGACGCGAACGTCTGGATCGGCGACCGCAACGGGCCCAAGATCAGGATTGAAATTCCATCCGATTGCTGGGCGCAGGAGAGTCGCGGCTGGCTCGCGGTCAAACCCCGTACTCCCTGGAACGTCGGCGGCGAGACCTACGAAGCCGACACCGTAGTTGGTATGTCGTTCTCGGCCTTCCTGGCCGGCGAGCGCCGCTTCAGGCGATTATTCCATCCTGGCGACCGCCGCGCTCTCCAAGGATTTTTCTGGTGCGGTGGTCGGCTGGTGCTATCGATCCTTGATGATCTCAGACCCGTATTCGAGGTGCTCACGCCGTCCGATGGTGAATGGTCGCGGGAGGCGGTCACCGGCCTGCCGGATCTCGGCTCCACACATGTGTGGCCGATTGATATTTATCCCGAGGAATCGAACGGTGATCTGCTTGCGATCACCTCTGATCCTCTCACACCGCCGTCGCTGTTTCTCATCAAGCCCCATGCCGCCCCGCAGATATTGAAGCGAGCACCACAGGCTTTCGACCCGACCGGTCTCGTCGGTACCCGACACGAAGCCGTGTCGTCGGATGGCACGCGCATCCCGTATCTGCAGGTGGGACCCGCCGGTGAGACCGGCGATGCGCCGGTTCATCTCTATGGCTACGGCGGCTTCGGAATTTCGATGCCTCCGTTCTACAACTCGGCGATCGGCAAACTCTGGCTCGAACGTGGCGGCACCAGCGTCGTCGCGCACCTGCGCGGCGGACGCGAATTCGGCGAGGCTTGGTACGAAGCGGCGCGACGCGAGGGGAGACGGCTCGCGCACGACGATTTCGCCGCCGTCGCCGCCGATCTTGTCCGCCGGGGGGTGACACGACCCGATCGCATTGCTGCGGAAGGCGGGTCGAACGGCGGCCTTCTCATTGCCAATATGCTGACGCGCTATCCGGAGCGGTTCGGCGCGCTGTTCTGTACAATGCCGGTCATCGACATGCGGCGCTACCACAAGCTCCTCATCGGTCCTGCGATCACCGACGAATATGGCGATCCCGACAAGCCGGAAGATTGGGAATTCCTGGCAGGGATTTCCGCCTATCACGTGGCAGCGCCGGGACGGGCCTATCCGCCGATCCTGATTGCCACGAGCCGTCGCGACGACCGAGCCCATCCGGGCCACGCCCGCAAGATGGCCGCCAAGCTGCAAGCGATGGGTTACGAAGCGCATTTCTACGAGCTCGCGACCGGCGGGCACAGTTACGGCAAGGACCACGATGACATGGCAGCGTTCATATCGCTTGGTTACGCCTTCCTGCGCCGGGCCATCGGCTGGCGTACGGCGTAAGGACGCGTCGGGAAATCTCCCAAGTGGATTCGATGTGATCGAAATCCGCGTGAGCGATAGCTTATTGAGATGTGGCCTTCAGGCAGGCCGCGATCAGCGGATTGTTCGCCGCGGTGCGAGCACGACACGATGCCGAGCGCTCGGTCGGAAAAGTGGCTGCATTTCTGGCGGCGCCGCAATAGGCAATCAGCAGCACCTCATCATCGCTGCACTGGGCCGCGCAACTCGCGGCATCGCAGTTTGAGCGGACAATCCGCACGGCGGAGGACGCTCCGGGGGGACCTGGTGGTCCTGCGGGTCCGGCCTCGCCTCTTGCACCTGGGGGGCCCGCCGGCCCCGGATCACCCTTTGCACCTTCCGGACCTTTCCCGCACGCCGCAAGGGCAGCGGTGAAGGTGATCACAATCATGGCTCGATACAATTGAATGCCTTTCAGACATGCACGGGTGGATCAGCAGCCGCCGGGGTACAAGAATGATGCCAACCCCGGTTGGGATTGAAGTAACGCGACGAGGTGCAGGAACGGCAAGGTCTGCTCGACCGCCCTCGCCGATGTTTCAGCGAGGGGGTTTGTAGTGGCGCCTGTGAGGGCGAGTCGCTCCCTTCAGCCGATCTGATGGTGAAGATCTGCGCAATCGCCTATTTCTCGATCGCAACGCCTGCGCTGGCGCGACTATTGCGCGGTACCGAGACGAGCATTCGGGTCCCATCAGATCGGCGTGTAAGAAATCACCGAGCCGTCGCTGCCGATCAGCTTCACCTGCACCAGGCGCCCGCGCTCGTCGTACCAGATGTCCTGCGAATAGCGGCCCTTGATCTCGTAGTGATGAGCTTTCAGGGCGCGCGCGCCGAAGCTTAAGTCCTCCGTACCATTGTCGGTCACCGAGATGGGGTCGACCTGCCCGTCTTGGGTGTCGAACGCGGTCTTGCGCCGCATCAGCTCCGGATTCCACAGGCTCGTCGGCAAGGCGTTCTGATCGACGCGACGGGTCTTGCCGTCGGCCTGCACCTCCAGCCCCGACGTGCTCCGGGTGGCGCTGACCTTGTGGCGCACGCCATTGTTGTCCGTGGTCGAATCGAACGCCACCAACTGACCGTTCACCCAACGCTCGGTGGCATTGTGTTGCAGCCGGTAAGCCGTGACGAATAGAACTTTCACGCTGAGGTCGGTTGTAATGCGGACGTTGGTCTCCAGGCCCGTGCGGCTGATCTCGATCGCATGGGTGCCGATCTGCTCGCCATTTCGCATGATGGCGAACCGCAACGTTTCAGCCGGCGTAGGCGCGGTCACCGTCGTGGCTCCCGCAAGCGCGCCCAGCGTCGCGCTCATGATCGCGCTGAGCGCTCCGACCGTGAATCTCATGCTGACCCTCCACACTACGCTTTGCCAACCAACACGAACTCTGCAATTGGCCAGAAATTTGGCCGCCTTTTGACATTATCCGCTCAGGGCACGTTGGTTGGAGGCGGAGCGGGCAATAAGAAATGAAGCATCCATAAGGCGAGAAGGAATAGAAGGATCGCGGCGCCGATTGCGTCGTATCTGTCCCAAGGACGCCTCGTTCTGCTTTGGCGGGCGGCCGGCCGCACCGATGCTCGCATTGGTGGTTCGACAGGCTCGAGATCGGGCCGCGCTGGCGCATCCTTTGCCGCCGCCAAATCGGCTTCACGCGGCTGCGGCCGGGGCGGCTCGCCGGGACTCCGTGGGGTGGGTGGTTCGGCCATGTCGTCTCCTCCTCCTCTCGGTCTGTGTCTTTCCTGGCTGTGAGGCTCGCCTCGGCTCCCGGCAAATCACTTCCAGGTGCCCGGATTGCAACACTCCCGCAATATCGTAGCGCCGGCCACTTTTCGGCCCACCTAATGCCTGATCGGCCTTGCGTTGTTCGCCTGCGCACGGACGTGCACGCGGCACGGCTGTTTCCGCATTGCGCGGAGTTTATCATCGGGCCGGCCAGAGGCCGGACCCGGTGGCTCCATGCGGGCTACGAAGCAACCATGAGGGGAGAACTCCAACATGCGAATTTCTCAATTCCGTACGGGTCTTATCGGTCTGCTCGCGATCGTTTGCGCAAGCGTTTCGTCGCCGACCTATGCGGACGGCGGCGTTGTCCGGTTTTCGGTGCTGAAAGCAGGCTGGTTCATCGGGGGCTCCGGCGGTAGAGGAACGCTAACATTTCACGGTCACCGATACCCGTTAACGATCGGCGGCCTGAGCGCGGGCCTTGTGTTCGGAGCGGCGGAAACGCATTTTGTCGGCACTGTCAGCAACATTTTTCGGCCATCAGACGTCGCCGGGGTATACGGAGCCGCCGGTGCAGGTGCCGCGCTTGTCGCGGGAGGTGGCGTGATCGTGCTGAAGAATGAGAAAGGCGCCGTTTTGTCGTTGAGTGGCCAGCAGGTCGGATTGATCGCCAATCTCGACCTGAGCGGGATGGCAATTACGCTTCCTTAAGTTGCTCAGAGGATGTCGGGCCGAGCAGACACCGCGGCCAACATCTGCAACATCCGAAAAAGGGTGGCATGGCCAACGGCCATCGACGGTCGGGACCAACTGCGGCTACCTTGCTCACAATTGAACCGGCAAACGATCTGATCGCAAGGTACTGCGGGAGACGGACGCGATGAAAGCGGTGCTGCTGACCGGCCATGGCGGACCGGAGATGCTGCGCTACGGTGAGGCGCCGGACCCCACCGCCGCGCCGGGCGAAGTGGTGGTCGACATTCATGCCGCGAGCGTCAATGCGGCCGACTACAAGGTGAGGCGAGGCGGCGGCGCCTATGGCAACATCGCCTTCCCTCACATCCTCGGCCGTGACTTCTCAGGCGTGGTCAGCGCGGTGGGGGACGAGGTCACCGATCTAGCCGTCGGGGACGCAGTGTTCGGAGTAACAGAGCAAGGCGTCGAAGGCGCCTATGCGGAGAAGATCGCCATCAAGGCCGCAATCATCGCCCGCAAGCCAGACCGCCTCGGCCACGCAGAAGCCGCCGCGATGGCGCTCACCAGTCTGACGGCGCTGTGGGCCATTGAGGACACGGCGCGACTTAAATCCGGCGAGACAATCCTGATCCAGGGCGGCGCCGGCGGCGTTGCCGGATTCGGCATTGCGCTTGCCAAACATCTTGGCGCCACGGTGACCACAACGGCCAGCGCCGGCAATCATTCCTATGTGCGCGGTCTCGGAGCCGATCGTGTGATCGACTATCAGGTTGAGGACTTTGCCACCGCAGTTTCCGACTGCGACGTGGTATTCGACACGGTTGGCGGCGATGTCCGCGCCGGGTGCTACGCGGTGTTGAGGCCTGGCGGTCGACTGGTCTGGATTGCTCCGGCGCCCGAAGGGTTTCGGCCGCCCCGCAACGATGTCGAAACGCTGCGCCCAAACGTCAAACGCGACCGCACCCATCTTGAACGGATGCTCGCGCTCCTCGATGCCGGCGTGGTGCGGCCGCCCACGATCGCTCGGTATAAACTCGCCGACGCCGGCGAAGCGCATCGGGTGAGTGAGTCACGCCACCTGCAGGGCAAGCTGGTATTCGTGGTCCGCTGACGGCGCCACGCACCGTTGTGGCGGCACAGTTAGTCTTTTTCGCCTGGCCGCTCCCCAAGTGCGGCTGCTCGCAAGCGAACCGGGTCATGCTCGCCAAGTCTTGCCGCCGCAATAATGCGTGCGGCGATGACTTCGGGCGCCACTCTCGGCTGGCCAGATTCGTCGAGCTCTTTGCAGGCCGCCTCGAAAGCTTCACTCATCGCCGCAATCACTTCCGGTTCGAACGCTCCGGATCGTATGAACGGACGAATTGGCATGGCCTGCTACCCCCACCGCAGCTGAGCACACGTCCCAAAGTTGGAAATGGAGAGGCGGGATAGTCAAGTGCAATTCAGGCAATGGCCGTCTCGTGCGATTCATTACGGTTGAAATCTCACCTCCAGAACGTGTTCCGATCATATTGAACCACTTTCCGGGGTGGATGGCCGCGCTACGACTCTGGTCTATTCCTTCAGATCGGCTGTGGCGGAGCGACTAGCTAGGCGAGCAGGTAGGGCGTAATCATAGGGCGAGCGCCCGGCAGCGCCGAACGCTTCGCCCTGTTCAAGGCATCGCTGCGTTCTTCCGGTTCAAGTCTCTGCCACTGGCCTGTAGCAATGACCGAACTTGATACGTCGTATTCGCCGCACTGCGGGCAAACAATGCTAACGCCGTCGATTGTGGCCGGGATTTGCTCTGCACTGGCCCCGCAGACGGGACAGTTCATGTTTTCGCTCCGCTGGTTGCGATTTGACGCAAATCAACACACGGTGGGATTTGGCGGTTCCCTGCTGCTGCCTCGCGCAAAGGCGGCTTATGCGCCTCGCCGCTTTGGTGTGATTCATCACAGTTGAATCTGACGTCGCGTTCGCCCTTACATTGCGACGCTTGGGGGGCCCCTCCCCCGTGTGGGGGCGGCTCGGGCGCGTTTCTATTCCACACCGTGATGCGAGCCGTTTCCGTCGAGGTGCCGAGGCTCTCCTCCGATATCGAGCAGGATTGCGATATCTGGCAGGATTGAGCGACCCGGGGCCGTCAGCCTCGAAAGCGCGCACGAACGATCTTAGTTACCAGATCAGCGCATATCGCATCCGAATCGATTGCATAGGTGCGAGGCGCGACGAGGAAAGTTATGCGGCGGAAATGTGCTGACACTCAGCAGCAATTCTCTCATGCTGCATCGCAGTGCAAGTTAATTGCTGACGTTTTGAAAAAGTCACGCAAATCGTCGCAACTTGACATTAAGTCTTTGTAAACATGATATTTCTAGCACGATATTGTGATACCCCGAGACGCTTGTGAGATGCTCGGTGCAGTGCGATCTAGTTTTGCCCTCAAAGGCAAAACGGATCGATTATCGAGCCGAGAACTTCGTCTCATAAACCGGAAGAGACATCACCATGAGCATCAAACCTAACACCGTTGCGGTCGCCGCAATCCTTGCCGCGCTTGCAACTCCTGGCGTTACTATCCCGGCATTTGCACGAGATAACCAGGCACCCATGTGGGAAGCTTGCTTTAATCTTGCTGTGGAGAGGGGTTCTGGACCGGATAAAGGGGGAGGCGATAAAGTAATGTCGCAATATAATAGATTTATGGGCGAATGCTTGGCGGGAAAAATCCCCCTCAACACGGACGTTAACGCATCAGCGGCGAAGTCGCCCGCCCGGGCGCACGCTTCTCGACAATAGCGCGCAACGCATCAACCCCGGCATGGGCAAAGTAGCCTAGCTCGTATTGTGACTCTGACGTTCATTCCCTTGCCCCGCGAAAAGCGCGAGTGAAGGAATTACTTGGCCACTGGCCCCCCTCACCCGCCCCTCTCCCCCTTTGGGGGAGAGGGAGAAGGCCCTCATCCTGACCTCATCGTCAGCGCACGATCGGTACCAGCGGCGGCCGCGGAGCGGGGTTTCGCGCTGGGGCAGGGGCAGGGCGCGGTGGAGGCTCTGAGCTCTTGTACAGGATATATTGTTCGACCGCTTGCAGTTTAGTGATCTCGCGCATCGCCTGTTCCTGGCTGGCCGTAAGCTTGTCAACGGTACGCACGATCTGTTCTTGCGTGGCGGCGATGCGGTCGATGCTGCGCGCCATCTGCTCCTGACCGGCGACGATACCGGGGGCAATCCGGTCGATGCTTTGCCGCATCGCCTCGATATCGATCGCGATTGCGTTGAGCTGCGGCTGATCGAAAGCGGGAGCGGCTGGCGCGGCCGGCGCTATTGCATCGGGAGCGTTCTGCGTCGCCGGTTCGCCTTGCGCCAACCAGCCAAGCTGCGGGTGCGCGTTCGCGATCATTTCTCGGGCCGTGTCGCCATACGACTGCCAAGCCAACGTGGCAGCGACACCGACGCAAAACGCGATCGGTAAACTGGAGAGCGTGCGCGAAGCTCGCTTGCGGGGTGGCCGCCGCCCATTCGGTGACCGGTCGTTATTGACGTCTGCCGGGCTCACAGCCGGCGGCTCGACGGGCGACACGCCTGCGTAGAACTCGGATTGTGCGGGGCTCGACATGGCATTCATCTCCACCTCCCCTTAAGGTTCTAAAGCGGTGCTGCGCTGGTCCCGTGAGCTCTAAAGCCCCCCAGCCGGGACCGGGCTTCCGCCGAAATACTCGGCCGTGGCGTCGCGTGTTGTCGGTCGGATTCTCGACACGTTCGACAAAGGAGGCCAGCGGCGTGTCTACCCTGCAACAGTGTGCAACACGCGATTGAGTGTGCAACACGCGATTGCTATCCGCGCGGCACGCCGCTCACGCCCGCGGGCTTAGCCGCGGGACCGGGACCTGGAAAGAGTCGCTGGCCCCGGCGCGGGTCCAGATCGCGCCGGGGCCGATTACGACTGATCGCCATTAGGAGCGCGCTAGCGTCAGTCGCGGTGGCAAAGCACCGCGAGATTTTGTTGTCGGTCGGCTTCTCGACGCGTTGGACAAGGAAGCCGGCTGGCGTGTCCGTCCTGCAACACTCGTCCAACGCCGTGTCTGTTAGTCCGACGTCACCAGCCTGCGTGCTTCCATCTCTGCCCAAATACCGGATGGCGATATGCCCTTGAGTTCGGAGAGCATGATTTTCGTCCGCTCCAGATCGCTCGCCATATTGATCAGCGCCAGCCAATCCGGCGAACCGAAGTGATCGACTTCATTTTCGACGAGCCAGTGTGCAAAGTCCTTGTCCGATGCAAACTTCTTTCGTGCGTCAGCATATGCCTCGACAAGACCAAGCAAATGCGTGACCCAATCCGCTCGGGCATACTCTGTGGTCTCATAGGCTTGCTGTATCTTTTTGCTGTCACTGCCGCCGTTACGTAACGAGGTCACCTTCGCAACGCGGGCCTTATGTTCTTGCTCTTGTCTCGCGAGCGCTCGGCGCCTGTCGCGCCATCGTTTTTGCTTTTCGGCGTTGGTGAGTGCCATGGGCAAACTCGTCGGACCGTATCAAGAAGGAATGTGGGGAACATTTCCTTACGCAAAGGCAACTAAGTGTATGGCTAACAACGATTCCGAGTGATCGTTCCAATCCCGCACGGGCATATGCGAAGCTTGCCGGGCGCCGGCTATTCGCGGCGTTTCAGACCTGCGGCCCACGGGACTGCGGTCGACGTCGACGCTGCAAATTCCCGCGCAATTGAAGCCGTCCAGCGACTGCGCGTAGGAGGCGATGAAAGCGACTGAATCGACGCGAAAAAAGCCTACGCGGGTGACGGTTGATGGTCGCCCCGGGTCAGCGCCCCGCCTAAACGAGCGCAGTGGCAGTCACAGCGCTCGTTGCCTGTCGTTTATGCGGGCAGTCTTCCGTCTTCGCGTGTGGTGGTCCGACTACCAGAAGCGCGCAACCCGATAAAATCGGTGCCTCGGAAAGTACGCCCCATAAGCGTAAATCGGTCGATAATACCGAAACATCGGCCTGTATCCCGCGTAAGCATAAAACGGCCGATAAAATCGATACCGTGGGAAGTAGCCAGCGTACGCGTAGGGTCGATAGAATCGGTGCCGCGGGAAGTACCCCGCATACGCATAGGGTCGATAGAACCGGTACCGCGGGAAGTATGCTGCGTAAGCGCGAGGGCAGCCGCATCCGTAGCCCCACCGGTGGACGCGGGCGAAACCATAGGCCGCGGGCCAACCGGCGTAACCGTAATACGGCCCACCCCAACCAAACCAGTAAGCCTTAGCCGGAGCCGGAGTAGCCGCCGCAACTGCGAGACCCACGCCTAGGACCGCCAGTGCCGTGTACTTTCTACTGTTCAACATGGTCTAATCTCCTGCGGAACACGTTCCGCTTTCGAGTTGCTGGCTGGTCAACGTCGAAACGGGATGAACGTTTGTAGCTCGGTTGGTCTTTAGGGGTTGGCCGGAATGACGCAGCTAGCTGAGTGGCGGCGGCTTTGCGGCCTTCGCGGCGCTCTCGCTGCGCGCGCTGACCGTGCACTCGGGGCTGAGGCCGAGTTCCGGCGAGGTGCGCCGCCGTCCGCGGCCGTAACCGGCGGTTATCAGCGAGTCGAGGTTGAGCCATGATAGCGACGATTCAAACACTTCTGTTGTTGCTTGCAGTGCTGGTCGTGATCGCCATCGTTGCACGCCGGTTCAACATCGCTCCCTCTATTCTTCTTGTCACTGCCGGCATCTTGCTTGCGCTGACACCGGGCCTGCCGCGTATCGAGCTGGCACCGGAACTGGGGCTGCTCGGGATCTTGCCGCCGCTGATCTACCTGGCGGGCGTGGCCATGAGCTGGCGTGAATTTCGTTTCAACCTGCGCCCGATTGTGCTGCTGGCATTTGGTTGCGTCGTGTTCACCGCCTGCGCAGTGGCCGCCATGGCGCACTGGCTGCTGGGCATGCCCCTTGCCGTTGGCTTCGTGCTCGGCGCCATTGTGGCGCCGCCCGACGCGGTCGCGCCGCTGTCCGTCATGCGCCAGCTCGGCGTTCCACGCCGTCTCACTGTCATTCTCCAAGGAGAGGGTGTCGCCAATGACGCTACGGCCCTCATTCTCTACCGCTTTGCTGTTGCGGCGGCGGGTACCGGCCTGTTTTCTTTCGCGGAGGCCGCGGGAACGTTCGTCCTGATCGTGGTCGGTGAAATCGCGTATGGGATCGGCATCGGTTGGCTGAGCCTGCGCTTGCGACGGTGGACGCGCGACCCTCGCGCTGAAATTACGCTGTCCCTGCTCACCCCCTATGCGGCTTTCCTGCTTCCCGCCCATCTCGGCGGATCCGGCGTTTTGGCGACGGTGGCAGCGGGCCTTTTCGTCAGTTGGAACGGGCCGCTGCTCATTCCAGCCGCGACGCGGCTGCAAGGAATCTTCTTTTGGGATCTGGTGGTCTATTTACTTGAAGGAATCGTCTTCCTGGTGACCGGCCTGCAGATGCGCACGCTGCTCGATCGAGCGGATACGATCTTGTGGCAGGATCTCATGTTCGCCGTACTGCTGACGGTCGGAGTGATTATCGTTGCGCGATTTATCTGGATCTACCCGGCGACCTATCTACCGCGCTGGCTCAGCCCCTCGCTCGCCCGGCGGGATCCGCTGCCGCCCTGGCAGTGGGTGTTCTCCCTCGCATTCGTCGGCGTGCGCGGCGTCGTTTCCCTCGCGGCGGCGCTCGCTGTTCCGCTGACCGCACAAATCGGTGCGCCGTTTCCCTACCGCAATCTCATTCTCTTCGTCACGTTCGGGGTGATCGTCGTGACCTTGGTTGGCCAGGGATTGTTGCTGCCGAGCGTCGTGCGCTGGCTCGGGCTCGGAAGCCACGCCGCCGCCGAGCGTGAGCGCGAGTACAAGGCCGAGCTGGCTGCACGCTTGGCAGCACTGAAGATGGCGGAAAGCCGGCTGGAAGAGCTCGCGGCCGATCGCCGACTTTCGCCAGAGGTTGTGGCGATCTTGCGCGCCCGCCACGACTATCGCGCCGTGCGGTTGCCCGATCCCGCATCGAGCGAGCTCGATCCCGCTTTGGCAGCGGCAGAGCTGCGGTCGGAATTGATCGCCGCTGAGCGCGAATACATCTTCCAGCTGTTGCGAGACGGCCAAATCACCGATGAAGCGCGCAGGCGCATGGAGCGCGAGCTCGACCTAGAGGAGGCTGGCATCGCCAGCAAGAAAGCAGGCGGTATGGATCCTCCACTTTAGCCCGATCAGCGCTCCCTTTTGCAGGCCTCGCCGGAATGAAAGCCGGCGGCAAGACGATCGACGTCGTCCGCATCGTGATCACGGACATCGGCCACAAGGCGCTCGAAAAGTGACGCCAAGGCCCACTGATAGATTCGACGGACGCCGCGGCCCCGGCTACAATTACCGGATGGCCCAGCGACCCATATCACGTGTCCGCACCGTGTCCTCAAATTCGGAGTGGGATATCTATGTCGTGCGTTCGACGCCGGCCAAAAAATGGCTCGGCACCGTTGAGGCGACCGATGTCGATGGGGCTATTGCAGAAGCCGTCTGGCGGTTCGACGTGAAAGAGCCGAATAAGCTGATTGCGGTGCGACGCCGTTAGCGCCAACGGAGCACTGGTCGTCGCTCAGAAATCCGGCTTTTCCGCTTGCGGCACCTCGGAGTCCTTGCCGGAGTACCATTGGAGGTTTTCCGTGCAGATCACTTCGGTCCACGGGCCCAGGTTGGGCCGGTAGGTGATGGTCGCCGTCCAGGGCACTGTGAACACCGCGTTGTCCTCGACCGTAAAGTGGAGTTGCAGCACCTTGCCGCGGTAGTTGGGATCGATCTCCACGACGCCCGTCGCGCCGGTGGCCGGGATATAGGAGTTCTCTTTGGCGTTGCGCTCCAAGGCGTCTTTGGCGTCGTCGTAATCGACGAGGCGGTAACGCTCGACGACGTGCAGCGCTGGACTGTGCGGGGTGCCATACATATCGACCATGGCGAACGGCCCGACCTTGATCCCCACGGTGTCGATCACCAGCGCGTCGCCTTCGTAATGGCCGACGGAATCCCCGTACCAGGACGGCGTCACCTGCGCCGGATGAGCCGCGTTCATGCGCACGCGGCGCAATTCGTGGCCTTGGCGGTAGACCATCAAGATGTGGTCCGGCTGCTGGAAGATTTGCACCAAGAAATCCCAAAAAACGTAGGGCACGCCGCCGGGCCAACACTGGTTGCTCGGCGTCGGATAGCCCTGGCCGGCCAATGAAATCTCGCCGTGCTTCTTCACGACATCGGCCGCCCAGGGCTGCAAAATCGGGTTGGTGTAATCGCCGACCAGTTGCTGGAAGTTGGCGACACCGTCGCGGCGGCGCGACCGATTGCGGACCGGCGCGGGTCCCGATGCCGGCGGCTCAAAGCCCGTGAGGTAGGGATGAGCCCAGGTGCCTGAAAAATCCGGTACGGAAGCTGCGCTTCGCACACTGCCGCCGGCTGGCGCAGCTGCCGGCAATACCGCCTGGGTCCAGGCCGGCGTCGACATCGCTGACACTATTGTGGCCAACAACAGGAAATCCCACCGCTGCACCCTCATGCTTCCCTCCCCGCGATTAGCCTGCGCTCATCCGGCGATGACCCTAAAGGTAGCATGCCGATGCGTGCCTGCGTAAGCTGCAAATCGCACACGCCCGACTGCTCTACTGAAGCAGCCCTTCGAATATGGAGCCGCGGTCGAAACCCAGGCGAGCAAGCCTGAAGCTGATGCTGGTCTTTAGCACGCCGAATCCGTAAGTAATGCTCCGATAGACATTAATGGAGGATGCGTCTGGGAAGTACTTTGCCGGGCACGAGATTTCGCCGACCTTGAAGCCGCGATAGATGACTTGCGATAACATCTGGTTATCAAATATGAAATCATCTGAATTCCGCTCGAGTGGAACAGCTTCAAGAACGGCTCTCGTAAATGCCCGGTATCCAGTATGATATTCCGACAGCTTGTATCCAAGAAGGACATTCTGGACAAATGTGAGCACGCGGTTTGCGATATATTTGTATCGAGGCATGCCGCCAGCCAGCGCCCCCACTCCAAGAACGCGCGAGCCTAACACGACATCAAATAATCCGGAACATAGCATTGACGCCATCGGAAGCAATAATTTCGGGGTGTATTGGTAGTCGGGATGCAACATGATGATAATATCGGCGCCACGTTCCAGCGCCAACCGATAGCAGGTCTTCTGGTTTCCGCCGTACCCCTTATTGCAATCATGTCTGACCGCGAAAACGCCTAAGTTCTTTGCCAGCCGAAATGTGCCATCCGTGCTTGCATCGTCGACCAAAATCACGTCATCGACGACATCCGCCGGAATCTCTCGGAATGTCATTTCGAGCGTCCGCGCCGCATTGTAGGCGGGCAGCACAACGCAAATCTTGCGGTTTGCGAGCATGCGGCCTCCCTTTCGATCTGTTGCATCCGTGCTGATTGTTCCCACGGATCAGCGCTCCGCCAGCTCGATAGCGGACGACACCTGAATGGCTCCGCTCGCAGGGCTCCGGTCGCCGCGTGGTAACTTCCCAGCTTCCCGGGAAATTGTTAACATGAAATCGATCCAGGGACATCCTGGGATCCAAGGACATCCTGGGAATGTCCGGTTAGAAATCAGCGGATGGGCGCCGCGCTGTCGGCGACAGGGAGGGGGCTATGGACGCTTCCGCTCGGCGTGGTCATAACGAACGAGTGGGGCGGGCCGCTGCAGGACCCTCTCTACGATCTGCACCGCTCGATCGGCACCGTGATCATCCCCCTCGTCATCCTGCGGCTCCGCTATCGTCTCCTGCACCCGCCGCTGCCGCTGCCAGAGGACATCCCGCCGCTCCAACAGGCGGCCGCGCGCGCCACGCATTGGGGACTCTATGCGTTGTTGATAGTGCAACCATTCGTCGGCTGGGTGGCCACCTCCGCCTATCGCGCACCAATCATGGTATTCGGACTGTTTGAACTGCCGCCGATCTGGCCTCAGGACCGCCCCCTGTCCGAACGTCTGTTCGTGGTTCATGCCCTGATCGGCGCCGCCATCGCCGGCCTTGCGGCCGTGCATATCGGCGCCGCGCTTTATCATCATTTCCTGCGCAAAGACCGCGTCCTGATGCGCATGATCACGGGATGACCACCCTCCGGCTCAAAATTCCCATCCGCCGATTCCGCCGCTTTTGGGTCCATCCTCGTGGGCAATTCGAAAAACAGCACATGAGCCAGCGCAGAGCTCAAGTTATCCGGGGAGATCTTCGTCTTGTCTTCGCGTAGTCACTCAGATGATCAACTCGTCGCTACGCCGTCCGGCACGACCGCGCGCGAGGCTGCCATCGGGCGGCCGAACGTCCAAGTTTCGTTCGCCATCGACCGGCTATTCAAGGCGTGGCACTTTTGCGCCCTGATTGCGCTTATCTGTGGCGGCGTGGGCGTCTTGTCGGTCGCCCTCGGGCCAGATAACTACTGGGATCTGCGCTATTATCATCTCTATGCGCCGTGGGCATATTTGCACGACCGATACCTTTATGATGTTGGCCCGGCGCAAGAGCAGGGTTTTCTCAACCCCATAGCAGACCTGTTCTTTTACGGGCTGATCTCATCGTCCCTGAATGAAACTCCACGCCTCATCGCGTTCATCATGGGCGCCATGCACGGCATCAATGCCGTAGTGCTTTTTGCGATCAGCTGCCACGTCATTCGTCCGGTTCAGACGTTGGAGCGGTGGACGCTGACGGCCGCCGCCTGGTTGATGGGCGTCTCCGGGGCTGGGTTTGTGTCCCTGGTCGGAACCGCCACCAATGATCTCACCAGTTCGCTGTTCGTGCTGGCTGCGCTGTTGGGCGTTCTCAAGGTCGCCGGACCGCGAAACGGACGTGAGGTTTGGCTCGGCTTTGCCGGATCGGGATTGTTGGCCGGGATTGGTATCGGATTAAAATATACGTCGGCGATTTATATACCGGGATTAGGCGCGGTCGCTCTTCTTATGGCGATACGGCGCAGGACGGTTGGCGGTCTGATCGCATTTGGCGGAGGCGCGCTCGTGGGATTTCTCGCGGTTGCGGGACATCACATGCTCATCCTTTGGCAGGATTTCGGAAACCCGACATTTCCCTACCTCAATCAGGTCTTTCATTCGCCGTACTGGGAATCTGAAGCGGTTCGGGATCCGCGATTCCTGCCGCAGGACTTCTGGCAGCTCATCACCTACCCGTTTTATTGGACGACGGTCGACACCTATATCGTGGCGGAACCGCCTTTCCGCGACTGGCGCGGCGTTATTGCGTATGTGGCGATGGCGGCCGGACTCGCCGCGTTTGCTATGCGCTTTGTACGCAACGGTTACCGTCGGGCGGAGACATCAACGCGGACGCGCGATCTCGATCTCGTTTTCATATTCGTCATCCTGTCGTACTTCTGCTGGGCGCTTGGCTTCGGCTACTACCGGTACGCCATACCGCTTGAAATGCTGACCGGGGTCATCACCATCGGGGCATTGATCTGGCTCTTTGAAGACCGCCGGCTGCGGATCATCTCCGCCGTCATGTCGTTGATCCTCGCCGGAGCCACCACCGCTTATCTTGACTGGGGTCGCGGCCGGTACGCCGATCGATACGTCGACGTCCGCGTGCCGGCGCTGCCGGCTCATAGCGTCGTATTGATTGCCACTTGGGATCCGGTCGCGTTTTTCATTCCATTCGCTGAGCCGACCGCCCGATACCTGGGGATCGAGAATAATTATCTGGAACTGTCCCAGGATAACAAGCTCGCATCCGAGGTAAAACGCATCATGAGAACACCAGGCCCGCCGAAATTTATTCTCAGCATCGACGAATTCAATGCCGACAAATTGAATCGCCTATTGGGGCAGTTTGGTCTGCGGCTGGGTGCGTCGCCCTGTCAATTCTTCTGCTCGGGATTTTGCAGTCTGCTCTATCAGGTCGTTTGGGTCCGCATGGCCTTTGCGCATTTCGGGGTCATTACACCGGTTCTGTCGGTCGTACTGTCCGTCTTCATGCTGGGGCTTGGACTTGGTTCGTGGCTCGGCGGTAAATGGGCCCGATGGTCGAGTTCGCGATTAAAGATTTCGCCGGCCTATTTTTACGGTGCGGCCGAGTTTGTCATTGCAACCGGCGCGTTCGTCGTCCCGCAGCTGTTCCGGTTCGGTGAGGCCTACCTGCTCAGGGCCGGAGAAGCCAGTTCAACGGGCTATCTGCTCATATCGGCAATTTTTATTGTCGCCGCGATCCTGCCCTGGTGCATCATGATGGGTGCTACCTTTCCCCTGATGATGTCGTTCGTGAGGCAGAGGGATCCTGCCAATCAGTCGAGCTTCAGCTTTCTCTACGTGGCGAACGTCATGGGTGCAACGGCCGGCACCGCGATGACGGCTCTTGTTCTGGTGGAGCTCTTTGGCTTTAGCGAGACGTCTACCATCGCGGCGGCTATTAATTGTTTGATCGCCGCGGTTAGTTTCTTCCTTGCATGGACTTCCCGGTTTGAGTCGGAGCAACCTGCCGCACTGCGCTCACCAAATCGAGCTCCGGTGCAGAGCGGATTGCGGGCGTCGAGGCGCTGGCTCGAAGTTATCTTGTTCACGACCGGGTTCGCGTCGCTGGCCATGGAAGTCGCGTGGACGCGAGCATTTACCTTCGTGCTGAAGACGACTATCTACGCCTTCGCCATGATACTCACGACCTATCTGCTGTCGACGTGGATCGGTTCCTATCTCTACCGCCGCGGCCTGAAGGGTGGATGGCTCATTTCGACGGAAGGCGTTCTCGGCGCATCGTGCGTGTTCGCGCTGCTGCCGATCGTGCTCAACGATCCGCGCCTCGGCCAGACCGTCGCTGTCACACTGTTGAGTATCGTGCCGTTCTGTCTGGCGCTTGGCTACCTGACACCGCGGCTGATCGACGAGTATTCGGTCGGCGACCCCGCCAACGCCGGCCGCTCCTACGGCGTCAACATTGCCGGGGGAATCCTCGGCCCCCTCGTCGCTGCCTATGCTCTTCTCCCCACAATCGGCACGCACGCCACGCTTCTCGTTCTGAGCATTCCGATATTCCTGCTGTTCGTCTGGGCGATGCGGCAGGTCCTGTTGTCGAGGGGAATGGATAAGCGGTTGCTGGTGAATGGCGTCGGCATGACGTTTTTGACGCCGATCACCAAGGTCATGGCGCATCTTCCGCTGGCGATCAACAACAATGCCAAGTCCGGGCTGATCATCTGTTTCGGCATGGGCACGACTTTCCGCGCCATGCAAAGCTGGGGAATCGATACGACGGTTGTCGAACTTTCTCGTTCGGTGACCGAGTCTTTCGGTTTCTTCTTTCCGGATTTCGAAAATGTGATCAGCGATCCGAAGGCTCACATCGTCGTCGATGACGGCCGCCGCTATCTTCTGCGCAGCAACAGGACGTTCGACGTCATCACGTTGGATCCGCCGCCTCCGATCGAGGCTGCTGCGTCGAGCCTGCTCTATTCCAAGGAATTCTACGATATCGTGAAGGCTCATCTCGCACCCGGCGGCATCCTCCAGCAATGGTTCCCCGGAGGCGAAGAAAATATCCAATACGCGGTCGCGCGCTCGCTACGGGAGTCTTTCCCCTATGTGATCGCCTTCAAATCGATCGAGGACTGGGGCTATCATTTCCTGGCCTCCATGTCGCCGATCCACGACATCACGCCCGCAGAATTCGTCGCGCGTCTCTCAGCGCCAGCCAAACGGGATCTCATGGAGTGGAATTCGAATATCTCGATTGATCATGCCCGCGCTTGTCGCGGGCATCCACGTCTTTCTTGGGGGCTTTCAGCTAAAAGACGTGGATGGCCGGGACAAGCCCGGCCATGACTCCGAATAAATGGCTCAACATGAATGCCTCCCTGACAGGTTCGATATCACGGCTTCGTGCATCGCACGTAAGTCTCTTTGCCATTCTCGCTCGACCAGTTCAGGTTCGATCCGGCGAGCTTCAGGCTGACATTGGCGCTCCACGACTGCCCCCCGGCTGAGCACGCGGCCTGGATCCGCCATGCCATCGCCACTTCCCTTTTGATCGACCTGAAACTGCATTTGACGCTGTCGGTCTCGGCACCGCGCGACCTTATGACGAGCGGAGCACCGGGGCCCCGGAAGTGTTGGCACTCCTCAACGCTCTGCGCCCAACCGCCGATGAAGGTGCTGGAGGCAGCGACGTTTTGCTTCGACAGCAGCCGCTGTTCTGTATCCGGGTCCCATTTATCGTCCTCCGCAAGCCCATTCATTGTCTTAAAATCACGTAACGCGTTGCGGGAGGCCGCTCCCCAGACGCCGCTGCCGTTACCCGCCAAATAACCCAGATCGTGCAGCTTCGTTTGGATCCAAATTGCGTCGGAATGGTTTGACGGATTTCGCGCCGCCTCAGGCGGCGGCGGAATCGCCGCCTCCCTGACCGGGTCAGACGGCCGAACGCTGATTGCGTCTTTGGTTCGAAATAGATCAGGCGGCCCGATCAATGGAGGTGGCGAGCCGCCGGTATCGGCCGATCGCATTTCTACAATCGTCGACGGGGCGGCCTCGACGAGAAAATTTGAAGCTGCGGCCCCCTTCGTTGCCACCGCATTTGAGGCTGGCGGGTGGCTTGCTGGCGAATCAGCACCGGATGACTCCGACAGGCGCATCGCCACATCGTTCGGCGGCGGCAGCCCTTGCCGCGCACGCGCCGTCGCGGTGGGTACATGCCGGCGCCGTTGGCTCACGTCGGCCGAAGCGCTCGGCACGGCGTCAGGCGACGGCGTTGCGTGTAAAGCAAATGCGGGCGGCGGGTTTGGCTGTTGAGAGACCCTCTTACCCAGGAACGCGATCAGCGCGACCGCAGCGACCGCAGTGCTCCCCGCCGCAAGTTCAGAGAGAGAGAATGGCTCCTGCTCGTTGCTTAGGTTCATGCGTCGATCAGTACCTGCGTTCCTGCGCCGATTAGTCGAATGCTCAACCCTGAATGCGGGTGGCTGAGCAGGGCGAACCTTACGCCGCGGCGCGTTTGCGTCGGGCGGCCCCGCGGTGCGTACTGAGCTAGCCATGTGCGCGCGCGGCCACCAGACGCTCAGAACGCGTCACACGTCGCGGCGTAGCCAAGTCGCGCGGTCTTTGCGCGGTCAGAGTGTCGCCCGTCTCATCGCGCTCGATCAACCATAGCAACAGGCGCCGCCTGATCGCCCGCCGTAACCCGTGGGCGAGGCCCGGGAGGCAGAGAAAGCTGACCATCAACAATGCCAACGCCGCGCCGCTCGCGAGCGGAACGAGCGCCGCGTCCGACGACCCATAGTAAAGCGTGTGAAAGCCTGCATAGAGAAAGATGACCGCCAACAATGTCGTGCCGCCGACAAGCGGGGCGACGGCTGGGCGACAGCTCGCCTGTTTCCTGCCCGGATCGGCGAACACCAGCAGGAGAAGAGCGATGAGCATCAAATGACCGATCCCATCCATCTTGCCGAAATCGAATGTTGCCGAAAACAGCAGCAGCGCGAGAGCGGCGGCGGCGAAGCGGCGGACCAGGGGCGTCCAGAACAAGGCAAAGGCGAGGCCGAATTCGACGACGCCGGCGCCGGTAATGACCGTGCCGACATCCAAGCCCAAGGTCAGTTCGGGATGCTGCGCCAAGATCGGCGCGATCCAGGAGGGATACAGGAATTTTTCCATCGACGGCCACATCAACGAAAGAGCAACCGTCCACCGCAGGCAATCAAACCGGAAGGAGCGGAGCTTGGCATTCGGCGATATGGACAGTGCGAAATAGGCGGCGAGCCCAAGAAAAAACGGATAGTCCAGCATGTGGAACAGACCATCGCTGGCAGCGCCGTAGCCATAAAGCACGATGATGCCGGCCGCCGCCGCCGGCAGCGTGGCGCGTGCGATCAAATAGATCGGAATGAGCACCTGAATGGCCGAGAGCCAAATGCTGCTGCCTTTGAGTTCCGGCGTGAGAATCACGCCGCCATCGGCCCATAGCAGGGTGAAAGAGACGGCTGCGACCGCGCGCAGCAGGCCATCCATCCGCTTATGCAGGGGTTCGGTCGAACGGTCCAGGAGCCTCGATAGAGATGCAGCGAGCTTCGTCTGTTCGATCGCACACCCGACATAGAGCACCGTCACGAACAGGGCCGAGAATAGCCAGAACGTCGGCGTGAACACCGCCTGCGGTGGAAGCGGATCATCGGAAGCATTGCATATTACGAACCATTTCACATGGGCTGAGGCCGTGGTGGCCATGGGGATCGCACTGACCACGGCGCATCCGAGCCAAATGGCGGCGCTCGCCACTCTTGATCCAGCGCCTCTCGATCCGATGTGCCCGGATACGGCGCACTTTGCATCGCGCATCGGTAAATTGTCGTCTCGTCTCGTCGTATCGATGGTCATGGCCCCCACCCGTTACATTCCAATGCCGACGCACAGACTCCCCTTCTCACGTGGCGGCGGTCCGACTCGCGTCTATCCGAACGCCGACTGGCAACCGACTAAGAACAAGGTCACCACTGGCGCAGTGCGTCCTCAATGCTTTTGCGCTGCTCCGGCGTCGCGCGTATGACGTGGACGTGCTTCACGGAGCCTTCGGTATCGACAATGATGCGCACCGGAATAGGCATGAATTTGGGACCGACCTGGGTGGGCTCAACTCTTTGCAACAGGTTTTCCGGTACCGCGTAGTTCTCGATGCAATAAGGGACCGACGAGCCGGAATCCCGCTTTCGGGGCGAGGACGGTTTGTCCACGCTGAGCGCAAGGTCTGCCAGTAGCTCCGGATCGCGTGAGGTCAGATTGAAGCTCACGGCATGACAGCGGCTCTCGGTGGTGAATGTGGCGCGATAGAGCCCGACTCCGCTGAAATCCACCCGATAGAGAAGACGATCCGCGACTTTCACCTCGGTCGGCTCGCGATCGATCGTCATGCCGTCGACTTCCGACATGGCCTGGCGGAAGTCGTGCACCATCTCCGCGATGTTGACGTGCGACTTCGACGCGAAGAACATGTCTTGCGCTGCAATCAGGATCGTCGCCGTCGGTTCCGATTGGGGAATCAATTCGCTCAGCACATAGTAGCCGGTATCGGACGGATCCGGCCCCTGCAGCCCTTCGGTCCATCCCTCCGGCAACGGATAAGACAGATCGAAATAGTCGTTGACATAGATTCCACCCAGCACCTTTCCGTCCTCGGGAATCGGCATCGGGGACATGACGGTGCCGTAAGGCAATGTTACGGCACCGTAACGCCAGCCCAGCCAACTCGCGAGGCTAGTCGCTACCCCTACACCCAGAAGCAGCAGCAACCGGCGCATTGCAGTGAGGAACGGCTCACAGCGAGCGCAAGAAGTTGACCACCGCCTGCTGGTCACTAAGGCTCAGCAGATTAAAGTTCCGGATCACGCCGTTTGCTTCCGAGCCTTGGCTGGCATGGTCCTGAATGGCCTGGTAGATGTCGCTGGTGCGGCCGTCATGCAGGAAGAACAGGCGCTGTCCGGCACCCCACAGCGGCGCCGTACGGAATTGACGTCCGTTGGCATTGCCTTGGGAAACGCGGTCCTGGAGTCGTGTTCCCATATCATGCACTGCGAAGTCGCTGAACGGCTGGAACGTCACATTGCTCTGCCCGGTCATGGCGGATAGTCCCGTCGTCTGATTCGCGATATGGCAGGCTGCACAGCCGACATTCGTGAATGCCTGCTGTCCCTGGGTCACCGACGCGCTCGACGATGTCGAAGGGGTCGACGTTGAAGGGGTCGAGGACGCGGCGGCCGCTATGGCGCTGGTGGCGGTCGCTGCCGCAACCTGCGTCGTGGCAGGCGTCGACGCGGCCGGAGGCGTGCTGGAGGTCGCCGGGGTCGGCGGCGCCAGGAAACGCATGAACATCGTAAAATTGACGATGTCCGACGAAAAATCCGACGCCGGGCTTACGCTGTTGGTCTTGTTGACCAGATTGGTCCTGCTCTCTGGCGTGCCGTTGAGCTGACAGCTCGGGTCGCCTTCGCGCTCATTGGGAAAGTTATCGTTGGTGATGCCCTCTTCGACGTTGTAGGCTTCGCCGGCGAAGATCATCAACGACTTGTTCTGCGCCTTCCAGCCGAATCGCGTGATTGTCCCGTCGTTGCCGTTGCGATTGAAGCTTCCTGCGATGCCCAACGCCCCTCTCTGCTGCGCGCCCTTCGCAAAGGCAGCTTGGAGACCCGTGTCAGGAACGGCTTCCACCAAACCGAGGCCGAATGTGGGCGTCGGTATGCGGAAAATAATGTTGTTCGCAGCGATTGCGGCCGCAAAGTCCGGCTGCTGAATGTTGCAACTACCCGCATCCGAACGCCCGGTGATGACGAAGAGATCGTGCACGCCGCCGTCGGGCGTTCCGTCAGGATTGCGTATGAAGCGCGCTTCGCGCACTGGCCCGTTCGCCGTGATGAAGGGCGGTATCGTATTCTTCGCGCCAGCTACAGCTGAATCCGCCACTTGCGGGTTGGTCGCAGGGCTTGAGCCGCCCGTGTTGGGCTGTGCGTGGCAGGCACCGCAACTGATATCGTTGAAACGGGGACCCAATCCGTCGGGTACCGTCTCGATCTGGGTAAACACGGCCGTCGCGGCGGTGAAAAAATTCAGCTCATCCGGGCCGAGACCTGGAAGCGGGCCGCCGGCGCCGGCCTGTCCGCCTCGCGGACCTGGGTCAAGCGTTTTTCCCCCCGAGCCGCCGCCGCTGTCGCCTCCCCCACCGCCGCCGCCTCTATGGTGGTCGGGTGTCGCGACATTCTGAGCGAATTGCTGAAGCAGATCGAAGCCACCTCTATCCTGCGCAAAAGCCGGTCCGGACAAGGCGGTCGCCCCCAACATCGCGGTAGCGATGCCCGCAACGGACCACCTCCGTGCATCCTTTGTCATTTTCTATCTCCCCATCTTTGGAGTGAACTATTCCAGTGACGCAGCGACAAGAAATCAAAGTCAGCGGTCTTTTATAGGACCACAAATGTGAAAAAGAGTGAAATCAACAAGGCTGTGAATAAACTAAGTCGCAGATAAAACCCCAAAATACAATATACACACTTTAGTACTGTATTTTAGCTATAATTTTGATATCCCCGCGCTGCAATTTTTGCGCAATATTACCGTCGTCGAGACCGTTCAGTCGGGCTTGGTTGAATGAATGATAGTTGGGTTGCGTAGAGCAAATTTCGTTTCTGATTCTGATGGAGTCACACGGCCATGTTATGGCTCGCGCAAGCGGCGATCCCGTAACCCCCGTGGCGACACTGCGGAGTACTGGATTCCCGCTTTCGCGGGAATGACACCGCAAAGTCGGAAAGAGGTGATTCCACCTCATCGGAACGCGCTCCAACCTCGGCGAGTCAAGGTGAATAACTGCACCGCAGATGCCGACAAAAACCACCTGCACGGGCGGAGAAATTCCCGCGCCGGAATCGTCGCTCAGTTGCGCCGCGCCGTGCTGCCCCCTCGCTACCCTCCCCCGCAAGCGGGGGAGGGTAGCGAGGGGGCAGCGGCGGCGTCAGCGCCGTACATCCGCACCGCTTATCATCGAACCTGCGTTGTTCTTCATCGTATGCAGTTTGTCTCGGAACTCTTCCGTCACGGCGCGCGCACTGACACTGTTACGGATCAACTGCGGCCTGATGAAGATGATGATTTCCGAGCGCGTCTTGGTGCCGTTGGTATTGCCGAGCAAATCTCCTATGAACTTGATGTCGCTTAGTCCTGGTATTCCGGATTTGCTTTTCTGATCGTTTTCGCTGATGAGGCCGCCGAGCAGGACCGTTTGACCGCTGGTCACCGCCACCGTGGAATGGACGCGCCGCTCCGAAATCGTCGGCGTCAATGTCTGCTGATCGGGATTGACAACGGCGGATATCTCCTGATCGACCTCAAGCTCGATCGTACCGTTCGAGTTCACGTGCGGCAGCACCTTCAGGATCACGCCGGTATTGCGCATCTCGATCGTATTGACGGTCGGCGTAGTCGAATTGTTGAGGAGCGTGGCCGAGCTGGTCGTGATCGGAATCTCGTTGCCCACCGTGAGGAGCGCCGGCTGATTGTCGAGCGCGACGATCGATGGCGAGGAGAGAACCTTGACATCGGTGACCGTGGACAGCGCATTGAGGATGAAGCGGGGCTGCCCCGCCGATCCGAGCACCAAGTTGGCGCCAGGCGCAACTTGCTGCAGCACTGTCGACTGGGCGACCGCTTGCGCAGCGCTAAATAATCCGACCGAACCCTTGTCTGTCCCGAGGCCCAAGTCCTTGCTGCTGAGGAAAGCCTGAACCCCATAGGCCAATTGGTTCGTGAGCGTGACCTCGGCGACCGTCGCCTCGATTGCAACCTGCAAGCGCGGCCGATCGAAGTCGTGCACCGCACGCTCGATGATGCGATGGTCCTCCTGATTGGCGTAGACCACGATCGCGTTGTTGGCGCTGTCGGGGGTGATTCGCACGTTCTGGAACGCACCTCGCGACGAGCTTCCGCCGGCGCCGCCAGGTGCGTCGGCGCCGCCAGGCGCATCAGCGTCGGAGTCCTTACGGTTCGAAAATGTCTCAAAGGCTGCCGCAATCGGCGCGCCGGCACGACTTGCCGCCCCGAACGAGCCGCCGCTGGACTGGCTGCTCGTACTGCCACTCGAACCGCCGCTCGTACTTCCGTTTTTTGCACCACGGTCGAGTGAGTCGAGCCGAGATTGGGCCGTGGTCGTCCCCGGTGCGATCTGATTGGTTGGCGTATTGCTTGAGCATATTCGGGTTCTTGGCGACGACCATCACGGCGTTCATGCGCGAGATCGGCTGGAAGCTGATGACGCCCTGCCCCGGGCCGCCTTCGCGATTCTCGAATACCCGTTCAAGCTCCTCGATCATGGTCTCGGGCGAGGTCGATTTGAGTGGGTAGACTCCGACCGATTGATTGCGCAGCCACTCCACATCGAAGGTCTGGATCATGTCGAGCGCCGACTCGCGCTCGGATGCGGTGCCCTGGATCAGCAGAAGATTCCTCGCCTGATCAACGCGGATTGCGCCCGGTCGCGCCAGCATGTTTTCCGCGGTCTTCGCGATCGTGCTGGCAGAAATGTAGCGCAGCGGCACGACTGAGACGCCGAATCCGGGTTCTCCGGCGCCCGCAGTCACGGACGCGTGCCCTGCCGCGTCCGGAATCGGGACGATTTTCATGAATTTGCCGTCGCGCACGATCGCGGCGTTCTGCATGCGCAGCACGCTTTCAAACGTCGGCAGCAGATCTTTGCGCGGTATCGGTCCGACGGAGCCAAGCGTCACAGTGCCTTGGACCTTTGGATCAACGACGAAATTGAGATGAAGAACGTCGCCGAGCAGCGCCTTGGCGACGGTCGGAACGTCAGCGCCTTCGAAATTGACCTCGACGCCGTCGCCCCTGATCGCGACCGGCTCCAGGGACGCGGTGCGCACTCCGTAGCTGGAGCCCGGGTCGCGCGAGCGGAGTGGCGGCGACTCGGGCTCGGTGCCCGGAAACAGCAGAGGTTTTGACGAGTCGCCGGCCTGTCTGTCGAACTGCTCGTCAGTTGCGGGGAAGCGGGCGCTCAGGTCGGCGTTGCGAACGGTGGAGGAAGCGGCGTCCGGTCCGTCGTAGGCACCAAACTGCTTCTGCAGCGATGTGGAACAACCGGCGAGAAAGCACACCTGCAGGTGCAGGACCACAATTCCGGCCTGCGCAGGACGCGAGACGCGCCGCCGTCGGAGACTTTGCATGGACTTCGATCCCTTCGACCCCCAAAGCGAGTCGCAATTGACCTCGGAGCCACCTCTCCCCAATGCGGGGAGAGGTGAATCCACGGTCCTAGCCACAGCTTTCGACATCACTCAGTGATTCGCCCCCCACGGAAACGACGCGCCACGGTATCCGCCGACCGCCAGCTCAGCTGACGATGGCGCTGAACCTGTCAGAATTGTTAACTTTTGAGAATGGACTTTATGAGGCCAAACAAGAAGCGCAGTGGGGCAATCTAGCGGTCTTTCGGAGCGGGCAAAGGTTTCTTGAAATTTGACGGTGGATAAAAACCAATAAGCATTGGCCCATTATGAGACGAACAAGAGGCGTGCCGCCGCAATCTGACGACGTTTTCGGAGGAATGCCGCAATCTGGCGACGTTTTAGAGGAGATGAAGGTTTCTCAAAATACATTTTGGCGGAAAATGAATAAACATTGCACTTTAGGAGGGCAAGAGCCCCCGTGCCGAAATCTGGCGCCTTTTCTAAGCAGACAAAAAACCTTTCGAAATTCTTTTATTGGTGAAGAATGAATACTTATTACGCTTTTCGCATACCGCTCATCCCCTCGGCCTGTGAGGCCTTCGGGCGCCGGATGGCGGCGGATCAGGCGGCGGAGGAGCATTCTGCTGCATTTGATTCTGCGGTTGCGGTTGCGGTTGAGTCTGAGACTGCCTATCGGCCGATTGCGTTTCCCGATTGATTGGCGGCGCACTGTTGGCGCTGTTGCCAGTGAACATCGTGAACGTGGCGATCCGGTCGTCGAGCGACAATACCAGCTGCCGCCCCTCGATTTGGGCAACCTTCCAGCCGCCGATGTCGTCGCCTACGCGCACTTGCATGATCTTGGCGGCCGGACCGGCGCGGACGACGGCGCGCGCTTCGTCGCCATCCATCACAATGCCGAACAGCGCCACATCAGGAGGCGGCGGCGGCGGCGGTGGTGGCTCCGGCGCGACGACGACCGGTGGGGGCGGAGGCGGCGGCCGGCGCGTCGGCGAGAACAGCGGACGCTCGCGCGTCGCCGACAAGCGATCGAGCGGTTGCGCGGCCAATGGACTTGGGAGAGCAGCCCCCTCCCTACCCTCCCCCGCCTGCGGAGGAGGGATGGGGAGGGGCATCGATTTACCCTCCGCCGCTTGAGGGGCGGGAGGGGGTTGCGGCAACGCCTCGGCCGCTACAAGCGGGGCTGGCGCAAGCGCCAGCAGCACCGCAACCGACATTGGCCGAAGCAAGGTCACGCCGCTCCCCGTCGCCAGTTAGCGCGCAGTCCGAGCGTGACCCGCAACAGCGGATCCTCCACGGCGCGCTGCGAAGCTGCGCCGGCAAGCTGCACGGCGAGTTGCTCTACGAATACGTACGGCGTCCCGCTTTCGAGCTGGTAGAGGAATGCCTCCAAGGCCTGCAAACTCATTTCCAGCGTGGCCTGGAGCCGGATCGAGTCCGGCGGGTCCTCGCGCTTGGTTGGCTCGACGCCGGACGAGACAAGCACCGAATGATGGATATCGGCCATTTGCACGAGGTGGGCCTGCAGCGCGGCAACGGCGAGACCCTGGGTCGGCGCGTCGAGAAACGCCGCGGCGGGCGCTGAACCCGGTCGAGCGCGCGCATCGCTACGGGCCTTGGCGCGCGCTTCAAGACGGGACAGCAGCTCGTGGCGCTCGGCGACTTCCTGCGCCGCGTTGGACCGCATTTGAAGAGACGATCCCATCAGACCCAAGCAAACGAGGAGCAGCGCGGCCAGCACGCCGACCGAAACGATCTGTTCGCGATCGAGCTTGATCATGGCCCCTCCTCCGCAATCTTGAAATGAGGCTCGACGCGCGCTGCGTTTTCAAGCCGCAACTCCGTCACATAGGCCCCATCGGGAAGCGCTCGCGACAGCGCCTCCAGCACGATCGCGGCAGTCGGCGAAGTCTCTTTCGCATACCAGGCGCGCTCGTTCGGGCTGAGCGAGGCAACCGACCGCGACGTAGGTCCCTGAATCTGGCGCTGCAATGTCCGCACGCGTGCTGCGATCTCCTCGCTCTCTTCGCCAAGTGAGATGGCCGAGGTTACGGCCCACAAGCTCAGGCCGAGGCTCACCGCGACTGCGCCGGCAATGCCGGCGCCAGCGCGCCGACATGTGTGGGCGAGATATTCAGGCGAAACGTCGACAAGCCGCGACCACAATGTGACCGACTTCGCCCCCTCCCTCCCCTCCCCCGCATGCGGGGGAGGCGTTACGATGCGGTCGACCGGCAGGCCGATCGCGGCAAGCTCGTCGCGGGCGCGATCAATATCAGCGCGCAAGGCGATCAAAACGCGCACATCGAGGGTCGCTGCATCCTCCGCATCCACATCGGCATCGAAACCGTAGACCACTTGACCGGCGCGCCACGGAGAAAGGCGCTCGATCTGATTGCGGACGATCCCCGGGAGGAACTCGCGCGCTTGAACCGGAACAGCGATCCGCCGCGCCACCACCATGTCGTCGGGAAGCTGAAAGACCACGAAGGCGCCGCGGGCGGCCCGCGTCACCTTGGCCGGTATCGGCACACCCGCGGCGAGGACGGCCAAATTCTCTTCCGGCTCGTCCGGCCGGCCCGGTCGGGGGCCGATGTCCTGCCGCGATTTGCGCACGATGAACCGCCCGCTCTCACACGCGACCGTCAGCGACTGCCGCGCACGCCAAGCCTCGCGCCAGACGAAGTATGTGACGGCAAGAACTTCGATCCATCGCCGCAGCAATGCGCCGATACTCGTAAATGTCATCGTGGGCTACAACGCTCCGCTAATGGGACGCTCCTCTAACGGGACAGGGAAGACGGCAGGGGGTCCCAGACAAGGACCCGATAAGGCTGGCTATCTTGAGGCAGCAGCACGATCACCGCGTGGGCTGCGGCGGCGTAGCCGTCGCGCAGCGCCGCCGTGAGCTCGACGGTAACAACGCGTTGCGGCTTGGCGGCGAGATAGGATTGTTGCGCTCCGAACATGGCCGCGAGGCGCTCGGCGTCGGTCGGAAAACTGCGGCGTGCCGCCAGGAAGGCTTCAAGTTGCGCCCGGCTGACGCCCGGCAATGCGGCAATCACGCGTGCCGAAGCTGTCAGCGGGTTCACGGTTTCGGAGCCAAACACGGTCGTGAGCGGCGCCATCGCGGCGAGCCATGCCGGGGCCATACCGGGAAGCTGTGCGACCTCGCGAACGTCAGCAAAGGGCTGCTCCGCGTCCAGTTTCTTTGTCGGAACGTTACGTGGCCCGTTGCCGGCGTCCGCCGATCGGCCCATGTTACGTTGGCGCCATGCGACGATCCTCTGAGCAACACCGTCCGCCTCCTGTTCCGGCGCACCGACGAAACGCAGGAGCGAGGCCAGGACCGCGAGCGGCGCCTTTCCAACGTCAATACGCCCGCCCTCGTCGCTGAAGCGGGCGCGCACCGAACCGGTCGACAGCTCGACGGTGACTTCCCTCTCGGTAAGCGGCTTATCGCCTAAGCTTGTAACTGTGCCGGCAGCCATCTCGAGCCCCGCCGTCAGGAGCGCGTCACCCTGCACCCGGTCCCGCCCCACGGCAGCGACGCCGGCGAACCCACGAAAGGTCACCGCCGCCGCCATGGCGAGTGCTGAGAGCAGCGCGATTGTCCATAGGACCGTGAGCAAGACCATTCCGCGGCGCGGATCTCCAACCGTCCCTTTCATTGCGTCGCCCCTGTCCACACCGGGGAAAGGCAACTGGTCGCCGCGTCCGGGCGCCCGCAGCCGGGGGGAGCGTCGGCGCGCACTATGAAATCGGCTTCTCCAAGCAGATCTGAACCGGTCGCGCGGTCACGCAAAATCAGCCGGACGAAACGCGGCAGCGTCGTTTGGCCGATCCAGCTCTCGCTCCATTGAAGTGCGCCGCCCGGCGCGATGCGGCCGAATATGAAGGCGATGTCCAGCGCGCCCTCGACCAAGACCACCGCATCCTGTGGCGAAACATCCTCAAGGCGCGTGCGCGGTCCCGCCCAGGCGGCGCGCCGTCGCACGAGGCGCGTCACCTCGCCGGCGGGCTCGACAGTCAAGGCGACGACCTCCTCGCCCTGCGGCCCCGCCATGATGCCGGCATTCCCGACGAACATGACCTTGGCCGGCCTGTCGCGGCTCGCAGGCTCGCCGGTGAACGCGACCGCTGGTCCGCCCTCGGTGGTCCACCCGACAAAACGCGCCGAGTTGAAATCCTGGGCCAGGCGCTCGACAGCGAGCATCAGACGCTCCGCCTCTTGCGCACCGCGCGTTCCCCGATCGAAATGCCGCGCGACGTCGTGAATGAGCGCGGCGGTCGCCATGATAATCACGGAGCCGACCGCAAGTGCCGCCAGGGCTTCGATCAACGTGAAGCCGGCGCGTCGGTCGTCCCTCCGCACGCGCGTCATGCTTGTCACTCCGATTTTGCGAGCCGCACGGTCTCGGCCGTGATGATCTGTCCGCCGCCCGACGAGACGCTTGCGATCACACGAAACGCCGTCCATGGCTGCCCGCCGGGCGGCGTGGCGCCGGGCGCCAGCGGTTGCGTGACGATACGCCAACGCAGTCCCGCCGTTTCGCCGCTGCGCGAGACATTGGCCAATTGAGAGCGATCGAACGGTGCGTCAAGGAGCGAGCGCAGCAGGACTTGCGCGGCGACGCGGCCGTCGGCATTGAACATGATCCTGCGCGCGTGGAACAGGTAGGGGCTGAGTACCTCGACAAACGCCAGAACCAGCGCCAAGGCAACGAGTGCCTCGAACAACGTGAAGCCGGCGCAGTTCTTCCCCGAATCACCGGGTCTCGACCGCAACGCCGCCCGAGTACCAATTGACGCGAATTTCATACTCCGTCCCTTGGCGCGAAAGTCTCAGCACCGTTCCGGAAGACGCTCCATCGGGATGAAAACGCACCACCGTCTGTCGCCCGGACAATTGCTCGTCGACCCCGAGGATATTGACCACGACATCGCGCGGAATTGCGACAGCATCGCCACCATCACCAACGAGCGAGCGGCGTTCTCCGTCGAGAGACACGACGCGATTGCGGCCAGTCAGGACCGCGCCGAGACGCTCGCGTCGAAGCAGCGCTGCGGTTTCGAGCGCAACGGCCTTGAGCTGGGCGCGTCCGGTTCCCGGCATCATCGCCACGGCGAGTCCACTCAGGAGGGCGATGATCAGCATCACCGCCACCACTTCGATGAGCGAGAAGCCGGCCTCTCCGCCTCGGACCGCGGGCGTCTCGGCTCCGTGATGCTGAGAAGCCCGGTCATGATCGACACGATGAGGGCGCCGACGACAACGCTGACGACAATGATCGCCACTGGCCCGATGGCGCCCATCAGGCGATCGAGACCGATGCTGAACTTGTGCTCGTAGAATTCGGCCGCATGCCGCGCGATCAAAGCGAGATCTCCCATCTCGTCACCGACACGCAGCATCCGCACCGCGAGCGGCGGCAGGAGTTCCGTTTCGGCGAGCGCATCGGCGAAACGGCGGCCATTGCGCACCTGTTCGTACACGCGCTCCGCGGCTGCGGCGTACCGCGGTTCGACCACGATGTTGCGAAGAATTTTCAGCGCCGTCGGCAACGCCACGCCGTTCTCGATCAAAAGGCCGAGCGTGCCAATGAGGCGGGCGGTGCGCCGGTCGCCCGAGAGTCCCGCAATTCCCGGGACCGATGCAAAGAACGCAACCGCCATGCCCTTCGCCCATGGCCGGCTCAACAGCAGCCAAATACCGAGAATAAGAGCGATCGACGTCCCGGCAAACAGATCGAGATTACCGTGCAGCCAGGTGGAGGCGGCAACCACGAAAGCCGCGCCCGCGTTAAGGCGACCGCCGAGGTCCTTAAACACCGGTTCAAACTGAGGCACGACATAGATCAGGAAGAACATCAGAACCACGATCGCCGATCCGATGAGAAACAGCGGATAGCGGATTGCCGCACTGATGCGTTCGGCCAGCAACTGCCGCCGCG
>WNFI01076566.1_pt1 | contig 36157 bp, 34 predicted proteins | sample 5400471 | NCBI WGS metagenome assembly WNFI01 (sample SAMN13153348, study PRJNA577476) | soil metagenome | isolation source: 100 cm saprolite on Douglas fir-dominated hillslope | place: USA:California | collected 2013-09-17 | reverse complement strand
CTCCGTGGTCAGCCATTGCTCCATCTGGTCGGCGATGGTTTTGGGCGTGCCCACGAACGACAGCCCGCCATAACCGCCGACGCGCTGCGCCAGCTGGCGCACGGTCAGTTTGTCGCGCGCGGCGAGATCGACCATGCGCTGGCGGCCGCTCTTGCTGGCGTTGGTTTCCGGAATCTCTGGCAGTTGGCCGTCGGGATCGAAGCCGGAGGCATCGGTGCCGAGAATGACGGAGAGGGAGGCGATGGCGCTGTCGTAGTGCACCATGCTGTCGAGCAACGCGCGTTTTTCTTTTGCCTCATCGACGCTGTCGCCGACCACGACGAAGGCGCCTGGCAGAATTTTCAGGTGGTCGCGATCGCGTCCGAGCTTGTCCATGCGGCCCTTGATATCGGCATAGAGCTTTTGTCCGTCGGCCAGGCTGCCGCCACCGGTGAATACCGCCTCCGCGGTCTCGGCGGCGAGCTGCTTGCCGTCCTCCGAAGCGCCGGCCTGGACGATCACCGGCCAGCCCTGTACCGGGCGGGCAATATTGAGCGGGCCGCGCACCTTCAGGTATTTCCCCTTGTGATCGAGCACATGCATCTTGTCGGGATCGAAATAGAGCCCCTGCGCGACGTCGCGCACGAAAGCGTCGTCGGCGAACGAATCCCACAGTCCGGTGACCACGTCATAGAACTCGCGTGCGCGGCGATAGCGCTCGGCGTGCTCCATGTGATCTTCCAGTCCAAAGTTCAGCGCCGCATCCGGATTGGAGGTGGTGACGATGTTCCAGCCGGCGCGCCCGTTGCTGATGTGGTCGAGCGACGCGAAGCGCCGGGCGACATGGTAGGGTTCATCGAAAGTGGTCGAGCCGGTCGCCACCAGGCCGATGTGCTCGGTCGCACCCGCCAAGGCCGACAGCAGTGTGAACGGCTCGAACGAGGTCACGGTATGGCTGCGCTTCAGCGCCGATATCGGCATGTTGAGCACGGCCAGATGATCGGCCATGAAGAAGGCGTCAAATTTTCCGGCTTCGAGCTTCTGGATCAGCCGCCTCAACACCGGAAAATTGAAATTGGCGTCGGGAATGGCTCCGGGATATCGCCAAGCGCCGGTGTGAATACTGACCGGCCGCATGAACGCACCAAGCCGCAACTGACGCTTCGCCATATTAATTTCCTAAAGTTGCTGATCGTCGCAGACAGATAGGGACGACGCGCAACAAACACATCAGGGGATTTCAGAAGATTGTTGCGATTTATGCATTCCGCATAGACGTTTTTTTCGAGCCCCGTCGGTGGCGATCTGAACGAACAGGTAAATGGCGGGAGGCCTCGCGCGGCGCTCAGGCGCCGGCGAGGATGTCCGTGTGCATCTTGCCGCCATAGAAATGAAAGAACGGCAGCGGTGCGTCGTGCTTGAGCGGGCCGCTGGCAAGCCGGGTTTCGAGCTCAGTCAGCACCTTCTTGGTCATGGGATGCAGGTCGGCGAGGGGCGGCGATCCCAATTCGACCCATACCAGTTCCACCAGTTCGGCATCGGCGTGGATGACGCCTTCGACCTTATGGGTGATGCTGGATGCGTCCGCGGTGAAGAACCTGGTATCGAACCGCCTGACCCGGCCGGGCGGCGTGATCGCGCGCGCGATCAGAAACAGGCCGGACGGATCGGGCAGCAATCCGGCTTCGGTGAAGGGTTTCCAGGGTCCATCGAGTTTTGGCGGCGCGCCGTTGCTCTTGCTTCCCAGACACAGGCCGGTTTCCTCGCACGCCTCGCGGATCGCGGCGATCGCCAGCGAACGCGCGCGGGCGGGGGCGATCTTCGGACTGCCCTTGAGCAGGTTGGCTTGAAGTTCTCTGGGGATCGGCGCCGCGACCGGAACGCGGTTGTCGGAGATGTCGACGCTGCCGCCCGGAAACACAAATTTTCCGGGCATGAACACCACCTTGTCATGGCGCTTGCCGACCAGAACTTTCGGGGTCTTGGCGCTTCGGTCGACCAGGATCAGCGTTGCGGCATCCTTGGGGCGGCGATAGGGATGATGATCCGCCTCCTTTTCGACTTTCTCCGTTCCTCTCATTTCACTTCCGCTGATTTTTTATTGAACAGGTCGGTTTACTCGGGATTCTCTTCATCGAATCCATGCATGCGAAATGCCCATTGCAGCCCGACCACCGCGCCCTTGACCGGTTGCAAGAGCAGCAATGAGGCGATCAGCGTAAACGGCAAATAGATTGCGAGCTGCAACGGCACCGATGGCGCGTAGTCGGTTTCGATCCACAGTATCATGGGCACCACGAAGTGGCCGACGATGACAATCACCAGGTAAGCCGGCAGGTCGTCGGCGCGGTGCGGTGTAAAATCCTGCGCGCACACCGAGCAGTGGTCATCGACCTTGAGGAAGGCGCGAAACAATTTGCCTTCGCCGCAGCGGGGGCAGCGGCCGCGCAGTCCGCGCTTGATCGCGGTCCAGGCATTGCGCTTTGCGCCCGGCAGTGTATCCGGTGTCCAGACTTTCGTTGGTGCGCTCATGGTTTCCAAGTCTGCTTTTTTCAACGCTTGCCCTTCTTCGATTTGCCGGTCTTGCTCTTGCCCGGCTTGCGGACTTTCCTACCCGCGCTGCGGCCCAGATAAGCTTTTGCCTGTGCGCCAACTTTAGCTTTCAAGCCGTCGTTGCGGCCCTGTTCGCGCCGGCGCCCGCGCGGCATCACGCGGCCTTCCGACAATAACTCGAAGCGCAATGCGCCCGCCACTGGGGCCGCTTCTACCAGACGCACATCAACGACGTCACCCAGCCGGTGCATGGCTCCGCTGCGGGTGCCGACCAGCGCGTGGCGCGCCTCGTCGTAATTGAAATATTCGGTACCAAGGGTGCGGATCGGGATCAGGCCGTCGGCGCCGGTATCGCTGAGCTTCACGAACAGTCCGGCGCGGGTAACGCCGGAAATCCGGCCCTGAAAGGTCGCGCCGATCCGATCGGCGAGGAAATGTGCGATCAGCCGGTCGGCGGTCTCGCGCTCCGCCTTCATGGCGCGGCGTTCGGTGACGGAAATTTGCGCCGCGACCTCGCTCAGCGTTTCCAGCGTTTCGCTCTCCGGCAGCGCGCCTTCACCGAGGCCCAGGCCGCGGATCAAGGCCCTGTGAACGATCAGGTCTGCGTATCGCCTGATCGGCGAAGTGAAATGCGCATAGCGCCGCAGGTTGAGGCCGAAGTGGCCGTAATTCTCTGCCGCGTATTCGGCCTGGGCCTGCGAGCGCAACACCACTTCGTTCACCAGGGGTTCGGAATCGTGGCCCCTGACCTGTGCCAGGACGCGATTGAACAGCGCCGGGCGCAACGCGCCGCTCTTGGCAAACGGCAGATCGAGGGTCTTCAAAAACTCCTGCAGATTATGAACCTTCTCGACGCTCGGTTCATCGTGCACCCGATAGATAAGCGGCAGCGCCTTCTTTTCAAGCATTTCGGCTGCGGCGACGTTGGCCAGGATCATGAATTCTTCGATCAGTTTGTGCGCGTCGAGCCGCTCCGGCACGATGACGCGATCCACCGTGCCATCGGCTTTCAGCAGGATCTTGCGTTCGGGGATATCGAGGTCGAGCGGATCGCGCTCGTCGCGCGCGCGTTTCACCAGTGCATGGGCGTCATAGAGCGGCTTCAGGATCGGATCGAGCAGGGGGCCGGTTAAATCGTCAGGCCGGCCGTCGATAGCGGCCTGGGCCTGGGCGTAGTTCAGCTTCGCCGCCGAGCGCATCAGGATGCGATGAAAGCTGTGGGAGCGCTTGCGGCCGTCGGCGCCGATCACCATCCGCACCGCCAGCGCGCCGCGCGGCTCGCCGGGCACCAGCGAACACAGATCGTTGGAAATCCGTTCCGGCAGCATCGGCACCACGCGATCCGGGAAGTACACCGAATTGCCGCGGGTCAATGCGTCGCGGTCCAGCGCCGAACCCGGCCGCACATAGAACGCGACGTCGGCGATGGCGACGTTGAGAATGAAGCCACCTTTGTTGTTGGGATCGGGATCCGGCTCGGCCTGCACCGCGTCGTCATGATCCTTGGCGTCGGGCGGATCGATGGTCACGAGCGGTACGTCGCGCCAGTCCTCGCGTCCGCCAAGCGTCGCGGGCTTCGCCTCCTCGGCTTCGCGCAGCGCAGCAGGGGAGAAGGCCTGCGGAATTTCGTGGGAATGGATAGCGATCAGGCTGACGGCTTTCTCCGATGCCAGCGATCCGAGCCGCTCCTTCACCTTTCCGGATGCGAGGCCGAAGCCACGTGAGCGCACCAGATCGACGCTGACGAGATCGCCGTCCACAGCACCATTGCTGTCGGCCTTGGCGATGTTCAACTCGCGGCCGGCCTGCTTCTTGTCCACCGGCACCAGCCGCCCACCACCATCGGGGAGGCTGCGGAAAATGCCGAGCACGCGGGTCCTGGCGTGATCGACGACCTTGATGACGCGTCCGCGATAGGCGGCGCCCTCAGTTGCCGGATCGAGCGTCTCGATGCGCAGCAGCGCGCGGTCGCCGACACCGGCGGCGGTGCCCGGCTGCGGGCGGCGCGGAACATGAATGCGGATCTTCGGCGCTTCGCCGCTCGTTGCTTCGTCCCATTCGGTCGGCGTGGCAATCAGTTCGCCGTCGCTGTCACGGGTGGTGATGTCCACCATGATGGTGGGCGGCAGCGCTGCCGGCTCCTGGATCTTCTTACCGTGTTTGGCGATCGTGCCCTGGTCGGCAAGGTCGCGCAGCATGCGCTTCAGCTCGACGCGATCCGCATTCTTCAGGCCGAACTCCCGCGCGATCTCGCGGGTGCCGACCTTGCCCGGATGCGCGCGGATGAACGCGACGATGGCGTCCCGATCTGGAAAGCTGCTGTCGCGCTGCTTGCTCACATGTTTAGCCGTTGGCCTTGCCCACGCTCTTCTTCGCGACGGTCTTTGGCGGCTTCGCGGGCGACGTCTTGGCGGCAGCCGTCACCGGCGCGCGCGCCTTGCTGGCCGCTGCGGCGGCGTCCGATTTCGGTTTCGCTGCGGATTTTTTCGCAGCGGCCTTCTTGGCTGGCTTCTTCGGGGCCACATCGGCCTTGACCGCCGCTTTCTTTGCCGGAGCCTTTTTCTTGCCTCGCGCGGGCTTGCCGCCGCCCTTGGCGGCGCGCTCGTCGATCAGCGCAATGGCCTCCTCGAGTGTGACAGTCTCCGGCGTCTTGTCGCTCGGCAGCGTGGCGTTGATACCGTCGACGCTGACATAGGCGCCATAGCGGCCGTTCTTCACGGTGATGGTGCCGCCGCGCTGCGGATGCTCGCCGAGCGGCTTGCCGGGATCGGCGCCGAACCGGCGCGACGGGCCCTTCAGAATCTTCTCGGCGATCAGTGTTACCGCGCGGTTTAACCCGATGTCGAACACCTCGTCGCCGGCCTCGAGGCTGGCATAGGTCTTCTCATGGCGCACGAACGGACCGAAACGGCCGAGACCCGCCGTAATCGGCTCGCCGGTCTCGGGATGCCTGCCGATTTCGCGCGGCAGCGACAGCAGTTTCAGCGCCAGATCGAGTTCGACGTCGCTGGGCGAGATGTTCTTTGGAATGCCCGCGCGCTTCGGTTTTTCGCCCTCGCCATAGTTCTTGGCGTCGCCGAGCTGGATGTACGGGCCGAACCGTCCGGCTTTCACGGCGACTTCCAGATCCGTCGCCGGATCCTTGCCGAGCATGCGATCGGCGCTGGCTTCGCTGTCGGCGGCCAGCGGCCGGGTGTAACGGCATTCCGGATAGTTGGTGCAGCCGACGAACGCGCCGAACTTGCCGGCTTTCAGATTGAGCTTGCCGGTGCCGCAAGTCGGGCACTGGCGGGGATCTCCGCCGTCCTCGCGCGGCGCATAGATGTGCGGGCCCAGCATGTCGTCGAGCGCATCGAGCACCTGCGTGACCCGCAGATCCTTGATCTCATTGACGGCGCCGATGAAGTCGCCCCAGAAATCGCGCAACACCTCCTGCCAGGAGATTTCGTTGTTGGAGATCTTGTCGAGCTGTTCTTCCAGCGATGCGGTGAAGTCGTATTCGACATATCTGGCAAAGAAGTTTTCCAGAAACGCGACCACGACGCGGCCCTTGTCCTCGCCGTGCAGCCGTTTCTTGTCGAGCTTGACGTAGCCGCGGTCTTTCAGCACCTGCAGGATCGAGGCATAGGTGGAGGGACGGCCGATGCCGAGTTCTTCCATGCGCTTGACCAGGGAAGCTTCCGAAAAGCGTGGCGGCGGTTCGGTGAAATGCTGGGTGACGGCGAGTTCCTTGCGCTTCAGCGCGTCGCCTTCGCTCATGGCAGGGAGGCGGCGGCTGTCCTCGTCGTCGCCGTCGTCGTCGCGGCCTTCCTGATACAGCGCGAGGAAGCCGTCGAACTTCACGACCTGGCCGGTGGCGCGCAGCTCCAGCACCCGTGAGCCAGCCTTGGCGGCGATATCCACCGTGGTGCGTTCGAGTTCAGCCGATTCCATTCATTCTTGGCCTTGGTTAGGTACTGGCGCGGCGCGTCCGGTACATAGGCATTGCCATAATCTTCGCCGATCACCTTGCGGACCTGGGTGATGGCCTCGTTGGCGATCTGCACGCCGTCAGTTCGCATATAGGTGATGAGACCGGTGGTCTCGCCGCCGATGTCGACGCCTTCATAAAGCCGCTGCGCGACCCGCATGGTGTGGGCCGGCGCGAAGCCGAGCTTGCGGCTGGCTTCCTGCTGCAGCGTCGAAGTGGTGAAGGGCGCCTGCGGATTGCGCCGCGCCGGCTTTGCTTCGACGCTGGAGACGGTGAAATTCGCGGCTTCGATGGCCTTCTTGAAATCCTCGGCCTCGGTGCCGGTACCGATGTCGAGCCGCTGGATCTTCTTGCCGTCGGCGCCGACCAGGCGCGCCTCGAACGCGTCGCCGCGCGGCGTCGTCAGCGTCGCCACCAGCGACCAGTATTCGCGCGCAACGAACTTCTCGATCTCGAGCTCGCGATCGCAGACCAGCCGCAGCGCCACCGATTGCACGCGCCCCGCCGAGCGGGCGCCCGGCAGTTTGCGCCACAGTACCGGGGAGAGCGTGAAGCCGACCAGATAATCCAGCGCCCGGCGCGCCATATAGGCGTCGACCAGTGCGCCGTCGATCTGGCGCGGGTGTTTCATGGCCTCGGTCACCGCCTGTTTGGTGATGGCGTTGAATACCACGCGTTCGATGGTGTGATCCTTGAGCGCGCGCTTCTCTTTCAGCACCTCCAGCACGTGCCAGGAAATCGCTTCGCCCTCGCGATCAGGGTCGGTTGCGAGGATCAGCTTGTCGGCGCCCTTCAGCGCTTTGGCGATGTCGTTCAGCCGGCCGGCCGCCTTGGGGTCAATTTCCCAGATCATCTGGAAATTGGCCTCCGGATCGACCGATCCATTCTTGGCGGGAAGGTCCCGGACATGGCCGAAGGAGGCCAGAACCTCGTAGGAGGCCCCCAAATACTTGTTGATCGTCTTGGCCTTTGAAGGCGACTCGACAATGACGATATTCATGTCATTCCAATGGCTTACTGGGGAAATAAGGGCCGGTTCCGCGAGACTCGCGTCGGCCGTTTCGTGGCGAACATGGGTGGTGAAGCCGCCAGTGTCAAATCGACAAGTGTTGATGGTAAGCAAATAGGGCCCGACATCTTGGTTGTTGTCATATAAATTATTACCAATAGTTGTGCTATCATGGCGTGTAAACAGATAACGTACACCAAATTAGATACGTCCAGTGTATCGAATGCAGGCCCGGAAGGCCGTCCGGCTTCGCGACAGGCAAAAGTCTCAGTCTGCTGAAGCGATGGTCTTGACCTCGGTATCTTCGGCACCAAGCAAACGCCCGTCCTGCGAATGGAGTTCGAGTTTTCGCACCCGCCGACCGGTCTTGCGGTCGACCATGATGTTGGTCAGCTCATTGGGTGCGAAGGCAAAATCCTCGCCCCATTCTCGCAGCGCTACCATCACCGGAAAGACCCCGCGACCTTTCGGCGTCAGGACATATTCCTGGTAGGCGCTGCCGTCGGATGCCGGCTCGGTTTTGAGAATGCCATTCGCCACCAGCGCGCGCAGCCGCACGGTCAGGATGTTCTTGGCGAGACCGAGGTTCTTCTGGAATTCGCTGAAGCGGCGCAGTCCCATCATGGCGTCGCGAATGATCAGCATTGACCAGCAGTCGCCGATCGCATCCATCGATCGCGCGATCGGGCATTCGGCTTTCTCGAAACGTGTCCGTTTTGCCATCGCAGTCCTCCAGCCCCTCAAAAACAAATCCACGAGTCGGGCGGTTCGTGGTTGCATTATGAAACCACCCGCTCTAAATAGCAATCTGGTTTCAAAATGCAACCAAATAGAAATCGCATCGCAACCGGAGAACACCCATGAGACTCGCAAACAAGACGGCTTTGATTACCGGCGGCAACAGCGGCATTGGGCTGGCGACAGCGCGGCTGTTCGTGGCGGAGGGGGCGAGGGTCGCCATCACCGGCCGCGATCAGGGCAAGCTCGAGGCTGCCGCCAGAGAGCTCGGACCGGACGTCCTCGCCATTGCGGCCGATGCGACCGACGTCGCAGCAACCGAACGGGCCGTCGCCAAGGCGGTCGAAAAATTCGGCAAGCTCGACATCGTGTTCGCCAATGCCGGCATCAGCGCCAACACGCCGGTCGGCGGCACCTCGCTGGAGACGTTTGAATCGGTGCTCAAGACCAACATCACCGCGGTGTTCTTCACGGTGCAGTCGGCGGTGCCGCATCTGAACGACGGCGCCTCGATCATTCTGAACGGCTCGGTGATCTCTGTGCTCGGCAATCCCGGCTACGCCGCCTATGCGGCCAGCAAGGCCGGTGTCCGCGCCATGGCGCGGGTGATGGCGTCGGAATTGTCGCCGCGCGGGATCAGGGTCAATGTGGTCTCGCCCGGAGGAACCAGCACGCCGATCTGGAATCGCACGGCGCCGACGCCGGACGCGGTGGTGGCTTTGGAAAAGCGCATCTCTCAAGCCATCCCGCTCGGCCGCTTCGGCAAGGCCGAGGAGGTCGCGAAGACGGTGCTGTTCCTGGCATCCGATGATGCTTCGAACGTCCAAGGCGCGGAAATTTTCGTCGATGGCGGCGCCACCGCATCGCCGGCCGGTGCGCCGGCCTATCGCGGCTGAGGGTTACGCAGCGCATCAACAGCAAGGCGCGACGGCGGGCAATTCCCGCTATCGCGCCTTGGCTTGGGTCATGCCGCGTGAAGATTGGTCACGGCCTGCAACGCGCCGGCGACTGCCTTCTCGCGGACTTCGGGGCCCATCTGGATCCCGTCCGCGGAAATGATCTCAAGGTTGGTGACGCCGATGAAACCAAACACCCAGCGCAGGTAGGTTTCAAGGTGTTCGCCGACCGCCGAGGGAGTGCCGGTGCCGTAGAACCCGCCGCGCGAAATGGCGATGATGACGCGCTTGTTGCCGGCCAGCCCTTCCACGCCCTTTTCGCTGTATTTGAAAGTCTTGCCGGCCACCACGATGCGGTCGATCCACGCCTTGAGCTGGCTCGGGATGGTAAAATTATACATCGGCGCGCCGATCACGACGATGTCGGCGGCCAAAAACTCCTCCATCGCGGCCTGGCCGGCGGCAAGGTCCTGCGCAAGCGCGATGGCCGGCTCGGCGCCTTGTGCGGCGGCGAGATGCGGACCCGACAGGTGCTCCAGCGGCGTGGCGGTCAGGTCGCGATAGACGATGTCGAGGCCAGGTGTGGCAGCGCGCAGGCGGTCGACGATGGCGGCGGAGACCTGCCGGCTGACCGAATGGGGGCCGAGCACGCTGGAGTCGATGTGGAGCAGTTTCATGGTAATCACCCTTGGTATATAGTTGTAACTGACGCTATATGAGTGACTGTCCACATGACGCACAAGAAGGCACTTTTTTGAAACCAGAGCACATCAGAGTGCCTGTCCTGCCGCCCAATACGCACCTCGACAGCGACTGCCGCGGGGTGGCGTCGATCCTGGCACGCGTCGGCGACAAATGGAGCGTGTTCGTGATCAGGCTGCTGGGCGATGGCCCACGGCGCTTCAACGAGATCAAGCGCATGGTGGGCGGCATCTCGCAGCGAATGCTGACCCTGACGCTGCGCGGACTTGAGCGCGACGGGCTGGTCACCCGCACCGTGTTTCCGACCATCCCGCCGCGGGTGGATTACGAATTGACCAAGCTGGGCCGCGGCTTGTGGATGCCGGTGGAGGCGCTGGGCAAGTGGGCGCACGACCATCAGGCGGAGATCGAAGCGGCGCGACAAAAATTCGATCAGCGCAACGACACTGATTAGATTGTTCTCGAATTGGATAGACCCAGTGTTTGTCATCCCCCGATGACAATTGCACCGGGGAAGGACGGCTCAAATCAGCGACACCAGCCCGCCGCCGTGGCGCTCAAGCCGTCCGGCTAGTTCGAGCTCCAGCAGCACGGTGCGCACCGCCGCCGGCGAGGTCCCGGCCATGCGGATGAGATCGTCGAGCCCGATCGGACTGGGCCCGAGCAGGGCGACAATGCGTGCGCGATCGCTATTGTCGGGCTCATCCAATGAGGACAAGTCCGGCTCGCGCAGTTCGATCGGCCGATCCATGATCGGCGCGACGGCATCGAGAATGTCGGCGGCTGCGGTGGCCAGCGTCGCGCCTTGCTTGATCAGATCATTGGTGCCGGCGGCGCGCGGATCGAGCGGCGAGCCCGGCACGGCGAACACCTCGCGGCCCTGTTCGGCGGCGATCCGCGCCGTAATCAGCGACCCCGACCGATGCGCGGCTTCCACCACCACCACGCCGAGCGCGACGCCTGATATCAGCCGGTTGCGCCTTGGAAAATCCCGCGCCCGCGGCACGTGTCCCAGGGGCATTTCCGAGATCGCCGCGCCGGAATGCAGTAGCGCGGCGAGCAGGTCCTGGTGCTCGGGCGGATAGATCCGGTCGTGACCGCCGGCCAGCACTGCCACCGTGCCGCTGGCGAGGCTGGCGCGATGCGCTGCCTGATCGACGCCGCGGGCGAGGCCGGACGCGATCACGAAGCCGGCCGCGCCGAGGTCGTGGGCCAGCGCCTGCGCGAATTTCAGGCCGGCGCCGGAGGCGTTGCGCGACCCGACAATGGCGATCATCGGCCGCATCAGCGCGTCGATCGCGCCGCGCACACCGAGCAGCGGCGGTGCGTCGTCGATCATAGCCAGCCGCGGCGGATAGCCGGGCTCGGTCGGTGCGACCAGAGTTACGCCAAGCTTTTTGCTGGCGTTGAGTTCACGCTGCGCGTCCTCGTCGCTGCAGATGCGGCCGGGCCGGGCGGCGCCGCCGCGCCGCGCCAGATCGGGGAGGCGCTCCAGCGCCGCCCGCGCGCTGCCGAAATGATGGATCAGTGAACGGAAGGTGCGCGGTCCCGCGCGGTCCGACATGGTCGGAACGGATCAGCCGCAGCCAGTCGATCCGCTGCGCGTCGCTGAGATGTGTTGTGCCTTGGTTGCTGTCGTCCACGCTGGCTTTCCCGCCCGGGCGCAGCATTGCTCAACTTGACGATGTGGGCAACCATTCGCCGACGTCGCCGGCATGGCGGCCATTATTTCTTCTCGCCGATCCTGCCTTCGGTCCCGGCCTGCAGCCGCTTGATGTTCTCGCGGTGCATGTAGAACAGCAGCATGGTCAGCACCGCGAACAGCCCGGCCAGTGCGTCGTGGCCGAACCACCACAGGAAAATCGGCGTGACAAAACTCGCCACCAGTGCTGAGAGCGAGGAATAGCGCGAGGTGGCCGCGGTCGCGATCCAGAGCACGCAAAATACCACTGCCGCCGGCCAGAACAGGCCGAGCAGCACGCCGATATAAACCGCGACGCCCTTGCCGCCCTTGAAATTAAGCCAGACCGGAAACAGGTGGCCGAGAAAGGCCGCGGTCGCCGCCAGCATCGCGGCATTGGGTCCGCCATAGGTGCCGGCGATGATCACCGCGAGCGTGCCCTTGAGCATGTCGCAGAGCAGCGTTGCCGCGGCGAGGCCCTTGTGGCCGGTGCGCAGCACGTTGGTAGCGCCAATGTTGCGGGACCCGGTGGAGCGCAGATCCTGCGTGCCCGCGAGCCGCGTCAGGATCAAGCCGAATGGAATCGAGCCGAGCAGGTAGCCCAGCACGATTGCGATGATGGTGATACCGATCATTTGCTCCGACCAAAATCAAGACGCGCGACTTCCGACGCAAATAAGTCTACGCAATTTTGACTGCGAAGCAAAACCGGTGCCCGCTTTTGCTGGTCACGCCTAGACATGTTCATAGACGGTCCGGCCGCCCACGATGGTGCGCGCGACCCGGCCCGAGAACCGGGCTTCGTCGAACGGCGTGTTCTTGCATTGCGATTTGAGATCGGCGGGATCGAGCACCCATGGGATGTCGGCATCGATCACGATGACGTCGGCGGCGGCACCAGGCCGCAACGATCCGCCGGGCAGACCGAGCAGTTCGGCAGGGCGCGTCGACATCGCGCGGATCAGGGTCTTGAAATCGAGTTCACCGTTGTGGACGAGGCGCAAGCCTGCCGGCAGCATGGTTTCCAGCCCAATGGCGCCGGCGGCAGCTTCCGCGAACGGCAGCCGCTTGACCTCGACGTCCTGCGGGTTGTGATCGGACATCACCACGTCGATCAGGCCGGAGGCCACCGCGGCGACCAGCGCAAGGCGGTCGCCTTCGGTGCGCAGCGGCGGCGACAGTTTTAGGAAAGACCGGTAAGGGCCGATGTCGTTCTCGTTCAAAGTGAGGTGATTGATCGAGGCCGAGGCGCTGACATTAAGGCCGGCATCGCGGGCGCGCTTCAGAATCTCGATCGACTCCACGCAGCTCAGCGACGCCGCGTGATAGCGGCCGCCGGTCAATGCGACGAGCCGCATGTCGCGCTCCAGCACCACCGCCTCGGCGATGTTGGGGATGCCGACCAGGCCCAGGCGCGAGGCGAACTCGCCTTCATTCATGACGCCTTCGCCGACCAGGTTCGGATCCTGCGCCCGCCGCATCAGGAGCGCGTTCATCACGCTGCGGTCGCCGTCGGTGAAGGCCACCGCGCCCGCTGCCTTCAACAGGCCGAACTCGGTCATCTCAGCGCCGTTCATGCCCTTGGTCAGCGCCGCCATCGGATGGATGTTGACGATGGCGGTGTCGCGGGCGCGGCGCAGCACAAAATCCACCGTCGCCGAATTGTCGATTACCGGCGAGGTGTCGGGCTGGCAGACGATGGTGGTGATGCCGCCGGCCGCGGCGGCGCGGCTCGCCGACGCAAAGGTTTCACGGTGGCCGGCACCGGGCTCGCCGACAAAGGCGCGCATGTCGATCAGGCCGGGGGCGACGATCATGCCGGCGCAATTGATGATGTCGGTACCTTCCGGGACGCCGGCGGCGCCGATACCACGGCGCGCATCGCGGATCACGCCATCGGCGATCAGCACATCGCCGGGACCGTCGATGTCGCGCGACGGATCGACCAGGCGGGCATTGGCGAGCAGAATCGGGCGGCGGTCGGTCAGCATGATCTCACGCGTTTGGCAGGTTGCGGGCGAGCGCTTCGAGCACCGCCATGCGCACCGCCACTCCCATTTCCACCTGTTCGCGGATCAGCGACTGGGCGCCGTCGGCCACGATCGAATCGATTTCCACGCCCCGGTTCATCGGGCCGGGATGCATCACCAGCGCATCGGGTTTTGCATAGGCGAGCTTTTTCTGGTCGAGCCCGAAATAGTGAAAATATTCCTGGCTCGACGGCACGAACGAGCCGTTCATGCGCTCGCGCTGTAGCCGCAGCATCATCACGATATCGGCACCGTTGAGGCCCTCGCGCATGTCGCGGGCGACTTCGACTCCCATCCGCTCGATGCCCGGCGGCAGCAGCGTGGAAGGCGCGACCACGCGCACCCGCGCGCCCATGGCGTTGAGCAGGATGATGTTGGAGCGAGCGACGCGCGAATGCATCACGTCGCCGCAGATCGCGATCAGCAGCCCTTCGAGCCGGCCCTTGTTGCGGCGGATAGTCAGGGCATCGAGCAGCGCCTGGGTGGGATGTTCGTGAGCGCCGTCGCCGGCGTTGACCACCGAGCCATCGACCTTGCGCGCCAGCAGTTCGACCGCGCCCGACGCATGATGCCGCACCACCAGGATGTCCGGGTGCATGGCGTTCAGCGTGACCGCGGTATCGATCAGGGTCTCGCCCTTGCGCATCGAGGATGACGACACCGACATGTTCATGACGTCGGCGCCAAGTCGCTTGCCGGCGATCTCGAACGAGGATTGGGTCCGGGTCGAGGCTTCGAAGAACAGGTTGACCTGGGTGCGGCCGCGCAGGCTGGTGCGCTTCTTGTCGACCTGGCGGTTCAGTTCGACATATTCTTCGGAAAGATCCAGTAGACCGGTGATGTCAGCGGCGGAAAGGCCCTCGATACCCAGCAGATGCCGGTGGCCGAGGACGAAAGTCGATTTCGATGCAAGGGTCATTAAAGCAAGAGCTATAGGCAGAGTTGAAAAGCGGGGCAAGGGTGAAGTGCCGGCCTGCGACTTATCCCCCGATCTGTCGGCGGGCAGGGTAAAGAATGGCGGAGCGAGGCTGCCGCAAAGTTGCCGTGTTTGCTCCCGGAGATCGTCAGCGATGTGGAATTTGAAATGGCTGGTGGTGATCGCGCCAACGGCTTTCGGCCTTGCGCAAGCGGTGATGCCGGCGAGCGCGCAGGTTCTGCCCGATGATTTCGTTTTCCTGCACGACATCGCTCCGACGATCCAGCAGGACATCCGCTACGCCGGCGCCAACAATTTCGTCGGCCGGCCGCTCGACGGCTACGACGGCGCCGATGCCGATTGCACCGCCAATGAGGCGTTGCGCGCGCCGGAAGCCAGTGTCGACATGGGTACCGGCTATGATTGCTCGGATTTTAAGGCGCATACCGCGGCGGCCTCGATCACGCCAGCGCAACGCAAATGGCGAAACACCCTGCTTTCCGTGATGGCCCGGCAAGGCTTCGTCAACTATGCCAAGGAGTGGTGGCATTTCTCGCTGCCCGGCGTCGCCGGGCTCGCTTATGATTTCCCAATTCTGCGCCGCGAGAAATAGGCTGGCGTGAAATCGCGGCCGTTTAGGGGTAAAATGGTGGGCCAACGCCGATTCCGTTCGGCAGCCGGGACCGACTTATGGACCGATTATGACGTCATCCGCGACCCATGAGGTCTTCAACCAGTCGCCGCCGTTCGAGGACGTCGATCTGTTCGCGCTGGATCGTCCGTTGGTGGACGCGGTGGCCATGAATGATGGCGGCTCGGCGCATACCGAATTGTCCGAGTTCGGGCGGCATTGGGGCTCGGCGGCGATGGCGGCGCGAGGACGTCTCGCCAACGAAAATCCGCCAAAACTGCGGACGTTCGACGCGCGCGGCAACCGGCGCGACGAAGTCGAGTTTCATCCGGCCTATCACGAGCTGATGGCGCACTCGACCCACGCCGGCGTGCATAATTCGACTTGGCGAGCGGACGGCAAGCCCGCAGGCGGCGCATCCGAAGTGCAGCGCGCGGCGAAATTCTACGTGGCGGCGCAGGTCGAGACCGGGCATCTCTGCCCGGTCACCATGACCCGGGCGTCGGTGGCAGCGCTTGCCGCGCAGCCTGACATACTGGCGAAGGCGATGCCTGTGATCGCCAACCGCGCCTATGATCCGACGTTCGCGCCGTGGTGGACCAAGCGAGGCATGACGCTCGGCATGGGTATGACCGAGAAGCAGGGCGGCACCGACGTACGCAGCAACATCACGCGCGCCGAGCGCGACGGCAATGCCTATCGCATCACAGGGCACAAGTGGTTCATGTCGGCGCCGATGTGCGACGCGTTTCTGGTGCTGGCGCAGGCCGAGGATGGCCTGACTTGCTTCTTCATGCCGCGTTTTCGGCCCGACGGATCGATCAACGCGATCGAGTTTCAGCGGTTGAAGGACAAGCTCGGCAACCGCTCCAACGCGTCATCCGAAGTCGAATTCACCGGCGCCTATGCCGAGCGCGTCGGCGACGAGGGCCGCGGCATTCGTACCATCATCCAGATGGTGCAGTTGACCCGGCAGGACTGCGCGATTGCTTCGGCGGGATTGATGCGGTCAGGGCTGGCGCACGCGCTGCATCACGCCCGCCATCGCAGCGTGTTCCAGAAGCATCTTGCCGATCAGCCACTGATGCAGACGGTGCTCGCCGACATGGCGCTGCATGTCGAGGCCTCCATTGCGCTGGTGATGCGGCTGTGCCGATCATTCGATCAGGCACCGCAGGACGCGACTGAGGCGGCATGGATGCGGCTGCTGACCCCGGCGGTGAAATACTGGGTATGCAAATCCGCGCCTGGATTTCTCTATGAGGCGATGGAGTGTCTCGGCGGCAATGGTTATGTCGAGGAAGGCATTCTGGCGCGGCATTACCGGGAGTCGCCGGTGAACGCGATCTGGGAAGGATCCGGCAATGTGATGTGCCTCGACGTGCTGCGGGCGTTGTCGCGTGAGGGCGACGCGGCGTCGGCGGTATTGCAGGGCCTGATCCAGGACACCATCGGCTTGCCCGGTGCGTCCGAGACGGCCTCGTTTGTGGTCAAAACATTGCTGCGCCCCGACAGCGAACGCGTGGCGCGGCAGGCGGTGGAAACGCTGGCGATGCTGGCCGCCGCCGCGGCGCTGAACGCGGTTCACCCCGGACACGCCGAGCTGTTCGCCTTGAGCCGCTTCAATCCAGCGCGTGGCACCATGTACGGTGCGGCGGATCTGACGCCAGAGCAATGCCGCGGCCTGCTCGATCGAGCGCTGCCCTGATGCCTCGATCATGCAAGGCCCATTGATGAGCTTACCTGAGATGAGCTTACCTGAAAGTTCGGCGGATGCGGCGGCGCCCGCCTGTTCGTCCCGTGCAAAACGCTCGCCGCGGATATGGAAGTTCATCGGCACCAGTCTGTGGGGATTGTTGGCGTTCGGCGCGATGTTCGCAGGCCAGATCACGGTGGCGGCCTGGTTCCTGATGACGTCGGACGGGCCGGTCGATTTTGCCACGGCGAAGGCCTTGCTTGGCGACGGCGTCATGATTTCCCTGTCGGTGGTCATGGGATTGCCGGCGGTGCTTGTGGCGCTGGGGTTGGCGACACGCATGGCGCGCACGCCGTTCGCCGATTACTTGGCGCTGCGCGGCACGTCGGGCAAGAATTTCTTAGGCGGCGCGGTCTCATTGATCGTCCTGATCGGCGCGTGGGATGCGGTGTCACGCGCGATGGGACGCGACGTCGAACCCGGCTTCATGGTCGAGGTATTGAAATCGGCGCGGGCTGATGGCGCGCTGTGGCTTCTGGTGATCGCATTCTGCGTCGCGGCGCCGATCACCGAGGAGGTTTTGGTTCGTGGGTTCCTTTACCGAGGGTGGTCGGAGTCGTTTCTGCGGCCCCTCGGAGCCATTATCCTGTCGTCGCTGGTGTGGACCGCGATGCATCTGCAATATGACTGGTTCTTTTTCGGTGAGATATTCTCAATCGGGCTGCTGCTCGGCTATCTGCGCGCCCGCAGCGGTTCGACCTGGCTGACGATATTCGTGCACGGTCTCAACAATCTGGCGGCAACCCTGCAGACCATCTGGCTCGCCAGCTACGGATCAGGTTGATCTACGCCACCAGCGCGATGACAACCGGCATCGTGAATACCGCGATCATGGTTTGCAGCGTCAGGATTTGCGCCAGCAATGGCGCGTCGCGCAGCAGGGCCGCCGGACGGGGCTGCCGCAATCCTTAGAGATGCAACCCGGCACCGACCACCAGCAGGCCCAGCGCCAGCGAGCAGCGCCCGAGCGCGTCGGCGAATTCATGCAGCGGACGGGGAACGGTGATGTGGGTAAGATTGATCGCAAGCCCGATGACGCAGGCCCAGATCAGGGGATTGCGCGCTATGGTCAGCAGGATCGCAGGCCACGCCAGCCGCTGCGGCGAGGCGTAATGCGCAAGCACCGCGACGCTGAAGATATTGAGCAGCGGGATCATCGCCACCATGGCGACGGAGGCTAGCGTGAGGCCGCGATCGCCCCAGAGATTGCCGGCCAGCGACAGTGCAACGAAGGTCTGCCAGCGGGTTGCACCCTGGAAGATCGAGGAGAAGGCCGCACCGTCTATCCCCAGCGTGCGCGTCAGCAGCGGCCGCAAGGCGAGACACAGCGCCGACATCACGAGCACGGCAAGCAGCAGCGCGCCACCGGCGTCGACGATCGGCACCGACGCCAGATTGGCGCGCGCCAGCGAGTCGATCAGCAGCGCCGGAAACAGCACGTAATAGATCAACTGTTCCAGCCCGGTCCACATCATGTTGTGCTTGAGCAAGGCGCGGCGCAGCGCATAGCCGAGTACGATCAGCAGGAACACCGGGATCAGGGCGGCAAATATCGTCAGCATTCTATCCGGCTCCGGGCGCCTGGCGCAGCACCGTCAGCCGGTCGAGCGCGCCCTGCAGGATGAAGATCGCGGCGTGTTCGTCGATGATTTTGGCGCGCTTGGCGCGGCTGACATCGTTGGCGATCAGCTCGCGCTCCACTGCCGAAGTCGACAGCCGCTCATCCCACAGCCCGATCGGCAGTGTGGTCAGCCGCGCAAAATTCCGGGCGAAGGCGCGGGTCGATTGCGCGCGGGGTCCCTCGCTGCCGTCCATGTTGATCGGCAGGCCGAGCACGAAGCCACAGGCGCTGCGCTCATTGGCGAGCGCGAGCAGACGCGCGGCGTCGGCCTTGAAAGCAGTGCGCCCGATGGTTTCGACGCCGGTTGCCAGCCTGCGGTCGGGATCAGACACCGCGACGCCGATGGTCTTGGTGCCGAGATCAAGGCCAACCAGCGCGCCGCGGGCGGGCCACTGCGCGGCGGCCTCGATCAGGGGTAGAATGAGTGCAGGCATGGCTTCGCATAACATGCGACCTTCAATGGTTGCAAAGCTGGAAAGGTCACCGACGGTGGACGAACTGACATTATTCGGATTGTTTGCGGTGACCGCCATGCTGGCGTGCTACGCGCTGGAGGATCGCAACCACCTGTTTGTCCTGGCGTTCGCGGCATCCTGCGCGCTGGGTTCGATCTACGGTTTCCTCCAGGGCGCGTGGCCATTTGGGCTGGTGGAGGCGATCTGGGCCGGCGTCGCGCTGCGGCGCTGGATGCTCAGGTCTCGAAACAGCACATAGCTCGGTCGCTCCGCGCCGTGCTAGCCTGCGTGAGGCCCCGGCAACGACGCCTGCGCCGATCCCAATTCCCATCATTGAATGAGCAAATCATGTGGCCCGACCGCAGACTTCTCGACCTGTTCAAAACCGAATTTCCCATCGTGCTGGCGCCGATGGCCGGTGTAATGGATGCGGATCTGGTGATCGCGGCGGCGCAGGGCGGCGCGCTGGGCTCGTTGCCGTGCGCCATGCTGTCCGTCGAGAAGGCGCGCGAGCAGATCAATATCATCCGCCAGCGCGTGTCGGCACCGGTCAACATGAACTTCTTCTGCCACCAGGGCGTCGATCCTGACCCGCAGCGCGAAGCCGGGTGGAAGAAGCGGCTCTCGCCGTATTATAGCGAGTTGGACCTTGATCCCGCCGCGCCCGTCAACGCCGCCAACCGCGCTCCATTCGACGCCGCGATGTGCGGTCTGGTAGAGGAGCTGAAGCCGGAAGTGGTCAGCTTCCACTTCGGCCTGCCGGAGCCGGTGCTTTTTGGCGCGGGTCAAGGCGGCCGGCTGCATCGTGATGGGGTCCGCGACCATCGTGCGCGAGGCGACCTGGCTCGAGGAAAATGGCGCCGACGTCATCATCGCGCAGGGTGCGGAAGCCGGCGGCCATCGCGGCATGTTCCTCACCGAGAACATCGCCAATCAGCCCGGCATCTTCGCGCTGCTGCCGCAGGTCGTGGACGCGGTGCGCCTTCCGGTGGTTGCAGCAGGCGGCATCGCTGACGGACGTGGCATCGCCGCCCCGTTTGCGCTGGGTGCGGCGGGCGTGCAGATCGGTACCGCCTATCTGCGCTGCCCAGAATCCAAGGTGATCGCGCCGGCGCGTGCCGCGCTGGCTGAATCGCTGGACGATTCCACCGTCATCACCAACGTCATGACCGGGCGTCCGGCCCGCGGCGTCGTCAATCGGGTGATGCGCGAGATCGGCCCGGTTTCACCCCACGCACCGGCGTTCCCGCATGCGGCGACGCGGCTTGCGCCGCTGAAAGCGGCGGCGGAAAAGCTCGGCAAGGTGGATTTCACCAATCTGTGGGCAGGGCAGGCGGTGCGGCTCGGCCGCGAGCTGCCGGCGGCGGAGCTAACCCGGGCGCTGGCCGGCGCTCTGGCGCGGATCGCGGTCACCGACGCCGAGGTTCCCCATCTGCAGGGCGAACTGAATGCGATGCTGGCCTTCGTCGAGCAACTGTCCGAGGTCGATGTCGACGGCGTTGAGCCGATGACGTCGGTGACGCCGATGGAAATGAAGAAGCGTCCCGACGTGGTCAATGATGGCGAGATCGTCGACCAGGTGATCGCCAACGCGCCGGCGACCGAGGATCACTTCTTTCTGGTTCCGAAAGTCGTCGAATAGTCTTCTGAGTTTTTTGAGACGGGAAATCCCATGTGCCTGCTCTGCGACGATGAAAAGGCCTATCAGGCCTATATGGATTATCTCGACGCGATGCAGCGTCAGGGCAACGCCGCCGATCCCGAAAAGGCGGTGAGCGCGGTGCTCGACAAGCTCCAGGCTGCCGCGAAGGCCGAGAGCAATGCGCCGGAAAATGACAAGACCCTGTCGCCGTTCTTCTGCAGCCCGGTTAATAAATGACTGATCTCACGTCGATGACGCTCACCGAGGCCCGCGATGGCCTCGCGAACAAGTCCTTCACGTCCGTTGAGCTGACCGACGCCCACATTGCGGCGGTTGAAGCGGCGCGCGTGCTCAACGCCTTCGTGCTGGAGACGCCGGACCAGGCCCGCGCCATGGCGCAAGCGGCGGATGCGAAGATCGCCAAGGGCGAGGGCGGTCCGCTCGGCGGCATTCCGCTGGCGATCAAGGATCTGTTCGCGACCAAGGGCGTACGCACCACCGCGTGTTCCAAGATCCTCGGCAATTTCGTGCCGCCTTATGAATCCACCGTGACCTCGCAGTTGTGGCGCGACGGCGCCGTCATGCTCGGCAAGCTCAACAATGACGAGTTCGCGATGGGTTCGTCGAACGAGACGTCGTGTTTCGGTCCGGTGGTCAATCCGTGGCGGCGCGACGGTTCCAACACCCAACTGGTTCCCGGCGGGTCATCGGGCGGCTCGGCGTCGGCGGTGGCGGCGGGGCTCTGCCTTGGCGCGACCGGAACCGATACCGGCGGGTCGATCCGGCAGCCGGCGGCGTTCGCCGGGATTGTCGGCATCAAGCCGACCTATGGCCGCTGCTCGCGCTGGGGCATCGTCGCCTTCGCTTCCTCGCTCGATCAAGCCGGGCCGTTTGCGCGCACCGTGCGCGATTCCGCGATCCTGATGCGCTCGATGGCCGGTCATGATCCCAGGGATACGACTTCCGTCAATCGTCCGGTTCCGGACTTTGAGGCCGCGGTCGGCAAATCCGTCAAGGGGATGAAGATCGGGATCCCCAAGGAGTACCGCCTCGACGGCATGCCCGAGGAAATCGAAAAACTGTGGAAGCAGGGCGCCGACTGGTTGAAGGCCGTGGGCGCGGAACTCGTCGACGTGTCGCTGCCACATACCAAATACGCGCTGCCGGCCTATTATATTGTCGCGCCGGCGGAAGCCTCGTCGAATCTCGCGCGCTATGATGGCGTGCGCTACGGCCTTCGCGTACCCGGCCGCAACATCACCGACATGTATGAGAAGACCCGCGCCGAAGGTTTTGGAGCGGAAGTCCGCCGCCGCGTCATGATCGGAACTTACGTTCTCTCGGCGGGGTACTACGATGCCTATTATTTGCGCGCGCAGAAAGTCCGTACCCTGATCAAGCGGGATTTCGAGGATTGCTTCGCCAAGGGCGTTCACGCCATCCTGACGCCATCGACGCCCTCGGCGGCATTCGGCATCGGCGAAAAAGGTGGCGCCGATCCGGTCGAAATGTATCTCAACGATATCTTCACGGTGACCGTGAACATGGCGGGGTTGCCTGCGATTTCGGTTCCCGCGGGCAAGGACGCCCAAGGCCTGCCGCTCGGCCTGCAACTGATCGGGCGAGCGTTCGATGAAGAGACGCTGTTCTCGCTCGGCGAGGTGATCGAGCAGTCGGCGGGTCGCTTTACGCCGCCGAAATGGTGGGCTTGATTTTCCAATCGATATAGTTGGCTTTTGCGTTGCGTTTTTTGCTTCGTTTCGTCATGGTTTGGGCATGAGCATGGTTCGCCTATGAACGCCGACGACGGCAGCCCTTCGTCCCAACAGGTCGACCAGCTTCTGGGTTCGTCGAAGCTCGCGCAGGCGATCGAGAACGACAAATACAAGCATTTGCTCGATGCCGCGCCGGTTGCGGTCGCTGTTTCACGCGGCTCCCGCGACGAGCAGCATATCGTCTACATTAACCGGGCCTTTGAGAATCTGATGTCCATGGCGCATGCCGACGTGGAAGGCCAGAGCTGGCTCTGCCTTGACGGTTTTCTCAACGAAGACAATCCGGACCAGAGCCTCGGCGAGGCCATCCGCGACGGCGAGGATTTTATCGGCGTGTTCCGTCCCGATGGACCGGTCGATCGGCTTGTCATTGTCCAGGCCTACGCCTCGGTGATCGAAAGCGACGACGGCGTCGAGAATTTCCGGATCGCCGCGCTGGTCGATGTCGGCGGCCGCGAACGGGCGCAGATCGAGCAATTCGAAAGTCAGATCCGCGACCGCGATATGCTGATGCGCGAGCTCCAGCATCGGGTGAAGAATAATCTTCAGCTGGTCACCGCCCTGGTGCGCCTGGAGGCGCGCTCGGCGGTTGACGGGGAGTCGGTGGCTTTGGCACGGCTTGCGAGCCGGATCGATGCGCTGGCGGTGCTGTACCGGACCTTGTCGGCGGAAAACGCGTCACCCGATATCGATCTCGGCCAGTATCTCTCGGATATTGCCACCGCGGTGATGCAGGCCAGCGCAATGCCTGGTATCGAAATCGATCTTCAGGTCGGCTATTGCCCGCTGTCGATCAATATCGCCATGCCCGCCGGGCTGCTGGTCAACGAGATGCTGACCAACGCGCTGAAATATGCATTCGTCGGCCGCGGCGCCGGCCAGTTGAAGCTGATCTGCAGGCTGGAAAACGGACGCGTGACCCTCATCGTGTCCGACGACGGCGTAGGGCTTGGCGAAAACCAGCAATGGCCGTCGCCGCGGAAGCTCGGCGCGCTGATCCTGCAAACGCTCAAGGAAAACGCCAGGAACGTCGTATTTCGCGCCGAGAGCATCCGCGGACAGGGAACCTGGTTCACGCTGATGTTCGACGCGGCCCAGGCGCCGGTACCGAATTGAACTCGCTGATACCGCTGGGCTGGGTGTAACCTGATTGCGTTACCGCGCGACGGATCGGCTGCCCTGCACCTGCGACGGTCAGCCCTCGACCACCCTCCATCGCGGGGGTTTTCTGCCACCCGCTGTCGAGGTAAAAGCCGCCCATGAACGCACCTGTCAAACCGTCAAAACTCATCAAAGGCGCCACCGGCGACTGGGAAATGGTGATCGGCCTGGAGGTCCATGCCCAGGTCACGTCCAATTCGAAGCTGTTTTCAGGTGCCTCGACCGAATTCGGCGGCGATCCCAACAGCCACGTCTCGCTGGTCGACGCGGCGATGCCGGGCATGCTGCCTGTCATCAACGAGGCCTGCGTCAGACAGGCAGTTCGCACTGGTCTCGGCCTGAAGGCGCATATCAACCTGCGCTCGACCTTCGATCGCAAAAACTACTTCTATCCGGACCTGCCGCAGGGCTACCAGATCAGCCAGTACAAGTCGCCGATCGTCGGAGAGGGCGAGGTGATCGTCGATCTTCCGGACGGCGAGAGCATCAGAGTGGGCATCGAGCGGCTGCACCTGGAGCAGGACGCCGGCAAGTCGCTGCATGACCAGCACGCGACGATGTCGTTCGTCGATCTTAACCGGTCCGGCGTCGCCTTGATGGAGATTGTCTCCAAGCCGGACATGCGCTCATCCGAGCAGGCCAGGGCCTATGTGTCGAAGCTGCGCTCGATCCTGCGCTATCTCGGCACCTGCGACGGCGACATGGAGAAGGGCAGCCTGCGCGCCGACGTCAACGTCTCTGTGCGCAAGCCGGGCGGTCCGCTCGGCACCCGCTGCGAGATCAAGAACGTCAATTCGATCCGCTTCATCGGCCAGGCCATCGAATACGAGGCCCGGCGCCAGATCGGCGTTATCGAGGACGGCGGCGCCATCGATCAGGAAACCCGGCTGTTCGACCCCAACAAGGGCGAGACGCGGTCAATGCGTTCCAAGGAAGAGGCGCACGACTACCGCTATTTTCCGGACCCCGATCTGCTGCCGCTCGAGTTCAGCGAAGGCTATGTTGCCGCGCTGAAGGCCGACCTGCCGGAATTGCCTGATCAGAAGAAGTCGCGCTTCATCGGCGACTTCGCCCTGACGCCCTATGACGCCAGCGTGCTGGTAAGCGAGCACGAGAGTGCGGACTTCTACGAGGCCGTGCTGGCGGCATTGGCGGACAAAGGTCGCGACGGCAAGCTCGCCGCCAACTGGGTCATCAACGAGCTGTTCGGCCGGCTCAACAAGGAAGGCCATGATATCGCCGCCTCGCCGGTTTCGGCGGTTCAGCTCGGCGCCATCGTCGATCTGATCGGCGAAGGCACGATTTCCGGCAAGATTGCCAAGGATCTGTTCGAGATCGTCTGGCAGGAAGGCGGCGATCCCCGGGCGCTGGTCGAAGCGCGCGGCATGAAGCAGGTCACCGACATGGCTGCGATCGAGAAGGCGGTGGACGGAATCATCGCCGCCAATCCCGACAAGGTTGCGCAGGCGCGCGCCAAGCCGCAGCTCATCGCCTGGTTCGTCGGTCAGGTGATGAAGTCCTCCGGCGGCAAAGCCAATCCGCAGTCGGTCAACGACCTGCTCAAGAGCAAACTGGGCATCTGACAGGCGCGCGACGTCGCTTGCGAAACGGCGCGCCGGATCTCGGCGACAGCGTACTGTCTCGTAATGACGCATCGCGCCGGCCAAAAGCGGAGCGCGAATCAGTGCCGGCGATTCGCTCAAAAAACTGGTTTTGGCGAGGGCCGATGAGGCGCCAACGCGAGAAGCATGAAAATTTTTTGATTGCCAAAAACTGCGACTCAGAGTCCGCGCGACGCACATTCGGCCCGTCCCGATGAGTCGCGATGACGTGGCGTGAGCGCAATTCGTTGATGGTGTGAATGAAGAAAATGCCTGCGGCACAGGGATTTTGTGCAATCTTGACAATCGTCGACGTAGGAATTTCGCGTATTTTTCGTATCGGTTCAACGTGCGTGGCGATGTTGTGGTGAAGCGCGCGCTGCCTGCGCCGACATTACCCCGTCAACACTTCCTTAAGCGGGACGCTGTTTTTTTCGATGTGTTGGTGTATTCGGGATGTAGTGCATTTCGATTCCCGAGTGCACGCAGCGATTAAGTGGTCTCACTGCTCAGCGGTGATCTCACTAACTCAGGAGGGCAACATGGCCAAGAAAGCGAAGAAGGCGAAGAAGGCGAAGAGCGCAGTGAAGAAGACTGCGAAGAAGACGAAGAAGGTTTCCAAGAAGAAGAAGTAACTCGCCTTACGAAAAAATGCCGGCGGCTTGATGCCGGCACGTCACAAGAGCCATCAGGACAGTTTGCTTCTCGAAGCCAATGCTGAACCGGAAGGCTCTGGTCGACGAAAGAGGGTGTCGGCGAGACATCAGGTCAAACGGCCGGACCGCAATTTCGACAGAGTTCGCTCTTCGCGAAAAACGGTCCGGCAGAAGAACCCAGCATTGCTTTGTTGGCATTCTTCATTCGGTGCGGATCTTGAGGTCCGCAATTTCACCGGCGGCTTCCGCCGAGGTGAGATCTGACCCTGACGTGTTCGCCGACGCCCTCGTTCCCTTGCCGGCGCATCTGGTCCCGGCGATATGATCCCCCGTAAATCTCCCTGGACGATCGGCAGGCCCGGAGTCCACCTTGCCGATCGCGCCATAAGCGTCTTGAGCGGGCCCAGACGGGCAGGTATGCACGCGTCGAGAGGCACGTGGTTGGGGCCATGGTTATCGGTTTGCCAAGTGGCAGGGTAAACCAAATGCCGCACGCTTGCGAAAATCCCCGTCAAACAAACGTTTTTGCAATCCCGCATCGCTTGAGGCGTGCGCAGCATTCACATTCGATTCATCGCGAACCTTAAACTGCTCTTCAAATTTGATCGGTCATGATCATCCCAACACGCCGGCAAACGGCGGTGGGAATGGCGGGACGTTGAACGATTGGACAGGAGCCGCGCTCGGGACCGGGCCGGCAACGAATAAAAAGGAGAGACGGGATGTTTCAGGGACAGTTCGATTTTGAGACGGCGACGCCGGTGGACGCAAGCGCGATCCCGGACGTGCTGTTCGAGCGCGGCATGTACTGGGCCAGTGGACGTTCGGGGATCGTCGACCTGGTGGCGGCGCACAAGTGGTTCAACCTTGCTGCGCTGAAGGGCCGCGTCGATGCCATCCCGATGCGCCGCGAGGTTGCCGAACTGATGTCCGAAAGCGAGATTGCAATGGCGCAGCGCGAAGCCCGTGCCTGGATCACGATGCACTGAATTCCTGGCGCATGATCCGCCACGGCGTGGGCGGTCTGGCGACAGGATCATGCGCCCCTTGTCCGGCACCGATGGCGTGCTGGGACGAATGGCGCATCGACCGGCCCCCGTGGCTTCTATCGGGAAGGCCACGCCCATGGCGGCGGCGCGTGATCTCGGACGAGGGTCTCGCCCAAATGCTTCTCCAGCACGATCCGTCGGCTGCCAGCCTCCGCATCGAGAGCGGAGACGAGGGGCGAGGCATGGGAGACCAGCACGATCTGGGTTCGCTTCGAGGCTTGCGCGATCAGACGCGCCAGTGATGGCAACAGTTCGGGATGCAGGCTGGTTTCCGGTTCGTTGAGAATCATCAATCCAGGCGGCCGCGGCGACAACAGCGCGGCTACCAGCAGCAGATATCGCAGCGTGCCGTCCGACAGCCCCGCCGCCTTGAGCGGACGGAGCAGGCCTTGCTGGTGCATTTCGAGTTCGAAATATCCGTCGGCGCTCACGACCTCGACGCGGGCGCCCGGGAACGCGTCGGCGATTGCATCATCCAGCTCCTCGGCGGCGCCGATTTCACGGATGGTCTCCACTGCCGCCGCGAAATCCGATCCATCGCTCGCCAGCACCGGCGTGTAGGTGCCGATCTGCGGTCGGCGCGCAGCCGCGTCGCGGTCGGTTCGCAGATGGTCATAAAACCGCCAGTCCCGCATCTGTTCGCGCAATACCAGGAGTTCGATGGCATCCCGGGGATCGCTGCAGTGGGTCATCATGCTGTCGAACGGCGCCAACTGCTGGAACGCCTGTCGCCATTCCCCGCCCTCCGCGCGAATGCGCACGCTCGGGCCGTTACGGATGGCGAACGCGTTGGTGCGCCCCAGCACCTCGCCCAGCCATTGGCTTTCGGCCTTGATCTCGGGATCAGCGAAGAATTTCGATTTGGACGGCGTGGGCAATCCCAGATCGATGGCATAGCCATAGTCGGCACCGGAAAATCCAAGCTTCAAACTGATCGGATTTTTGCGCACGGTCCCCTGGACCGCCTGCCCGCCAGTCTTCATCGCGCGCGAAAATGCCTCCGGCCCGGCCCACAAGGTGGACCGCAGACCGCCTTCCTCGGCGAGGGACTGGATGATCCGTCCCTGGGCGATGTCCGCCAAAAGCTTTAGCGCCCGATACAGACTGGACTTTCCGCTGCCGTTGGCGCCGGTGATGACGTTGAGTTCGCCGAGCGCCAATTGGACATCGCGCAGGGATCGATAGCCGGAGATGGCAAGTCTCGTCATCATGACAGGGCTGTCCAGCCTTCGCCGGCTACCAAATTCGTCTCATCGTGAACTGGAGTTCAAGGACACGGCGCTGCAAATGCAAAAAGTCGGCTGGCGGAGACGGAGGTATTATCATCCTTTGCATCAGGAAGCCAGCGTTGGCGCGAAAGGGCCTGTACTGTTGGATCTGAGTGGCGAAGTGTGACCACGGCACCCGATTCATTTCGAGTCCGTTTGCAGTTTGCTCTTTTCCTCATGATGGTCGGGCTCGCGGCTGCCAGCACTGGACTGGTCTAGGGGAGCCAGTGCCAAAAGCAATTTGAACAGACGCCTGTGCGCGACTGAACAACCGCAAGCGTTGGAAGATTTAATGGCTCGCCGCCAGAGATTGGCTGTCGATCTGAAAGGCAGAAGCGGTTTCGATTTAAGTTCGCCAATCGGGCAGATCGAGAAATATTGTATTTATCGCGACCGGCCTGGAAACGCTCACGCGTGCGGTTCGAAATACCGATCGAAGGTCAGATGATGGCGATCGATGGAACGTGGCGCCGCAATTGTCACGTGCTCAGCACGAAACTGCTCACCCCGATCGATCGCCAGATGCCTGGCACCATCCGGACGACGAGAGGTGAGGGCGCAGGGGATTGTGTTTCCTGGGCGTCCGCTTCTGAGACCGCGTCTTATGGCGTGATTCTGAGATCCTACAATCCAGATGGTACTCTCCGACAGGACGACCGCGACGACGATGTCGCTCAGATAAGCCTTGCGGGGAAAGCTGTGTGGCTATGCGTTGCGATTTAATCGCGAAACTAACGATGGCCTATGCTGAATAACGGTCATTTTGGATTCGGACCGCGCGTCTGCTTCACGCTGGAGCAACACGGAAATATCCTGACCAACGCCATTCAGGCTCTCGAATAGCCCATGGTTGAGCGCCCAAATCGCCGCCTGGGTGCGATTATTCGCGCCTATCTTTCGAAAAATAGCCTTGACGTGAGCCTTCACCGTCGCCTCGGCGATATCGAAGAATCGTGCAACGTGTTTGTTGGAATCACCTCCGACAATCCGTTCAAGAATTGCGATCTCTCGCGCTGACAATTGCTTCACCGCAAGCGGCTCGTTCTCGGTTTCGGAAGGGGGCGCATTTCCGATCGGCAATGACGCTGGTTCCTCGACTTTTGGTTGAATGCTGGATGGCCAGAGCCGCGCGTCGATGACAATGACCCCGCCGCTCATCATCGCATGAAGCGAGTTAACAAGACCGCTTGGGGTGACCGACGCGCAAAGCGCTGCGTTTGCACCAGCATTTAGCGCGCTCGTCATGGATTCGCGATGGCTTTCGTCGCCAATGGCCACGGTGAGCGAAAACGGGTATCGATCTCGGATTTTCTTTAACTTGGAGACTAGATCATGCTTTTGGCCGACCCCGACGATGAACAAGGTTGGCATATCGCTGGGGACAGTCGCGAGATCTTCCGCGAGATCTTCCAGCTCAACTCCGCAACTTTGCGGACGGAACCGGGTTCTCGATAATATAAGGCGAAGCCCTTCACGGAAGAGGCCGTCGCTTTCGAGGATAAATGTCGGCACGATCGAATCCACCGATAAAATCCTTGCTCAAAAATGTTTGAGGTGCCCAGTTGTTATGTTGGCTAATCTCAAATTAGTCCGGATGAGGCAGCACCCACTAAAATCGAGGGTCGTTAGTATAAGATCGTAGATATATTGGACGATAAAAAGGCCATTTAATGATCTAAGGAGGCGATTTAAGGCCATTTAATGACACTGGCTTGAGGCGATTTAATTGAATACTCCAAAAGGTCTAATGATTATAGCCCAGATGGGGTACTTCCGTACGGAATCGTACAGAACCAGGGTTCGCATGCTTGTGTTTCGCTTCGCATGGAACTGATTTATTTGGTTTCTGGAGGGACCCTGTGCATTTGCGCTGCTTTAAATGTTTTATGCAGCAGACCATGTGCCGGCGAGCAGTTCCGTTGCGGGATTGAGGCAGCCCTGCGCCGATGGTCAATCCACCGATGCCATAATTTTCCGATCCGGAGCACATTCAATTCGGGCGTTTCCAATCGTCTGTACAGAGAAGTCCTCAAGCTTCGATCGGAGAACAGCCTTGCTCGACCTCGAAGGGGGCTCAAAAGCCCCACCGCAAATCGGGACCTCCGCTCGTGTTTCCTCATGCGCGCGAATGTTCGGTTGGCTTCGTTCAATCGCGGCGGTCCTCGGACCGGTGATCCTGGGCGTCGTTATCTTCGCGACTCTTTCTCCGAATCATCTCCGGCCGCGGATCGGCGAATCTGCCGACGTTGAGCGATTCCTGGCATTTGCCGCCCTCTGCGGCGCCTTCGTATTCGCATATCCGCACCGTTGCCGTCTGGTTTTGTGCCTTATTCTGGTTGGGGGAGGGGCCCTTGAAGCAATCCAGAATCTTGTTCCGGGTCGGCACGGCACGTTCGCCGACTTCGCGACTAAGGCCTTTGGCTCGATCGCGGGGGCAGTGATCGCCATTACGTTGGATCAGATTGCGCGACTAATCGAGCGGCCGGCAACTGAGGACTAATTGGGCAATACGGTCCGCTAGCCGACATAGCTCCAGATGTTGCACGACATTTCAATACCGCGAGGTGGGCCGACGAGCGCGCGGGGACAGGCGGCGCGCTGAACCCTCCCGTCGAGGTAGTTCGGCCTCGGTGAGGGGCCCCTCGGCACGGCGCTTGCGGCCGCCCGCGGAGCGCCGCACAATCCGGATGGCGACTCGATAGGGCGGCGGCTGCCGTCACCATCGCATGATGAATTGCGGATGAGTGGTGCCTGTGGCTATGCGTAGGAAGCCCTTCGTCTCCGTCGTGATACCGTTGTACAACAAGGCGGACTTCATTCTGAAGACGCTATGTTCAGCGGTTAGTCAGATTGACGTCGAGTTTGAGATCGTCATTGTTGACGACGGATCGACAGACGGCGGCGCCCGTTTAGTGGAAACCTCGGGCGTGCCAGGGCTGCGGCTGATTCAGCAAGCGAATGCAGGGGTTTCGGCCGCGCGGAATCGGGGGATCGCTGCAGCCGAAGGGAAATGGATTGCATTTCTTGATGCGGATGACCTGTGGTCGCATGACCACCTCGCTGGCTTGTTAAATGCCGCGGAAGATAGCACCGCGATCGCGGCATTCAGCAACCTCGCTCTAGAGAGCCGCGCCGGTCGGCCGTCGATTGATCGGAAGATTGCGGCGCAGAAGGTCGATGATTATTTTTCATTCGCGCTCTCCAACGGCGGCTACCCGATGAGCTCGAGTTCGAGCCTCGTCCTTAGGGACGAACTCCTGGCGGCAGGCCTTTTTGCCGTCGGAATACCGGCGGGCGAAGATATCGACATGTGGTGCAGGCTCGCCTGCCAAGGCCCATTTGTTTACAACGCCAAGCTATCCGCGACGTATAACGACGCGCGTTCGCCGAGCAATAGGGCAAGCAGCGGAGCACGCGCGGTAGCGCGTCCACTCTTTGCCCAGCGGCTCCCGAACATGATACGAGAAGGCAGAGTGCCGCCCGTTCTGGTGGAGAGCAGCAGGCGCTACGCGAATTTCCTTTTCCTGGAATATGCTCGTCAGTTGCTCGACTGCGGCCAGTTTGTCGAGGCGCGCGCAGTCCTACTCAATCACTGCAACGTCAGCTACGATTCCAATCGATTTATGAAGCGCTTGCTCAGAACATGGCCTCCCGGCCGAGCCCTGTTTCAGCTAAGCCGGGTGGCGCTAGGCGCTTTTCATCGCTGAGCCGGTGACACGCTTCCGCCCGCATGCGCCTGGCGCAGGGCATGGCGAATGCGGGCGGAAGATGTATGCTCGTCCGTCTAGAGCCGATCAGCCCGAACCCAAGGCACCTTGTGTCCGCGAGCCAAGTTCAAGGCAGAGCCCATGACCATGATGATGTGCCGAGGCAACTGCTTGACTTCCTCCAGGCCAATAAGATCCCGTCCGCAGACATACCAAGTGGCCACGAGGGACGACGCGAAGAGCGCGCTAGCGAGGGTCGCAAAAGCGAGCGGAGCGTACGCCCCGACCGCAGCCATCCAGGCCAGGGACATCAGGAGGAGGGATATATTGGCGACAGCAAGCACGCCGAGAGGTGGAACAGCAAGGTCAGCCGCCAACGCCAGCAGCCCGAAATCTCGCCGCCGCAACGCTTGATAGATGAGCCGAGGCGTATGGCTTTTTATCAGCGCGAAATGCCCGTACACCCAGCGTTGTTTCTGCTGACCTTGACTGCGTTGGGTTTCGGGAAAATAGCTTGTTACGGAGGCTTCCCGGAAGAAGCGGGGCGAAAAGCCTTTCATCGCAAGGTCGATCCCAATGAGCAAATCCTCGGTCAGGTGTCCTGTCGCAAACATCTCAGGATCAATCAGCCGCCAAGGCAGCGCCATACCGCTCCCAAGCAGTTGGCAAGGTAAGCCAAGGCGTGCATAGCCATTGGGTCTGAGATAGTTCTTAATGCGCCATGCGAACTCTGCCAGGCGCGGCGGAGCGCGGCTATCCGGATCGGCGATCATCAGATAGAGGCACTGCACCGGCGCGTTCGAAGCGGCGCAAGCTCGAGCGAGCAAACCAACGCCGCCAGAGCTGATCCGGCAGTCCGCATCGATGAATACGACGACGTCCGGGGGCGTCGCGGCAAGATGGCGAAGACCGGCAGCGAGAGCAAAGCCTTTGCCGCGGTGATTGGGATCATTCCGGATCACGACGTCCGCGCCCGCCCGCGTCGCGAGCGCCGTTGTTCCGTCGGTGCAAGTATCGGCGACGACCAAGAGCCGATCGGCTGGCCACAACTCTTCCTTGATCCGAGCGAGGGTCGCTTCGATGTTTTTTTCTTCATCATGTGCCGGTATCAACACCGCAATGGAGGGGCGAAGTGACGCCACTGGTAGCTGGCGATCAGACAAGAGCAGCGCAGCTGCCGCCTGGACCGCGAAAGCCATTGTTGCAAGAATCAAACTGAAGGCTGCGAATTCCAAAAATAACTGCGGGAGGGAGATAAGCATGACGAACCTCAATGTTGGTGAAAAATTTTTTAGAATTCTCTCCGGATGGTAATTGCCTGCCAGAGCTTGCGGACGCCTCGACGGTTCGCGGAAACGGGCCAAGGTGTCGAATTGGCTTCAGGGCGCGTTTGCCCGGCCGAGAGCAAAAAGCCGCAGCCATGCAAGCGCATCATGCTCTTAACTTGTCGACTCGATGCACGAAGGAAAAAGCCTCGTTGCATTCGCCGCTGATACCCGTACGCAACCAGCACCAGACCCAAAAAAGCGGTGTCGACAAACGTTACGTCTTCAAAGTCTAAGACGAGGTTGCTCGCTCTCCGTGTCGCCGCCGCAAGACCCAAGCGTGCCGGCGCGAGATTGTCGTTCGTCCAGGCGCCGGAAAACTCTAACACCTCAGCCATCCCGTCATGATAATGCTGCAAGCGTGGCGCCGATGGCTTTGTCGCAGACGGCTTGTGCAGGGCGCGTTTGACGAGGCATGGCAGAATCTGGCCAACCAACACCGATATCAACGTCGTGAGATCGAGAGCGTACCGCCGCCAAAGCGCTGGCTCTTCCTTAATCCGCCAGAGCCATTCGAGCCCATGACGCCGAAAGAAAGCGGGAGCGCGCTTGACGCTTCCGGCGATAAAATGAATCGTCGCGCCGAGGTTGCAGGTCACGGGGCTTGAGAGCAGATGCTCATTTCGGTTGAGCCATAAAAGACCTTTGCGAGCGCCGACCGATACGACCAATAGATCGGGACTCGCCTGATTGATGATGTCGAAAATCCCAGGATCACTCATGGATTCAACAGCGCCGAAGCCGGGCGAGTAAACGCCAGCGCACCGGATGCCAGACGTGCTTTCGTCAAGGCGCTGGCGCACGCATCGACCAATGTCATCGGTTGCGCCGAAGAAGAAAGCGCTGATCCGCTCGCTTGTGCGACGCATCAGAGCGTCAAATAAATCAGATCCGCATACGCGATGAGGGGCCGCGATACCGAGCGCTCGTGCGAACCAGACCAACGGCATGCCGTCGATCACCGAAAGGTCGCTGGCGAGAACGGCGTCTCGAAAATCCGGATCCGACCGTATCATTCGCAGGAAGTTCGCGTTTGGCGTGGAGATGTTGCACCGGCGACCGTCCTTAATGGACGCGATGATTTTTTGCGTCGCCTGTTCCATAGTCACCAGGTCGCAAATCAGCCCTTGGACGCAGTGGGCTGACCGTGAAAAGTCGGGTGCGATAGGCCTTTGATCGCCGCATCGTCGGCTGTCTGAAGTCGGCCCGTGTTGCACGGCAACGGCCACGATGGCCTCCTCCACATTAATTTTAATTGTCGACCAACCCGAAGCCGGTACAAAATGTCGGCGCATGGCGCGGCCAACAACACCGGCCACGCTTCTCCACCGAGACGCGATTCAGCGCGAAGAGAAGAACTGCAATCTAACGACCAAGACGCACTGAAATGTCTGCTCTCATGGATGGGAGGCCGACCCATCCTGAGTAATCCCAGGTCGGCGTGCGGCCGATAAGCGGCTGAATAAGGCTGCCACCCTCGGCGGGAAGTCATCTGGCTGGTGAAGTGGCTGGTGAAGCGCTTGTCAGCATCCACGCTGCGATCCATCGTCAGCGCTTTGTCGCGCCTCATTTTCACGGCGGCGCCTGTCTCGCTGCTAAGAGAGCTAAGGCCTTGATCCAAAGTTGTCGGCGCGCCCTGGTCCGTACTCGAGGCCGGCTTTAACTGCGCGGAGACCCGGACTGGCCTCGTGACTAGTCAAAAGGGAGTATCTACTTTGGAGTGATTGCGGCGTTGCGCGGCCTGTCGTCATTGATCTCGTTCGCGACATGATGAGCGCAGTTCTGGCCTACCCGACGTCTTTCGCTTAAGCTCCGCATGTCGACCGGCGCTAATCGCCGTCGATATCGACGAAGCGGACGTGCGGCGACGTGGACCGGAACTTCCGCCATGAAAGCAATTCTCGTCTTCTCCACGCTGCTCGCATTCTGTTTGAAGGCCAGTGCAGAATCGATGATAGTCCAGCCGGGGCGCGAATTTGCCGCGGACAGCTATGTTTACAAACCTCTGGCCGACAATGCGCCGATCGATCCCAAGTCTCCCATCTACGTCGCCAACATCCTGAAGCAAATCAAGGCGAACTTCGGCCAGGCCGACGTGAACATCGACGAAAACACGCCGCCGATCTACATTGTTCCGGCTGGCCAGCCGACAGTTCGCGTCAAATACATCGATTGGGAAAACCCGGCCGCGACATTCCCGCCCTTGCAGTCGCGTTGGATGGCTGTGCCTATTCCAGATGGATTTCAGCCTTCGCGCGGTGATGACCTTGAGGCAGTCGTCTACCAGCCGTCGAGCGGAAAGATGTGGGAATTCTGGGCCATGAAGAAGACTGGCACCCGCATCGCCGACTCCACAGGCCACGAGGTGGACGAATGGGGTGCTAAATGGGGCGGCCGCATGGACGACATCGCTTCCAACCCGGGCCATAGGGTGACGCCGCGGGAAGGCTACAAGTTTGGCACGACGGCGTCTGGGATTCCGTTCTTAGCGGGGATCATGACCGTTGCAGAGCTCAAGCGCGGTGCCATCGACCATGTTTTGGGATTTGCGCTCCCACAAACCATGGCGGGCCGCTGGTCAGAGCCCGCCCAGCGCACCGACGGCGTTGCGAAAGGCCCAAACCGGAAAGCTCTCCACATTGCAGCTTTACATTGCAGCTTTTACGTTGGTGATGCTTGCTGAGCACGCCATGGCTATCGGGGCCCTTACGCCGCTCCATGATCGCTACCAGAGCCGGGTGGTTTGGCTGGTTCCGTTGCTTGCCGCGCTCATACTATGCCGGCTGGCATTCATAGCGACTCCAAGCACCGGCCGATAGTGCTACTGACTTGGGTCGTGCGGCGACAGATAATTTTTGAGACGCTGCCTCGTTTCGGGAACGAGGCCTGTGGCTCATCTGACGATCTCCTGGACATTAACTGTCGACCAACCCGACAACCCGACTAATTCAAAAGGAGTATCTACTTTGGAGTGATTGCGGCGCTGCACCGCCTATCGTCATTGTTCTCGTTCGCGACATGATTGAGTGCAATTCT